>Ga0247770_1002133_pt1 | contig 12127 bp, 15 predicted proteins | sample UWRJL136409B6_FD_179943 | JGI IMG/M metagenome (GOLD analysis project Ga0247770, IMG submission 179943) | Plant litter microbial communities from Arlington Agricultural Research Station in Wisconsin, United States - UWRJ-L136-409B-6 | ecosystem: Environmental > Terrestrial > Plant litter >... | reverse complement strand
CACACCCCTCCCCCTCCCTGTCCCAGCAAGCTAACCCCTCTCTCCCCCGTGTAGCAGCATGACCGCCTCGCCCAAGCAAAAGCTCAAATCCTCCATCCAGCGCTCGCTGCGCACCTCCCTCCTCACGACCTTCCCCCTGCTCACGCCCTACATCGATGAAGTCCTCCCCAAGAAGTCCTCTCTCGAGCAGATGAAGCTCCCCGACCGCGTCTCGCTGTACGTGATCGAAGGCCAGCCCATCTTCTACAACCAAGACAACGGCGTACCCGTCCCACATCTGCGTCTGGTGCACCGCTTTCCGCAGGCGTTCCCAACGATCCGGATCGATCGCGGCGCGATCCGCTTTGTGCTGTCGGGCGCGACGCTCATGGCGCCGGGGCTGACGAGCGCGGGCGGGAGACTGCCTGTGCCGACGGAGCGGAGCGGCGAGCCGGTGGCAGAGGGGGTTCCGAACGAGGGGGTGGATGAGGAGGGGCATTGGAGCCGGGAGCTGCAGAAGGGGGAGCCGGTGGTGGTGATGGCCGAGGGGAAGGAGGAGGCGTGCGCGGTTGGATTGCTAGTTGCGGGGACGAAGGAGGTCAAGGATAAGGGAAAGGGGCCGGTGATTGAGGAGGCGCATTTCTTGGGTGATGCGCTGTGGCGGTTGAATGTCGACTAGGGAAGGATAGCTGCGTTCTTTGGGTGTATTGAGTACCGTTATGGCGCTGCGAGCGTTGATCCTCTGTTCTGGATCGGTGGTATGGATGGCTGGGTGTTGGGTGGTTGGACGGATGGTCATATCAAGTCCTCGCCCGTACTATGAGCGGTACTTGGACGGTCACGGAGCTGGGCAGACCTCTGAAGTGTCAAAATTCTCACAGGAGACGCTGTCGCTAGAGTGTCGATTCGTCCAGTTACCAACAACCAGGGACAAGAGCAGGGGCTGCAGGCTGAATACCAAACTCCGGGCCTCTACCACATTCGCAAAACTTGGAATTAGCCTTCACTCTTCGTAGACGCTGCTCGCTGTTTATTCAAGTCTATCTTGACTATGAGTAACACATCGCTATTGATCCCTTACAAATGGCAAAAGCAAAGCCATCACCATCATCCTCACGACTTATGCTTACGCTTGCTTGATTCCGCCATAGGCATGTCTGCTAAGACCATCCGTTGTCTCCAGTCGGCCATGTACTCATCTTGCTCTTCTGGCCAAAACCATCCTGCTTTGTACGAGCCAGGGGGTATGCAGTCGAGCACGCAGTTGATGTTCCTCTCGGGTTCAAACTTGCTATAGGCGAAGACCAACCCACCGTTCGAGTTCACCACAACTGCATTAGTAATGTTGACCCACGACAGAAATCCTAGACTGAGCGTGGCAAGAACCTCGAAGTCATCCGTGAAAAAGTGGGCCTTCCCAGCAAATCGACAGTCTGACAGCGGCCTCTTCCCAGCGCCGTCCAGTATGGCAAAGTCTCTGCGCAGTTTGTACGGCGCTCGGCTTGCCCTTGGCTTATAAAACGTGGTGCCCCAAGTACATTGCTCTGGTACGATATCTCCTGTTCCCCACGTAAACCCATGCGTCATCAAGTATTTCAGGTCTCCGATGTCAAACGTCAGAAAGCAGCGCCACGCCTGTCGGGTATTGGATCTGACTATGCTTGGCTGGGGGTCGAATCGAATGTAGAGTTTGTATTCCCAAAGCCCGCCATATGTCCGATCTTCAAGCGTCTGGCCCATCGTTGGAGCCTCGCTCTTGGGCAGCGGTAGCTTTCCCTTGGCTTTCTCACTCATAGGTTCCTCCCCCTCCAAACTAGTCTCAGAGGACATGTCCGAAACATCGGACCAATACCCTCTGTCGGAAGAGAAGTTGGTCGGGCAGAGAGTAGACGCCTGGGTTGATGGCTCCCCACTCACTTCTTTCTCCGTCATGTGTTCTGGACCCCGGGCTATATTCTTCATATGTGCGTTGGTCTCAGGCGTGTCGCTCACGGAGTCTTGGGTTTTAGGTCCCAAGCCCTTGTCCATGGCGTCTTCGACCGTTAGTGACTCCCTCGGGATTGTTTCGTCCACGATTGTGTTGTTTGAGTGACTCTCGTGGCTGCCCCTAGCAGAATTCTCACTCACGGGCTCCCGGCTTGTAGACTTCGAGGCCTTGTCCAGGGGTTGCGAGCCTACATTTGTAGCCTGTGTGCCTTTACCCGCACGTTTTGAGCCCTCAACCCTGAGTTGCGGCGCCACCCTGGAAGGATCCTCGCCGCCTCCGGTCTTTTCGATGGCGGGTAGCTCACTCTTGAAGTTCTTGTTCATGAACGACTCGGGTTTGCTCTCTGCCGGTTCGCTTGCCTTCTTGGGGAATTTGACTGACGGACTTTTAACATCTAACGAATGGTGTGCGTCGCTGACGGGAACGTTGCTTGAAATCAGTGATTCGTGGTTCGAGGTTTCGCCCACAACCGCGGAAGTTGTGGCCGCCTTCCTGCCGAGGATTCGTCCCAACGAAGCACGGAATCCCGTGGGATTGGGGGGTGGCAAGAGGTCCTTCTTTTCCCCAAGCTTCCACTTCATGGTGACAGACGAGGAATAGGCCTTGAAAATACTTGATGCAGGTGACCGGATACTGCAATGGCTGTGTGCTGCCAGGAATGGCTCGTCAGGAAAATGTGTCCAATGCCCTTCGCCAGCTTTGGCTTGGCTGAACGCCCGAGACCATTAGGGACGCAAAAAGGGCTGCAACCACCGAGAGTCCCTGCCGTGCATCGATAGAAGGTGAGATGGACCCAATGTCAACACTGCAGGCGTGAACAACCTACTCAACTGCCATCGAAACACAGGGTATGAAGGCTCGGGCCAAAAGAAAGGGTCTCTTCTCCGTGCGAAAACACGTCGAAATCCTCACATAGTCCTATACCAAAACAGTGGAAGGCCTAGGTTGATCACATTGCAAGCCTTGACGGCATTGTAAAAGGCCTTTTCGGAGCCCATGAAGGCCTTTAAGAACGCAGGTAGGCCCTTTCGGAATGGGAGATAGCCTGCGATAGGTAAAACCAGGGCGGTCTTAGCAGTGAGAAAGCATCTTTCCCACTGGCTGAGGGACCCCTCCTTTGGCCCAAGCCTTCGTAGTTCCTCGTCTTTTATAGCGAGCTTCCGGCATGGGTTCAAACCCCGGATATTTCCTGAAATTTAGTCTCTCCGGTCGCGAGTTCGATGGACGGTTGTTTGAATCCGGATGCACCGACTTCAAAAAGTCGAAGGTATTCGGGGTTAGGGCTTCTCATATGCCAATGACGCAACACCGTGCTCAGCTCAACTGGCCCAAGCTTCAGCTCCGGCGCCAAGCCGCCAAGTGCCAAGTCAGCCCCCTCTCCGTCAACCAGCGCGGAACTCCACTCCCATTCCCTCAAGCTTTATCCTACCCAACCGAGCACAACGACCCCCGCCCTCATCGACTCTTCCCTCAACGCCAGCGCGAATCCATCGGAGTAGGCACCTACGACGATCCCACCATGGCTGCGAGAGGAGTTTCTCTCCTGAAGTTCGTCGGCACCGTGTCGCTGGGGCTCTTGACGGTGAGATTCCCCAGCCTTTGGCAGCCCATTACCCCCTCCGTGACGTGACGTTGCTCCCCACCTTGCTCATCAACAAACAACCCAAGACGTTTTCATGTCTCAGCTCTCCTACAGCTCCCAGCTACTCACCGCGCTTTGTCGTAGCTAACTCATATTTTTACTTCTCTAGGGCCTCTCGTACACGCTGTCGACGCTGACAATCCCCGCGCTCCTGACGCTTCCCTCTGCGGACACGGCCGCGCGCGCCTTTGAAGCCCTCACTACCACTGCGAAGCGACACCTGAGCACCCTCTCCGTCGTTTCGGGCAGCTCATTCGCGCTCGCCTTCTTCCTCTCTCCCCGCTACTTCCGTCACCCTTATCTCCTCTACACGTCTCTGCTGGTCTTTGGCTCCCGCCTTGTCGTCTCAGACCTTGTCGCCCCGTACCTATCTCTGGGACCCCCGCCATCCAGCACCTCTACGTCCTCTGCCGCCGCCGCACGCCGACATGCGCAGCAGCTGAAGAAGGAGCGGGCTGCGGCTGCTGCCCGTGCCCGCATGGAGGCAAGCTACGAGGTCCTCGGCTCAGATGCGCATAGCGAGGGAGCTGGCTCAGCGAGCGGTGAGGATCTGGACGTCATTGAGGAGGAGCAGGTGAACGGAGAGGAGGTCCGCGCCAAGGTTGAGGTGTTTCTCAAGAAGCAGGTCATTCAGAGTGCCGTCACTGGACTCGGTTTCCTCCTCGCGGTGGTGGGCATCTGGGGCGATGGTGTTGCCCCGGCCTATGGCCAGGGCATTATCATTGAAGTCTGAAAGAGGAGATGCGAAAGTACACAAAAACACTGCTTTTAAAAGGGAAGAGAAAAGGCGACGCCCTTGGGGAAATGTTTGAGTGAGGATTAAGTTGTGCAGATCTCACGTGGAAGAAGTCCACCCCCCTCTGTCTTACGGTATCTACACAAGCCGCCCAGGTCAGAGAATGTACCTAGTAGCACACATCACCGGAGTTTTAGTTGTCCCAGTTGGAGTATACCATTTTCTCATCTCGACTAGCCGCCTTTGCTGTGCGCCTGGATTGTTTGTCCTGCTCACGTATGTCAGTTTCAAAGCACTAACTGGAATCCGCTCCGATCAAGTACCTAGGTGCCCCTTAACTTCACACCCAGAACACAGGATCTTGAGTGATAAGCTCTATTTCAGCAAAAAGGGGCAAAAGACATACAACACCAGGGATTCGCTGGTCGTCACCGACCCAACTACTAATCTGGCCCTCACTGGCTTGTCTATGGGAGAGCGAACGGGATCCCGAATTCTCCAGTGGGTATGGTCGTATGTGGAAGTTTACAGCAGCATCGGGGGTGATATCCTCAGATTGCCGGGTACGACACCATCCCAGAGTATCATCATGGCATAAAAGTTGTATAAGTCCCCCTTGTGATATCTATTTTTTGGCCATGCTTCATCCACATTTCTCGATCCGTGACAGGGTGGCATCGCGTGGACAGTCAGAAAAGATACATCGGGTTTTCACTATATTCAAACGGGAAGTGGGCGAACTCTAACCAAACCAGGACCAGAAGAAGATCTAGATGCTTCCATTCCATTCATACGCTCATCAATAGCTGACTGTGTCTCCCCATTTCTTGTACTTTTCTCGCACCAAAAAACACCTCATCTTCGTCCTCATGCTCTTCATCATCGCTATTGTCAAGCGTTCCCTGAACAACTCTCATGAAATGTTCGAACGATCTCCGCAACTCTGGTTCCGGTAGGGATGCCCTCTCGTTGAAGCGTTCACGGGGTGCCTCGCCGCCCAAGTCCTTCGCGTTGGGGTCCAGGCCCTTCAAAAGCGACCCAACCTCAGCAAGCTCCTCCAAACTCTTCTGACCTCCATATACCTATCGCTGCGTAATGCAAGATACTTTGTCCCCACTTATTCAAGAGAGCTGGATCCGCACCACGTCGAAGTAAAAGGGCTGCTTTGCCGATTCTGTTAATCCCGATTGTGTTCAGCAATGCCGTGTCACCTTCGACATCCCGATGGTTTATATTTGCTCCACTGCCGAGCAGAAAGTTCAACCGCCAAACTGCTCCAGGCCCCTGGCCCAAACATGAACAGAACATCAAAACTGACAAGCCCTTCTCGGCCACGCTGTTCATATCCTTACCGTTGTCAAGGATGAGCCGCAGGAGGCATGTATCCTTTCCACGCGTGGCTGGGCTGGTGCGGCCATGATCAATGCACATTTTCCGTGGTTAGTCTTGTAGGTGGTAGATGCGCCGAGAGAGATCAGAGCTTTAGCTGCGGAGTAGTTATCATTCAGACATGCTTCATGCAGGGCTGTGAAGGAACGCCTTGATGGGTGGGGAGTATCTATATCCACCCCAGCTTAGACTACTAAGCAGCATGTCTCAGCCTCACCCCTGATCGCTGCGATTCGGAGCGGAGTAAATCCAGTTGCCGTGTGGCAATTGAAGTCATTAGGGCACTGCGACAGTAAAAGGGCTTCGATCAGCGGGAGGTGAGCAATACCGATGACGACTTTGTGGAAGAGTGTGAATCCGTAGTCCTCGAGTCTACTGGAGATGGGGAACTCGTGGGCCAAAACGAGATCTTCTGGGTCGCCAGAGATGAACCCCTCCATGGCTATGGAGGCAGCTTGGTACGGATCTGCACCTTACTGAAGGAGGGGCCGGACAATAGCTACACTTTTGTTGGCAACCGCGTATGAGAGGCGACTAATATGATCTGGTCCGAGATTATCGTGGATCGACACTCCCTGCCGGAGCAGCTCTTTCGGCCCCCTCAACGTCATGACGCGCGATGTGGCCAGAAAGGCCCTTCGAGTGCCCAACGCTCCAGGAGAGATTGCTAACAATGCGTATCGCCATTTAGAGGTTGCCATTGATACTGCTTGAGTACGGGATGGCCAGATAAGCCCGCACAAGCCAGAATAGAAGCCTGTATTCGACTCGGATGTTGCGCCATGGCGTCACCCCCCGACACACGCTGATGGTGCATCTCCGGACTAGTTGACTGCTATATTGAAGGACAACGGCACCAACCAGCGTCTGCAGGGGCGTTATTCTCCACCAATATTGAGTGGAGAGGTGGCAATGACACCCACAATCCGGATGGCATCTCCGACTGGAGGCTTTTCGTGGTTCGTTCGATTCCACATGGGAGCGTTATCGATCGAATTAGGTATTTAGAGCTTCGAACCGGTGGTCCACATGTGCCATCATAGCTTGGTGAGACACTGTAAGCACAGCTTCAAGCTGCGCAACTGTGGCATCACGGGATGCCCCAATGCTTCTGTCCAAGTGGTCTGTGATTTCGTTCCGAGATTGCGCGAGGGAGGACCGTATGTTGGCTGAACCAGATCTAGATAAGGGAAAGAATTAAGTGGCTTGTAATTGTCCTTTGGGCCATTGATGGCGATTCCGTTTTCAAGCTCGTCAATGAATATCTCGATCTGTTGAAGAATATTGGTGCCTTGATCGAGGAGCTTCTCGAGTTCAGATAGGAAGTAAGGTTCGGCACAGCTCCGCCGTTGGTATGCTCTGCTGTCTACGCTGCTTTAATCCCTTCTCGAGTTTCTCCAATAAACCCATGCATACCTACGCTCCAATCGTCCCTGAGTTGCTGGAATTCTGCAGGAGCGTCCTTCCAGGTAAGCGACTAGAGGCAGGGAGGGACACCGTCTCCTGTAGGGAGGCAGATGGCAGGCCTCAGTCACAGTTTATTTGTCTTGATACAAGACAGTGTTGATATCATGACGCAGAATGCAAACATTTGTGTGACTGCCATGAAGGTCACAGCTTGTTTTTTTTTGATGGAAGACAGTGACTAAACGGCCTGTCATTGATTTCATGACGCAGAATGCAAACATTTCTGTGCCTGCCATGAAGAGTAGGTGTTCTGAGAGGAGCCTACCGAAAAAACGTTAGGATCTCATGCAAGGGCTAGTCGATAGCTGTGGAGTAATGCCAGGCCAGTCTTTGTACGAGCCAATATACCTACCATCACGTTCATATCTGTCCCTAAACAAGGTTTGAGGTTGAAAGAGTGTTGTCTCGGAGGAACTAGGGATCAATGGAGGCATCCGATATCAAGCACTTTTCACTTGTCTTCCCCGTGAAGCCTGAAAACAGCCCTGAGCCTGATATTGATGCAGAAGGGGAAGAAAAAGGCGGTAGGAGGGAGAGCGTAATGCGATGAATCGTATCGGAGAATTATAACTCATATAAAGAGCGAATCTGAGACGAGCTTCAGGCCACGGTCATCTCGATACATGAAATCTGACCCCAATTTCTCAAGTTAGACCGCCTTACGATGTTTTCCAAACCACCCTTCCCTAATCTGAGTATCCCTGGTAATTACAGGCCATCTATCCAGCTTGTAGGTATCATCCTGGGTGTCGCATTGTTGGTCGAGGTACCTGATGCGAGGGTCACGCCCTCGGGACGGTATGATGGCATTGGAGTCACGGCTGTAAGTCTGGGTGGCGCTTAGGCTGTAGCGGGCTTCCGGTGCGTTATCCCTCACGTGATGATGGTAGCTTCGTGTCTCTGAGCGTCGTGGTCACATCACAGGATGAAGAGCACACACGAGAGTTTAACATAAAACGACAACGGATTATCTTCTGCCATAAACTGAGCTGCCGCCAAATTTGCCCAAGCTGCAGTCAGCCAGATGCGGGCAAACATGACCGAGAATTCTGTGAGTGGGCTGGCTCCCCTTGTCAGAGGATGGAGTAGACGCCCAAGCGCTGCTCGGCCATCTATATACCGGTCCCAAGAGATGAAGTTGGGTATGCATATGATGATGATCAACACAAAGCTATGCGCTATGGTCGTGGGATAGTCGGGAACGGTGTCGGCTTGAGGAAACATACGGAAACTTGTCGACGTGGGGAGGCCAAGCATCTAGAAGAGGAGAGTCTTAGTCTAGAAAAGAGGCATGGCAAGATAGCTGAGAATAGTGTAGAGGATTTCTAAAAGATGTACGATCTGGTCCTCCATTTTCTAGAATGTTGCAAAGCGTGGAGCGCAAGCAAGATTTAGGCGGAGAGGAAGCTATTTCAAATAAAAACCGTAAATCAGGGGGTGCCTTTGGAGTTTCTGGGCTGTTGAAGTGACTTTGGTAGGTACTTCATGGTTTAAGCTCTGGGTACCCTCTGGAGGGTGGTTAGGGTGCCGAAAAGAGCGGGTCGGGGCTAGCCAGAATTAGCACCCTGGACAGCCGGTTCGGCCAGAGTGGGGCGCGGAGACCCTTGTCGTCTAGGAACCTAAATCGCAGCTCAGCCAATTGCCATTGCGGGCCCTTTTTTTTTTATCACGACCCACTCCAAAGCTCAGCTTTTCACGATTTCTACCGCGACGTGGACGTCGACTCTGACAGCCACCAACACATCTTACAAGCCGGCAGCCTCTCTCTAGCACCCGATTACCTATCTCCCTACGAAAGCCAGCCAGCGAGCCCCGCCACAGCTCAATTGGGCCAAGAAGATTCTCTCAGCAGCTCCGAGCCGAAATAATCCTAGACGTCGCCGTCGTTGCATCCTCATCCTCCAACTCGACCGACTCCGCGTCTCCGAAGTCCCCGCAGGAATCGCGCCGCTCGACCAGGGAATCTTCCACTCGCTCATTTCGTACCAGAAAACAGATCGGCGACAAAGGCGTGGCCGTGCTAAAAGGAGGCGTGAAGAATCGACGCTCCTGCACCCGAAGCCCACCCAGCGCCCGCCAACCCGCCAAATCGCTTTTCCTCTCCCACCAATAACCTCCCTCCGCTACACAAGATGTCCTTCACGCTCAATCTCCGAGGCCTCGCCTCCCGCCTCTTCTCGCTCTCCCGCCCGGCCATGAACCTCCCCACCCAGTTCCCGACGACGACCCGATGCCTCTCCACAACAGCCAACCTCACCGCCTCCGCCCGAAACAAGCCCAAGCCCAAGCACAAGAAGCCCCAAGTCCAGAAGACCCGAGGCCAAGCCGACAAAGGCAGGGGCGCCAACAAGGGCCGAGGCAACGCGCAAGACCCCAAGATCGTCAACCTCCTCCAGTCCCTCTCGACGCTCTCGCCCCGCCGTCTCCCGCCCCCGCTGCGCATGGCGCGTAACCGTCACCTGAGGCACTGGACGATTCACCGCGGGTGGTTGATGTTCCGCCGCAAGCAACGCGAGGAGCGCGAGCTCACTCTGATGAAGCAGCAGCAGAGTATGAGCGCAGCGTGCGAGGCACTTCGATTGACTGCCGGACCCGGAAGTCGGCCCGAGGGCTATCTGTACCGCGTGGCGATGGAGAAGAAGGGCGTGTATGGACTCAATGGTGTACCGATCGAGTATGCGCGTGCGCAGACGGATTCCCCGGCCAGGACGCCTTGGAACCACGACTGGAAGGCATAGAGGGAAGGAAGTAACAGGGATACACATTGGAGGGCTGATAAGGATGAGGCTTTGAGTTGTGACCTTGCCGCCGGATATCTTTGCTGGCTTGCTCGTGGATAAGCGCTGAGTCAGGACAGGCCTGGAGTTCATGCCGCAGCGACTCTGACTTTTTGTATGTAAAACAAACATGTATTTGTATCATCATGGGCATGGCATTAGATGACAAATAGACGCCGCTCGCCATGCATCATCTTCGCAAAGTGAAAAACTCACACTCAAAAAGTTCTGGCAAGACGCATATGACTGAAGCATTTCATTCTCGACACGTCTTTAACACACTCAGCAAACCCGTGAAATAGGGAGTTAAGTCAGCGACAGTCTGAACTTTCCCAATTTTGATTTCGCCCATGCTCCGATTTCGCCCTACATCTCCCAAGTTGAAATAAATAAATAAAAGAAAAATGAATCAAAGTGGTGGCCATTTGAGGTCCGTGGGGACCAAGACATGATAAAAGAGTGATCCCATTCCCCCAAGCCCACTCCCGAACCTCCTTCCCAGCCCAATTTCCGTTCCCATGCAGTAAGTAATAGTTTGGGACTGTGCTTTGCCTCCTGTGCTTCCTAACCTTAGTTGAGAAGATGTGTAAACGATGAGAAGGGGGGAAAAGACAGTCTGAGAAAAAGAGTGTGAAAAGAGATTCTATAACGTAGTAATACAATATGCAGGTCGTATCTGGTTGTCGCTGCTCTGTATCTGGCCTACTGGCTCAAGTTCATGAAGCGTGGTGTTGTCACGACTTAGTAGCCGGACCATGGGGTCAAAAGTGCCGATCGGGGCTCGGCTGTAGATGTCCCGTTGGAGTACAGGTAAGTGGTTAAGCAGGCGGCCCTCAGAAGAAATGAAGCCGAGTCCGTTTCTCTGTCCTCTCTCATGAGCGAGTAAAGGATGGTCGGCATCGGCTTCTTCGCTAAGATTCCTCATCTTTCATAAGATGACGCAGCAGCCGCTGCCCTCACCCTTTTCGAACATAATCAGCGCCGCTCGCGTGGCCGCTTCGAAGACGTCGTCGACCCCTTCGCCGCTCAAGCTGGAACACTCGAGATACTTGCGGGCGCCAATCTCTCTGGCGGCATGCTCGCCTTCGGACTCCGTCACGAAGCGCTGTGACCTTTTACGCATCTCTTCGATCGCGACTGGGTCACCGCGGAGGTCCTTTTTAAGTCCAACTAAAATGATTGGGACATCGGGACACCTTTCTTGTGCCTCCACAACCCACTGCACTCAAGGTTAGCCTCGACTCTAACCGCATCGAGTGGCCGTCACGGCATGAGAGACACAGGGTCTGTGTGGTATGAAAGGATGTTGCACAATGGCCAAGTGACGTAGCGCTGGCGCGGGATTGGGCGGAGGAACGAGAGGATGTCTTTGCTGGGAGAGGGGGAACAAAGCAAGTCGCGACGGGTGCACCCACCTTGTGTTTGACATTGTCCAGTGAATCTGGCGTGTCGACTGAGAAACTTATCAGGATAACGTGTGCTTTCGAGTATGCTAGCGGCCGTAACCGCTCATAGTCTTCTTGCCCGGCCGTGTCCCAGAGGGCGAGCTGGACGGATTTGCCGTCCACCCTGCAGTCGGTCACGTAATTCTCAAAGACGGTTGGGATCTAGTTGCGGACAAACGCTAGTCAGCGGAAGGACCAATGCGAGGGGAAATTCGCCCGTTTTCGTGATATGGGAGCGAGGCGTCGATGCATGTGTTGGGCTGTGGTCGCTGGGAGAGCCTTAGACTTACATAATGCTAATCGATCGCGATTGTCAGCTAGGACTGCGGAGAACGGGGGGCGCCGGGGAAAGGCGTGCAGGACAAAGAACTTACCGTAGGAAAGAAGCCAAGTGTGAACACACTCAGTAAGCTGGTCTTGCCGCAAGCACCGTCGCCGATGATGACGAGTTTCCTAAAGGGGGCGTCTGTGTTAGAATTTGGGAATCCGCGCTCGCAGCGCGAAACGCATCTGGCGGGGAACGGGTCTGGGCCTTCGTGGTCCAGCCGTAGCTACCAAAGCGTACCTGCGGATGACATTTGCGGGATTGTTTGCCATGGTTCCGGTAGTTGGGCAGATGTGTGTTGGGATGAGCGTGTGGTGGTCCTGTCCTCTCCGCACCAGCGCTGCTCGAAGAGCCCGTCTTCGCTCGGGGGGGGGGGGGGT
>Ga0247770_1002129_pt1 | contig 12145 bp, 8 predicted proteins | sample UWRJL136409B6_FD_179943 | JGI IMG/M metagenome (GOLD analysis project Ga0247770, IMG submission 179943) | Plant litter microbial communities from Arlington Agricultural Research Station in Wisconsin, United States - UWRJ-L136-409B-6 | ecosystem: Environmental > Terrestrial > Plant litter >... | reverse complement strand
GATCGTCCGTCTCTGGTGGGGTTTTGTATGACCTTGATAGCTAGGTGAGGACCGCTTTCTTGCTGGTTAGGTAGACTTTGGCTTGCGAAGGGGTGAGAAGATGGAGCTCGATAGCAATATCTGAGAATGCCTCGTCTTTTTTGACGGCCGTTTCTGCTAAGATGAAGAACGTGGCGTCGAAAAAATGTTGGCGGGTACTCAAATACTAGACAGCCAGCTCGCCTTTACCCATACCACCTATCCCGCAGAGCGCAAAGCTGCGAAGGCTAGATAGACCATCCGTTCCTACCGGCGGCGGCAAGAGCTTTTTATCCAAGAGCTGAAGAACTTCGTCCCGCCCAACAAAGATCGAAGCAGGAGGTATAGTGGCTGCTGCGTGATAAGGCAGCTTTGGTGGAAAGGCCTGGCCATTAAGATCCACAGCCGCAATTCTATCGGCCAATTCGTTCTCCGAGGATACGGAGCTTCCAGTGGGGTCCAGAACCTCCCAGTTGTCAAGTTCGCTAGACGGCGGCTAAGAGATTGACACTAGCGTGGCGAGGACTAAAATAGCGGTAGTATTAGCAATTTTTCCCCCAGGCAACTTTAGCAGTGTTTGGACTTTGCTCTCTCACTTACAAGCTCCTTCGCTGGTCGTTTAGGGATCTGTTTCCTGGGCAATAATATCGTTGATCCATTTCGTGAACCCTTTCCGTGCCTCACTACCTAGCTCTAGAGCGCAGACACTGTCGTGGTACGAGTTAGAGCTGATAAGAACCTCTTGGTTCATCGAAGTTCGACTGAGCTCCTTTCCAACAAGCTGAAAATTGGTCAGCAGACTGTCGTGCAACAGCGATTTCACGACCCTAGAACCGACAACACGAATTTCCCTTTCATTCTTCGGAACTGAGAAGTTGCAGCCTTGGCCTAAACTAGACTAAGCGAGGGGGTCACAGTTCTAGGCTACCTCCACTACAGCTGCCACGGGTCTAAAATGGCGTTGGAGTTATGAGGACCCAGTTTTGGGACCTCTACCACCACCTAGGCGCTCTTCCTTTTACTTTAACTACAGGAGAGAAAAAACCTGCAACTTAACACGTCGATAAATCATATATATTATATTCAAATTCCAAAAGTATTGATATGTACCTTTTCCAATGTCTCTGAACCCATTACGCCCACGTCGAATTATCCAATTTTCTCGATTAAATAACTTACTAATATAAATATTTTTTTCACTAAGTATAATAATAACTAGATATTGCGGTATGGATTATAGATTATTACGGTTAAGTACTATAGCTCGGGATTGCTGGAGGAGGGAAATGTCTGTCACTGAAATTATCACTATGCAAGCTTAGTACTATAGAGATGGTGGTACAGAATGAGATTGCCTGGCCGCGGATTCACTAATGTGTACGGATAGTACTTAGACAGAGATATGTAGATAGAATTAATATGGTCAAGTATACATGTTAACAAGGACGCATTATTAGCTGAAATAAACTTAGAAATTCTTTGAAGTAACTGTAACGTAGAGCTGCGTTAGGGGTAACGAGGATAGTGGCTTGTGTAATAGGGGGTCGGGTAAGTGATTAATTGAAGCCTGCCTTCCTTGCTCCCTAGCGTGGCCAGAGAGCTAGTATTATGTTTGTAGGGTTAGCTCATAGAGAGATGGGTGCTAGAGCTTGCCACTTCTGCTATTGTAAAGGAACGAATGTGACATCGTGTTGTCTAATCTACAGCCGTTTTCGTCACTTCTTCATGTCATTCACGTATCAAGATTAAAATTGAGGTCGAGTGGGGTTATCGAGCTATGTTACATCTATCAAAGGTTGCCGACGATGGCTTCTATATATGCGCAAAGGCGCGATCCATTCCTTTGGCCTGGAAGGAAGGCGTTCGGGGTCTTGGCGAAATACAACGGTCGGTTGATCGCTGGCATGGAGGATGGCTAGATTGAAGCAGTTGCCAAGGCTGGATTCTGTAACATGTTGTCACCGGGGCCAGTTTCACGTGCTGCTAGAAGAGCTTGGGGCTTCGCAGCCAAAGGTAGAAGAGCAGCCGGGTTGGACTGTGAGCTGAGGAAGCGGTAAGTGAGATCCATTTGCGTTTTCACGAGTTCCATCTCAATCTGCATCCGGGCAATCCGTTCTTTGCTCGCAGTCTCTCTGTTTCGGGCCTCAGTCTCTCTGTTTTTGGCCTCCGTCTCTCTGTTTCGGGCATTGGTATTTGACTTGATAGCATAAAACTTGGCGGCGAATACAAGCAGAGTGAAAGCGATAATGGCGACCTGGAACTGCCATGCCCAGAGAAGCGACTTGAAGCTGTAAGTGACGTAAATCTGGTCAATGGCGCTACCTCCACCGGCCGACCAAAGAGCCGAAGTGGCCGAAGCAAAAGCTTGATAAACCATAATGTCGTGTGAAATGTCGTGTGAAATGTTGTGCAAGTTGGGAACCTGCAGCAGGCTTACACCGGACAGGTTAGTTTGGAGGGCCATGGCGGAGAGATAGGCGGATAATAGTGGAGATAACTGTAGGAATGAGGTTGAAGAGATAAGTGGATGAGAGATAGATCGGGGAATTTAAATAGAATAAAATCGCTTGCTTACCTTTGTCTCAATGAGGTTCCAGTTACATACGGGACAAAAAAAACTGTTATAAGACAGAACAAAACTATTGTGCAAATAGGATAAAGCCGTTGTTGGCAAAGTTGCTGGTGTTGGTTAAAAAAGTCGAGAAGAGCCAAATTCTTTCGGTGGGAGAGGTACTTGTATCTACAACATCATCACCATCGCCGGTTCTACGTTTGGCCATGGCGGGCACATTCCCATTGTCATCGCTGGCCCCGCGCTTGGCCATAGTGATATCCATCCGCAGCGTCGCTGGCCTCTCATCTGATGGTGAGACGGTGATGGCGAGGCGGTGATGGTCAGAGGGCTGTCCTCTCACGTCTGAGAAGAGCAGGTGCCATGTTTCGTGGCGTCGATACGATGGTGGGCAGGAGGTGGACAACAAAGAAGGTGTCGACGGCTGCCTATGTTCCCCTGCTAGCGCAGCTTCCAGGCCGCGCTTTATGAGATGGACAAAGAAAGGGGGCGCTTTGAACCCCGGCTCGTCCCATCATTGCCTCCTAGCTTGTCGCATCGTCGCCATTCCCAGGACCATCACCTCTCCTAGCTCGTCACATCATCGCTATTCACAGGGCCACTTATCTGTCTTACGGAATCATTAACGAAGCAAGGGAAATACCATGCCGGGCCGCTTGGCCGAGGAGATGTTGACTAGCTGGCGTGGCCAGGTCGGGCAGTTTGGTTCTGTGAGCTGTTTGGGTCAAAAAATTGGTTAAGGGGACTGGGGCCAGTCCCCCAGAGGTTTAACATGGCGAATCAGAGGAGGCAGTGCCTCCGCTAAAGCAGCCCCCGCAGAGGGTGAAGCTCCCGGGTGCTTGTGAAGCAGAGGAACTGTAGTAGGAAAGTTAAGAAATAAAGTAGACATGCCGCTGCATATCTATCATCATACCAGTCATGTTGGCGGCAGTGGGGAGAGAAACTGCAACTGTCATTGAATAGCAGTTTGGGAAGGAAATAACATACCAGACATCTTGAATCGAGATATCGTCACTGTTAAGTTGAGTTGGAGTTGGTAAACTGTCGTCAAGGTCAAGTTGAAGGCAAGTTCCAGGAAGATCGAATTGGAGATCGAGTTGGAGAACCAGGGACTTGGAAACGATTCAAGGCCAAAGATTTTTAAAATTACCATTATGCGGAAAATATTTGTGTACGGAATTGCTTTTCGCGTCTGGTGTCCTTTGATCCGAATTTGTTCTGCCTCAGGTCTCTTTAAGTCTGCAGAGTCTGTCCCAAGTTCCAATCAAGACCCACGTCAGAATCCTTAGACTTTTATATCAAATGTTTACAAATCTAATCCAAAAATATCTGATTTGTTATTTCCTGCGTACTTAATACCGTCGTTTCGCAGCTCCCTCCATAACCAGTGGCTCCTAAGCAGTGACACGTACCCGCTTACTCCAACAAAAACCTCGCATCCTCCAGCCCCATACCCACCGCCTCCTCATCCATAATCCCATCACAATAAGCCTCCCCCACAAGCTCATACCTCCCCTCCACACCCTCCCTCTCCTTCAGCACAAATGGAAACGACGCACCATACAAAAAACAAACCAAATCACCGACTTGTATACCCCAGGCCTGCGGCGTGGTCGCGCGCGGTTGGTGGGGTCGCCCTCCCATGTCGGGCCGACTTCGGTGATTCTGTCGATGATGATGCCGCGGCAGCCGAGCACTTTCGAATCGGAAAAGCTCAGGTCATGCCGCACCAAGGCCTCGCCGTCGGCATGGTAAAGCGAGGGGAGCCCCGCCGTGGCTGCGGCGAGGGTGGAAATGCTTGCGAGATCCGCCAAGTCGGGGACCCATGACGGCAAAGAGCTCCCGTTCTTCTTCTTGGGGAACGTCGCAAGCGAGAGGAAGTTGATGCCATGACCTCGCATGTTCGATTTCTCGTCCATGTTCGCGATGATGTACCTTGTTGCATCGGCGAAGACGTCCTCCCATCTCTTCGTGGTGTCGACGACAAACTCCGGGGCCGTTGTGCTCCGGGCGATTCCCAAGATGCCGTAAGATTCTATCTCGTGGCTCGGTAAACTGGACGATACGAAGCCGTTGTAGGAGATTAGCCATGGCTAGCTTGTGCCGGGCCTCTGGCGACTGGTACCGACCGCGTGTGGTGAGGCTCGGGAGAATATTATGAGCAAAGCCCGCATTATATCCGGTCATTGTCGCTAAAAGCCCCTCCGTTGACGGGTGAGAATAGACGGCTAGTGTCGTGAGGGACGCTATGCTTTTGAGAATCCAGAGGGACTGAAACCAAACGCCTGCGGCAAATGTGTCGACATCGATGCTTTTACTTCCCCATTAGAACCTCAGCTTTGGAGGGATAGCAATCTCTTGCTAGATCCAGCCTCTTGTAAAGTACGGCAACATGGAGAGTTGCATCATGCCCTGCCGCGCCGGGTGTGCCAGCAGATCCCCCTGCGATGATATGAGATTGACGACGTCCCTTCGCATCTGCGCTGCCAATGGGTCGACGGGACTGAGAATATCGGAATTCAGGACGCCCTCGTCCAACAAGATGGCCCGCAGCGCCCCCTCCTTCAGCGTTGCAAGCCCAATCAATCGCGCGCGAGGGCCGACGCCCTGGAGATAGGTCCATCGCGACATTCGACTGTCCGTGGATTGCCCAAGCCACCCAATGGTTTCGGCTGAAAGCAAGTAAATGTCCTTCATCAAGCAAATCTAGTACGACTTCTCCTTTGAGTCTTGTTGGTTGATACAAATCTGATCAATCCAGAGCAGCATGAAGCCGTGTTTCTTTTGTAGGGCTCGGAGGGCGATCTCCAGGCTCGCCGTGATGGAGAGGGTGTCTGAACCAATCAAAATCCCAACTAGACCGCGGCTGCCTTTGTCGCCCCAGCAGTGAGCCGAAGGGAAACTTGCTAGATTGCGCATAGGCGATGGGGTCGACAAAAAAAAAACCAGGTGTGGAAGGAGACAGGAAGTGAAAGCCGCGCAGGGCATCGTCTTCGTGACGAGCCGCTATGGTGCATAGAGGAGGTCCGTTCTCTCCCTGGACAGCAAGTCTGCCGGCATCAAGCCACCTTGCCTTATGCCGAAGGCTTGCATACCTGCATTGGAGTGGAAAACTAACCCAGATCTACCCGGACTTGGGCTAATGACAATTGAAGCGATTGTGATCTCGACACAGTGACTTACGAATTAGGAGAAGGGACGCAACGGGCTCCGCACAGAACATACGTGCTCTCAGCTAGCATCCATGGGGAATATTTTAGTCAATCTCAGGCACACTCGATCCAATTCTTGAAAAGGAATGCGCCAGCGGCACAGCAGTCGTGCGAGACGTCAATTGTTCGCCAAGGCCAAGACGGGCAGTTAAGTTACTTCATTGGATGGTTCTTCCGCAGTCAGCCTACAGCGCACATTTGTTGTGCTAGGTACGTGTCAAATAGAATGAATTGAAATCTACCTTGTCCATTCCGAGAGTGTATAGGTAGGAACCGGGTAGTGACCGAATCTAACAGCTGAGCAATCTACCCTGCTACACCAAATCTCTTACTCCCTACTCACTGTGCTCCTTGACATACTTCTTCAACGCCTCCTTCACACTCTGCCCCTTCAGTCCCAGCCACACATTCGCCATCTCCTCCTGCTTAACAGCATGCTTCCCGCCATCCGTAAAGTTCCACGCCAGCAACAGATCAAAAAACGCCCCGCCAAAGTCCCCCTCCTTCAACTTCTCCTCTCCCCGCTGCCCCAACACCTTCCCATCAACCCTCTCCACCCCAAACCTCTCCCCCACCACCTCCTCCAAAATCCTCACCACCTCATTCTGAGAGACATTAAACTCCACCACCTCCACCAACTTATTCCTCGTCTCCTCCTCCCTCTCCAACACCGCCACCACCGCCTTCGCCACAAACCCCAGCGTTGAAGTCGACACAATCTCCTCCCCAGAGTCAATCACCCTGACCTTCCTCTCCTTCAAATCCACTCCCCAAACCCCATGATCCAACCCCCAATCAAAAAACGGACTCGTCGCCACCCCCGTCCAGGAGAAACCCTCATTCACCCGCGCCTTCTCCGCCACATACGCCGCCATCTCCGTCTTCCCGCCCATCATCACCCCCAACCCCCCGCTCACCTTCGCAGTCGCATGCCCAAATTCACTCGGCAGAAACCGCTTCACCCCCGCCGCAACAGCCGCGTCGACCAGGACGAATTGGTCGGACACGGCTGCGCTGGCGGTGGTGACGATGACGGCGTCTTGTCCGGTGAATGCGGTGGTGAGGGCCGAGAGGGAGGACAGGTCGGTTTTGATGACGCGCACGGAGGGCGGGAAGGTTGCAGTAGAGGTGGCGCGGGAGATGGCGGTTACGATGTAGTTTGCGGCGAGGAGGGCGTGGACGATGGGGGCGCCGATGTTGCCGGAGGCACCGACGATGGCGACGGTGTGGATGGGCATTTTGGTAGTTGGTGGTTGGTGGGTGTTGGTTTTGGTTTTGGTTTTGATGTTGATATTTGTCGGTGTTGGTGTTGGTGTTGGTTGTTGGCGTTTGGTGCTTAAGATGTAGAGTTGCAGGCGATGGTGTTGGTCAAGATGCTTTGTCTGCTGGTGGGAAATGAGTGGACGTTGATGCGGCCGGGCGAGCCATCTTATACTAGATGTCGGGGTGTGGTTTCTATGTTATTTTGTGTCGTGTCTGGTACCCCTTGGAGTCGTCAACACACAATACGCCCTTTGCCCTCGAAATTTTGTAAGCCGTAGGCGTTTCGGCCGAAGCGCATTGTGTTTGGTCAGATTGATGCACGGACATTGATCTTCAATCACAGTCGATGACAAAAGAGCGCTTCGTCCGAGACGGACGAATGCAAAAGAATTTGTTAGCGACTCCTGAGTCAGCGAGCCAAAAGACGAACACAAAATTGTTAGTGACCCCTGAGCCAGCGCAAAAAGGTGGGTTGACCCTGCAAACACCATTGTTGATCAAATCGGTGTGCGTTCGGGGCAAAATGATGGGCGACCCAAGAATCGAACCTGGGTTTGTTCGGAATATGATTTGGAGCCACAACGAACTGTACTGACCACTATACTAGTCACCCTTGGATGGAGATGATGTCCCTTAGGCTGAGAGATGGATCACGATGGATCCAGTTTGTCGGGGGCTCCACCGCAGCGCAAGTCAACGATAGGGAAGCCTGGCCGAAACGTCTCTTTCAAAATGGCTGAACGGCTCGAGTGGCAGAATGCAGAATACACTCAGATCTCGTCGAGCGGCATCCATGGATAAGGCAGTCTTGCCTAGAGCCACTTAGGAGATATTTGACGACTCTCAGCGAAGAATGAGGCTCACAGCCAAGTGTAGTTCCGGACGAGGGTGCCATCGTGGCTCGCTTGACCCCGTGCTTTAGCTCTTCAGGTCCCGGTGCAATGCAACCTCTCGTAACGAGAATGCAACATCAAAGCCACAGCATAACCCTGGAAGTGTAGCCAACTTTCAGCCCAAGCCATTGCATCGAAACTGGGATTTTGGGAGTTGCTAGAGATAGCTGACAGTGATAGTTGCCACGGGTTTGATTGCATGCGAGCCCGAAAGCGAAACGCAACTATCGAGGTGCCAAGGTCAGACCGAGATCGACAAACAGCCAATCAGCGGCCGTGTGACTTCAGGGCACACCTCTTTAGAAGTCGCACAGAAAAGTCTCAAGTTGTCCGCAGGCTCACGTAATGTCTTTAAGACCGCCAAAGGCAACTCGGGAATTAATGACCTTATAAGATTGCCTCTCGGTGGCATCAACTCGGGAACGACAAAATGCGGGACAGACAGACATCCCGGCTTATCCTTCGATGCCACAGCTGAGTCCATTTCTCGCTTCGGTGATTTTCCTCGGCAAACTTGGCCAATCTGGTCAACGTTCTTGCGGTGCGTGCCGATGCAGGCCACCCTCTTTCATTGGTGAGACGGCCGGAGCGTTAGCTCAGCGACCTATCAATCATGGTCGTCTGTCACGCCAGGCTAAGGTCAGCTGCCTCTCCGCATCCAACACCACCTATGAAGTGCCAAGGCTATAATTCGTATTACAGCTGTGCGAGGGTGGTGTAAATTAAGTTGCGGAGTGCTGTCCAAAAAAAGACGGCATCGTATTGGCGGCCGTTGCAACGTCAGGTGCCCACCCATTCAACAGCTGCACCCGAGCAACGGTCCCTCCGTATCCAGCTGAATGCAAGTGCAGTGGCGCTGCAAGAAGTGTGTCACTGACACCTGTCAGTGGGCAGACCTCAACGCCACGACGAGATATAAAGCTGAAGATCGATCTGCATTCCAGAGTTTTCTGGCATTCCGACGCATCGCTTTGGCTTCTCTCATCACCACAATAAACCTAGTTTCAAACAATCAACATGATGCTCCTCCCAGCTCTCGCTCTGGCCCTCGGCCTCGCAGCCGCCTCTCCCATCGAGGAGCGCGACACCCCCCAGACCGTGCACCTCACCTTCCACGGCGGTCCGGCCTCGTACTCCATGGCCTTCCCCGCCGACGGCAACGTCTACCCAACCAGTGCGCCCCCTTCATCCCATTCTCCCCCTTTCCCTGCCAATTCCCCCGAAATGCCCAACAAAATTCTAACCCCAGCCTCCCAGACAACAACATCGCCGTCAACATAATCGACGCCCCCGACTACAACGCCCAGTACCAATGCACCTTCTACACCCCCGGCGAGAAGGCCCTGGTCGGCGGAATCACCCCGGAGGGTCTCAGCCAGGTCATCATCGGGCCCCCGCAGCCCGTCACGGGCGTGAGCTGCGCCGGCATCTGCATTCCCACGTACAGCGACTGCTTCCGGAACGGCCAGTATCTCGGGCCGTGCTGCAACGGATTCTGTGCGGCGAATAAGTGCCGGCCTTGGATCCAGCCTTCGTAAGGGAGGAAAATGAGGAGGGGGTGAAGGGGGTGTGGAAATGAAGAAGGGCTAATGAAATGGGAGATTATTGGTAATGACTTGACGAGGAGCATATGCATGGGGCTCGACGGGCGCACGTCTAATTGTAGCAAGTTCTTTTTCGTGTATAAACATGATTTGACAATCCCCAGCGAATGGTCTCATTGGCATCGTAATATTATTTCTCTGCAAACTTTCTGCCGGTTTTGGCCACCTAAAGAAAGGTGTGCGATTAAACTAATTTCAAATCGACACCCCACTCTCACTCACACCATTAACGTTTATTTTCTGAAAGTATTTCATTTCTTCGCCACTTTTTTCCTCATTAACTGCAACTGAACAATCGGTACCCCATCCAATATAACGCGCTTCAAGATCGCGTTTCTAAGGGGCTTCTACTCGAACTTTGCGACAGGTGATTTTACTGTCTCCGCTTCCAGGATAGACCGACCCCCTTAGAGATGACGCTTCGGCGTCGCTGTCCGTCGGACGGCCGCACGGATGGCTGGGCGTTAGCCAGTTTTGCCTCCACCGCCCTTGCTATCGCCTTCTCAGCTCTTTTCCTATTTCTCAGAGCGCCTAATTCGCTCGCACCTCTTTACTGGACACTAATTACAGGGTTGCTAGTATCCGCCAAGCAATCGGCATACTTTCCCAGGTACTTGCCCACAACAGAATCTGCAAGAGTAACTGTTAGCTTCGCGTTCCAAAAATAGATCCAGAGAGAGCACGTACAGATGCCGTCGGCCTTTCCCAGTTGCAAGGCCATGTACGGAGGGATATCGATGTCTTTTTCTCCTGCCTCGAGCCACTGCTTGATGGCGATGGCGTCGTCCTGGCAGTACTTCCAGGCGGTGTTGATGATACCAACAACGCGGGCGACGTCGCCATTCAGCGCGCTTCCGAGAGCCGTAAGTTCCTGGCGCGACTTTTGGATGGCCTGGAGCTGGTCCTCGAGTGACTTCTTCAGCCTTTGCTTGTCGGCTACTTCGGCGTCGAGGGCTGTAGATGGTTAATTAGCGAGATGAAGATGAAGGAATGCACGAAGGGGGGGAAGGGGCGTACCCTTGGACTTGAAAGCTAAGGCTGTCATCGAGGCGACGGTGCCAATGGCGAGGAAGAGGCCGATACCGATGACAAGGGGCGCAAAGGGCCCGGCAACAAAGGCCCCTACACCCAGGGCCGGGAGAACGACGCCGGCGGTGCCACCGATGGCGATCATAGCGACCCTAATCTTGGCAATCTGGTCACTGAGGTCGGCAATATCGGCGGCGAGCTTTGCGATCTCCTTGCTGATGTCGCCCTCCTTCTGCGTGGCCCAGCCACTGAACCGGCCGGTGTAGGTGGTCATGTCGGTGAGGAACTTGCTGAAGTTGGCCTGGATGCCGTTGGCCTCGTTCTCGAGACTTTCAGCCTCTTGAATGAATTCCTTGATCTTCTGCTTCTTGGTGTCGATCGAGATGCTCTTGTCGGCAGCAATGGGCACAATGACGGTGTCAAAACGGTCGGCCTGCTGCGCAACCTTGACGGCGGACACGCGGCTTGAGGTCAAGAGGCCCTGGTAGCGCTGCTCGAGCGCCACAAAGTCGGTGACTAGGTCCTTGGAAGCCTGCGAGCCGTCCTGGGAGGAGATGGCTGAGAGCTTGTTGGCCACGGCGAGGAAGTCCTGGCCAACCTTCTTGCACATGTTGGCGCACTCCTGCGCGTTCCACTCGAGGTGGCCCTGGGCTTGGGCGAACCCCTGAGCGAAGCCCTCGCGGAACTTCTTCTCTTGCTCCGGGTCGAGAACGACGGCAGCGGGGTCGTGCGAAGCCAGCGCGGCCTTCTCGGGCTCGCTGAGACTAGCAAGGACCTTCTGCAGGCCGTCGAAGGTTGGGTCGACTTTGACACCGGCGTCGACCTTGCCAATGACGGAATCATAGGACGGAGGCGCGTCAACGTCGGCCATGATTGTTGATGGAAGAGGGAAAGGGTTGGTAGGAATGATTTAGTCTTGAGGATTGAAGGTTGGTGGTGTGTGCCCTGGAGCTGTGGAATGAGGGCTTAAGATGACGGGGTATGTTGATGCCTTATATACACGAAGTTCTTGCTTTGGACTGGTAGCTTAAATGTGATTGCCCCCTCCGCAACCGCGCTGCAGCACTTGACAAAAACATCGCGAGGCGTTGGCTGAGGACTTGTCTTGTGTCTCGTCTACCACCCAGACGGGCAGGCCGATGGCCTGCAGCCGCTGCTTGTGTGAAGCTCCAACGAGCAAATCGGTTTCATCGCCGCCTCAGCTAGCCACGGACTTTTAAAATCCCACCCCGATGGACTGCAGATGCTAGTACAGGGCTGAGGAGCAGCGTAAGCGCTGCCAAGAGTTATTACAACTGCTTATTCTTCGGCGCCCTCTTAGAATCCGCGTGGTTTGCAACAAGAGTGAATCTTTTCTCGCTCCAATCAAGATACCCCACGACCTGCAACAGCTCGCCTCAACCTCGCACTAGCATCGCTTGTCTCGGCACTGGCGAGACGCCAAGGGAGCTGAGTGCTGCATGGCGTCGGTCTAGAGGTCTCTATCCACTACTTCTATCACGCATTTCACCTGTATTGGATCGCTACTGAGGGGTCATGTGCGGGGTTTACTTA
>Ga0247770_1002128_pt1 | contig 12158 bp, 10 predicted proteins | sample UWRJL136409B6_FD_179943 | JGI IMG/M metagenome (GOLD analysis project Ga0247770, IMG submission 179943) | Plant litter microbial communities from Arlington Agricultural Research Station in Wisconsin, United States - UWRJ-L136-409B-6 | ecosystem: Environmental > Terrestrial > Plant litter >... | reverse complement strand
CTACGGAACCGGCGGCGTCAACCCCCCCAAGGTCGTCATCCTCCTCCACGAACTCTCCCTCCCCTTCACCCCCATCCCCATCGCCCTCTCGGCCGTAAAATCCCCCTCCTACACATCCATCAACCCCAACGGCCGCCTCCCCGCCATCCACGACCCCAACACCAACCTCACCCTCTGGGAATCCGGCGCAATTCTCGAGTACCTCATCGAGACGTACGACCCCACCCACAAGATCGGCTTTCCCGCGGGTACTCCCGAGTCGTACCTCGCGAAGCAGTACCTGTTCTTCCAGGCGTCAGGCCAGGGGCCGTACTACGGACAGGCCGCATGGTTTAAGAACTTCCATCACGAGCAGCTGCCGAGTGCCGTGGAGCGGTATCTCAAGGAGGTTAATCGGGTCACGGGGGTGTTGGAGCGGGTGTTGACGGAGGAAGGGGGGAAGTTTCCGGGAGGAGAGGGGCCGTGGTTGGTTGGGGGACGGTATTCAGTGGCGGATCTGGCGTTTGTGTCGTGGCAGACTCTTGTGGAGAAGGTGTTGAGCAAGGGGGAGTATGATCCTGAGGAGTTCCCGGTAGTGAAGGACTGGATTAGAAGGATGCTAGAGAGGGAGGCGGTTAGGGAGGGGTTGGGCAGCGCGGGGAAGCTGGAGTGAGTTGGTGGTGGTGACGATTGATACTGCGTCTTCGTGTTGTTGGCGAGCTCGTGTTGCGGTCAATGCCACGGTGATGTGGTGTGCCTGCGAGAAATGTTGATTCTAGGTATCAGTCTGAAAACAGCGGAGTAACAAGTTGGTTACCTTAGTACACTGCTTCAATTGCGATCTCCTTTACTACAAGTATCTCGATATGTACCTACCTTTCATCTCTTTTAGAATAGTGTTCTCCGTACTGGAACATCAGTGCTGTATCTTTTGCGCAATAGTCCTGTGAAATTCGCGGAAGATGAATTGACATCAACTTGAACACGAATCCATCATTTCGAGCCCTTGGAGATGGGCTCACATCCTAGCCCCCGACGACATGAACCGCGGATAGTGGGATTATCAAGCCGAATTCCACGAACAACACGGCTACTACATGTCCAATAATGGCATCATAATGGCCGGCCTCGCCAATATCACCACCTGGATTAGCGTTTAGAGACCTGAAATTATTTGGTTTACTGTCACGCAGGCCGTCCCCATGGCTAACATTGCCTTTCTCCTTAGCAAAATGACACTCAACCACCCAGAACAGAAACTAACCGTCCTCCAGGTTGCGGAAGCGATATTCCAACATCCCTCGCACGATGCCCGGGACAAATCAAAATGACTCGAAACGAGGCCTAGAATTTCTACTTCCGCAAAAGCCCCTCGAGGCTGTTCGCCCAACGTCTAAGCCCGCGTTTGCCTATGCTGTTCTTCCTTCACTCCAGCGGAAAGGCCCTGACATTGACCCTGTCGCCGAGGAAGCTGAAGCTGGTCGAAGGATACAGGTATCCATCACTTCGCAGGAGAAACAGCTTGTGGGTAGTAGAATACCTCAGTGGGATCTAATTGCGCCTTCAATTGTTGCAGCCTTGGGAGGTTCTTCCGGAAATAAACATTCTGGGCTTCGCTTCGACTCATCGTTGGGTCGGCACTAATGGCACATAAGCGTTAGTTCTTCTTCTTCTTCTTCTTCTTCTTCTTTCAAGGAGTTTTTAGTGCGGGGAAATGTCTCAGGCGAGGTTGCTTTCCCTTGAGACAGATATGTGCGGTTCTGAATAGAGCCTGGAGGGAATACCGGCAGATAAAAAGAAAAGGCCACGGACTAGTTGATGTACATCCCATGTTGGTCCGTCTTGAGGTTGTCGGTGAAAGACTTGACCCAGCCGTCGAGGAAGCTGAAGCCGTTCGAGGGATAAGAGCCCGAGTTCACGCGGTCGTACAGCTCAAAGAGCCACACGTACTCGTCACGGTAAGGGAACGAAGTCGCGTTTCCGGGCACCTGGGTGATGGCCGAGTTCTTTCCGCCGAAGAAATCGATGATGATAAACCAGTTGCGGCTGTTACGCTTGGCCTGGTTGATCCAGTAGTCACCAACGGCCTTCATGGCAGCGGCCGGCAGCGCGGCAGTGACCATACTCTTGGAGTAAAAGGTCTCCGTCTAGTGGGCACCAGCATTAGCACCTCGCTGTCAAAGACACCGAATTCAGCGGGAAGCAGACTTACAGTGCTGTAGGGGTGGGTGAGATCCACGTTGCCGTTTGCGTATGTGTAGTACGAGAAAGCGCCCATCCAGTCGTACTGCTGAGCGCTAGCAAGGCTGCCTCCGATCTTGCTGAGCAGGGGCTGGATGGCGGTCTTGAGATTGTTCGAGTTGCCGTGGTACAAGCCCTGAATCTGGGTCTGCCCGCCACTGCCGAAGACACGCATGTTCATCTCCTTGGGCATGCCGCCGGCCAAGACCCAGTCCTGCATGGCTCCCCATCCCTGGGCGATCTGCTGGCCGCTGCCCCAGTTTAGGTTAATGTCGAACTTCGTGACCTGGCTCGGTGCCTCAAAGGTCTTGAACTTGAAACTTGTCACGATTCCAAAATTGGACCCGGAGCCCTTCATCGCCCAGAAAAGATCTGGGTTCACCGTATCAGAAGCCTCAACAATGGTCGAGTTGGCCAGAACAACAGTCAAGCCAACAATCCAGTCTACGGCCAAACCGTACGTGTGCGAGCTGAAGCCGAAACCGCCGTGGAGGGCGTGTCCACCAACACCAACTCTGACTCAGTCAGCACAATGCAAGAAAGACACGGATGGAAAACGCACCCTGGGCAGGTGCCGTGACTGAAGGCTCTCTTTCCGTTGTTGTACAGAACTGTGGCAACGTGGCCCAGACGAGAGCCGGCCTCAACGGTGGCAATCTTGGTCGACGAGTCGACTGTTACCTTGCTCATACGGTCGAGCTGGACGATGAGATGGCCATTCTCTCCGCCGAGGCCAAACGAGGCGTAGCTGTGGCCGCCCGACTTGGCATTGACCTTGACACCGTTCTTGGCACCACATGCTATCGCAGCAGCTACCTGCTCGGCGTTCTTCACCACCGCGATTGCGACTGGTGTGTACTGGATCCGCTGGTTGAAAGCCCGGACGTCATTGTTCCAGTCGGTCGATCCCTTGGTATCCACAGGAACGTTGGCCGCCTTGAGGCAGTCGTCAATGGCAGCGCGCTTAGCAAGGGGGTTCGCGACGGCCAGGGCCGCGGACGTGACCGACAGGGCGAGTTGGAGCCTCATGATGGGTGTGTGGTGGTACCGTCAATCCTGAACCGAGACAACCAGGATAGGGGGAGGGCAGGGAGGCGGCTGTGGCTGGAGTTGATATACCACGGTGCCGGCTCGTAGGCCAATGCCCACTGCCAGATCCTTCCAGCCCGTGTGCCCTGTGCCGCCACAAGCCATGCTACCGTAGTAGAGATGGTCGTGGGGCCCCGGAGCAACGAGGCGGAGAGGCGGCATGATAAGGCCGGATTTAATACCAAGCCGCTTTCTGGAAAGCACACAGGTCGCCCCGGTGCTCCGGATTGCGGAGAAAGGGATGGCGTCGTATCGCCAAGCTTCGGGGCGCCTAGCATCCCACGGGCGAGCGCACCCCGGAGGAGCCCTACTGCGTATGTGATGATGTGTCTGTCCTGGGCGGGTACCTGATCGGTTGGGAACCCTGGGATGCGTGGGATGTGTCCAGCCGCCCCTTTTGGTGCATTGACGGTCTGCCGCCCTGCTCTCTGCATCCATAACTTGGCATTCGGGCCGGATATATTATGTCCTGAATGCCAAGACGAGCCCGACGTTGCTCACACATTCGCGCGGCTCTCGGATTCCCTCGGACGGATCAATGCTGCCAGCACCTGGCGCCCGGGGCTCGCCGGTCCTGGGTGTGGGTGTGAGATTTCGTCGTTTTGTGTTCTGCAAAAAAAGAAAGAGGCAGAATCTCGTTCCGGGTTGAACCACACCTAGCTAGTCGCACAGGGCCAGAAATTGCAGAAATGGCAACCTCGATACAGGCTAAAATGGTCCCGCGCCCAGCACTCAGGCCGGCTGAAACAACACCTACCCACGAACCGTTCTCGACCATCACGCGTGGGGCGACACTCCCGGTCGAGGTCAAATTGGGGTCACTATGCCTCCGTATAGCCCATGGATATATGGGAAACGTGCTTGTCCCGGTGCCTGTCCCGAGTTCGCGCTCGCTAGGCTGCACCTGGAACGGGGGAAAATGAAAGAATTAGAATGAGGCAAAAAAGTCTACTGGGACGCCTTTTTCACACTTGCACGCAGCTACCTGCTCCGGGCTAAAGGAGGAAGAAGTGAAAGCCCAGGGGCTAACTCGGAATTGCATCTACATCCGTGCGTGATAGGCGCGGGAGCAGAAAAAATGCAAGCTGCTATTCTCTGGCGGTTGTGCAGCGATCATTGACAAGTGCAGTTCGAAACAGTGACCTCGTCGAGACCAGATCGTGACTTCCTAAGCTGCAGTGAGTGCGAGACACTGCCAGTGAATGCGACCCACACTGCTGCCTCATCCTGGGAAAGGATCGAAGGGCACGGATTTCAATGGCTCGCTCGCTCTGATCGACAGCCGCAACACCATGCGATCGTCTTAGCCTGACCCGACATCCCGGTATTACCCTCAGCCACAATAATGGAATATAAACCGCTGTGATATTGCCACATGTCATCGACGCATACCCCAACTGAATTCGCCAATCTTTCGTCCTCTCATCTCTGGGCATCTCGACTGTCCCCCCCCAGATTGATTACCACCCAAATTGAGTAGGTAGCCGCACCACTCACTTCACGATGTTTTCCCCGAGCTGGAAATGCGTCAAATGCCACGTTTTCCCAAGCGTGAGCAGTTCACAGATCATGTGTCGCAGGGAAGATAAACGGCCAGCTCGATCAGTTCATCATCCCACGTGAATTTACCCTATTTACCGACTAGCACGACATTGCGGAAGTTGCAGTTGGGGTGGACGCCAACTCCACCTCCACATTGTTTATTTTATGGATTTCACAAACCTGGGGTATCCGTGGTCCTTCAAGTACGTAAGCTCCCAATCTTGGCAATTAACGCCTCTGTGGACTTGACCTACCTTGCAACCAGCTTCTTAGCCGATACTTTTCATCGTACAAGCTCTGAGCACCTTCAACGATGCCGTCCAGTCCGTTGGAAAGCACGGCATGTGGGTGCGGCTTGAAGCTTCCCTTGGCCAGAAGGTGCGAGATGTATCGGTAGGACCAAACAAAAACTCACCATCGGCATCTGCCTGCTCCTGGCTGATATCTGCGTGCACCTCGGAGTATGCGCTGGACGCAATTGTCTTCGAGTACTTGACGTTCTCGGGCCAAGTCCACGCTTCGTCTTCGGGCGGTCAAGCATACCACGTGTGGATCTCGCCACTGCCAGAGGCAGAAAGAACCTCACTGATCGGGTCATCGGGATGTGGCTGTTCTTGGAGGATACAGCATCAAGCACACGGTCACCACGCTGAAATTCGTACACATTGCTCCCGACACTCTCCACCATACCTGTAATGCCGTCTCCGGCGTTCAGAGCGTCGATCTTGTCGCTCTTTTCGACCCATTGGGTTCCCCCAGATCAATCCCCGAAGATGGTCAGTTCAGGACTGTCTCTGGCATCCCTGCCACTGGTTAGGATTGAGCCCGGCGGCTACAACTTTGATAAGAACCTCATCGGCACCGGGCTTCCTGAGAGACTTATCAGTCTCAGTGTCCCTTGTGAGCAAACAGGCCTCAGAGTACTCACGGGATACCAACTTGTCGGCGCTGCCCTGTAATCTTGGGGACTCCGTAGATTACGAGCCAGTACATCTTTTCAGGCGCGGTGTTGTGATGATTTAGGCCATCCATCGCGGCTCTTAGTTAAGCTGCTAAATATCTAGGCAGTGGCTGTTGCGAGCTTGGCAGTTGGAGTGATTCTAGGTGCACGCCTGGCCTATTTATCTTCGTTCGAATTAGATGTCAGTTCAGCCGTTTTAGCGGGTTAGTTACAGCTCCAACAACAACGGAAGAGAATGTGGAATTCTTCTTCTTGACCGCTTTCGTCATCCGACGGGATCAGACAGCGACATGCTGCAGTTGCTAGGCGTTTCGACTCCTCCAGTCACGCAATCCTGGATTCAATATCTTGCATCACACCCAGAACAGAGCCTCTCTAAAAAGTTAGTCTCCATTTTTTTTACTGTATTACTATTTCAACCCCCTTCCTAGACTGCATCTAGAAGTGAAATTTCATCCCTGGCTTAGCCAATGTGATGATCTTCCTCTCGGTAAATTCCTCCACCCCAGCCATGCCCCCGAACCGACCATATCCGCTGCTGCCCCCAGTCCCGCCATTCGGGAGGGGGGCCTCAACATAGACAGTTGGGCCGTTGATGTGACAGCCACCCGCCCTGACCTGCCTTGCGACGTCTATCGCCCTCATTATGTCCCGCGAAAAGACACTGGCGCAGAGAGAGAAGTCACTGCTGTTAGCCAAGGCAATCGCCTCCTCGTCCGTCTTGAATTCCGACAGGATCATTACCGGACCAAACGACTCCTTGTGCGCAATGTCCATGTCTAATGTCACTCCCTCGAGGATATGAGGCGCCACAATAGTGTTATTTGGGCCCCTGATCCGCATATCTCCCATCAGCAAGCTTGCGCCGCCGGCCACAGCAGCCTTGACCAGACCCAGAACCCGGGAAGCAGACCCAGGTGTGATGAGGCCGGATACCGAGACATCCGGTTCCTCAAGGTGGTTGCCGCACTTCAGACTCTTCACTTTTTGCAGTAACTTGGCCTTGAACTCTCTGCTGACTGACTGGTGCATGAGGACGCGTTCCGTCGACATGCATATTTGGCCAGAGTTAGATAACGCACCAAACACAACCGCCTCGACAGCATCTTCGATGTTTGCGTCCTCGAGCACCAAGACTGGAGCCTTGCCACCAAGCTCCAGGACACATTGCTTGAGACACGTCGCCGCCCATCCCGCGATGATCTTCCCGACCCGGTCGCTGCCCGTGAAATTCACACGGAGGACACGGGTGTGTTTGACAGCATATTCCGTAACCTGGGGTGTTCTCTCGGGACTTGTGGGGAGGAAGTTCAGGCATCCTGGAGGTAGACCAGCAGCAGTCAACGCCTGGACGACCACGTTTTGGCACTTGGGGCTGAGTTCCGACGGCTTCAATACCACGGTGTTACCGCATATCAAGGGACAAGCGATGGCTCGGGCAGTAAGATTTATCTGAAATTTTATGTCAGCTGGGCTTTGCGAACTTCGCTTTCATGCATCCGGATCAACTAACAGGAGCATTCCAAGGAGAAATCGCAAACACCACGCCAACGGCCTGTCGCTCAACCATGATTGTCGTACCCGGCCGGTCCGCCGGAACGATTTCCCCCTTAATATGGGTAACAAGCCCCGCCGTCTCTCTGAAAAGACCCGCGGTAGCGTGGATATTGACTTTCACCCAGTGTTTTGTCGCCGAGACCTCGTGGGAGAGAAGCTCAGGGATGTCTCCGTTCACATACGACTCCATGATATCGGCGGCCTTCAGAAAAATCAGACGCCGAGCGGTGGGCGAGGTTTGGGACCAGGATTGGTACGCGGAATGCGCCTTGTCGATCGCAACGGTATAGTCATCCAAAGAAGCCGAAGCACATTCGTAGAAGATGCTGCCCGTCATCGGATTTCTGACAGGAAAGGTGGCGCCATCCGAGCTCCCTTGGTATTTCCCGTCGATATACAGTAACTGCGACCCGGAGAAAGTGCCATACATGCCCGCTTGGCATTTGTTAGACGCGGCCCCCATTTTGAAAATGACACTGACGGTGGGCGAATTTGATTGCAGGGCCGAGATGTGATGATTTAGTTCACAGGTCGTCGTCGCGCCCCTACGTTATCGTGTCCGCCGCTAACCAGTTCGAGTGGCCAATTGAACCCAACAGGAGATCCTGTGCGCTTTTATAAGAACCACTGTAGCATAGGTATGGGGCTAAATTCCGCATGGCACAAGTCAACCGGGAAGCAAGTTTCCCCGCCCCAATCGGCAGTGGTTTCCCGACACTTCTTGGTGGCGGCTCCTTGGGCCGGCGACAGCAGTATTCCGATTGCCAGTACTCGCTGAGGTCTTCGGGGTCGAGGATAAAAGTCAAAACAATGTGTTTTCCGGTCTGGTTCCCTTCCACGGTCCATAAAAAACTTGAAATTTTCCTACGTACGAAGTATGCGGGTTGTCGCTTCGCCCCGAGCCCTCGGCCGTGCTAACATTCATCGACTCTAGGATTCCAACGGGACCATAAGCCGTTCCATTTTCCAGCGTTACAGCCGGACCTCAATCAAGTTGTCTCGCCTCATCATAGGCTTCCCAATGACTTCCGTGATTCTCAGGCGGCTGTCGACACTGGCAAAGAGGCGTGCCCAATCTTCGTATGAACGCTCTTTGGCATTGAACATCGATAGCATAGTAAGGTCTAGTGCGCGAATCCGCGCATCCTGCGTCTTGAGAATGGTGTTTGCCTGCGGCTGAATTATGTCGCTGATGACAATGTGGCTGCTGGGCCCCATGGCCTCTGCAATAGGTTTGAGGATGCGGCGGCAGTACACATCCGACCAGTCATGGAGGATGTTACGGAGGAAGAACACCGCAGCCCCCTGCGTGACCGATGGTTGTGGGTCGAAGAAGTTATGGGGCATGAACGACACTCTCCCCGACACGCCGTGGTGCTTCGCCAGCGAGATGCATTCCTCCTGGAGATCCGGAAAGTCTTGCACTTGGAACCTGAGGTGGGGGTGTGCGCGGGAGATAGCAGCCGAAATATGACCTGTGCCACCACCAACGTCGACGACAAGCGATCCTTCAGGAAGCAAGTCCCACGCATAGGCCTGGGCGATAGAGTCGGCCGAGTCTGCAGTCTCGCCGCTTGCAAAGGCGCTTACAAACTGGCCGAACTTCAACATATGCTCTGGGTGTTTCTCTTTGTACCCAAAGAAGGAGTCGCCAAATGCAATCCTGAAGGCGGTATCCTGGGGCTCGGGGGAATCGGGATACTCCTTGACCATTTCGACGAACTTAGCGACAGCGGGAAGCATTTCGGCGTACCTGAACCAGACGCAGGCCTGCATTCCCTCGTCATGTGCCAACGTCCTCGACCATGGCGTGTGGGAAACGAATCCGAGTCGCAGCTCGCTGAAATAGTAGTTGGCGGCCGCCATCCTCACAAAACGTGGCAGCAGCGCCTCACTCAGTCCCGTCCTAGATGCTAACTCAGGAAAGCTGACGTCCCCGGTCTCGGGAACGTTCTGTGGTACCTTGAAGTGGCACAAGACCTGCATGGCACCAAGCAAGTAGATCTCGTTGAAGCAGAAAAAACGGGTTGTCTCCTCAGGGCCTAGCGCGAGGATGTGAAGCTCCTTCGTGGCCTCTATGAGCGCTATCCTTGCTGCCGACGCAGCAGGATCGCTCTCAAAGGGGGTACGAAGGGGACCATCCGCGTCGAAGGATGGCTGTGGGATCGCATTCAGGTTCAGATGGTCGACGAGAATTTTGGTGTTGCGAGATATCTCATCGGCCAGCCGAGCCAGAGGAGGATTGTTTGAAGCCATGATGCTGTCGTGCAACGATGCTTGACGTCAGGTAATGACGGCAAATGCAAATCTTGGGCCCGGTCGACTGTTTGGGGAGCGAGCTGTCAGCGAGAGAGGGGGCGGCACAGCAGCACCTGGTCAAGGGTCCGGTGCCGCCTGCATCGCATCGAAGTTTGTCTCGATGCGGACGGGCCGGACAGACTTGGGGGCCAAGGAGGTAAGATATTAGCATCACCAAAGAACTGGCTCCGTCGGCGAATCATGACAGACTCCAGCGAGCCACAGACTGAGCTAAGAAACGCGGTGAGCAAAACCGGTAGTTCAATCAAGAGTCAGGGACATCCATTATGCAGGGAGCACTTGAGTTGGAGGAGCTGTTAGGGGTAGAGAACCATGGATTGTATCTGCGCTCGCAAGTTTTGATGTTATAGAGGGAAGCCGAAGGGAAGGTGGAGGCGAGAAACGTTGTGCCCAAATCCGGGGTAGCTTGGCTGCTTTCATTGGCCGGAGCTGTGCCCCGTTTATGGGGGGGCCCGAACCGACCCCTAGTTCGGCGATACATTGCAACATCAACTTCAAAAAGGCCTACCTAAGAGACCCCAAGCAATTCTTACACAAATAGAAAGGTACGCAATCCGCATCGTCAACATGCCATCGAACGCTCCCCGTTGCACGAATTCGCATGCACAAGCGATGGGTGGGTTGGTACGGAGTAGTCCCATGCAGCTAGGGGCGGATCGTACCCCTGCACGGAGCTGCAACTCTGGATACCACTCTGCGACTGGGTAATGGCAGGAGAGCTTTTGCTGTTGCGAACCCGCAACAATATTTTCTGTCGGCGCGATATCATTTCTGTATCGTTGCCCAGAAACATAACTTGCGCCTTCGGTCGATTTGCACCGTCTGTGTCATAGTTTTGCGCGAACGATCTTCGCACTACCCTCTCGGGTCTTTCAACGGCCCAGGTCGACAGCGCCAAGATGTCGCGATCTGGCGATGGTGGGGCTGATCATGACGATGCAACGCCTTCAACAGCGAGCACGTCCGGCGACGCGCCCAGCCCACACGTGCACTACGCAGTCAACTTCAATAACGATACCGTGGTAGAGGGTGCCCAGCCCGAATCCGGTGAGCGCGGGGGCGCCTTCGTGCGCAGCGACACAAGTCGGTCCGGCGCATTCTCGCCCATCATCCGCCGTCGCACCGGACGCGCCGCCACGTTCAAGACGTTCGAGGACTTTGACGACTTCGAGGCTCGTCCCGGCTGGCGCCGTATGTCTATATTTGTCCGTCATAAATACCAATGTTAACTTGTCATAGCTGGCGCCGAGCCGGGCGTCGATCCGAGCAAACCCGATGGCGGACACGCCTCCATGCCCACGCTGAGCGCCCCCTGCCAGATCACTATCGTCGATTTCTCCGAAGACAAAATCTCGATACACAAGTTCGATAACGATACGCTGGCCCCTTTTCTCCAGAAGCCACAGCCAAAATGGGTCAAATGCCGCTGGATCAACGTCAACGGCCTAAGCTGGGATGTCATCCAGACTCTAGGGCAGCAGAAGAACCTACATAGGCTAGCCATCGAGGACATCATGAATACACGGAACAGGACAAAGGCCGAATGGTATGTTAACTTCCCCGCGGGGGATGAAGTCGCGATATCGTGGCTGACTTTTCAGGTTTCCGACACATACCTTCATCGTCCTGACGCTTCAAAAACTGGTCCACGCTTACGAGGCGGACTCGGATGATGAAGACTATGTATCTGCTGATGATACAGCTAGCCGAACGAGTTCTCGAAGAGGTCAAGGCCGAACAGGGCTTGTCAAGAGGGTGCAGCATTTATTCCACTCGAAAAAGCAATCCTCAGATGTCGAGATCGAGCCTAGCCAGCAGCAGCATCCTTACTCAGGCGGCTTGGAGAAGAATATGAGGTCCCAGCCTACTGGATTCTCGGACTCGGACATGCCGGAATTAAACGAGCTTCGGACGCTACAGAGATACCATGCCGCCCCAAACGATCCTCGAACAGTATTCATGGAGAAACACTCCTCACTGAGCAGTAAGAATCTTGCCGTAGCCTGCGAACAGGTGTCCATGTTCATTACCCAGGACAATACAATCATCAGCTTCTTCGAACTGTCGGCTCAAGACGTCGAGGGTCCTATCGTTCGCCGCCTCCAGACGAGTGATACTATCATCCGACAGTAAGACCCTTTTTCTCCTAGATTACTCCCTCGAGTCTGATCGACCGTCGCTAACAATACATCAATACAGGTCTTGCGATGCTTCCATGGTTGGCCAAGCAATTATCGACGCCATTATCGATTTGGCCATCCCAGTAACCGCCTGCTATGGCGATGTAATCGGTGACCTCGAGCTCGACGTGCTGACGAGTCCCACGCTAGAGCACACAAAAAGTCTCTATATTGTCATCACCGAGATCAATAAGATGCTCAGCTTCATCAATCCTATTGTCAACCTCATCAACACCCTGCGAGATCACAAGAGCACCTTACCTCAGGACATGGCCATGCACCAGCTGCAA
>Ga0247770_1002127_pt1 | contig 12161 bp, 8 predicted proteins | sample UWRJL136409B6_FD_179943 | JGI IMG/M metagenome (GOLD analysis project Ga0247770, IMG submission 179943) | Plant litter microbial communities from Arlington Agricultural Research Station in Wisconsin, United States - UWRJ-L136-409B-6 | ecosystem: Environmental > Terrestrial > Plant litter >... | reverse complement strand
CAAGAAAGAGTCGCTCGACTCCACCCCCGACCTCGAAGCCCAGGCCGACGAACCTGAAGTGCACGTCGTGACACCCAGGGTTAGTCGCCCGGTATTCTTCAGCCGAAGCACAGACGACAACACCGCCCTGTACGGCGAACAGAGCGTCAGTATCATGGACGTCGACAGCCTGTATCAGTACGAGGATGATCACCATCAAGACGGCCACCTGAGCGGCCATCAGGGTAGCCATAAGCGGCACAGGAGCTTGACTGAGGTCCCGCTGCTGGATTTGCCGGCGGGGAGAAGAAGTTCGGGTGGGCCAGAGCCGGTTACGCCGAGGGATAGGGGATGAGGTGTCAAGGGAAGTCGACTGAGGCCAGGCCGAGCGAGCCGGTGTGAGCGGGCGAGATGGTCTCACATACAATGTGGCCCTCGGTTACGGGGCGGTGAGCATGAGTTTCGGGGACTGATCACACACAAAGAAATAATATCTGACAATGGCGGGGTGGAGAGGGAAGCGAACATGTAGCTCTCGGGGCTGTACCACAAATTTAAAAAAGCGTGGCTAAGATAAACAACGCAAACATCACGATATTTGTCAACGTAAGAACTGGCTCTGGCAACGGATATAGGGAGGGCATCATGAAAAGTTTAACAACATCATCACTGGGATCGAGCAGGAAAGGGGCGACAAAGTAGCATCGTAGTATCTAACAATACACATTCCCTTCTAGTTCTACCATATATGGATCCGCACATGTCTTCCTCCCTCTTACGTTCGAATACATCAACACTTCTTCAATCCTCTGCTCTAACCAACTCCAAATGCAAATGAGGTATGATAGATCAACCCTCAAGTTGTCCCAGTCAGGAGGAGTAAACAAAGACCGCTCAAGCCTTGACTTCCTCCTCTATAACCTCCTCCTCGCTCATGTTGAGCTCCTGCGCCGTCCATAGCTCGCTATATAACCCGCCCTTCTCAATCAGCTCCTTATGTGTGCCCGTCTCGACTACGCTTCCCTCGCTTAACACAATAATTAGGTCCGCATCGTAGATAGTCCGCAGTCTATGCGCCACGAATAAGCTCGTGCGTGCCTTGTCTCTTAAAATCTCGTTGATGTTCGCCATGAGCGCCTGCTCTGTGTGGGTATCGAGCGCACTCGTCGCCTCGTCAAAGAACAGGAGCGGCGGGTCCTTGAGGATCATCCGGCTGACAGCCAGTCTCTGCTTCTCGCCACCAGAGATCATAAGCCCCCGCTCGCCGACCTTGGTGTCATACCCGTGGGGCCAGCTTTCGATCTTATCGTGGATGTGAGCTCGTCGCGCCGCTTCGTGCACCTGTTCGGTTGTCGCGGCTAAGTTGCCGTAGTGGATGTTGTGCTCGACTGTGTCGTTGAAGAGCGGTGTGTCTTGCGGCACGACGCCGATGGAGCGCCGCAGGGAGTCTAGCGATACATCGCGGATGTCCTGGTCGTCGATGAAGATGCGACCAGATTGAACATCGTAGGAACGGAACAGCAGGCGGAGTAGAGTTGACTTGCCGCAGCCGCTCGGGCCGACGACAGCAACCTTCTTGCCCGCCGGGATGGTCACGGTCAGATTGCGCAAGATCGGGCGGTCCTCATAATAGCCGAACGATACGTTGTCGAATCGAATTTCGCCGCCCTTGTTCAGCTGCAAAGGCTTCGCATCGGGCTTTTCCTTGATCGCGACGTTCACCTTCTGTAGGCTGAACAGCGTCTCCATGTCCAGCAGGGACTGTCTCAGCTCCCGGTACTGGGACCCCAAGAAATTGAGAGGAACGGAAAGCTGGAAGACCAGCTGGTTGATGAAGACGAGATCGCCGACACTCAACGAGCCGTCGACGATGCCTCTTGCGCCCAGATACATCATGACCGTCAAGGCAGTCGAGAAGATCATGTTCTGCCCGGTGTTCAAGAATGCCAGCGACGTTGCTACCTTGATGGAGCTCTTCTCATACTGCTGGAGCGCCTTATCGTAGCGCCCAATCTCGAACTTCTCATTGTTGAAGTACTTGACCGCCTCGTAGTTGATCAGCGAGTCGACCGCTACCGTCGATGCCCTGTTGTCAGCCGCGTTGGCCTGCCGGCGAAACTTTGTCCGCCAGGCTGTTGTCAAGATCGTAAACGCCGTGTATGCCGTCATTGTCAGCGCCGTGATGGCGGCAAACTCCCACCCAAAGTTGTATGTGAGGATGCCGCACACCATCGTGATCTCGAGTGCTGTCGGTACGATATGGAACACCATGCTCGTCAGTATGAAGCTGATGCCTTTCGTACCCCGATCGATTGCGCGTGTCAGCCCACCCGTCTGCTTCGACAGGTGGAAGCTGAGGTCCAGGTTCAACAAGTGGCCAAACGTGCTGCGCGCGACACGGCGGATCGCCTTTTGCGCAACGGAAGAGAACACGGCGTTTCGCAACTCCTGCGAAAGGACAGAGCCAATTCGGGTGGCGCCGTACGCCAGGATCATAGCTCCAGCGACCGTGGCCGCGGTGCCGCCCGTCGTCGAAAAGTCGATGTTGAGCGAGTCGACGATTTCGCGAAAGTAGAATGGCACCTGCACGTTCAACACCTTGGCACCAACCAGCAATCCAATAGAGAGTATAACGCGCATCTTGTCCCCCCAGCTATCTTTGGGCCAGAGGTACCGCGACATCTCCTTCAGGATAGCCCAATCCGCCTTGCGTTGTTCCTGCGCGGTCTTGTCGACAGCCGCGAGCGGATCGATCGGACGAGAGGACTTCACGTTCACCAGCGGCTTTTCCGGCTCGGTATTCCTGCTCGATGGGCCATAGCGGCGCAGTGTTGTCGTGGAAAAGAGGGCTCGTGTGGGGGTTGTGAGCTGGCAGCCCAGAAGACACCTCGAGGAAGTGCCCCTGGTCAGGAGGAAGGTGGCTCTCTGAGCCCTGTGCAAGCTTGTGGCCATCATGATTCTCGTCGAAGGCGCCATTGTGTCGTAGAGAAGATCAGCATCTTTCGGAGGGGAATCGCCGGGGGGAGGCGCGAGGTGTCGCACCAATCCGCACAAAAGGCGCGGAACGCTTCGGAGCGCGCGGATGTGGGGTCGAAGAAGATATCGATTCTCAAAGGTACGCCGGCCTGGTCTAGGGCCTCAAGCTGGGCCCATTGTACATATTGGCAATTGCAGAGTGGTCGTAGGGCGGAATGCCGTCGTCGTGGAAGCTGTTGCGAAATGAAAGACGAAGCTTGAAAGCTCCAATTGAAGCTCCGACGTGCGGTGGAGCTGCAGATGATGCAATGGGGGGGTAGGGCCTCGTGATGCCACAGGTGCCCGCGCCAAGCCTTTTGCTCACAACCCTTGTTCACAGCGAATCCCCGAACCTGGGAGCATTTCGGAGCCTCTGCACAGGAATTGAAGAAGACGACAGAGTCAAAAAGTTGTATGCAAATGTTCTTCGTCAATTAACCATACTACACCGAGCAATGCCCACCGCCGCGAACGGCAACTAACAAGTAGCTAATCCCACACGCCTAACGCCAAAACCAAACCTAAAAACGCCATGCAATGCGACGCAATGCTAAAGCCAGGCAAGGCCCATAGACCTAGCCAACGTCCAAAAGCCAAATGCAACTCCAACACCACCTTGGGCTATACCATTAACCCTTCGTATGCCCGCTCCACTATGCGGCTACCTATCCCGGGGAGCATCGACAACTGCGACAAGCTGGCCACTCGGACTGACTCCTCATCCCCCTTGAGGGTGAGGTGGTCAACCAGGTCCTGTGCCCTCTTGGCCCCGAAACCATGCAAGCCGCGAATTAGCGCCAGGTTGCGCGAGTTGACAATGTCCAGCAACTGCTTTTTGCGCGGCGACTCGGATCCTTCTTCCATGTCCAAGAACGCGCTCTTCGTCTTAGTTGATGTTGTCTTCTGCCTCCTCACGCCTTTTACGCGGCTCTGCTTGTGGTCCGCGAAGCCCTCGTCATCGACATCAGCCTCCGTCCCATCCTCTTCATCCTCGCGGTCATCCCGGACCTTGTACGCCCGCTCGCGTCTCCGCTCTACCTTCCGAACATCTTCACGGGCTTCAGATGGCGCGCTGAGAGAGTCATCGCCTCCCCGTTTCCCCGCTAGCTTGGCGCGTATACGCTCAATCTTGCTGAGCAGCTTCGCCTGGCCGGGGAAAAACGGCAGTGCCAGCTCATAGAAGCGCAGTGCCGCCTCATCATCACCCTTTTCCTTCGCCTGTCGCGCCTGCAGTAAAAGTCGCAACCCTTCGGAGCGGCCGTCGTGCTCATCATTGTCAATGCGCCTCTCAAGCGCATCCAGACGCCTTCGGACTTCATCACTGATCTGATTCTCGGTTGGCGCGCTTGGCTCTTGCTCGGACATTGCCGTCGGTGGCGGTGCAACAGTAGCTGCGCGCGATGCAAGAATCTCCGCCACCTTCTTCTCGACCATGGCTTCGATCTGCTCCGCCGATATCGACAGCTGCGGCTGCGGCGCAGGCTGCGGTGCAAGATGGGATACCATAGGTCTAACAAGTGAGGTATGCGTCGGGCGTGCCAGCTTGGACGGTCGCGGTATTTGCTCAGACGAATCAGATGGCCTCTTATTCGAGCTCGATCGACGAACCTGCACCATATTCGCTACCGGGATGGCGACACGAGATGGCGCGACAGGTTTGCTAGCCTTATCGGTAAAAACACTGAAAGCTTTGATAGGCTTGTCTGACGCCTTGGCCGCGACGCCGCTGTTGATGTTGTGTGCATTGGCTAAAGGTCGGAGGGGCTGGCGATGGATATTCACACCGCTATTAGACGACATCGTACGCGGCGCCTGCTTGAATACGATCTCGTTCTCGATCTCTCGGACCTCGATGCGCTTCGCACGGGAGCTGACGTTGAGGCTGCTGAGAGTGTCGAGATGGTAGCTGCGCATCGGTGCGAGGTTTAGGATCATAATCGTGATGCCGTTGTTCTGGCCGAGCGACAAGATTCGCGTCATCTTAGACTCTCGGTATGGGATGCGCTTGTCTCCGCGCCCAATGGCATCGATACACTGACTGAGCACGAAAAGGCTCTTGTTGATAGCGGCTGACTCGACCAGTCGCTCTTTGCCGTTATCTGTCCGGCGGTTGTCTTCGGATCCGGCCAAGTCAATGGCGGATGCCGTGCTCTCTCTGACCATATCCCCAGATGTCTGCGTAACCTTGACCCGCAAGATGGCGTGACTTCTGCTGCTGTGTGCGTTGAGCTTTGTGGAAGCCGTGTTACGGTTCATGTTTGCCTCGATGTAAAGCTTCTCAAAATCTTTGAGGTCCTCGCAGGATCGCTCTGACAAGCCGACCACGATGGTTTTGCCATCTTTCTCCCGGAGCGGCAGGCCCGATGGCGTTCGCTTCTCCGGCGACTCGAGCAGATCGAACACTTTGTCGTTGTAAATCTCGTAGTATGCCAAAGCCACCTGGACCGTTGTCTCCCCGTTGGAGTCTTTGGCAATCTTCTTCCCCCTACGGAAGACGTTGCTAAGCAGTCTAGGGATCACCCCGCGCTCTGCCAGCTTGAGACCGCCTCGCATTGTGTGTGTCTTGCCGGTACCGGTGACGCCGTAGGCAAAGATTGTCACATCCAGGCCTTGGAACAGGGCTTTCACGTGCGGCGCAACTAGTCGGGGTTAGTATCAAGTCGCGCTCTGCATCGTCTCATCGGTAGGCTCTTCGCGTCGGGGAGGGTGCTTACCTTCTGCGGTAAACAACTCCTCCTGCGTGGTGGACTGTTCGTAGACGCCATTGAACGCGAAGGAGAACTCTTCAGACTCGTTCTTCGGGCTCGGGATCTTGACGACGGTCAGAGGCTTGCCCTCCTCGACGCTGTCCGCGCGGACGATGACATCCTTGCCCAGCTCTTTTTCAAGAAGCGGACGTATCCTGGCAACAACGCGGACAGACATGCCGTCAATTGAACTGGCACCGGACGGGGGGAGAGAGAGAATGAGTCACTCGAGGACTTGGGGGAGAATGAGTGGCGATGGGACTCAGTTGTCCTCGTCATGCGATGAGCCGTGGTTTCACAGACACGCTTGTGGCCAGAAGGAAAATGCAGCTGTTTGGCTGGAGCTCAATTGGACGCCAATGGTCGCTGCGGCAACCAGAACTATGTGGGCCGGCCCCGCCGCCAAGCCCTCAACCAAAGCCCGGCGCAGAAAGCCAGCGGAACTGGCCCGTGCACGCTGCACCGTTGCAAGCATTCAAGCGTCCGAGCTTCGACCTGACGTGCATGGAAATTCTCAGGAACCGAATTGAGTTGGCATCGCAAACTTGACAGCGTCAACGTTGTCGTTCAAGACGCTCGCACACACTACCATGCGCGGCTCTTCACCGCTGGCGAGGGCGGCGCGAAATGCCCGCCTAACATGGCCGCCAGCCAGGCCCAGTTTCGTTTGCCGGCAGTGCAGGTCAATTCAAATAAGCGCATCCCCCGCAACCGAATCTCGACCAGTCGACGCATTCGGAGCTTACCCAGGAGCCTTGCGGGACTCAGCTGGTAGGCATTGATGAACACAGCCTGATGGATCAACCATTGACGCTAGACAGACGCTCGGTTTGAAGTTCTCGGGTCCCCGTACTCCCTTCTCTCGGTCACACTTTCGGCATCCCAGAGACTTTACACAAGGAGGGGCACTATTGTCTCTGTGGCCGGCAAGGTAGAAAATGTACGTCATGACTACCTCTAATTCCATCTAGCCATGGGCGATCGCTGATATACATCCCCATAGGCCCAGTCTACGTTATCCATCCTCTCTCCCTTACGCCGAGCGTTTCTCGGCGTTCCCTTCCTCTACCAGCGCATTTCCTCCACGACGCCGATCACCGCATTAATAGGCACGAAATCTCCTTCTTCCACCTTCTCCGTCCTTCATCTCGATGGCACCACCGATTGGATGATTGCGCAGCGCAATGCCCTCCTCGCTTGGACAGGACACACCCTCGCAGTCTCGCCACGCATCCAACGCGGCTTGTCACTTGCGCACTGGGGCAACTCCCACCTCACCGGCCGTGGGCTGGCCGCGCTCTCGGCACCGGGGCATATTTATGAGGTTACTCTCTCCGCTGGAGAAGAGATCGTTCTTCATCCATCGCACGTGGTGGCTTATTCGATCAACAAGAACCCCCCACTGCCCTTCCGGCTTAAGAGCCTACGCCTGCAGATCCCTTCAATTCCCAGCTCTATCACCTCTGCGGCTGCAAGCTTGGTACCGGAAAGGGTTTCTCGGTTTTGGAAAGCGATGCGAGATACTGATACCTACAAGTCCATCGCACGGCTGTTGTATGGATTGAGGACTGCCACGAGGAGGTCTATTTGGGGTGACAGGTTGTTTTTGCAGTTCCACGGCCCAGCAACAATCCTCATGTCAAGCCGAGGTGTCAGGGTTCGGGATGCTCTGACTCGGGATGATGTGAACGAGATTGCGGATACAGAGGCAGGAGTAGTGCCGGCCGCGGTGGAGCTCGTAACCAAGCCGAAGGTCCTGGAACCTCCAAGACCAGCCGACACGCCCATTGCGATCCATGTCGCGAAAGTAGGCAAGGACGGGAAGATCACACTCGAAGAGACAAATGATCTCAATGAGTTCGTGCGGTAATACTCAACGGGCGCGGAAGAGCTGAACGGGTAGTTTTCTTTGTAATGATAGCTATTTGTATACTCAGCAAGCCATGCGCTGCTCATCGCCGGTTGGCGCCTGTACTTTGAAGGTTTGCTAATATCAGGAGTACACCTTGGACTGGACGACCAGTTAAGTTTTCGGGGCCTGAAGCGAGTGTGACGGCTCATGACCTCTACGACAAGCCCCGTCCACCTTTACTGTGATTACCACTTATAGTGCCTCCCATTTATCGTCACTACGATCAGTAGCCCAAGCCTTCCCCAGCCTTCCAACCATCTCCCAACAGTTCCGCATTCCCGTGCCCATTGACACCCGGTCCATCTCTTCGATCGAAGCCCACTTGCGTCGAGGACCGTCGGTGTCCTGGCCAGCAGCACCTTGGTCGTCGAACGCAAACATATGAATGTACATGGTGAGCTTCAGATGCGAGAATGCCCAAGGGACCATGGCAGCCTCCCCAAAGCGATAATATAGACCCGACGTCTCTCCCCGTTTTCTCTTCCCCTTCCCGGCTACGGTCCCGTTCTTTCCTGCCGACAATAACCCCGTCACATACTCTGTTGACGCTTGCTCGCGAGCAGCTTTGGAATCCTCAGTCGTTGATAGCAAGGTATGGCTAGGAAGTTCCCACATACCACCAAGTAGGCCCTTCTCGGGCCGTTGGTGGATCAGGTATGCCCCGTCAGACGAGCGGCGGATGGCGCAAACGAGGGCCACCTCCTCGCGGACCTTCTTCTTTGGTTTTCGGAGAGGGAATTTCCGCGTATGGTTGACAATAGTCTTGATTGTGCGAGCATCAGGCCCTCCAGCCACGGCGCCATTGGCCTTCGACGTGGTAGAGGGGACTGCCGCAAAGAATGCCGAAACGGTTAGCTGCCTGCCGTTAGGCTTTCGCTTCCCCTTCGCCGCATCCGGTTCCGTATCATCATCATCATCGTCATCATCGGCCTCTGCATCCTCTTCCCATGGGGAGCAAATAGTACAGAGATCCTCGATGTCATCCACCTCTCTCCTCTTTTTCCCGCCAGTCGCCAAGGCATACCCCTCCTGATACGCCCGACACGTCGCAGTAATCGGACAAGCAGCACAATCCGGCTTTGGCGTACAAAGCGTGCTCCCCAGCTCCATCAACGCCTGCCCCCACCTCCCCGGGCGATCACTCAACGGTGTCTCCTCGCCCTCCTCCACCCCATCCCTCGCCACGGCCTTCGCCAGCGCATCCGCTACCTCCCACAACGCCTCGACCACCACCCTCTCCTTCACGTCCCCCCAAACCCCCAGCTGCCGACTCAACACCCTCAGCACATTCCCATCCACCATCGCCGCCGCCTTCCCAAACACAATCGCCGCGATCGCCCCGGCAGTATACCTCCCCACCCCCGGCACCCTCTTCTCCAGCACCTCCACCTCCGCCGGCAGCAACCCCCGCATCTCCTCGTCCGCACACACTATCCCCGCCGCCTCATGCACCCTCTTCGCGCGCGAGTAGTACCCCAGCCCCTGCCACGCGCTCAGCACGTCGTCCGCACCCGCGGCCGCGAGGTCCTCGATGGTGGGCCACTTGTCCATCCAGCGGTTCCAGTAGCCAATAACGGCGGCGACGCGCGTCTGCTGGAGCATGATTTCGGAGATCCAGACTTCGTAGGCGCGCTTGGCCAGGGCGGCGCGGGGGGCCGTGCCGGCTGGGAGGAAGGCTTTGCGCCAGGGCATGAGGCGGGTGGATTGGACGGTTGTGAACCAGGTGAGGAGAGCGGTGCGGGAGGCGGGGGAGGTCAGGAGGAGGGGGTGGTGGTAGGGCAGGGGATGGTTGCGGAGAGGGGGGAGAGGAGGATGGATGTCACTTGGGAGGGGGGCGAGGAGGGTGAGCGCGGCAGATTTGGGTTTGGGTTTGGCTCGGGCTTTGGGCGCCTTGGGTTGGGGCTGAGGTTGCTTGGGTGTTGGTGGTTTGGATTTCGCAGGGGCGATTTTGCGGCGTTTTGCTGGGGGTGGTGAGGGGAGGGCATCGTCGGATGAGGGTGAGGGCGAGGCGGTTACTGGGTCCGCGCCCTCGGTGTCGCTCTCTGAGGCGGGAGACGCACTTTGCTGCAGTTTGGAAGCGGCTTTGCGCGCCGCAGCGCGCTGGGTTTGGCGCATGATTGTGTTTCTTTGTTGTTTGTATAGGGGCCGACTTGATGCCCATGGGAATTTCGCTCAATCCAAACAATTCGCCTTTCCAAAGAAAATGATGCTGCGATGCGATGCGATCGTAGAAAGACGCGTCGCGTTGTGGTCTCAGCTGAGGCAGGTGTGGCCAGCTGGCAGCTGGCAGACCCCTGAAGGCAACAAAACAAATGTGGGGCTACTCAGGGGCTGCCCCGTTTCCTGCCCGGAGCTCCAACCCACGGGAAGGTGCTCGCCAGAACAGTCTCATTCGAATTTGCTTCAGCTCGAGTCTTGTAGCTAACACCTACCTCGGTATTTCAGTCCGGTTTCTTGTCTGCTCACAATGCACATAGTTTGAAGCTCGGTCTTTTGTGGAGCTGCTGCAAGTCATCAACCCGCGCCTTTCTCGCCCACCGCACCCACCACTCCATCAACAAAACCCTAGCTAGGAGCCACACAACTCATCAATCCAACAAAATATGTTGATCGGTTCGTTGGTCTAGCTGTATGATTCTCGCTTAGGGGTAGTAACTCTGAGTAACAAAATCACAGATTGCACTACCCGCCGAAATTTACAACGACATAAGTCCAGGTTCCGGGTTCAATCCCCGGACGAACCCCACTTTTTGTTCGGCCCTCCAGCTCCTCGATCAAGAGGCAGAAGGGAAGCTGTCAGCTGATGATGTGCGTGCACTTGCACACGGGCAACCCAACATCCACCGCTCCGAGTAGCTCACCTCGTCAACATCAAAACGCTGCCTACAACCGCCATCGTTCCGTGTCACTTGCAGTCTAGATATGATATGCCAATTCATTTTTTGAGCTCATCGAAGAATATTTGCGGTGCCGATATGGCGTTGCTCAACCCGGCGTCCAGCGATGACTTATGACCTCCCCTTCCGGATGCTTTTTAGATAGTTTGCGGTTTAGAGTTCCCCACCACGCGAATTACCTCAGTTACAGTTACATCGAAGATATGCTTTTTCCTCGAAAAGCTAGACGTCTCTAAGCATAAATCAACAGCTTTGCGTCCGCCGAATTTTTAGCAACCCATCTTCCTACACCACCAGTTCACAAAGTTCAGAAGTAAGGGCCAGCTAACCTCACCAAAGCTCACTCAGAGATTCAGCTCTTGTGTCCATACTATCACCACACCATGTCAGACATCACCATGTCGGAAATTATTATGTCTGATATCAAGATGTCAGATGCCACCATGCCGGTGACTACGAAACAAGACTACGCCAATCTGGCGACTCCTATTGACGTCGCCAACAACTTGTCAGAAATCCTGTCCCCGCGAGCACTTGGCCTCGTACGCGTGGTGGCTTTTCTGCGTCCTCGCATGATCGCCGAAAAGATTCTGGAACAGCATACAGCCGCCGCGCTTATGGGCGATATGGGCGTCTCCTATCCCAAGCCCGGGAAAGAGTACATCGAATCTCGAGATGAGATATTACGCACTTGCCTCTTCAGACGTTGTGCCGAGCTCAACGAGTTAAACTGGTTGGACGTGAGCCTTCAGGCGGTCGTCCGGGAAAATATGAATCGCCAAGATCAACAAATCTACTACTCGGCTGCCATCGATCTTCTCTACAAAACCTGGACCTTTGCAGAAGACGAAGACAAGTTCAATCGAGATTCACTCCGACAAAAGACGTCCGACCTACCTTTCTACGATGTACTCAGCATGGCCAGTGCCTACGACTCCGCCGTCCCGGAATCAGGGTTACTTCCAGTGGACGCACGGCAGTTTGTCGAGCTTCTCCAAGACACAGCCTGGTATGGAAAAGAAAGCACGTCCACGGTAAATTCCCTGCTAACATGCGACGAAGGCATTTTGTGCAGAGAGAGAATTACGATTATGCCCTGCCCCCACTCAAGCTCGCATGGAGGATCTGCGATGAGTACGGCAGTGAAATGAACGACATGATGGCCGACACAGCCTTCATTTTCGCCCGGTATGGCGAAGAAACAAACATGGATCGCAAAACCGTGTATGACTACTCTCTCCAATGCCATTACCTGTGGAAAGATTTGGTCAACGGAACAACCGAATATCTGGAAGACCTCACCATGTCCCACACCAGTCTTGCCCAGGGGTATCTCCTCAGGGACAAGCCTGACAAAGCCGTCGAGCACTGTCAAGAGAGCATCAGGATCCGTGCAGAGTTTCGCAATGACGGTAGTATTTGTGAGCTTGCCCACATCCTTCAAGCTTGGGGAATGTGCGGCCTGGGTGATTACGACCAAGCTGCACTGCTCTGTGAAGCGGTGATCCAATACCGGGCAGAAAGGTTTGGCCCTGAGGACAGAAGTTCAATCAAGTACGCACAACTCCCCCCTTCCCTTACAGCATCTCAAGTCGTAAAGGAGACTGACAG
>Ga0247770_1002126_pt1 | contig 12171 bp, 13 predicted proteins | sample UWRJL136409B6_FD_179943 | JGI IMG/M metagenome (GOLD analysis project Ga0247770, IMG submission 179943) | Plant litter microbial communities from Arlington Agricultural Research Station in Wisconsin, United States - UWRJ-L136-409B-6 | ecosystem: Environmental > Terrestrial > Plant litter >... | reverse complement strand
AGCCAATGCACTCCGTGCACTGGCCACCCTCACGGCTATAATAACACGGCTTCCACTCTCGAAGATAGAAAGAATTAATCACCTTCAACACACACTGCTTTCCAATGCCTTGACCCCTTTTGCATTTCAACAAAAATCTAATATGGAGAGATTAATTTAGTTAATATTACCTAAATCCGTTAAAGTATAGATAAGGTTGGTATTATAGTCTACTGGAAGTGTAATTTGTGTCCTTTTAACTAAGTAGTATAACTTGAATTTTCGATCCTAACAGTCTTAAAGGTTTAACTTACGCTTTATCTATATATATATTTTAATACTATAGATATCTTTAAAATAGTGTTAAAGGTTTTCACTTAATTTAAATAAATTAAGGTATTCTGGATATAGGTATATAATATTAGTTAACTTAACTTTAATATTAATGTAAGCTGATATGTATTTAGAGATATAGCTTTTTTAAGTATAAATATTTAAGTACTATTATATTTATATATTTACTGGAAGGTCTGTTTATCTGATATAAATAAGGTAATATCCTATATAGGTAAGGGTGTGATGAAAGTAAACTGGGTTACAGTGGAATGGAACTTAGTGTTTATTAATGTAGTTCTGGTAATAACTTAATTATACTTTTTAATTTATTATTTAGTGGTTGTATAAAAAGCAGAATTAAGTAAAACCGTACTCTTTTTTATAAAACGTTTCAGAGTAACGGTACGTGTGCTTCCATCTTTTTGTAAAAGGAATATTATTTTTCCAAATTATTAATTAATTACGACGCTTTTCTCTAGTATATACAAATATATTATACCTTTTTATATTAATTTTGTAAGACAGAGTTGGGTAGTAGTTATGTTTAGGTTTTAATATATCCTAATAAGTAACGTAGTAATTGCTTTTTTAGAGAGTAATGAGATTATAGAGGGTGGAAATTCCCTGTAGACTTTAAAGTGGTATTTTTAATGATAGAGTGTGAAATAGGTGCTAGCGTTTGGGTATTATGTAGAGAAGTTAAAGGAAATAGTTATAATATTAATTATTCTCCTTATAAGGTTTACGCTCTGTTAGGTATACCTTTAGCTGGTTTTATTAGTATTTACGAAGTTTATTCCTCTTAAGTTTTCGTTATTTGTTATATATTAGACTTTGCTGTTCCTTAAGTCGTTAATGTGCCTCTTTTAGGGTATTCTTGTTATTAATCTAAAGGTATAACTTTTTAATTAAGTGTGTAAAAGTAGTGTATTTCTTATTTTACTTTAACTCTCCTTTTTCCTTAGCTGGTAGTTTAAGGGGAAGATTGCTGTTTTATTTTATTGTTATTAAGTGAAAGTTTTCGGTAAGATTATTTTAGATATCTATTTTAAGATAGCTTATTATATTATTAACTGTATTTATTATGCTTAAATAGTGTCTGTGAAGAATTAATAAGTTTTATTAGTCTGTAAACTTTAAATTTACTTAACTAAATAAGTACTATTTAGATTTAATTAATAAGTTATTCTTAGCTGCTTATAAGGTGTAAAAATCTTACTGTTAGTTTTAATAAGAATCTCTTATTAGGTGTAGTATAAGCTTATACTATTAGTAAATCTTATATAAACTGTTTAGGTAGATATATGCTAAGCCTAATTAGTTAGGCTTTAATTTTGCTCTTTTAACTTATAAGCGTTTTATATTAGGAATACTGCTTTATCCTCTTTACTCTCCTCTTATTTAAGGATTTAATAGTTTTGACTATTTATAAAAGGTTTTATTATAAGTATTTCCTTTAGGGTAGGATTTCCCTTAATTATTTCAGATAAAATAATATTAGCTAATTAGAAGAGTATTAGTTACGTATATAAAAGTAGTAGGTTATATGTTAAGGATATTATTTTAGGGAAGATATGTTCCGGTTTAAGTTAAGATTAGTAATTAGCTATTATTTAAAACGTATATAACTTATTATTTAATATCCTTTCCTTTATATACTTATCTTTTAACCTTTAGTTTAAGTTTAGGTCTGTTATCTTTCCACCTAATAAGAAGGACGAAATCTTACTGTAATTAGGTTAAGTCTATTAAAGGGGTTAATATAATTACTTACTTTATACCTTACCTAATACAGTTCTTAAAGGTGGGTTAAGTTAAAGTAATACGTATTAAGTAAGTTAATATTATTAATATGGAATCTTTTATATATATAGTTATAATGATCTTTAAACTATAACTGCTTTTATAAAATAATGTAATTTTTAATTGTTAGGAACGTTTAATCCTTATAAAGGTTTTTTAAGTTAAGCTTTTAAGTTAGTTCCCTTTAAATATATTATGTTAGTTAACATTTTAGCTTATCACTAAGTTATAATTATACGTACTGGTATTATTAATTACTTAATATTTAAAGGTATCTCTAGATTGTAATATTATTTTTAAACATTGTAAAATCAGCATATTACACCTTTTAAGCTGTCGGGGGTTAGTAGTTTATCCTCTTTATTAAGCTTACCTTTTATCCTGAGAGTTATAGTTTTAGTAAAATGCTTTATAACCTGTATATTTTGAGGATCTGAAGGCCTGTATTTTCTTTTATATTTAAAGTATGTTAAATCTTAGTGTAAACTATGTACGTAATGGTTACTTACGAATACTATACTGTAAGTGCACGTGAATAGCGGTTTTTGCTTTTAGGTCTTAGATTCTTACAAACCGTGTAAAAGTCGATCTTAAAGCGGTCTTCTGTAAGACCTCTCTTTACCACTAGCTTAATAACAGTATTGGCTAACTTAAAGGATGTTTTGAGCTTTATATCTTTACGTTTTATTAAGGGTAGTGATAAGTTTAAGGTATTAAACGATAGAAGAATGTGTGTAGTTAGTTTTAGCGTGAGATGTTAAGGTAAAAGCTAGATAAAGGTGAGAACCATTCGCTTTCGAAAGACAGGGACTAATTTGGCCATTTTTATGTATAGGACCAATTCTGGGCTCGCTCGGCTAGACTTGAAGTAGTTGTTCATGCTGTGGCGCAGCCTTCCGGAAATGGCTCTTAGGGTGAGTAAGCCTGAGCAAAACCTGAGCTAATCCTGAGCCGGCCTGAGCCGGCCCTGAGCCGGGGTGAGCCACGTCACGTGGGCGAAGGACGAAAAAGGAAATTTTGTGTCCCCAGATTCGTCGCACAAAACAGCCAATCCTTCCACCACGGATGTTGAAGTGCATTTCCCAGTACTGTGCAAGTTTGTCGATACGCACTGGACACCAAACTCAGCACTGAGGCCTACGAGTCCTGGTAGGGCTCTGCATGTGTGGCGCAGAGAACCAACTAGATGGCGAACTGCGGACGTAGGTAGAATCAATACTTTTACGACCAACAAGCAGCCTTGTCAAGACAGCAAAGCATATATGCCAGTCTCGCGTCTTCTGCTCATCTGCTCGCTCCAGTCCCCCCGGGCTGTCAAATCACCACATCGCTCTTACACCTCACCTGCACCAGCGTCTTACCACTTACTCTCGTACGCCAAAAGGATATATCACCCGTCCCTTCAACAGGCCTGAGAGGTCTTTGTCACCATGGGCAAGAATTTCTACGCCGTCTATTTCGGGGAGACACCAGGCATCTACGATAGTTGGCCGTGAGGACCCACAAACGTCGAAACCTTCCGTTTCGTGTTGTGGCTAACCACCGCTGGTATAATCAAGTGCCGCACAGAAGCAAATCAGCGGATTTCCCCATGCTTGCCACAAGGGCTTCAAAACTCGCGAGGGTGCAGAAGCTTCTTTCAACGAACACGTTCGCAATGACAACCTCAGGGGAGACGCACCAGTCGCTGCTCAGCGCGGTGGCGGCAGATGCTTGTCAGATGACGACAGGTCTGATGGTGGGAGTGGACGAGAGGATAATCCCGACGGGGGTGGAGTCAGAAATGTGAAGACTGCGGACACGAAGGGCAAGAGCCCAGAGAAAAAGAAGTGGAGGCATCGACCAAAGGCGAAGGCGTCGGGGTCGGGGACTGGTGGCGGCTTGGAGAACGCGATGGCGGGTTTGAAGATTAGTATTGAGACAGCGGTCTGAGATTAGTCCAGATACTAGCCTTACTCAGGCGCACCTGTGGAGATTTATGGAATCGTAGAGAATTGTCGATCTCAAGATTAGAAAGTACCCCAATATCTGAATCATTCACCTATGTTCTGGCAATCCCACTGTTGTGGAAGCACCTAAAGTTCTGACTTGGAGAACTTCACTCGCTGGGCTCCTTCTGTGCTCCTTGGCCGCACTTTCTGCCCACACAAAACGCCAGCGGGGAGATGCGGTTTCCGGCCGGGCTCGAGCAGCGTTAGCTTACTTCCGGAATCGTTCACTGTTCAATGGCATAGACATTGTGTTGGGAAACCGAGATTGATTGAATGGACTCGGACTCATTACCTGTCAAAGTATTTAACCTTCGCTTTCGGTTTCGATCTCGGACTGGGCGAGCCGCGCAGGATCATGGCGCTAGGTAGGATCGGCGATAGGAATGTGAACTACCGAGCTACTAAGCGATATGGATCGGTCCGTGCAAGGTACGGCTTTCACCGATCAGATGGGGATGTTGACACGGGTGCTACTGCTGATTACAGAGACAATATCGGAATCTCTTCCCGAAGGGGCTTTCAGAGGGGATGTAATTGTTTGTGGATCTCAGGTTTACGCATTCATCCCTGAGACCGGGGTAACCGAGGAATCTGACCAGCCTAGCGCTCAAGTTTAGAACGATGTATCGCCTCTAGCTCAGGTTTCTTTCCTTGGTATTCATTTGCCCCTTTCAACTATTTCCCTTCGGAACTTGTCGCAGATCAAACTTTGATCTCGGATCTCACCATCATAAGGTCACGTGCAAGGCCGTGATACAAGCTCATTTGTCTTGTCGGGTCATCAAATAATCAGGGAGGTGCCAATATGCAAGGGTTGATCTTCCTTCCGAAAAGTTGCTGGAAAGCTGACGGCAAAATCGCACCCGCGAGTCGCACCCTATGGGCAAGTTTCCCAGTGTGTAATTCCAACAGCTCAGTGGTGCAGCGGTAACACATTCGCAGAGACCCGTGAATGGTTCGCTCCTGCTCATTCGCATCTATTCTTATTCCATTTCCGGAGAGTGCGGAGGGGGCCATAGCGACCTGCGAAAGACCCCAGTTCGAATCTGGGCTGAGCTGTTTTTTTTTGCTTTGCTCTTTCTCTCTTTCTTTTTTTCCGGCAACTTTTTGGGCACACTTGGGACCACGAATGAAACATCTTACTCTTGGCGAAGCCTGCTAACTCCTTGTGTGTGTGCAACTCAATTAACCGTTTTGGGAATATTACTCAGAATAGGGAAACCGTTCAGGTACCCGTCAGACACAGATACGAACTCCAGCCTTCCTAAAGTCAACCCGTGCCGTGCTCATACACACCGTTGCGACGGTTACACCCCCCACCGGCACCCAAGCATCTCACTCTATCTCATCCCATCTCACCCCCCTCAAACCTCCACCCTCCCTTCCATAACCCTCACACACTTCCCCGTAACAAAAACATCCCTCACCTCCCCCCCAACCTTCCTCACCTCCAAACCAATAACACTCCTCCTCCCCATCTCCACCCCCTGCTCCACCTCCATCTCTATCGTGATATCCCCCTCCTCCATCTCCTTCACCAATAACGCCCCCAGCGCGGCCGACGCGCTCCCCGTCGCCGGATCCTCCATCACATCATCCAGCGGCGCGAACATGCGCGCCCGGATCTTCCACGGATCTTCCTTGTCGCGGACGTACAAAAACAGAGGGAACTCCGGGGCGCTGTCGTGGAATGTGGTGTTTGCGTCGTGAAAGACCGACACGTTGGGACGCGCGGCGCCGAGGGCGGAGAGGGAGGTTAGTTCGGCAAAGGCGAAAGCGAGCCCGACGGAGGCGATGATGGGCGCCTGGGGCGTGATGGAGATTTGGGACGTGGCGATGGAGGCGCAGCGCGCGATGAGCTCGATTGGGATGTGCGGGCCGAGTGTGAGGGGGCCGGGGGCGCGGATGGTGGCGCTGGTTACGGCGGAGGTGGGATTGGAGGGGTCACTACGGAGGAGGGTGACGGCGACGAGGCCGGCGGCTTCTTCGAAGGTGAGGGTGGAGGTGAGGGGTTTGTTGAAGAGGGTCGGGAGCTGGCCGAGGACGAAGGCCGTGCCGACGTTGGGGTGCCCGGCGAAGGGCACTTCGGTGGTTGGGGTGAAGATGCGCACGTGGGCGGTGTTGGCGGGGTCGGCGGGCGGGAGGACGAAGGTGGTTTCGGAGTAGTTGAACTCTCGCGCGATGGATTGCATTGCGGCCGTTGAGAGGCCGCGCGCGTCGGCGATGACGGCGAGCGGGTTGCCCGCGAAGCGCTCGGTAGTGAAGACATCGACGGTGACGAAATTGACGGTAGGCATTTTGTTGGTTGGTGTGCAGCGGGTTTATTGCCTTGGTGATTGAGCGATGGATTGAAGCGAAATGTTGGTTGGAAGGCAAATGGAAGGAGTCATCGCGGAGCGGTCCTTGAAGCGGGGCTAACTCCGCAGCTTTCCGGGCCCGGTGATCCACACGGCACGCGGGGGCGTGCGCCCTCCCGAACACATGGGATGAAAAATGCGAGCAAACCTGGAACCCGGGTTGCTGGTTCACTGGCAGGCCAATCAGGGCCCAACACCCCTATCAGGCCCAAACATCCCAAAGCAGCGAAGTTCCGTCATGCGGCAAAAGCAGGTAGTAATAGTAATAAGTTGGGAGAACGTGGCTGTAAGCACCCGCGACCCCATCGCCTGGGCGTAAACGCCGTCAGCCACATCCCACTGGCACAGTTGCCAATCGCAAGGCAGAACCGTGCTTTAGCCGAAAACAGGTCTCACACACGCGCCCCACAATGCCACCCCTTGAGGAATAGTGGCGGGCAGCGAGTACTAACTCCTTCCTCAGAGAGTGCTCATTCATACTTCGATACCTCCCTGAGATCTCGCTCCTGCCAAGATGTCTGCGTTCAGCCTTATCCCCGTTGCCCAGTGGGTCGCCATCTTCCTGCCCACGCTGTACATCGGCAGGTCTCCCCATGGCAGCCTTGGCGATCTCCCCGACTCGACTAACACACAGCCGTGCAGGCATCGCGGCCCAAGACTCGATTCGCATCTTTAACGCCATCAAGACCAACATGCCTGGAAAGGTCCTCGCGAAGCAATGGCTCGAAGTGTACCGCCAGGGGCCATACTGTACGTCCAACACTCTAACCAAAGCCACCCTCCGAAACATCCTTTACACCACCCTAAAATCGACATCACGAATTTCCCTTTCCTTCTTCGGACCTGAGCAGTTGCCACCTTGGCCTAAGCCATACTAAGCGAGGGGGTCACGGTTCTGGGCTACCTCGGCTATACTTGACACGGTCTAAAACGGTCGTGGAGTGGCGAGGACCCAGTTTTGGGACCTCGCTCCTGCACAAACGGCCAACCCACTGTCCTGCTCGCGGCAAGAACCCCGCACGTCTACAACCAATTGTTGCTGTGCCGCGGTTCCAGACGGCCGCAGCTACGGATGCATCAGACACCTGTCCGACGTGAATTGGCTGTAGGCCCCACCGACCTTTCATTGAAGGCGCTGCCAAGCCCGAACCGGCCATCCACGTCCTCTCAGTCACTAGGTCAATGGGGTTTCGGGAGACGCGACAATCAAAGTTCAGCATTGGTTACGCAACATGCGCAGCCACTTCTCAGCCAATCCTGCCCCATCAACAACCGCAGGGCCAACTGCAAGCCACCCCCAGGTGGTCAGTCAGAACAACCGCGGTTCTCCTGTCGTCCTGCTCCAGAGCATCGCATTCTTCAACGGCACCACCGCATACACCCCTCCAATAACCGATCCTAGTGTGGCCGAAGAACCTAGCACTGGTTTCCATTCCTACACTGTTCCCTGGCCGGGAAACACGTACATCATTCTCGAGCAAGCCTCCCGGCGAGCCATAACGCTCACTGCATCTGGAATCCGTCTCCAGCCCATCTCAGAGCAGACACAAGACACGGGGAACCGTTGGCTCTGCGTCGAGGACAGCGGCTATCTTGGATTCCACAACACCAAAGTCAGGCACGTACCTGGGCCACAACGAATGGGCCATGCGTGCCACCTCCACCCGCTTCACCTCATGGGAGTCATTTACGGCCAGAGCTCACCCACAAGGGGGATATCAGCTACATATGCCGCGTTGGTGGTATCGTCTCAAGATAGTTGTGGTTGCCAGTGATGGGTGTGGATTGGAGGCGAGAAATCACGGGGAAACCCGATGGGAATTTGTAAAAGCCTAAGGAGACTAAAGATAGAAGTTTATTTGCGGTTTTTTGCCAATTTAACTTGAAGAGCTTCTTATAACAATGCTTATCTATCGCCGTACATCTTTATTCTCATCCTCACGCACATGTCGGACCTGAGAGAAGTTCGCAAATGGGGAAGCTGCATCTTGCTTAACATGAAGTAAGCCATTCAAGGCCGCTGCCCTTCGCTCCAAATATGTAGATAAGGCTAAAATAAAACAAAAGGATGGAAGCAAATGTGAAAGAGACCTCTCAAGTCAACCACCCGGTCTCGGACCCCAATACATGTAGCTTCAATTACATCCGACATCCACCCACACTCGCTCTTCGGGATAAAGGCTGTAATTGATCTCACTAATTAGTCTGTTAGCGTTATCGTTAAAGTTTATAAGATCTAGTCCTTTTTGTCTCGGCGCCTGTGCGATTCGATTCGGAAGCGGCTGGTACGTAATAGACACGACGATGCCTGGCACTCTGAGAAATGTGCTTGAGACGTTTTGCCAGTGCGTATGAGGGCCCTCTACCATATCTTCCCGTTCGCCGCGGACGGTAGTGGCGTCGTCTCAATTCCGATCATGATCAACTCCCCTTGATAATAACCCAGTTTCTAAACGCCATCAAATCCGCATACGTCCCGTTTCCGGACCGTGTTGAGTAGCGGCCCGATGCTCGTGAAGTTGTCGAACGTCCCCAGTGGAACCACCGGCCCGTCATGAAACAAATTCAAGATCCACGAATTCACAAAATTTAAATTCGTCCTCTCCGCCAGTGAAGACTTGGGTGCGAGCCATTCCAACTGCAGGCTAAAAGATAACTAGCGCCGCCAGCTGCCGAAGACCAACACATCATGTTGCGGATGAATTCATCCATAAACGGAACGGCAAATTGGCTTGCGACTGAGGCTCCATGGGGTAGCAGTGAGGCATCTAGGTCCAAGGGCTGGAGTGCATAGGATGAGGAATGATGGGGGAATTTAGAGTGTAAAAGATCCAAACTAGTCGTGTCGCACGGGAAGAAGTCATAGTAAATTTGGACTTACCAAGACCAATTAATCTACCAATACAAGGGCCCAGACGGCCGTCTCAAGGATAACTCCAGGTTTCACACCCTTCTTCTCACTCTCCTATGTCTGGCATTTCCAGGCAACATCCCTCTCCACCCAAGGTCTACACCGCTCATGGACATGTATCCGTCCCTCTCCTTTGGCCCCTATGTTCTTTAGTAACAATACACACCTTTTGAATCCATCCGGGCATAACTCGGTATGGTCTGAGCCAAGGGCCAGAGGTTTGAACCAGAGAAACTGCTTAGAGGCTCTCGAAGCAGAACTGCTGCGGCTGCTTTGCCGAAGAACAGAATTACTACACGGATTGTTCGACCTAGCGCATACATTAGGCGTAGAAGAGCGGCCCGAGATTTTGTACTGATGTGCAAATGACAGCATGGGCTAGATTATCCCAGCTCATAAAAAGAACCAATAGTCCGACTGACGAAAGGTGAACTGGGCCCCACAATATATTAACTAACACGGTGATCTTGCCCATATCTGGAGTCTCGAGTAAGACTATAAAGAATAAATGAGGCACGCACTATCCGTTGCGAGCTAATTCGAACCTCATGCCGATCTAGCATGTCCCTGTTTTGCCAGGATTGTCTTCCCTATAGATTCCAGATCCATAGAAAGCTCCGCCTCGCTAAGGCTCTGATTTACAGCTTTGGCGCCCCTCTCAATCACGTCGGCTGTGTATGCTTTGATAGCCTCCTCCCTATCCACTCCTCCGTCACGCACCGAAACAAGCGCCTGGACGTAACGCTCAGCATCTAGAACGGCATGCTGAAAGCCCTGGCCACGATAGACGAGCATCGGATGGGCTGCGTCACCAGCGAGTGTGATACGGCCATGCGTATCCCACATCACAGGCACCCATGTACGCATCTCGTCGATATAGCATGGGTCGCTATCGCGCGTCCATTCGATCTGCGAGCGGAATGGCTCGATCACATCTTCCGAGGTCGCCTTGATAAATGCCAGCGCTTCTGGGCCCTTCTGCGCGGGCGGCTCGGGGAGTCTGCTGCGGCGCCAAATCTTGATCCATGCGATGGTCCATGCAGACATGTCTTTTGGGTCATCGGCATACATGACTGAGACGGTTTTCTATTAGACAGCCTCGAACACAGCGAATTACGCAATAAGGTTAGGCAAGTTTATACGTACCGGCGAGCCCACAGTTCGATGTTGTACCCACGGTCACTGCGGCGAGGGGATGCAGCTTTATCACGGGCTCGACCTTTTCAGCGTCGTGGTGCGTTACATAGCCCGTAGCGCACATGAGACCAGACGGCTTGGCCTGCGCAACCTCGTCGTCACCGAACAATAGTTCGCGTGCCTTGGACGATGCGCCGTCTGTGCCGAGGACATAGTCGGCCTCAACCGTTGTTCCATCGGCGAAAATAAGCCGGACGGGTCCATGCCCTCCGTTGAAGTCGATCTTCTCGAGCCGCTTATTCCAATGAATCGCACTGGCAGCGATGAACTCTGCAGCCATAATACGGCGCAGGCGTTGGCGCGTAATACGTCTCAGCCCAGGCATGGCGCTGCGGAACATGACTTCGCCGGTTTGTCCATTAATGCACAGCATCGTCTCGACCTCGGGCGTGTACTCGACGTGGGGAGTGCAAACGGCCTGAGGGAAGCTGGCAAGCGCAGAATCCGACAGCAGGCCTTTAAGCGTCGGCAGCGCCCAGTGTATTGAAAGAGGCCAATCGCGCATGCGTGCGTCCAGACCGGCGTCTCGATCGAACAAGACAACGTCGAAGCCCGCGTTCTTCAAGCCGTGAGCTGTGAGGAGGCCCGTGAGCCCTGCGCCAATGATGGCAACTGTGGGGGATTGAATCTCCATCCTGGTCATCACTTGTGATGGAAGTGGGTTCTCCTAACAACTTAGAGTTTCGCCGAAAGTCGATCGCTAAGAAGAAAGAGTTTGATGATGGAGCTGGCATAACCCTGCGGCAGACGCGCCAGCTCTTTTCTTTATCAAAATCAACAAACCGGAGATAGCCTGCACCGGAGGCCGGTGTTGGGGGCTCCCGGGGCTGTTCAGCTTTCGTAAGAGTGGCGGCTAGGGAGCCAATCGGGCCCGGGGCGAAGACCGCCCACCCGAGAGATGTTTACTACGTGGGAATGTCCAACCCAGTCGAGGGAGACAGCTGCATACCGTTAAGTGGGTCCCATGCCGGCTGGGCCTTTGATCTGCTATCGGGCCTCACTGTTGGATGTCTAGAGGAAGTGCAACCGCTCCGATGTGCACCACTCCTAGCTATCTGCACCGATGGCAAGGGCTCTTGTCCGGCGCTTTCCAGTGCGGGAATTCTAGTTGTACCCAGTTGCCTGTTCCAGCTTGGCTGAGCTTTGCAGTCATCAGTGCCATCACAGAGCCACGCATTTCGCAAGACAGCCGCCACCATGCAGCCACATTTGAATATCACCAGAGACGACTGCGAGGGGTACCACCTCGCCACACAGCACTTCGGACCCCCTCGCGTTTGCCGACGTGTGGCCCCTCTCCCGCATGTTTTCCTTCCTTTTTATGTTCCTCGCAGGCTGAATTTCCCGGCATGACGATTCGCACAGCCTCTGCTACGACGGTGTACAATTTGGGGATAATAAATTTATCATCCTTACCAACAATTGAGAGGTCCGTATATTATAACTTTCCTATAATACTGTAAGTGAACAAGGGCAACCCCCCGATGGAAATTGAGACCGGAATGGTCGATAAGAAAGTCCCGACAGCCAGCAAGAGCAAGCCTTGGGAGCAGAGCGGAGAAAATAGGGGGTACCAAGACTAGAACCCACAACAAAA
>Ga0247770_1002125_pt1 | contig 12172 bp, 11 predicted proteins | sample UWRJL136409B6_FD_179943 | JGI IMG/M metagenome (GOLD analysis project Ga0247770, IMG submission 179943) | Plant litter microbial communities from Arlington Agricultural Research Station in Wisconsin, United States - UWRJ-L136-409B-6 | ecosystem: Environmental > Terrestrial > Plant litter >... | reverse complement strand
CTCCGCGGCCAGCGCGGCGAGCCGGTCCGGCAGCAGCCGCAGCACCGCGCCGTGCGGAGTGCGCCACGCGCCCGGCGCCGGCACGCCCTGGTCCATCCGCCGCTCCATCCTCCGCGCGGCGAACCCCACCCCCGACCCGCCGCGCAGGAACAAGCCCGAATCCTGGTACATGCGTCACCTCGCTCGAAAGGGATTCGAATCAGACCGATGAGCGCCGCGGGGCGACGGGCGCGGCGTCCAGTCCGCACCCGCCGCCCCGCGGCGTGGGTCACACCACCTCGGGCACCCGCGGCGCCGGCAGGGAGAGCCCCGCCTGCTGCCGCTGCTCCAGCAGCAGCGCCGGCTGCACGTACCGCAGGTCGCCCGAGCGCAGGTCGGGCGGATCGTCGGACAGGTCCACCCCCGTGACCGCCTGGTAGGCGTACAGGTAGCCCTGCACCTCGGGCCTCCAGAAGCGCGCCCAGGTGCGGGCGATCTCCTGGTCGGAGTGCGCCAGCCAGTTGCCGTAGCGGATGGAGAGGAGGATGCGCTCGCCGAAGCGCGTCAGGTCGTTGAAGTGCAGCACGCTCACGTCACCCCACTTCTGCAGGCGGCGCATGGCGTCCATCCGCGACATCCAGCTCTCGGGGTACGCCACCATGGGCTTGCCGGCGAGGAACTCCTTGAGCTCCGGGCGCGCCAGCATCCACTGCTGCACCAGCATCTCCTGGCGGGCCTGCCAGGGGAGGTCGCGGAACTGGTTGTCGGCGCCCTGGGACAGGATCAGGCTCATGTCCTTGAGCGCGTTGAGCATGGGGAACGCGTCGGCGATGTAGGTGGTGTCGGAGTCCTCCTTGTAGAAGGCCCAGCACATCCGCAGCAGGTTGTGGAACGCGGCCAGGAAGGTGGTGCGCGGATCCACCGGCCTGAGCTGACCCACGGCCCTCCCCGTGAGCGCCAGCCCGTACTGGTGCGTGTACTCGTACGCCCGCCGCGCCACGGACAGGTGGCGGTACTCGTGCTGGATCCAGTCCCACAGGAAGCTGTTCAGCGGGCGGAGCGGGTCCAGCTCCAGGTCGGCCAGGGGATCCGTCTCCGCCCGCCGCACGTTCTGGAAGCGCAGCACGATGGCGTTGAACCCCTGCACCAGCATCGACTGCTCCATCCAGTACGACCAGATGAGCTCCAGCAGGTAGGGCCCGGCGGGGTCCAGGTAGCTGGCGGAGAACGGCGACACGTGCACGTCGCCGTCGTCGAAGTTGGCCCGGATCACCGCGTCCAGGTAGTTGTTGCTGTCGCTGCCCAGGTAGGCGTGCAGCCGGCTGTTCAGCTCGTGGTAGGAGATCCGCTGCATCTCCGGCCGGAGCATCTCGCGCGAGGGGAGGGCATCGGCCCGGACGACCTGCCCGCCCGGAAGCTGGGGGTGCACGTCCAGGCGCGCGTGGGCGGGCCCCCCTTTCTTTTTCTCATGGATGGTCCAGACGCCCGCCTGCGTGAGGAGGAACAGGTCCGCCGCGCGCATCAGCAGCTCGTACGGGCGGATGCTGGGCTCCTTGAGCCGGTCCCGCAGCTTGGCCACCACCAGGTCGAACGGCTCGTCCGTGGCCACGTCGGGGCCGCCGCTGCACAGCACCCGGTTCACCCACGTCTCGAACGCGTTGAACGAGACGGACTGGCTGTGCTGCACGATGGCCGCCCACAGCGACAGCGACGGGTGGTCCACCGTGCCCGCCCGGTGCAGGTGCACGGCCGCGGGCGCCATCCCCTGCAGCCCGGGCACCGGCATGGACTCGATGTGCACGGACACCGGCCGCGCCAGGTGCTGCGGCGGGTCGGGAAGGTGCGCCCCGCCGTGCGACGGCGTGCCGGAGACCTCTCCGTGCGCGTGACGCGGCGGATCGGCCCGATCCGTCCCGCCCGGCGAATGCGCGCCGGACGCCGCTCCGTGCGTGTGCTGCGGCGGGCCAGGAAGGTGTGTCCCGCTCTGCGACGGCGTTCCGGAGACCCCGCCGTGCGTGTGCGGCGGCGGATCGGCCCGACGCGTCCCGCCCGGCGAATGCGCGCCGGACGCCGCTCCCCCCGCGTGCTGCGACGGGTCGGGATGGTGTGCCCCGCCCGGCGAGGGTGTCCCGGAGGCCTCTCCCTGCGAGTGCCGCACCGGATCGGCCTGCTGCGTCCCGGCCGGCGAGGGTGTGCCGGACGCCGCTCCCCCCGCGTGCTGCGTCGGGCCGGCCGGAGGCGGCGCGCCCGGAGCGGGGGGATGGCCCGCCCCGCCGGTGCCGCTGGAGGAAGCGGGATGGTGCTCGGCCGCGCCGCCCGCCGGCGGCGTGCCGCCGGCGGGGCCGCCCGCGCTCTCCCGCGGCGGGACGGAGGGCCTGCCCGGTGAGCCGGAGGCGGCGCCGGGATCGTTGGGATCGCTCATCGCGTGGCTCCGTTGGCGAGGGTCAGGGGCGCGGCCACGGGCGCCGGCGGCAGGGTCCGCGGCGCGCGGCCGGCCGACGCGTTCAGCGTGCGGCGCAGCGCCCAGTAGGTGAGCAGGTGGCGAAGGAGGCGGCTCTCCTCCTCGGGCGCCAGGAGCCCCGAGGCGCGGGCCTGCCCGATCATGGCGAAGGCGTGCGCGGGGCGGACCTCGCGCAGCCGGAGGAAGTCGCCCCCCAGCTCCCGCCAGTCGGCCAGGAGGCGGGCCGGCTGCCGCTCGGCCCGGGGAAAGACCTCGGCCAGGGCGCGCCCGCCCAGCGCGGGCGGACGGTGCTCGGCCATCAGCCGCACGAACTCGGGGGCGGCGGCCACCAGGCGGGCGAGCAGCGCCCGCGTCTCGGGGGGCACCCCGTCCTCGGGGTACAGCGTGCGCCACACCGCCGCGAAGGCGCCCCACTGCGGGTCGGGGTAGAGCGCGTCGCCCATGGCGCAGCTCAGGTGGACCCGCACCCAGGGGATCGGGTGCGGGTCTTCCATCCCCCCGCGGAAGACGAAGGGCTTCGGCAGCGCCAGCACCGACACCAGGCCGTGGGTGGAGGCGATCCCCACCGTCCCCACGGCCCAGAAGTCGGCCGCGATCTCCGAGATCCAGCGCGCCAGCAGCATCCACGTGGCGCGCTCCTCCCCCGACGCGGCCTGCGCCCGGCGGCCCAGGAGCTGGTTGAGGCCGGGAAGGAGGTCCAGGGCGGCGGCCGCCTGGTGCCCCACCTCGTGCATCAGCGACGAGGCGATCCCGGCGCCCACCATCCGCTCGCGCGGCATGCGGACGATGGCCACCGGGTTCTCCCCCCCGCCTCCGGGGAGGCGGGTGCGGGCCCGGCGGATGGCCCCGCCCATCCCCTGGTCCACGTAGCACAGGAGCGGCGGGGGATCCTTGAGGCCGGGGACCGCCAGGGCGTCGTCGGCGGCCACGTCCATCCCGGCCAGCCAGGTGCCCAGCTGGGCGTCGCCGCGCTGGCCGAGCGCGTCGGAGAAGATCTCGAACTGCGTGATCTCGCTGTTGAAGCGCAGGCGCAGGAAGGTGAACCGGCGCTGCATCTCCTCGGGCGCGGCGGCGCGGCCGGGGCCGCGCAGCCATTCCAGGAAGCGCACCGCCCGCTCGCGCAGCTCGTTGCGCCGGGTGGAGAGGTACTGCTCGATCCCGGTGGAGGCCGCATCCGAGGGCGCGGCCGCCGGCACCATCGGCTCGGTCAGCGAGAACGAGCGGACCAGGGCCAGCCGGGTGAGGAGTGATCGGGCCTCCTGGTCCAGGAGGCGCGCGGCCGGGGTGTCCATTGGCGTCACACCCCGAACAGCTCGATGCGGTCGCCGCGGCGCACCCACTCGCCGCGGCGCTCCACCGCGCCGCCGTTCCCCGCCCCGCCGTTCCCCGCGGTGGCGAGCGCGGCCGCGCGGAGCAGGCCGGGCGCCACGTCGCGGGCGGCGGCGGTCAGGGCGACGTGGGCCGCGCGCGCCGCCTCGGCGGGGGTGGCGGGGGTGTAGCCGGAGGCGTGGCGCGCCGCCTTGGCGCCCAGCCGCACCACGCGGCGGGCCACCTCGAACTCCTGGTCGGCCGGGGTCATCCCCTCCAGCTCCAGCCCCAGCGCGTTGCCGGCTCCCTCGGCCAGCATGCGGCCCACGTTGCCGCCCACCCCGGGGACGATCAGGTTCCCGAGCGCCGCGCCCGCCATCGGGAGGGCCTTCTTCACCAGCCCCTTCAGGCCGCCCAGGATCTCCTTCCCCACCGACGAGTGGAGGAAGCCCCCCACCTTCTGCAGCAGCCCGCCCAGGAAGAACTCCATCTCGTGGTCCGACTGGGCGCCCAGCAGCTGCGACGCCAGCTCCATCTCCGTCATCTCGTCGAACACCTCCTGGTTCTGCGTCCGCGCCACCTCCCGCGCGAAGGGCGACGGCGCCCCCGCCGCCGAGGCCACCTCGCGAGCGAACGGCGAGGGCGCGCCGCCCATCGCCTGCGCCACCTCGCGCGCGAAGGGCGAAGGCGCGGCGGAGGGCGTGGACGGCGCGCTCCAGAACTCCGAGGCGACGGCGTGCGAGGGGTCCAGCTCCAGGAAGCTGCGGTCGAGGTCGTGCATGGTCTCCTCCAGGGAAAAAGAAAAAAGGGTTCGACTGCGCCCCCCTGGAAAAGCACCTCGCGTACCTCGCTAAGTCGTTGATTTTCCTCGTATCAGACCGAAGCACCGTTCGCCGCGCCGCCCTGGCCGCCCCAATCGGCGAAGCCCGCTTCGGCGGGGGGAGAGGCGGGCGGTGCGGGCGCTTCCCGGCGACGACCGGGAGAGATCCCGGACGGCCTGGAGATGTACTTCAACGCGGCCGGCGTCTCGTCCGTTGCGTCTGGGGAGGGACGTGGTTATCCTCGTCATGATCGCAAGTGAACGAAGGGATCAGGGATGATCACAACGCGGCTGGACTACGAAGGGATCGTTGTCGATGTGCTCGACCCCGCGGATTCGGGGATGGACGCGACGGAGATCGCCCGTTGCGCGGCGGCGCTGGAGAAAGCGGCTGGACGTCGGGGGATCGTGATATCCGCCAGCGGCTACAAGCCCGTGTCGCTGCCGCCCCCGCTCACCCGGATCCTTGCCGCTCTCATGCGGGAGCTTGCCGATGGGCGCACGGTGGCCGTGATGGCGGCCGCGGAGGAGATCTCGACGGGCGTGGCGGCGCGCATGCTCGGCTTCTCGCGCCACCACGTCGCGAAGCTGATGGACAACGGCCGGCTCCAGGGCCGCCGCGTGAACGAGCACCGGCGCGTCCGGCTGGCGAGCGTCATCGCCTTCAAGCGGGAGATGGACCGTCGGGACGCGTTCCTCAGCGAGTTGACCGCACTCTCGCAGGAGATGGGGCTGTACGACATCCCGGAGCCGGAGCGCCGGGATGCGTAACACCTGCTCGAACCCCCAATCCGACGCTATAGCCCGTACGACGTGAAGCCGCCGTCCACGGAGACCACCTGGCCGGTGACGTAGGACGACCCGGGCATGCAGAGGAACGCCACCAGCGCGCTCACCTCCTCCGGCTCGCCGACGCGGCCCATGGGGGTGCGGGAGAGGATGCGGCCCAGGCGCTCGGGGTCGGCCAGGACGGGGGCGGCCAGGGGGGTGCGGATGTACCACGGCGCCACGGCGTTCACGCGGATCCCGTCCGGCGCCCACTCCACGGCCAGGTAGCGCGTCAGGTGCACCATCGCCGCCTTGGTCATGGCGTACGGCGCGCCCGTCCCCACGCTGGTGAGCGCCGCCACCGAGGCCACGTTCACCACCGCCGCCGCCGGCGAGCGCTTCAGCAGCGGATACGCGGCGCGGCAGAGGTCGAAGGCCGAGGTCAGGTTGGTGCGCAGCAGGCCGTCGTACTCCTCGTCCGTGTACTGGTCGGTGCGCTTGCGGATGTTGGTGCCGGCGTTGTTCACCACCAGGTCCACTCCCCCCGCCACCCGTTCGGCCTCCGCGACGATGCGCGCCGCCGCGCCGCGCTCCGCCACGTCCACCGCGATCCCGCCGGCGTCCAGCCCCTCCGCGCGCCACTCCTCCACGCGCTCCGCCAGCCGCGCCTCGTTGCGCGCCACCACCAGCACGCGCGCGCCCAGCCGCAGCATCTCCTCCGCGATCGCGCGGCCGATCCCCTCCGTGGCGCCGGTCACCACCGCCGTCCGCCCCCGCAGGCTCCATCGCTCTTGCACCGTTCGCATCTCCCGCTCGGTTTGATCGAAAACCAGTGTCCGGGAGAATAGAACGCCCGCCGCGCCGCTCCGCACGCTCCCACGCGCCGCATCCGCGGATGATGCGACGATCCGCATCCCCCCACCGACGACGTTGAACCCGCGCCATCCCGCGCCTACATTCGTCGCGGGCCGAAATCCGACCGATCTCTCCACCCCGCCCCACGCCGATGATCCGCCATCTCACCGCCCTCCTCCTCCTCGCCTGCGGCGCCTGCTCGGGCGCGCCGGCTCCCGACGATCTCGCGCAGGCTCCGGCCGGTGCCAATGCGCTTCGCCCGGCGGATGCGTCCGCATCGTCCGGGGCGTATCTCGTCTGGTCGGTGGACCCGGCGGACACGGCGGGGGTGGGCGAGACGGCGTGGATCGACGGGGAGGGGCGGGTGGTGGCGCGGAGGCCGGGGGTGTTCGCGTCCGGCGGCGGCGCGGTGTGGGCGTGGACGAAGGGCACCAAGCCGGCGCGCGGGGTGGACTGCGGGTGCGTGAGGGACAATGGGTACGCGGAGAACGCGCAGTGCCCCACCACGGGGCCGGTCGGCGTGGCGGACATGGTGGACCTGCTGGGCGGGCGGCGGATCGCGCTGCTGGAGGTCCCCGCCGGCAACGGAGACATCGATTACCGCCAGATGGAGCCGCCGTCGCAGGAGGCGTGGCCGGTGGCGGGCGTGGGGCCGTACCTGCTGGTGCAGCGCAGCATCTACCTGTACGGGTGCGGGGCGCACGGCTCCACCGGCGTGGAGTGGTCCGTCTACGACCTCCGCACCGGCGACACCGTGGCGCTGCTGGACAGCGCGGAGAGGGCGGCGGCCACCGCGCGCGAGGGCGCGGCCGCGCTGGCGGAGCTGAAGAAGGAGATGACGGAGGACGAGGCGGCCGAGGCGGGCGTGATGCTGACGATGGTCCGGACGCGGTGGACGGCGGACGGCGCGCTCCAGGCGGACTACCAGTTCACCACCGGCGCCTGCTACGCGTGCAGCGACGGGATGTGGTCCAGCTACTCGCGCTCGGCGGAGATCCCCGCGCCCGCCCTCCCGCGCCTGCTGGCGGCGTACGCGCGGGCGCCCGAGGCGGTGCGGCGGCACTGGGCCGCGTCGCCGCCGGGGGAGCGATCCGGGTGGAGCGCGGTGGACGCGCCGGACCCGGCGGCCGCGCTGGCCCGCTTCCGCGCGCCGTGACGCGCGGCACGGGAATCCCGGTCTCCCGGACGTGAAGGCTTCCATCTCCCCGCGAAAGGGACACGATGAGCGCGGATTTCCTGCTGTACGGATCCTACGGATACACGGGGCGGCTGATCGCCCGGCGGGCGCTGGAGGTGGGGCTGCGGCCGCTGCTGGCCGGGCGCAGCCGCGAGCAGGGCGAGGCGCACGCGGCCGAGCTGGGGCTGGAGTTCCGCGCGGTCTCGCTGGACGACGCGGCGGCGCTGGACGCGGTGCTCGGCGAGGTGCCGGTGGTGCTGCACGCGGCCGGCCCCTTCTCGCGGACGGCGAAGCCGATGGCGCAGGCGTGCATGCGCACCCGCACGCACTACCTGGACATCACCGGCGAGCTGGCCGTCTTCGAGGCGCTGGCGGCCGTCGGCGCGAAGGCGCGGGACGCGGGGGTGATGCTCCTCCCGGGCTCCGGGTTCGACGTGGTGCCGTCGGACTGCCTGGCGGCGCACCTCAAGCGGCGGCTCCCCGGGGCGACCAGGCTGGCGCTGGCCTTCCACGGGCTGGGCGGCGGCCTCTCGCGCGGCACGGCGACCACGATGGTGGAGAACGCCGGCCGCGGCGGCGCCGTCCGCCGGGGCGGGCGCATCACTCCCGTGCCGGCGGCGTGGAAGAGCCGGACGATCGACCTGGGGCGCGGGCCCACGACGATGACCACCATCCCGTGGGGCGACGTCTCCACCGCGTACCACAGCACCGGCATCCCGGACGTGGAGGTCTACACGCGCGTGCCGAAGTCGCAGCGGCGCATCCTGGTCGCCACGCGCCACCTGGGGTGGCTGCTGAGCTCGGGGCCGGTGCAGCGCCTCCTGGTCGGCCGCGTCCGCAGCGGCAAGGCGGGGCCCACGGACGAGGAGCGTGCCAAATCGGTGACGCTGCTCTGGGGCGAGGCGGAGGACGCGCAGGGGCGCCGCGTGGTGTCGCGGATGCGCACGCCGGAAGGGTACACGATCACGGCGGCGGCGAGCGTGGAGATCGTCCGTAAGGTGCTGGCCGGCAACGCGCCTCCAGGCTTCCAGACGCCGTCCAGCGCCTACGGCCCGGACTGGGTGCTGGAGCTGGAAGGGGTCACGCGCGAGGACGTGGAGTAGCGTCGATCCGAGGGGCGATCAGAGGAGGAGCCGGTCCGGATTATCGGGCCGGCTCCTCGCTTTTTTGCTGCGTCCAGGAGACGGAAGCGCGATTTGTCCTCGGGAGATGACAGTCGATCCAGGGCGCGGATCGGCCGAAAGGGATCCAACGTGTTTCTCGATATCGCGTTCCATTCGGACCACCGGATCGGGACCGTTCTTGCCCAGGGGCCGGCGTCCGCATCGGCGGCCGGCGAGACAGGGCCGGCCGAGGGCGGACCACCATCGAATCGACCGAAACGAAAATCGAGAGAGACACTGCCATGCATACCACCCGCCCCCTCATCCATCGCACCCTCGCTCGCGGCGCCGCCGCGCTCCTCCTGCTCGCCGCGGCCGCGTGCGGCGACAGCGGCAACCCGGCCGGCCCCGGCAACGGGCCGGTCGTCCAGCCGGTCACTCCCGTGGCCGAGGTGGACCTCTCGGCCACGGAGCTGGTCCTCCCGGTCGGCGACCAGCACCAGCTCTTCGTGTTCCTCAAGGCGGCGGACGGCACCGAGCTCACCGGGCGCGCCGTGGCCTGGGCCAGCAGCGACCCGGCGGTCGCCACGGTGGACGCCAACGGCCGCATCACCGGGCACAGGGCGGGGACGGCCGTCGTGAGCGCCACCAGCGAGGGGAAGCGCGACGAGGCGCTGGTGAAGGTCCCGCAGCCGGTCGCCAGGGTGGAGATCGGCGCCGAGCTGCTGAACCTGAAGCCCGACCAGGAGCACCAGCTGCGCGCCACCCTCCTCTCCCCCGAGGGGCAGGAGATCACCGACCGGCTGGTGTCGTGGATCACCTCCGATCCCACCGTCGTCGCCGTCACCGAGCAGGGGCTGGTGACGGGGATCCGCGGCGGGAGCGCGTGGGTGCACGCCTGGAGCGAGGGAAAGTCGGACTCCGTGCGCGTGATGGTGGCGATGACGGCCAACCCGAACGTGTATCACCTGCATTCGGTCGACGGCGTGAGCATCGGCCGGGAGATGACGCGGGTGGACAGCATCACCTGGACGGACCCGCGGGGCGTCGCGCACCCGGCCCAGGTGGTGATCTCCGAGGGACGGCTCACCTTCCTCCGCGACGGCGGCCCGCTTCGCTACGAGCAGCGCATCGTCCTCGCCACCTTCCTGCTGGACGCGGCCACGAACGAGATCCAGTTCCCGGTGGCGGAGAAGGTGCTGGTGGACCGCGGCGAGGTGACCGAGCACCCGATGCCCGGCTTCGACTATCTCTTCCGCTCCAGCGTCGTCCCCAACAACCACTACTTCTTCGGCGTCGGGATCGGCGTCGAGCGCATCGCCGCCGAGCAGGCGATCAACGGCGAGGGCCCGCTGCGCCGGCTGAGCTTCACGCAGTGGTAACCAGCCCCGAGTAGAGGGATCGCGGGATCAGGATCGCGATCCAGATCGAGGCATCGACGACGGAGCGCACGCGGGCAGGCCGGCCGCGTGCGCTCCGTCGTTCGTTCGGTCGATGACGGTCGGTCGATGATGGTCGGTCGATGGCGGTCGGTTGATGGCGATCGATCTACTCGGCGATCTCGCGGATGACGCGGCAGGGGTTGCCGGCGGCGAGGACGCCCGCGGGGATGTCGCGCGTCACCACGCTCCCCGCGCCGATCACCGCCCGCTCGCCGATCCGCACGCCCGGGCAGACGATGGCGCCGCCGCCGATCCACGCGTCGTCGCCGATCTCCACCGCGATCCCCATCTCCAGGCCGCTCCGGCGCTCGGAGGCGCTCAGCGGGTGCGTGGCCGTGTAGACGTGCGCGCCCGGGCCGAACATCACGCGGCTGCCGATGCGCACCGGCGCCACGTCCAGCACCACGCAGTCGAAGTTGAAGTAGACGTTCTCCCCCAGCGTGATGTTGCTCCCATAGTCGCAGTGGAACGGCGGCTCGATCCACAGTCCCGCGCCCGCGGAGCCCAGCAGGTCGCGGAGGATGCGGGCGCGCGGCTCCTCCTCCCCCTCGAGCGAGTGGTTGTAGGCGTGCAGCAGGTCGCGCGCGCGGCGGCGCTCGGCCACCAGCTGCGCGTCCCGCGCGTCGTACATCTCGCCGGCGAGCATCTTCTCCTTCTCGCTCCGCATCCCGCCTCCTCCACTCCGCCACGCGTTCGCGTCCGCCGTCCCTTCGGCGCGACCTTACTACTTCCGCCGGGCGGCCTCGTACCGCGCGATGAAGTCGTCCGGCGGCGTGCTGGCGACCGATCGGCCGATGACGTCCAGCGGCAGGTCGTCCAGCTTCTTGAAGCGCACGCACGACTTGCCCATGTCCAGCTTCTTCCCCGCCTTCGCGAACTCGTCGGCCAGCGACCGCGTCCGCGCGGCGTCCATGTACGCGCTGGACAGGTAGAGCGAGTAGTAGTTCTTCTGCGCCGCCAGCGCCACGTACCCCAGCGGCTGCTTGTTGTACGTGTCGGGATAGCGCTCCAGCGGAATGCCGTAGCACAGCATCCCGTACGCCACCGACTCCTCGTACCCGTCCGGAAGGTTGCGCACCACCACGTCGCGCACGGCGGAGACCACCGCGCGGCGTTCTTCGGGGAGCCCGTCGAGATAGTCCTGCACGGTGGTGGCGTCGCTCTTCACGGGAGCCTCCAGGATCGGGCGAGGGGGGAAGATGAAGATCGCGGCCGGAGGGCGGCGCGATCCGTCAGATCGGGACGTAGGAGAAGCCGTACGCATGGAAGCCGCCCACCGAGAGCGGCGCGTCGCGGAAGCGGACCCGCCACTCGCCCTCGTCGCGGTCCGTGACGAGCACCAGGTGCACCTCGTCCGCGCGATCGCTGCCGAAGCGGCCGGACTCGACGCCGGTCACCGTCCACCGGGCGCCCTCCACCTTCGCGGGGTGCGCGAACGCCTCCAGGTACTCGCGCGCGCCGGCGGAGAGCGCGTCCAGCCGCTCCAGCGCCCACTCCGCCAGCGCCACGCGCGCCGGATCGGGCGCCTCATCGTCCCCGCCGACGATCACGTCCAGGAGGTCAGAGGGGAGCACCCACGTGCCTTCCTCGGCAAAGTAGCGTGGATCGGAGGAGCTCGTCACGTCCATGGCCCGGATCGAGGGTGAACGACCTGCTTCGCATTATCTTCGGTGTCTGGCCGCCCGCGGTCAAGGTTCTCGATCATCCGCGCCTCCGATTCGGCGGATGGGGAAGCCGGAAGGGGGCGCGCGGGCTATCTTTCCGCGGGGAATCGTCCTTCAACCCGATGCCGGACTCTCACGTGAAGCTGTGGATCGATGCGGACGCCGCGCCGCGCGACGTGAAGGAGATCGTCTTCCGCGCCGCCAGGCGGCTGGAGATCGAGGCGGTGATGGTGGCCAACGCGCGCCTCACCCCGCCGCCGGGGAACCCGTTCGTCAGCGCCGTGCGCGTGGAGGGCGGCCCCGACGTGGCCGACCAGTACATCGCCGACCACGCGGACCCGGGCGACGTGGCCGTGACCGCCGACATCCCGCTGGCCGCCATGCTGGTGGAGAAGCGCGTGGCCGTCATCGACCCGCGCGGCGAGGAGTACGACGCCGACAACGTGGGCGAGCGGCTGGCCGTGCGCGACTTCATGGACGGCCTGCGCGGCGCCGGCGTGGAGACGGGCGGCTCGCGCCCCTACGGCCCCAAGGACAAGCAGGCGTTCGCCGCCGCGCTCGACCGCATCCTCGCCCGCGCCCTCCGCGCGCGCTG
>Ga0247770_1002124_pt1 | contig 12172 bp, 14 predicted proteins | sample UWRJL136409B6_FD_179943 | JGI IMG/M metagenome (GOLD analysis project Ga0247770, IMG submission 179943) | Plant litter microbial communities from Arlington Agricultural Research Station in Wisconsin, United States - UWRJ-L136-409B-6 | ecosystem: Environmental > Terrestrial > Plant litter >... | reverse complement strand
AGCCAGAAATTATTTAGACTTAATTGATTCAATTACAGATGCGATGCTACAAGTTACTAAAAAAGATATTCATAACTGGTTTGCTCATTGTTGCTACTGTACCTCATGACTATAGGAAACGCTATAAACTGTGAGGCGGAATTGGACGAGCGTTCCGAAGCTTTCGTCGGGTTCGATTGATTTGTGAAATCCAGTGGGTAGCGTTTTGTATTTTGTTCTAAATTCCAGGTCGCCTTGCTGTTGTAGTGCGAGCAGCGCGGTGGAGATGAGGCTGTTTTCGATATTCATTTTTCGCTCGTTCGGTTGAGGTGGCTGCCGGGGTGTGTCGTTTCCCGGTATGTAATCAATATAGCCTGGTGTTAACAAATTTGTAAACAGTTTTTGTTAACAAACTGGCACAGTATCAGAAACGTATACAGAGCAGAGTTTTTTGAGTAACTGGCACAAGGCTAGACCCGTGACTGGCTGGACACTTGCCCCCCATATAACACGCTGTTAACGGTTTGTCAACAGTTTTGTAGACAAATTGTTAACGGTACTGTAGACACTTGGTGGCAGGGTGTATACAGAATTGTTAACGCAGATGTTGACACTGTTAACAGACGGTGTTAAATTGATAACAAATTTGTTAACAAAGAAGTCAACAGCTATGAGCGAGCCAAAATTAATCTCCTTTCGAGTGCCAGCAAATATATACAAGTGGCTTGAAGAACAGGCATTCGCCAAAGGAGAATCATCCCCTAGCAAACTGGTGCAGCAATGGGTTAGAGAACTAGCCGAGGATTCGGGCGCGACATTATCTCCAGAACTGTCTACAGAGAGCGTTAACATTGTTAACAAAATTGTTAACACCTCCCTACAACCTCTAAGAGAGGAGTTGGCAGCGCTGAAGGCTGACCTCAAAGCAGAACTGAGGGACGAACTGCTGGGGGAGTCGGCAGCCTGAGCAATGACAGCGAGATTGAATTTCTCAATCAAAAACTCGCAGAAACTCAGGCAGAATTAGAAACAGCCCAACAGGAAATAAGCCGACTCACAGCAGATAATCAATCCCTGCAACAACAACTAGAAGCAGCCCAAGCCAAACCGGATGAAACCTCTGATTGTGAGTTGGTAGAATGGTACGACTTTCTCAAATGGCTTAAAACTTGGGTAGAAAGTAAACCCAAGAAAGGGCAATGGACACCAACCAAAGCAGATGCTGAGGCTATTTTAGAAAATGTGAAAAAGCCTAAATAAATCCTCTTACACTTTTCGAGATTGCCTTCTAAAATTGAATAGCATTATTCTAATAAGAATGCCCAAAGCTGTCAGTTGCTGCGGGTATTTTTTTTGTAAATATTGGTAGAATTAAAGTAACAATTTGAGGATGAAATCATGCAAAGCGAAGAACATTTTAATGCTGAGAAAGCTCGCTATCAGGCTGAAACAGAAGCACTCAAAAAATAGCACCAAGAAACGCAACAAAAGATGCAAGATATGCTGCTAGATAACGCCTTAAAGGATGCTTTCACCGAATCCGGCGCGCTGGGATGCCGCGAACGGTGGGGGAGATACGCCGTTTGAAATTGTGCGAGCTTACTTGAAAAATGCCAGATGCGAACTAAAAGATAAGCAGATTATTTTCAAAAACCAATTTGGAAATATTGAATATGGCGCTGACGGTAATCCTAAATCGGTTTATCAAAAAATGTCGGAACTAAAGCAAACTGCAACCTTTAAACCATTCTTTCTGGGTAGCAACAACAACAGCAGCAGCAATGACAGCTATGCTGTTAACGATTCGGTTCAGAAGTTTGATGGCAGTGGCGAATCTCAACAGCAGCAGCAACCGGGTCGCAAAAGCTACACCCGCGAGCAAGCACGGCAAGGCAAGGCTTCTATCAATGATATTGCCAATGGGAAGGCTGATATTTCCTAGTCTGAAATTAAATCAAACGGTTTCTTTAGAACCAGAGTAATTACAGCCTAGGTGTTCCATTTGTTGATAGCAAATACTAAAGTATTAGGGCAGAGAAAATTGGTGGTGATTCAGTCCCACCATTTTTTTTGCTTATCAATCCAAATTTTGCAAGGAGGGACAAATATGTTCTTTCCTTCTCCCCACGGTTCTCGTCGAGTTGTCACATCAAAATCTTGTAATATATGTGACAATTTCCCATGAGTAGGAATTCGATACTTTTTAGATTTGTATGTATAGCTGCTTATTTTTTTCCGTTCCCACCCTGGATTATCAAGCCTTACTTCACCAAAATGCACAGGAACCACGTTTAAATTATCAGACCAATAATATACGCGACCGTAGTATGTTACGTGCAACCATTTTTCCCATTGTGTTGGTGTAAACAAAGATGGGCAATCTTCAGACAAGGTTTTCCTAAATATTGGTAACCACAAAACGTTTATATTTAAACGGTTATACTGCTCAGTTCTATAAATTATTTTCTCCATAGTAAGATTACTAATTTGAACTTCAATAGCAATTTTGTAATTGTTTCTCTCAAAGTAAATATCAGGACGTACTGTACCTAAAAATTTCTCCATTTCACAAGCTGTCACTGAATCGCCAGCTTCAACTAAACAGTTAAATATAGCCTGCTTGCATTTTCTGTGTTCTTCAGACTCTCCCTGACCGTATTGGCAAGTTACTGGGGGTTTATGAGCAAAATGGGGTGTTTTGATTAAACCCTTGCGCAAAATAACGTTCTTGTTGCACTCAGGACAGGTAAAAGGTGCATCTATTTTGTTTGCGTCTTGTGCCAAAGTTTTTTGACTGTCAGAGCGGATAGCTGTGAGCATTAGAGTTATTCCTGGTTTCTCTTGTTTTTCTTAAGTCTGACACGTCTGGCAGGGTTGCTATAGATTGAGTGAGGAAGCACCCCTACTGACAGACTACCCCAGCGACGCAACCCAGATAAAACCGGGTTGCGTCGCTTTTCTAGTCTGTCAAAAATCATCCACGCCGCTGCATGAGTTCCCCTATCCGTTTGCGAGTAACAGCGTCCTCAGTAGCCAGCCAAGCGTTGATAGTGGCTGCATCGTAGCGCGTCCCCGGCGCACCCCATGCGTACATCTGGGCGAGCAGACTTTGCATTTGTGCGGGATAACATTCATCCCACCTTCTTGACGCAATTTCTCGCAGTTTTTCGGCATCAGCGGGGGCGATAGTTTCTCGTTCTGGCGCGGTTTCAGGAGGTTTAGGTTCTGGCGGATTGTCGTGAGCGGCGAGAGGCTTCGCCGTCAGTTCCGAGAATGTCGCTCGCTCCGAATCGGTCAAAGCGGCCCAAACTTTCTCGCGGCTTGCCATGGAGTTGGCACAGAGATTTTTAAGAGTTGGCAAAATATCAGCGACCGTTTCGCGTGCGGTATCAGTGTCGGGTTGTGCGATTGTTTCCCGAATCCATTTCACAAAATCGAGTTCGTCTTCGTTGAGTTCGGCGAACGGGGGGGCGTGAGGCGGTGTTGTCGGTGACGGGTCGGGTGACGGGTCGGGTGACGGGTCGGGTGACGGGTCGGGACTGGCTACTGGCAAGGGTTCCGGCTGCAGTGACGGATTGAGAGCTATCTCACTCTGAGTATTATTGATTTCTTCATTGCTAAATCCTTTAGAGCCTTGCTTGATTTCAATTTCAATTTCGATCTTTTTTTCCATCCGAGTAGAGGAGGAATCCGTCACCGAAGCTGTAATCGTGTCGGGCTTTGGGTTCTGACCCGTCACCGCATCCGTCACCGACCCGTCACCGCATCCGTCACCGGGTTTTGCACAACGAGAGTGAAGCTCATAATCATAGGTCGGGATATGCTCATCGGCTTTAGTGCGGAGGCGAAGGCCTTTGATGATTTTCCCGATTTTCGTGTGTGCTTTTTCGATTTGCCAGCCTAAAATCACGCTCGCGCACTCAATCAAGTTAGGGCTAAAATTCTTCACTGCCTGCGGCTTGTGCCCCTGATCTGAGCAATATTGATGGTAGGCCTGATAAAGCGTGCCCGAGGCATTAGGGGAATCGCCGATCGATACTTGTGCCAGCGGATCGAGAATCAGCAAGTCATTGAGGAAGCCTGCGATACTATCTTCCCGAATCTTGCTCTCCCAGAATTGGGCCCCGATTTCAGGAACTTCCATCACGCCGCGCAAAATATTTTCTACCCAAGCATCATCTAGCGAAAGCAGATAATTGGTGAAGGCCGGCAATTCTGGGGCAAAATCCTTATCAAGATTCCGCCGTGCATTCCGACCCACCACCGCATCAAAGGGTACAGCGATCGTGCGGCGAGACATACCGCTAGAATTGTCAGCCCCAAAGATAGGGAAATTCGACGCCACGGCTACCATGCCCTCGAATTTGAATTTAAAGGGCTTCTTGCCTTTCTCTTCAGCCCGCAGCCAGTCGCCGCCCGTTAACTGCTTGAATTTTCCCAGCGATCGCACTCCCTTATCTTCATCAGGGAATATCAGTAATCGCTTACCGTAGGCTTGTGCCGCTTCAAAGCGATTACCGCACCAATCATCTAGGGTGCTGCTGTGCGTATTTTCAATCCCGATCAGCGATATCAAGAGGCGGCAGAATGTACCCTTGCCGCTGCCACCGATGCCGATGAGATGGAGAAATTTCTGGATATCAGCGCGGCCTTTGAGAGTAGCAGCAGCAAAGGCTAGTAGAAGATTCTGTATATGGGTGTTGCCGTGTGTGGCAAAATCTAGCCATTCTCTAATCTTCCCCCAATCGGTGGCCACAATAGAATGAGGGCGTGGAAATGCCCACGTGAACTTATTGCCGGGGGAGTGGGGGTGTAGCTTGCCTGTGGCAATTTCTAAAGCTCCATTCTGGAAGGGAAGTAAATCCGTGCGCGACTTCCATTTTCTCTCTATCAAGTTATGTCGCAGGAAGCGCACCGTCGCGCCGATGTAGGAGGGAGGGATATTGATAATCCCTTTAGATTTGATGATTTGATAGATGATGGATTCGATATATTCATCAGTTTCTGGGCTCCAAATGCCCGGTGTATCGGCTTCGTAGCGATACCAGCACAGCACTTCATTATTGAATGCAAGCTTATCTCGATAATCCTCGGCAATCTGCCGCGCCATTGCATCAGCGCTAGGGAATTTGCTTTTCTTTTCGCCATCGGCATCACCCTCTTTCTCACCAAATAGCTTGGCTTTGGTGAGGATTGCTCGGAATTCCTCAATCCCTTTATGCTGAATAAAATCATCCATGCCTTTAGTATTTTTCACCTCGCCGGACTCAATCACTGAGGCAGCGGGCCAGGCACCAGTGATACTTCTCACTGGCACATTGAATTTAGCCAATTGCTTGGCCAATTTCCGCTCGGCCGCCCGCACATTTGGATTTGTGGCGGCATCGGCATCAAAAGCAATGATAAAGCCAAAGCCAGCCTCTGCGAGCTTTCTCAGTGCGGGTACTAGAAATCGCTGATTTTCGGGGTCGCGGGCTTTGCCGGTGAGGCCTTGCTCTACTCCCAGCAAGGAAATTGTGGGGATGCCGTTCGAGCACCCGGCAATGGCTTTAAATACTCCCTCGGTAAGGAGAATATAAGGCACATCATTGATATAAAAAGCTTCTCGCTTTAGGGCTTCAATCTCCCAGTAGAGCGGGTTGTCGGGGGATGGAGGGACGAAAGCATCAAATTCTCCGACTGACGTTAGATATTTTGGCGGCTCCTTTTTGCCTCGCTTTGGCTCTCGGACATCAGGCCGGAATTGTACTTGCCCATTTTGCCCTATAAATAGGATGCCCGCCGATTTTGTCGAAATCCCATAGAGCGAAGCTTGAGCGATGCTGGCACTGAAGCTGCATTCGCGGGCCCAAGGATTGAGTAAGCCTCTGCCTGCGATGTGGGCTTCATGTTCGGGGGTGAGGAATTTTTCGCTGACACTGCATAAAACTCCCCCTAACTCCAAATTTCCTAGCTCTTGCGGGGGGCATTCTGCTACAATTGAGTCAGGTTGTGTGTTTGGCGCATCCTTTTGGTGGGGGGATGCAGATTCAATTAAATTGTCTACAGATTGAATTGTATTTTCGTTAGAGTATGTCACAATGAGTGTAGCTTTCACTGTTTCTTAGACTGTGAAAGGTTAGTTCCTGACTCTGGGCATCCGTGGAAAGATTAAGCAGAGTTAGGGGTGGATATAGAAAAGTTTAACCGAAAACGCTGAAGCCCTTATGCTGTCAGCGTTTTTTGGCTGTTGGGCGCTTCGGAACCTTCGAGATATAGCAGATAAACTCTCACGGCATCCTCAATTAAGCTACTGCGAGAAATCTTTATGCCCTTTCCCCGGTTGCTGTCGAGTTGGGTAACGACATCAGGGGAGAGGGCAACCGATACGATTAATTTTCTCATGCTTTCTCTCTCGAAGATTTTATTATTAATATCACCGGGTTTTCGTAACAAATCTAATTTTTGGGAACCTCGTCGGTTAACCAGACTCATCACCCGTCCCTGAGATTTTCCACGGGTCAATGCTGTGTTCTCTAAACCACCGTTCGTAATGGTCACATTTGATTCTGGCTTCATCGTCAACCCAAAACGCTTCTTGGATATCTTGTTCGAGTTCTTGAACTCGCTGACTCAAAAGCTCGTTTCGCTCAGCCTCTGTGCGAGTAACGCCGAAAACTTCGTCAAACCGACGCTCCAAGGTTTCAGTCAACAGCGCCCAAACCAAGCTCAGCGCCTGTTTGTTTCCTTCGCCGGCTTGGGTAAGCCAGTAAGCAGTAACAACTTCTAATGGAAGGGCATTGAATCGACCTTGACCACGAATTTGCTCAGAACTTTCAATCTCAATAGTGTCGGGCGTATAACCTTGACCGAGTAAAGCTTTGATGGCTTTTGAGTCCAAAAACCGTCTGGCGTTAATTTCAGGTTTTCCAGCACATTCCGCCGCTTGCGTTTGGCTCATTCGGTAACTGCCATCAGGCAGCATGAACCCATCGACTGTTAAGGAACCTATTTGCACCGATGCTCGAACGGCTCTAACTGATTCGGTCATAAAAACCTCGCGGTAGCTTGGAAACCCAGTGGCTTTAGCCCTGGGAGGAAAAGGGACACGGGATACTAAAGTATCCCGTCAACAGTCTTAAAATCCATAATTGTACCCATCCTTTTGATGAATAGAAACACAATATTTGTGATTAATGCCTTGGACTAATCCTTGGGCTGTTGACACATTAAAACTGCCAGATGAGCGGACAGCTACTCTACCCGTATAAGTACCCATCTTTTTGCCCGAAGTAACAACGGCTTTTACAATATCCCCTGTCTGGAAACCCTTCACAAACTTAAATCTCGGAACATACCTAGAAGGGAATCCAAATTTATCCGTGCGACACATTTGCCTTGAACCATGCCCCGTCGCTTTGATATTTAAAGGCTGATTCGCTGACACGAAAAATTCAGGTGTATTGCCTACGCAAGCGGCATCAAAGAAGTGGGTTTTTGTCATTTTCAGCCGTATGCGATTGAATTTAGTCAACCCGCCAGAACTTGTAATGATCTCTTTACCTGTCGCTTTTAAGCGATTAAATAAAGCCCATCGAGTCGAGTTGACAGCAGTGGCATCCTTCAACGGACGCTTAGCTTGTGCCACGATTATTTTCAAAATATCGGGTTTTTTTGCCAAGAATATCTTGATGTCTTTAATTCCTTTTTTTGTGTTGCAAGGTTCGCAAGCTAAGCACAGGTTAGATATTCTATTACTTCCGCCCGACGCTCTAGGATGTATGTGTTCAACTTGTAGCGGTACATTTTCTATGCCACAGTAAGCGCACCGCCTATCCCATTTAGCAAGAAGGTACTCGCGGACTTCGTAGCCTTGCAACTCTCCTTGTTGATACTCAATCCCTGAAATCTCCGGGTTTTCCATTTTTTGTAAATCAAACCTAACCAATTCCTGAAAGATTGTCTTAACGGGTGCAAGCTTTGATAGTTTGTTGACCCAAGTTAAAGTCGTATCTACTCGGTGTTGGAGACTGGGAGCTAACCAGCCTTTGGATCTAGTTCGGTTCAAAAATCTCGCTTGGCGATACCTTGTCTGCCGACTTCTGCGGTTGCGCCGCAGAGAACGACGCGATTCTAGCAATGCCTTGATCGTTTGCCCGCGATGGGTTAGTTCGGCTACCCAAATCAGATTGGAATTCAGAAGTAGAGCAAACCCCGTAACTTTTGAACCGGGGTCAATCTTTAAAGTGACAGGCTGCGGGTCTTGAGCTACATTTTTTTTCAAGATTATAGTGAAAGGATAAAGTCTGAAAACTTTACATTTACCAAGCTTTAACAGTTTGCGTGCCAAAGATGGTTTGCATGGTGTTAGTGGTTTGCGGTTAGCATCTAAAACAAAAACGTAATTTGGTTGGATAGACATTGTTGTGTCCCTTCGATTTCTCGTAAAGTTCGCTTTGCCAATGTTATGAGGGCTTTTTACGCTTGCAACACTATTCCAGTGACCTTAGAATTGTTTAATTGCAAACAACAGAGCGGAAAACTAGCGTCGCATTTTCCGGTGTTTTGACCCCCGTAACGTAGCCATTTAAGGCTTAGGCGGGTAAGCACGGCTTCAGTTTGTTTGCTGAAGCCCCGTGTCTTTAGACCGGGGTTGCTTACATTTTCTCCTTTACTAAACATCTGCTAAATACTTGCTAGGTGTCAGCTAGACCGTGTAGAACCTCTACTCTGCTTAGTTTTTGCCGTAGCCTTAGTGGCTGTGGTTGTTTTGGTTCGGGTAGCAGAGGTTTTGGCTGCGGGCGGGTCTTTGGATTCAGGAGGATTCGCGTCAAGCCAGACTTGCATCGCATCTTCTATGAGCAAGTTGCACAAATTACTCATAGTTCTCCTTTCCTCCTTAGCTCGCCGTTCTAGGGCCTGAAATAATTCCGGCGCCAGATATATCGTTGTCCGTGGCTTGGAAGTTGGCACGTGAAAAAGTGGCTTAAGGAGGGTACTGTTCATCATTCTCCCCCGTCAGCTTCCTTTTGTCATTCAGGTTCATTACGTATTGACAAGTTCATTACGTATCGATATAGTAGCATACATATCGATTTTTATCGATAAATACCGATTATTCCCGAAAAAATATGGAACCCGACGACCCAGCCGAAAGCCTCGCTATCATTGACGTTGAAGCTGAACCATTCGAGCCAATCGATAATTTTGAGCCTGAATCTACCGAAAAATGGTACTCTGCGGTGCAAATTCAAGGGCTGCTGCGAGTGTCCAAAGCAGGACTCCAACAATCGATTTCCAAGCTCGTGAGCATCTACGGACTGGACATCCAAACCCTACGCCGTGGCGCTGCCAGAGCTACCCAATACTCCGAGCTTGCCCTCAAAGCTTGCAAATTATTGAATGCAGGAAAACTGAGCGAAGTGCGAAAACTGGTAGAAGCGAAACCGGCCGCACCCTCTCCCTCTCAATGTGGCTCACTAACAATCTCCGAATACACCCCCGCCCTTGACCGCCGAATCACTCAATTGAGCCAGAATGCTGCTTCTACTTCGGCATCTTTGAATCAATCTGTACTCCAGCTTTTAGAACAAATCGCAACTGAAAACCAAGCATCACAACAGCGTGATTCGGACTTAGATAATGCTGAAATCAACGCAGCGCAAAACCGTGGCGCTGCACGAGCTTTAGCAGTATTCCAAGCTGAACAAAAAGCCCAAAATGAAGTGCTGGCTCAACTGCGGGCGATGAAGTTAGGGGGAGGCGAATAATGGCTTTTTACAAAATTAAAGTCAGCCGTGAGTGCAACACAACGAGGCATTTTAATGTTGTTGCAGCCCGCCCCCAAGAAGCTCTACAGGCTGCTGCACTGCAACTAAGGGATGAAGGAGTTGCAGATGCAAAAGGCATTGAAGTGATTGGCAAAATTCAAAGTTTGAGGGACTAAATGCTGATTGATGATGATGACAAAAACCTGACACGAGTAATGATTGGTGGCGCAGTTTTAGTGAATATTTTAGTTTTCGCAGTTGGTTATGATGCGGGTCACCAATCAGCAAAAAAACAAATCCAACCGACAATCATCCACGGCAATCTGACAATTAACAACAACAGCAATAATTTTAGCCAGCCGACCCACCTTGACAAGTAATCGACTGGCCATGTAAACCTTCCCCCTTTAAACGGGGGAGACTCTCTAGGAGCATTGTAATGCAATTTCGAGTAGCGCAAACAAGCGGAGCGGGTCATGTAGCCCGCGAATTCGGATATCACTCGCTTGCCCCTCACCCCAGAGATGGTGCATGATGCAGCCCGTACCGCCAAAATATTAGACCTTCAGAAACAACTACGAACAGCATACAATCGCCACGATGCCAAGATTCGTGCTAACAAAGTTGAACTTGAAAGGCTAACTTTAGAAGCTATTGAAGGTGGTTTAACCGACAAGGCACAGATTGACAAATACGTTTCTAAAGCAATTGTAGCGGGTGCAAAACACGACCAACACATCGTCAATCTAAGCCAGCAATTGCAAAACGAATTGAACCTGGTAAAGGTGCAAGGAGCCAGCAGCCAGACTCTTGCAAATGCCGATTTTAGGCAGCGATTGCTATTAATTAAAGCGAACCATCAAGCCAAGGGGCAAATTCAAACTAACGGCTTTCAACAAAGCCTAAAAGCGATTCAAGCCAGCCCACAACAGGCTATCACTATGCAAGCAAAACGCGCTGCTTTCACCAACTACATCAACGCCAAAGACTTTGACCCAATTCCGGCTGTGTCAGGCGCTTCGACTGGTAGCAATAATTCCTCTGTCGGCAACAATTCAAAAGGCTTCTTAGATGGGCTTTTTGACTTCTTCTCTGGTCGCAAATAACACACAGTAGCAAGCGGGTTTTATGCCCGCTTTTTTTGTATGTACTCAGAATTTGATTCAGACTTCGACTATTTAAACTCAGAAACTCCCCAACAATTTGAGCAGCAAAATCAAGCTAAAGCACCCGAAGTAACCAACATCGAGCGGTTCTGGATGCTGACGGGGAACTGGGGTGAATTTGGCAGTTACTTCGGCGTTGGTCTGTCTGCAAGCCTTATCGTGCGAGCAATTCCGGCTCTGATTCCAGCATGGGTGATTCTGATTCCTGCTGCTGGTTTAGGGCTAGCAGTGTACAGTTTGGCTGTTGATGGTGCTGCAAAGTTACGCAGTCAATTAATCTTAATTGCCGTCGGAGCTGCGCTGATTGCAGGTAATTGGGATGCGTGGCAAGCGTGGATAATTGCTAATTCTCAAATGTTGATTTTTAGCTTTGTGGTAATAGTAATTACCATCGGATTTGTAGCAGCGCAAGTATGGAGTAAATTGAACAATGCTAAGTAATATAAACCAGCCAATTGTTGCCGGACTTTTGAGCGCAAGTATCGCGGGAATTGTTGCTGCTACAGCCTTGCCATTTAACGACAGAATTGACTACAAAATCGACAACAGGATTGACTCACAGCCCGCCTGGTTGGTTCCTCCTAAAGCTGAATTCAGAAGCCTTGAGCGCGGATATGGAGGCATTAAAATCTTACTTGCCTTGCTTTCTACTGGGGGGATGTTTCTAACGATGCTTATCGCCAGAAGTGAAGGAGAACAGGAGCCAGTTCGACAACGAATCAAGCAATATAAAAATCGAGTTTACGAGTTTGGTTATGCTGCCGAAAGCGCGTACCAAATGAGCACTACCGCTACCAGATACAAAAAGCTCGCAGAGGCGGATGAGGTGGCGTTTGAGGGTGAGATTGAGCAAGCTTATATGGAATCTTTGGGGATTGACCCCAGTGTTCAGCAGCCCTTGCTTACTGGCACGGCGACACTTGAATCAATCTCTAATCCTGGCGACAAAGTAGATCCACAGGCAAACTCACCAGAACTGCCCGATCAGACTGTCGGGCCCAAAATGCCCGTCCTCACCAACTATCCAAGCGTACTAATCTATGGCGCACCGGGAAGCAATACGGTTCAGTTAAGGCTCAAATAGTGGTAAATTAGGTATCGTGTCCAAAAATGGAGAGCAAGTAAGGTGCATCTCAAAGAATTCTCATTAATATCTCCCAAAATCCCAAGTAGAGAGATATTCAAAGCCATAGAGATAGCAATTCCAGCTAGTGCAATTGAACAGGCGATTACTAAAACGAAGGTTGAAGAGAAACGTCATCGAGCCCTGCCTGCACA
>Ga0247770_1002123_pt1 | contig 12192 bp, 17 predicted proteins | sample UWRJL136409B6_FD_179943 | JGI IMG/M metagenome (GOLD analysis project Ga0247770, IMG submission 179943) | Plant litter microbial communities from Arlington Agricultural Research Station in Wisconsin, United States - UWRJ-L136-409B-6 | ecosystem: Environmental > Terrestrial > Plant litter >... | reverse complement strand
CGGACACAAGGAGACCTGTGCGCCGCCCGGCCGCAAGAGTGATCCCGATTTCGATATGAACAGATTTCGCATCAACACGTCTGCGGTGATACTTCACCCGAAGCCCGCGACGCCGACGAAACCCGCTGCAGTGGAGGACATCATGGCGAGCAAGGCTGAACTGGAAGCGCTGATTCTCGACATCTTCAGGAACCGGCCGCTGGTCAAGAACCTGCCGACGATCCCCGGCGGGCCGATCGGCGGCGACCTGTCGCTGACGCAGGTGCTGGCGTACAGCGACCTGAAGGCGGACCAGGCCAACGACAAGATCAACGGCGTGCTCGAACGGCAGAAGTCGATCGAGAGCAAGTTGGACGCCGTGCTGGCCGCGCTCGTCCCGAAGACCCCCTAGACCCCCGGCCGGAGCGCTCCGGTCGGGTTCGACACAGAGGAGTTCATCATGAAGGTATTCGGCCGCGAACCCACCCTGCTGCTGCAGGCGATCTCGGCGATTCTGTCCATCGGTGTTGCGGTGGGGCTGCCCGGCCTGTCGGCTGAGCAGTCGGCCCTGGTGGTCGCCGTGATCTCGGCGTTCTTCGGTGTGGTGAACGCGCTCGCGGTCCGGCCCGTGGCCCCGGCGGCGTTCATCGGTCTGGTCGGTGCCGTCGCGGCGCTGGTGACCGGCTACGGGCTGGAGGTGTCACAGGAACTCGTCGGCTCGATCTCGGCCACGGTGGTGACCGTCCTCGCTCTGCTGACTCGCGTCCAGGTGACGCCGAACAACGATCCGCGTCCGGCGTCAGACGTCGTCGGCTAATCACCGCAGGTCAGGAGCCCCGTCGACGTTGGTCGGCGGGGCTTCGCCGCGTCCACGGCGGTTGGAAACCCGCTGGCGGAGGGGGGCAAATGATCATGGAGTTTTCGAGGGGGGCGTGCACCCTCGCCCCCCTCTCTGACCTGCGGAAACGCTCGAAAATCGAGAAGTTGATGTTGCAAAAAAATCAACCGTATGCGTATGGGGCTATGTAGCATTCTAACCATTCGTGGGCGTTCCGATTTAAAATTCATGATCAACATCCCGTTTTGGTGCCATCGTTGCAGGTCAGATGGGGGGGCAAGCGTGCACAAGGGGGCAGCGGGAAGGCGCTGAGTGGTCAAGGACTTGTCGAGGAGTAGTAAAGTCCTGATACAGTGGTGACCTACTGCAACCGACCCCCTCAGAAGGGAGCCACAATGCACAGCGCCATGAACCGGCTCGCCACCATCGCGGCCGACCCGCAGTTCGACCCCACGGCCTCGGCGGAGAAGTTCCGCGCATTCCTGGTGCTGTGCGTCGGGATCGGCCTGCTGCTCGCCTCGGTCGTCGCGATCGTCGGAGCCGGACGCAAGGGCAACAACGCCAAGGCCATGTCGATCCTGTCGGCCAGCCTGATCGGGCTCATCCCCGGTGTCATCGGCACCGTCATCGGTGGGCTCGCCTTCGGCGCGGCCTTCCTCGGCTGGGCCGTCCCGGGCCTGTCGTGAGGTTTCAGTTCCGGGTCTTCTGGAAGTTGTGGCTGGAACCGGCTCTCGTCGTCACCCTGTGCCTGCTGGCACCGGCCGCCGTCGTGATCGCCGTTCTCTGGTCCGACTACGGCAGTCCCTGATGCCTGCACAGAAGGTGCCGCCGTTGAACTGGATCATCGTGACGGCGGCCCGCCAGTTCACCCCAGACCCGCACCTGTACTCCGGTTTCAACTACATCGCCGGAATCCTGATCGTCCAGACCGCTATCCGCCAGCACGCACTCATGACCGCACGGGAGGCCAAGCGATGACACTGAAACTCATCGAGATCGAGCACAAGGTCGCCGGTTTCGAGGATCAGGTCGAACTGACCTTCGTGAACGACCCGCTACCGGGCACCCTGATCCTGCCGATCGCTCGCGTCCACCCCGAAGCCGCGACGGCGCTGCGTGCCCACCTCACCGGCTTCACCGCCGAGCCGGTGAACTACCGGATCATTGGACTCTCCGCCCAGGTCGGGGACTTTCACCTTCCACCGAGCCCGGACGCGGAGTACGACCTGATCACCGAACGGGTCTTCGTCACTCTCGATCGCTGCTCCCCGATGTCGGCGGAGCAACTGCCGTTGCGGTCCGCCATGCACCGCCGGTGGGTCAGCGACATCCTGGGGGCGTTCGCCTGATGCGCCAGCGCAGCGACGACGCGGGGCGGAACCTGCGCGGTGTGTGGCTCGGGCCGGAAGGCGCGATCCGCTGGTGGTTCGACGCCACCTACAAGGAATGGCTGGTCGGCGGGGCGGCGTTCTTCCCCGCGTTCATCGTGTTCTGGCTGGTGCTCCCGCTCGGGGTGCTCGTCTTCGTCTGGTGCGCCTGGTTCGCCCGGTTCCTGGCCCGCTACGCCTCCTGGAAGCGCTTCAGCGCCACCGCGAACTACCGGGCCTACTACGGCCTGACCCTGGTGTTCTGCGTCGCCGTCGCGCCGTACCCGATGGTGTGGCTGCTACCGCTGCCCTGGTGGGTGGCGGCTCCTTCCGCCGTGGCCGCCTCGGTGTTCATCGTTCGCGCCGCCCGCCCGTACCTGGACGGCAACCGGCCGATCTCGTACTGGATCACCACCCTGCAGAACATCGCGTCCGGCCCGCGTCCGCTGCGGCCGATCGCCGAGATCACCCCCGAAGGCTTCATGATCATCGACGGTCACGACACCGAACTCGGTGACGACCTCTGGCGATTCATGCTCGCCGTCAACAACGCAGACCCCGAGGAGGTCACCGTGCGCCGCTACCGCCAGCGTTCCCCCGAAGTCGAGGCCGTCCTCTGGGACATCGGCTCCGGCGACGAGAAGACCGGTCACCTGATCATCGCCTGGCTACGCCAGCGCGGACACGAGGTCACCGTCTCCAACGTCGTTTACACCAGCACCCCCGGCAAGGGCAACCACCCGAAGTCCGCCGACGTCACGCTCGACGGCGCTCCGCTGCCGCAGCGCTGCGTGATCTTCTTCCACCAGGCCAACCCGATGATGTGGGGCACTCGCCCCGTGGAGGAGTTCGCCGTCGAATTCGAGGAGGTGTCTCTTGAGATTGCGTCGGACTCCTAAGCCCGCCAGAGGCCCACAGACGGCCTTGCACGCCTCCCTGGCACCCAACACCCGGCAGATCGTCAGAAACCTGCTGGTGCGCCACGACGGGGTCGTGGAGGCCGGTTACCGGATCGGCCCGGCCCGCTGGGGGTACCTCGGCCAAGCACAGCAGGAACTGACCCTCGACGCCGTCACCGATGGCTACGCCCGCCTGCTCGGACGCGACTACCGGGAACGGGTCACGACCCGCCCGCACCCCGTCGCCGAGTGGGCTCGCAGGCTCGACGCCCGCACCCCGCACCCCGCGCCGGACGTGCCCGGCGAGACCTGGAACGACTTCCTGGTCCGCCAGCAGTTGCGGATCGGCTCCGGCATGGACGACCGGGTGACGTTCCGGTACTTCGGCATCGGCCAGATCGAGCCCGACGTCGATGTGCTGGCCGAGATCCTCGCGTTCGTCAACGAGTCCAGGACCCCCAGTGAGCCGGTGCGTGCCCTGCTGGCTGAGGAGAAGCGCGTCAGGGACGCCGTCCGTGGTGCGGGCTGGAAAGCCACCGCCATGACCGAGCGCGAGCAGGCGTGGCTGCTGCGCCGCTCCCTCGCCCCCGGGATGCCAGCCCCCGCCGTCCTCGACACCGGTAACGGCTGGGCCACCGGCGACCTGCCCGCCCTCGCCGACGACGTCCGGTGGACCGAGACGCCGTTCGACCGGACCGTAGAGATCCACGCCTGGCGTGGCGGCAAGGAGATCGTCCGGGCGGTGCAGGTGCTGGCCTGCGCGCAGATGTCGGACCTGAACTACCCGGAGAACGGGCTGGAGCCGTGGCAGGCGTACGCCGAGCGCGCCGTCGACCCGACCGGCGCGACCTTCGGCATCGAATGGTCGATCACCGGTCGCCTGATGACCGGCGCGGAACTCGCGGGCAGGGCCGAAAAGGACCTCAGTACAGCGATTTACACGCAACGTCAGTACGAGGCGTGGGACGAGCCGCCACCGGAGTACACCGCCCGTGGCATCGCCACCGCTGCGGAGGCCCGCGACCAGATCACCACAGGGCAGGCCGCTGAGGCGGGCCGGTACGTCGGCACCGTCAACATGATCATCGTTGGCGAGGAAGTCAAGGACCGTGACGGCAAGGTCATCATGTCTGCGGCGGAGTCCTGCGAGGAACGCGCCGAGGTCGCCAAGAGCCTCTACTCCGGCAGCGATCTACGGATGATCTTCACTGCGCCGCACGGCCAGTCGATCCGGCTGACCGAGACCATCCCCGGCCAGTCCTACGACCGCAAGGGCTACCAGCGTCAGATCCGGCTGCCGTTCATGGCGGCAGGATTGCCCAACGTCACCACCGCTGTCGGCGACGCGGCCGGACCGTACATCGGCCGGACCCTGTCGGATCACCGCCCGGTGCACCACGATCCGCACTTCGCCACGGAAGGACGCGGGGTGCTCGGACGGGGCAACAACATGTACGCCATCGTCGGCGCGCTCGGTTCTGGTAAGACGGTACTGGGCTCAGCCATTGCCTACAACGGAGCGCGGACGGGATGCAGGGTGGTCGCGTGGGACCCGAGCGGACCGATGGACAGGTTGTGCAGTCTGCCCGAGTTGCAGGGGATTTCGTCCAAAGTGAACCTTTTGACGGGGGAGCGTGGGATTCTTTCGCCCCCGGCCTTGGTGCGGGAGCCCGGCAAGGAAGAGTTCGACATCGAGTCCGAGGATGGACTGAAGGCGTACCAGGAAGCGGTCGTCACCGCCAGCGCCGAACGTCGGGGGCTCACGGTCGACACCGCTCGCCGGGCGCTGGACTACGACCTGTATTCGGACCCGTCGACCCGGGCTCTGCTGCGGGAAGCGGCGCGCGGCGTCGACTGGACCCAGCACGCCAGCCTCTGGGATCTGGTCGACATGCTTACCGCGATGAACGACCCCGACGCGAAAGCGCTCGCCTTCGCGCTGAGCGACGCATCCCAGATGCCGATGCTCAGCCTTCTCTTCCCAGACCGCTCGTCGGCTGGCGACATGGCAGGCGCGCAGCACCGCTCCACCCTGACGATCATCTCTACGCCGGGTATCAAGAGGGCACCGGCAGGCACGGATCGCATGAACTGGAATCCGAAGGAGACAGCAGCGGATTCGATCCTGCGCTTGGCCGCGCTCTACGCGGACCGCGAATTGTTCGGCAAGGCAATGAAAGACAGGGCAATCGCCTTGTTCGACGAAGCCGAGGACTTTACCGACGACCCGACCGGCCGGACGACGCTGTCCCGTCTGGGTCGCGACCACTCGAAGTGGAACATCGGCGTCTACTTGCTCCTGAAGTCGATCAGCGATCAGATCCTGACCGGCGAACTGCGTAACTTCCTGGCCGGTGCGTTCGTCGGCCAGATCGCCAACCAGGAAGTCGCCGAGACCATGCTGACCATCCTCGGCATCACCGACAGGGCGTACGCCCGCTCTCTGATGCGGCTTTCGGAGACGGAGCCCGGTCAGTTCGTGCACCTCGACGCCTTGGGGCAGGTCGGCGCGTTCCGTGTCGACATCGATTACCACCCCGCTCTGTGTGACGTCGTCTTCACGAACCCGGCACCGGAGGGGGCTGAGAACTGGTGAACGAGTTCGACTACAGCATCCCGAAGGTGGCGTTGCCGGACAACGAGGACGGCACGTTCCCCCCGCTGACGCCGGAGCAGTTCGTGGTGTGGTTCCGCACCCAGTCAACGGCGTCTCAGATCCGCACTGCCGCAGCGATACTCGACGTCAAGCCACACCTAGCGAACCCGGTCAAGGTCGTTGACGGTGGTGGCGTGGCGTACGACGTCGACTCGCTGCGCAACACCCTCCTCGCGCTGCAGGACAACCTGCGCGCGGTGCTGGAGGAGTCACGCACGCTGAAGGGCAGTTACAAGCGCCGGTGCACTCTGCTGACTGAACGGGTCATCGCCTTGGGCGTTGCCATTAAGGAGATGGGACTGTGAATGGACGAGGACATGCACGACTGCGGCGATACACCCTGCAAGTCCTGCGCCACCGAGGCTGGGGAGTGCTGCTCGTGCTGCTCTGCCTGGGCGGGGCCGGAGTCGTATCCGCCAGCCCTGCGGCTGCACTTCCGGGGCTGTGCAACCCCGACGCGCCGGTCCCCGACGCGCCTGGCTCGGGAATGCCTGGGTTTTTCATGGAAGCGGGCTCCGTACGTCCACCGGCCGCCGGATCTGACGTAAAGGCTGACCCCCACCACCTTTACAACGACGGAGGGTTCTCCGGCCTGTCGTCGAACACCTACGATCTGGGGTGCTCACAGAACCCCGCCAACTGGGGCAAGACCATCGGTGCGATGAGCGACACGTCGCTCGGGAACAGGGGTGTCAGCGTCGGCCAGTCCGCCACCGCGCTCGCCGACGCCGTCGATCGGGTCGCCTGGTCACCGTCCTGGCTTGGGCAGATCCTCGGCGACTTCACCACGAAGGTGATGAGCGTCGCGACCAGCCGGATCGTTCTGCTTCTGCTCGGTGCGGGCCTGCTGCTGACCACCGTGATCCTGGTGATCCAGTCCCGGAAGGGCAATGTCGCCGCCGTCGCCGGTGGCGTGGCGTGGGCGCTGTTCGTCGTCGTCATCATGTCGATCCTGGTGGTCGCTCCGCTGAAGGTCGCGACGACTACGCAATCCGTTGGCTCGGGCGCGATCTCGAATCTTCAGGGGGAGAACGCCGACCGTGGGCCGGGCCGGGCAAGCACCGAGCAGGCCATGTACTCGGTGCACTACCAGGGATGGCTGCGGCGCACCTTCGGTTCGGCGAACTCGCAGACCGCACTGCAGTACGGGCCGGAACTGCTGGCCGCCTCACGTATCACCCGGGAGGAGTACGCCCGCACCGATCCCGGCCGGACCGTTGATGGCCACGCTCTCTCCGCCGACCAGAAGGAGAAAGCACTCAAGGACCGCAAGGCTCTCCTGGATGCGAAAGCCAAGAAGTACGAGAGCATCGCAGCGAAGATCAAGGACGCTGACCCGTCCGCGTACCGGTACCTGCAAGGCGTCGGCGGAACCTCCACCGGCGTAGGGGCGGTCGAGATGTCGTTCGCTCTGGTGTCGGCGTTCTTCCGGCTGGCGACGGCCGGTCTGCTGATCCTGTGCACCGTCGTGCTGGTGATGCTCGGCATCGCCTGGGTCATCGGTGGTCCACTGCTGGTCACCCCGTTCGGGGAATCGGTGGGGCGTGGCTTGCTGAACAACTCCGGCCGGGCGATCCTGTTCGTGATCCTCGCGGCGCTCGGGTCGTGGATGTTCGGCCTGTGGACCGAGGTGGCCCTGATGCCGGGGCTTCCCGCCTGGTGGTCGATGGTGCTGCTCCTGGTCGGCACCATCATCCTGTGGTCCCTGATCCGCCCCGACCGCAAGGCCCTGAACCTGATCACGATGGGGCACATGCACGGCCACTCCTCCACCATGAAAAAGATGGTCGCGATGGCGGGTGGGTCGTTCGTCGGTGGCAAGGCCGCAGCGGTGTGGACGGCGACGAAGGATCGCGCGAAGTCCGAGCGCGACCAGGCCCGTTCGGAGATGAAGGGCAGCCCGGCCGACACGGAGCGGGCGAGGATGTACCGGCTCGGTCACCACACCGCCGACCCGTACAAGATGAAGCCCCCCGCCGAACGGGACGTCTATGCGGCGACGAACTCACCGAAAGAGGTTGTCAAGCCTTCGGTCCCGGTCTACACGCCGCCGAAGTACCAGCAGCCGGACCAGCCAGCATGGGGCACCGCGCCGTCACCGCCCCCGGCGGGAGCGACCGGCACCGAAGAGATCTACACCATCACGGACGTCAAGGCCCGTGATCTGCCGAAGGGGACCTCATGAACATCCGCTTACTGTTCGACTCGCCGCGCCGGTTGTGGCTGAGCATCGCCCTGACGATCCTGACCATCCTCATCATCATGGCTGTCGTTCTGGCGGTCCGGATCAATCAGGCGTTCGACAGGGTCGAGCAGGCGAAAGCCTCACCGGCACCGACACTGTCGGCGGACGCGACGTTACCGCCGATGCCGACGACCGGCCCTCTGACGACACAGGACCAGGAGTACCTGGCGACCGACGACCCGTTCGACGCGCTGGGTGACCCCACGCCGGTGGTTCTTAGCGCTGTGGCCGCCTGGGTCCGCCTGGATGTCGAGGCCATGCAGAAGGTCTACCTCCCGGCCGCGCTGGATTCGGTGGTCGGCACGCCTCCGGGGCGTGGGTTCCGGGTGACCGGCCCGGCTGAGGTGGTCGAGCCTGGCCCGACCCGTTCGGTGCTGATCGTGCCGACGAGCGTGCAGCCGCTGGAGGTCGTCACGGTCGGGGTCGAGGGCCGGTGGATGGTCGAGTCGATCGGGTACCGGCGCTGAAGCGGGTCCTCATCGGCGTGCTGGCCGCCGGTGCGCTGATCGGTGGGGCGGCGCTGCTCACTCCCAGCGCCCCTCCACCGTTCCCCTCGCTGTCTCTGAGCGCCTCCGGAGGGGCCTGCCAGCCTGGTGGGTCACTGGTCCTCGGAAAGTCGCTCAGCGGGGCACTGAGCGCCGCTGACGTGGCGAAGGCGGCGTACGCCGCTGGGTTCCGGGGCCGAGATCTCGTGGTGGCCGTCGCGGTGGCGCACGCCGAGTCGAAGTGGGTGGCCACGGCGAGGGGTAACAACCACGACGGCTCGACTGACCTTGGCCTGTTCCAGATCAACACCATCCACACAGCGATCCTCGCCGGAGGGAACTGGGCCGACCCCAACGACAATGCGGTCATGGCCCATCAGATCTGGCTCGACGCCGGTTCGTCCTGGAACCCGTGGGTCACCTACTGGCGCGGCACCTACCGGCAGTACCTCGGTATGGCCGGTGACGCCGTCGCCGCGATGACCGGCCAGGTGCTGAAGGCCCCCGGCTGCGCCGACACCGACGTCTCGGCCGCCGGGCTGACCGACCCCGGCACCGGTCGTCAGGGCGCGGACGGGCTCACCCCGAGAGCCGAGGCGGTGAAGGCCGCGACGCTGCAGCGCTGGGGCTGCACAGCGAAGGCCACGCCGTGCGTGCCGTACATCGGTGGGTACGCGAAACGGAACATCGCTGGTACCGGCACGGTTTCGGATCACGCCACCGGCAACGCCGACGACATCATGATCGGCAAGGACTACAAGAGTGTGCCGGTCAACCGGATGGGCTGGGAGATCGCCGAGTTCTGGCGGGCCAACGCGAAAGCCGCTGGGGTCAAATACATCATCTTCGACGCGAAGATCTGGAGCCCCGGTCACAAGGGGTGGCGTCCGTACTCGCATCCCGGCGGGTCGTACTCGGACACGCTGCAGCACCTTGACCACGTTCACGTCAGCGTGCTTTCCTGATTGTGCTGAAAGGTGGGTCAAGGCCCGGTGTGGAAGCCGGGTGCGTGCTCCGGAAACCACGAAAGCCCCGGCTCATCACCGGGGCTTTCGTGTGCTACCAGATTTCGTGTGCTGCGCAGCGCCAGCGTTTCACGCCGTGCTTGCAGATCTTGAACGGTCTTCGGTACCACCGCATCGGGTGGGTTAGCCAGAACCTCACGTCGTCATCGCCGCTGGTGGCTGCCAGGCCCGGTTCCGGTAGAACTCCGGGTCGTGGCGGTGTTCGACGAAGTCACCGGCGACCTTGTTCTCGGGCCGGTGCAGCCATTCGTGCTTGCGGATGAGTTCGGCGATGCCGGACTCGGCGAGGCTGACGCCGTGCATCAGGAAGGCGTGTGTGAGCAGGCTTCCCGGGTCCGGGAACGTCGCCGGAACGATGTAGACGCCCGAGTCCTCGATCGCCACGACTTCGCCCTGGAGCCTGACTTGCACCACGGCGATAGCCATTTCGCGGGCTTCGGCACCGGAGGAGATGACGTCGACCTCGCCGGTCGGCTGACCCTTGTGCCGGTATCCGTCGTCGCGTTCGATCTCGACGGTCGAGCCCTGGATGTCGATGACGACCCACACCCGGGCCTTGCCCTTGGTGGTGATGGACAGGACGTCACCGACTTCGACGGCTGCCCACGGACGCATGGTCACGCCGTGACCTCCAGCGGCAGGTTGTGGCGTTCGGCCATGTCGTGGATGACCATCGCGCCGACCATCCGCTCCCCCTTGTGCCCACGCATGATGTCGCGCTGTACGCAGACATCGACCGGAACATGGCGCAGGTCAATGCATTCGAGGGGAACACCGAAGTTCTCGGCGATCTCAGCGAGCGGCTCGATCCGTTCATCCAGCAGGAACGTGTTAGCGACGATGACCGACCGGCCGTTGTTCAGCGCCGTGCAGATCGTTGCGTTCTGGACTTCGGTGACGGCGTCTTCCTCGGAGTCGCGTAGCCAGGTGTTCCAGCGCCCGAACAGCATCATCCGCAGCGAGTCCCGGTCGACGTAGATCCGGCTGCCGGATTCTGTTTCCTGGACCCAGCGCCGGGCGATGGTGGTCTTGCCGGAGCCGGGCAGGCCCCTGGTGTAAACGATCATCCTTTGATCCTTTCGAGGGCCTTGAGGCAGTGGATGCAGAGGGTCAGCCGGGCGGCGTTCTCGCGCTCGACGTGCGAGCCGGTGCCGTACCAGCCGTAGAGCGCCGGTCCGGCGATCCCGCAGAGAGCGGTGGTGTCGTCGTTGGCGGACCCCTCGACGTCGTCGATGATGTGGCTGTGCGCGGCCTTGTCGTTCCAGTAGACCAGCGTGAAACCCGCTGGGATGTCAGTCATCAGCGGTCTTCGCGAAGGCAGATGCGACGGCAAGCAGCCGGTCGACGCTGGCGAGGAGTTCGCGGGCCTCCCGGCTGAAGTCGAGTTCTTCATACCCGGGGTTGCTGCCGCTGGCACTGATCAGCATGGTGCGCCCAGCGGTCCGGCTCAGTTTAAAGGTGACAGTGGCCGCGCCAACGTCCTCCGGGCCGATGCCGGGCGTGATGATCATCGTGGTCAATTGGTCCCTGACCGCTTCGAGCGACGCGATACCCAGGTCATGCAGCGTCTTGTTGTACGGCATACGTTGCCTCCGGTGGTTGAGATGAGCGCAGGCCCCGCAGCGGTCCCAGTGACCGTCAACGACGGCGGACTACCGGCGTGCTACCAGCGATGCTCCCTGGCGCGGTACGCGCTCCCGTCCGTACGCCCCGCCGCTGCGGAGCCTGCGTGCTCAGCCTAGCCTCTTGTTGACTCTATGACAAGTCTTCAACTAGTCTGACCACGACACGCATTATTGGCATGATCCAGGAGGGCACTATGGCCGTTGAGGCGAAGTTGACCAAACAGATGCCCTTTGTGGGCACCCCCACACTGCGGGCGCTGGTCGACAAGGAATCCAAGTCGTCGAAGATCTCTCGGGCATCCATCATCAGAGACGCGCTGGACAAGCGATACGGCCTGGTAGATGGTGAGTACCCACCCGGCGACCCCCGCATCACAGACCCTGATGCAGAGGTTCCTATCGCCTGAGCGGTACTGAGGCGTAGCCTCCTAGAACCCCAGAAAAGCGAACCCCCCGAAACCGTGGCGACGGCCGGGGGGTGATGAGCGAAGGAGCCCGCTATGCCCGAGACTACATCTAGTGGCGTCTCGATGCCAGAACCACAACCCCAGGGGATGCTGGCATTCACCGGTAGCCGCGACCGGCTGGAGCAGTCCGAGCAGTGGCTCTGGCTCGACTTCCTGCAGAACCTCGGGGCCTGGAAGGGCTTCGTCACCGGCGGTTGCGTCGGCTTCGACGACTACGTCGGCCGCACGCTGGTGGAGATCTTCCCGACCCATGAGCACGTCGTCTACGTACCGGCCGACCGTTCCCGCGTCGCCGCGTGGTGGAGAGACCCAGCCAAGGCCCCGTTCGTCGAGGTCCGAGAGATGCTGCCGCACACCACATACGAGGACCGGGACCGAGCCATGGTCGACCACGCCGTTGCGCTCATCGCCAAGCCCAAGCACCCCGAACTCGCACCCCAGTCTCTGCGATCCGGTACCTGGCTGACCGTGCGCATCGCCCGGTCGCAGATGAAGCCGGTCATCTTCCCCTTCGGCAACCTGTGAGCGGCCTGTATGTTCCGGAGGTCACCCCGGACGACGACACCCTTAACGCCGCACTGAAATACGCCCGCGCCGGTTGGTACA
>Ga0247770_1002120_pt1 | contig 12199 bp, 18 predicted proteins | sample UWRJL136409B6_FD_179943 | JGI IMG/M metagenome (GOLD analysis project Ga0247770, IMG submission 179943) | Plant litter microbial communities from Arlington Agricultural Research Station in Wisconsin, United States - UWRJ-L136-409B-6 | ecosystem: Environmental > Terrestrial > Plant litter >... | reverse complement strand
GTTATCCTCGGTTCTGGGGACACACGAAGCATATCAATTGCATTGTCTGGTATTGGAGTTAAATTGGGAGGAAGCGTCTAGGGTTACTCCGTAATAGCTGAATTGGCAATGCAGTATTATACCTTATGTGTACAAGGGATTGCAGCTCGTGGGAGTGCCAGCACAATGCGTGATGGCTGGCCTGCGTTAGTCTAACTGCGTTTGCTTATGTATGAAGGCTATATCTAAAAGGGACTTGTGTACACATAGGTATACAGCAGTGTCCAACTGCGCCGTGGTATGCACCTTGTTCTTCTACATTATGATACAACTCTACCCCTTCTCTGCATCCACTACGCCGGTACACCGGATACAGCCCATGGTATTGCCATGGAAAGACATGCAGTCCCCGAGGTCTAGCCGGCCTGATCAGCGCAATGAGGCTTTTCTGAACCAGGCAATTTGCAAAGCTGGAGGTCCTCACCCACCTCACCACAGCCACCCCTTCTTGGACTTCGGCTTGCCCTCTTCCAAACCAACCCTGTCCAGCGGCCCACCCGTCCTCTGGTTCTCCTTCTCCTTCTCAAACGCCTCGCGTGCCTTCTCTTTGAGCAAAGCTTGCTTGCTCTCAACAGCCCTGACCAAATCACTGTCCCGAACGCCCGTGGCGTCGTCCTCCTCGCTCAGGCCCTCATATCCCAATCTCCTTTCCGTCGACATGACATCATCGCCTTCCTCCTCCTTCTTAAGAGTCGATGTCATCCAGCTCCAGAGGCCGGACTTCTTCTCCGCGACATCCCCTTGCTCAGACGACCGTGGTGTCGATGCTGGCCACTTTACTGCCTCGGTCACCCGCTCCACGCTATCCCCGACAGGCTTCGGCGCACTAATGACACTCGGTATGGAGAAGACGCCGCTTTTTTGACCGCCGCGGTTCTCTCTCTCTACAGCTTCCTCGACGAGAATGATCTGCTCTTCGGTGGCTTTGCCTGTCATGTAGGCGAGGCGTGCGGCCTCGAGACTGTCGTCCTCCATGCGCCTCTGAGCCTCGATGAACTCGGCCTTGCGCTTCTTGTTGTATGCGATCATGTCCCCGGCCGTGTAGGCTGTCATGATAACAGCAACACCTGTAATAGCGGTTCAGGTTAGAGCTGACTCTTTCTCAGGGGGATTCTTCGGGTGGAATAAGAGAAAAGGGTGTCATTACCTGTGAACCCGATAATCCCTATAATAAAAATCTTGTGGGCTGAATCGAAGAATCGTCTCCCGCCCCCAATGACCTTGTCGAATGTGGACGCCTGCTGCTGTGCTGCCCGGTGGGCAGCTCGTAACCGTGCAACTCTCTGTTCTGGTGTCTCTGTGAAGGTGGGGGCATTGCTGGCGCCTTTGAGTATGCTGCTTGACGGGGTGGTGCTCTTGGAGCTCGGGCCGAACCGAGGATCGAAGGGCTTGGAGCTCGCATGAGGAGTCGCTGCTGTAAAGCGCGTCGCGTCCTTGACGCTGCGCGGGGCCGTGGTCTTTGGCATTGCGGAAGCTTCGTCCCGTCCCGTATGTGTGTTGATGCCGTCGGGTCGTAGGGATCTTGAGTAGGATGGGGTGAGGGCGGATGGGGAGTCGTCGTAGCCTCGAAGCTGTTCCCGGTCAATCTTTGAGCTCAGTTCATAAATCTTCAAGGAGCTCGGATCATACGAGCAAGTGCTAGCAAAAATTTGCCCCAATGAGGTAAATCCCCTTGGTTGCCACAGTGTGGCGTCGCCGTTCGCCGTCTCTGGGTGGTCAATGCCGTCCCCGACAGGGGTGAAGGCGTCGGGTGGGTCGCCAAAAATTTGGGCTGGATCCAGCGCGCTCGCTGCTTGCTGTTGCATCTCGCGAAGCCGTCATCCAAGCCAGAACGATCGATCGCCAATTTAACCGCCCAAGATGCGCCGCTTGCAGAGGTTACGAGGCTCGGCCTCATCGCTGCCGACATGCTCAGCTCCCTCTGCCCGGACGTCCCCCGCCGCCGCCGGCCTGCTCAAGAACGAGCTCGTCGTTTCATCCTCCAACACACACCACCTCTCGGCCAGGCGGACACATCTCTGGCAAAGCAGCCTGTCGACTCAGCGGCGATACCTCTCCACCTCTGCCCCGCGACTGGCCAAGTCAGAGGTTGCTATTGTTGAAACACCCGAATATTCTGAGGACGAGGAACCTGCCGAATTCAAGGTCCAGACCGACCTTGCCTACCCTGCCGAGCTCCGGCCAGTACCGCGCCCCGACGAGGTCACCGACCCGTCTTATGTGCCCGCTACTACTGCCGATGGCCTCGAGGAGGTCGGCGGTCTTGAGGGCTGGTGGGACAACCCGGAACATTGGGGCCCGTCGAAGGACTACGTCGGTTTCGGCGCGCGAGACAAGGTGACGGACCCGGCTGTTATCGAGGTGCTCACAAAGCAGGCGGTCGTTGAAGCGCTTGCTTTGGCGGTCCATATAAAGGGCAGCATCTTCAAGGCGACAAGACTGATGCTGGACTACGGGAGTGAAGACATGGCTACACTGGTCAATACCGAGATCGTTGCTGGGCCGGACGGCGCGGCAGCGCTGAACACTGAGAAGCGTGTCCGGAAGGTGGCAGAATTTATTCGCCGCAGAGAGCAAGCTATTCGCCGCGCGGATGAAGCCCAAGAAGCGTCTACAGGGCCATACACGCCGTCGCCAGAGGAGGCAAGGGAGATGATCAAGGCTTGGGGCCCGAGCTGGAAGTCAACCCAGCTCCGGGATCCATTTGTGAGGTTCTATGTGAGTTGTACAGGTCTTGTTATCATTTGTGCTAAGAGGCTGACGGAGACACAGACTGTGAAGCGCATCCAGAAGTTGACGGGACATATAATTCCCGACGGCAAGCTTGTCGCCATGAAAACCATTGGCTCATTCATTTCTCATGTTATCACACCACCCAAGGCCAAGAAGCTGGCCGAGGAGATCCAAACCAGGGGGGAGCTGCTGGACCTGCCGAATGTCCACGTCTACGAGAGAAGGATTACGCCTGTGGACAAGGAGAACATGGTGGGTCGCTGGAAGATTATCGAGGCCGAGCTCCAGAAGCGCGGCCTGCCGGTGCTCGGTACAGGAGGCTACAGGAAGGCGGTCGAGAAGAGCTGGCTCAAAGGAGGTGTTTAATCTTGCTTGTAAAGGCGGTTGGGGAAGTTTTGTATGCTATGTACGCCAAGGGCATGTCAAACCACACAATGTATCATATATTATAGAACGAGGCTGAGTGTTGATACCAAGGCTTGTTGGCATCACCCACCAGGTGTTTTCACAACCCCTTAGTTTACAGCTGCCAGCATCGAGTGAGCAACCAAAAGAGGACCAAACATCAGCGCACGGGCCACCCCTCCGAGTCCGCTTCCAGGCCAGAACAGACTCGAACTTGACAACACCTTCGTAACCCGACTTAGGTGAAGAGCTATAAAATGGCATCGCCAATTGAGGAACTCACGGCAACTCTGTCCAGAGTGCTCGGAATCCCGGGTGACTCGGCGGCCACTCATTCCGACCAGAAATCGTTGCGGGCTGACCAACTCAAGGAAGCTCTCGCAGCAGCGGAAAAGGCTTGGCTCGATGGCTCACACGACAGTCTTACCCTGGTTGCAGAAAAGGTCGCCGATGCGGCCAGAGACGGTGAGTATCGCCCCTTCATGTTTTCTTTTTTTGTTGAAAAACAAGTACTAACAATTTTGGTGGCGAAGCCTCATGGAGATTGCCCATTGGGGACTCGGGGCTGCTGGGATTCTTTTTGTCGACCATCATCTCTGCCAAGGGTTTGGAGTTGCCCTTAAAGAAGCAGTCTCTGCGTCTCATTGGGAACGCGTGCGCAGAGTGCGGTGAGTTGTGTCCCGCTGTCTATTTTGGGGAAGGGGAGTTGTGCTGATGCCGCCTACAGAGGAGAATAAGGCTCGGGTGATTGAGTCTGGGGAGCTCGGCAGCTCGCTCATCGGTCTGTTGGAAGATGATGATTCTCTTCTGCAATTTGCGATATCGGTTATTTACAATATTTGTGTTGATTATGGTGAGTTTGCAGCTGAGATCTGGTGGTTTCACCATTGCTGATGTTTATGCAGAGAAGGCTCAGCTTCAAGTTTGTGAGGCTGGTCTGAGCAAGAAACTCGCCGATATCGTTTCGGGCCCGCGACTTTTGCGGTGCCAGCCATCCCTGGGTATCATTATTCAGTTGTTTGAGCAGCTTGTGAGCCAAGGTATACTGTCATTCTGGGAAAGATTGCCGATGACCGCGCTAAATGGCTGTAGATCTCGAATCCAAGGTTGCCAGCCATTCTACGCCTGCACTTCTCCTGAGCCTGGCTACCAGCCGGACAAATGAGCCTGATCTGGAGGACTTCACTGGCCTCTGTACGGTGGCTCTGGCGTACCTCACATATGAGCAGTTCCAGACCGCACTCGTCGAGTCGGACAGCTTCCCCGTGCTGCAACAGGCTCTCTACGACTCGTACACGCGCTTCGACATCGCCGGTGCCGACCCCGATGTTGCTGAGCAGCTCAAGCAGGTGTGGAATGCCTCAGTCACCATCCTCGCCGACATATCTGCCCTCCCCGCCTTCGCTGCAAAATACCCCCTCGACAGCCCCGTAGTTCAAAGATTGGCAACCTGGCTGGGCAGCCCGGCGTCTTACTCTCATCTCCAGACGGCCGCTTGTCTCTCCCTTGGAAACCTCAGCCGTTCCGACGCAGCAAGCATATCTCTCGTACAAAGCGCCCTCAGCCCGCTTCTCGCCATCCTCTCCGCGCCATACCAACCTCTCCCTCACAGCCACAACTTCCGATCTCCGAGCGTCCCTCGGCCCAGCTCCTCCATGCAGCTCTCGGCTTCCTCAAGAACCTGGCTATCCCACAAGCCAACAAGCCCACCATCGGAAACGCCCTCCTCTCGCCGCCCCAGCCCATCCTCCCCCGCCTCTGGACGACAACCAACGCCCAACCCCAAGTCCAATTCGCCACCGTCTCCCTGACCCGCCTCTTGCTAATCAACAACCCATCCTCAGTCGCCCTCCTCTGCGCTCCCCTCCCGCCGTCACCAGAAACCTACACAACCCGCGACGGCCCCGCCCTCTCCAACCTCCACATCCTCATGAACATCTCCCTCCGCGCCGACGCCGAGCCCACAAAGATGGAGGCCGCCCGAGCAATATGCGCCGTAGCGCGCGTCCTCCAAGCACCAGAACATTACCGCGTCCTCCCGTCCAGCTGGACATGGGGCGATCAAACCCCCGAAGCCACCACAGCAAGAGCCAGGTTCTACGAAGCGCATGCTGCGCCCCTGACAAAGACGCTGGCCAACCAGCTCGCGAACAAGAAGTTTCCCGTGCTGCGGTCCGAGGCGATCTTCGTGCTAGCGATGTTGGCAAAGTCTGCCACGGATGGCGGCAAGTTGGCTGTACGTGTGCTGGAGTCGCCGGAGGCGTGCCGAGTGCTGGTGGATGCTGTGGCAGGTCGGGCGATGAGTGACGAGGAGTGGGAGGTTGTGGAGGGTGGAAGAGTTACGGAGGTAGTTGAGGGTGAGGAGGGAAAGGATAGTACTGCGGCGGCAGTACCGGCGTTTGCTACTGGGTTGGTGGACGGACTTGGAATAGAGCCGCAGCAGGCGGATGCCAAGCAGGCGGCTGGCATCGCCAAGATCGACCGCGAGAACGGGTTGGTGCTGGGTGCGGAGATCATCAGGGGCTTTTCAGGAGAGCTGGCGCCCAGGAGAAGGATGTTGCTCGAGCAGGTGCTGAGCGAGGGCGGAAAGCTGGTTCTCGAAGACAGAAAAGCAGGGCAAGGGGCTCAATGATGGATGTTGAAACACCAAATAGAAATTCTGGTAAGTTGACATCAGTTCATTAGCTGGAATACCTGGCAACCAAACGCCAAATACAGAGCGTCGTGTTTCATGCTTTTCCCTGTCCATTCATTTGTGAAATGCTCTAGCAATCCCTATGATGCGTGTAAACTTTCTGAACCCTGCCCTGAGCAAATGAATCCCCGAAACTACACGGTCATATGGGAACCCTTGTCCTCGCCGGGTTTACCAGGAAAAGCAGAAGCGCAACCAGACCTGCCAAACGAACACCGCCGGGAATCTTCCTAACCATTGCCGCCACGCTGAGTGAGTCGCCGCTCATTTCTTGGCAGCCTCGGCGTCCGCCTTGTCCTTCACACGCTTCTCGCGGACACCAACGAGCTTGGCATCGGATCTCGCCTTCCGGAGAGCCTTGTACGCACCGGTCGTCTTGGGGATATCGCTCTTCTTGATCTCGCTGAAGCCGGAAGCGACAACATCCTCGAGGCCGAAGGCGCCCTTGATGCTCTGTGTAGTCTCGCCGCTGCGCTCGCCAGCGGGGGTATCGGCCTTCTTGGCCTTGTTGTTGCGCTTGGGGAAGACAATCAGGCGAGCCTTGTAGGACTTGAGGCGCTCGACGTTGGCGGCAAGGCCCTCCTCGGAAAGGTTCTGGCGGCGGGCATCGACGGAGATACCGATGGTGGGGGCATAGAGCCTGGGGATGCCAGCAGCCTGCAAAGTTTGTTAGATCTAACAACTTAGGGTTTTTGAGAAAGCGTGCGCACCTTAAGCTCGGCAAGGCTGAAACCACGACCCAGACGGGTGCGACGGTTGTACTTGATGGTGCTAGAAATACGTTAGGCCTGCCTCCCTATCCCAAAATCGAAGTTCTGCTGGGGTTACTAACGGGCATCGGACAATCGGGCGGAGCTTGTCAACCGGGCGGGGGGCGACGGCAGCAGCCTTCGCGCGGCGCGCGATACGACGGCTGGACTTCTTGCCGGGCTATTTTCCATCAAGTCAGAATATTGTCCCAGCTCAACGCGTCACTTGGCCGCAGTGTTTCGGGCGACGAACCTGGTCGAAGTGGCACCGAACACGCCTCTGCCAATCCTTGCGGAAATCTGCGGGTGGGAATCAGTTTCGTGGTTCTCGTCGTGCCAGAGAAGGCGTCTGCTCGTCGTCCGAGGGGATTTTGCTCACGGTTGTTGGGGATTTGCTGATTGTGCTTGATCGCCTGGGGAGAGAATTCTCGTCAGTAACAGCTCCGTCGGTCGGAAGACGAGACAATCCATCTTGCGAATTGCCTCAGGGACGGCATGCTCACCATTGTGACGGTTGTGGATCAAGCCCTCCTGATTGTCGATAGTAGATCACCGGTCGTGAAGCTGATGCGAATTTGGAGGTGTCTGCTTGGAGATGCGGCTGGCCAAATTTTTGGAAGGGCTTGATAACCCTATGAAGGTGATGGGGAATTTTGATTCGCCAAAATATTCGTGGTGGTGGGGCACCCTTGTTCCTGGCCGAAACTCGGTTGTGCACCACCCGGCAACAGCCGTCAGCTCGGGCGCTGCAAACGCTCGTGATTGCTCGCCCCACAGAGGACTCCAGACGCTCGCCCAACTTGATGCGACTGCGAGTTCAAGACCGGGCAGCTCGCCAGAAATACTCATCGCTTGGCAAGGAAGCTCACTCTCGCTAGCTCCAAGGAATTCTCCACGCTGTGCCCTCTTTCTCGCAATTCGAGCGCCCCAATCTGCTCCCGACTCCTCCTTTCAGCATCGCGAAGGAGAGGGAAAATCCCAACTAATGTCCAGCATTGGCGATACACGCATCGAGCAATAAAATAACATTATAAATTTCCAATCTTGCTGCTAACCTATGTATTGCTTTATTTATGTCCCTGATCTCGACTCCCGCGAGGGGTCATAGATGACCATCAAGCGCACGCAAGCACCAGCTTGGGCTTGCTCCCGGCACCAACAGCCCTCATAACGGCTCTCACCTGCTCGGGCGACGCTCTCTCAAATCCATCCACCAGCCCCGTCCGGGGATTCCTCGTCACTCCTCCGCCAAGCACCAACCCGCTACGGCTCCTATGCAGTCTCCCAAGGCTCTTGATAACCCGATCATAGTCGCCCAGAAACCCATGAGCCCTCATATCCGCTCGCTCCCCAGCGCTCTGCCCCATTTTCCCATGGCCAAGCGTGACTCCCCAAACCCCTCCCACCATAATAGCATGCGCATCCACATCCGCATCCCTCTGCAGCAGCACCGAGTAAATCGACCCCGTATACCTCGCCTCCCTGCGCGCAACATCCTTCGGGAACACCCACTCCCCTCCCGCCACGTCGCCGCCAGGAAACATCACCGGATGGCACGGCGTCACCAGCACCCCCTCTCCCCCTCCCACAACACACATCCTCGCCCTCCTCACCGGAGTCCTCAGCACAGCCACGACCCTCCTCGGGCCCCGCGGCGTCTGCACCCGCATGTCCGCCCTGAGCCTCCCAATCCTCACGACCCTCTCCCGCACCCTGCCCCCCTTCTCCACCCCCTCCGGCAGTGCAAGCAGCACCGTCGAGCACCCCGCAAAGCACGGGTTGCTCGACCTATTGTACTTACTCATGCTGATATGCCCTTTGTAATTCGACTTGTTACTCGGCTTCGGTGCCGGTAGCGCATCAAACGCGGCGTCCAGCCGGTCTCGACATGCTGTAAATAGCGGGCTTTCCCGGCCGTACATCAGCGGGCCGGGGTCCTTGAAGCTGTTGCATGTCTGGTGGGCGTGTGCCCCTGCCAGGCTGGGGAGGTAGTGTTTTCCCCAACGGTGGTAGTACTGCTCTGAGCTGAGCGCGAGGGAGACCTGCCCCGTGTTCATGGGGCCGCAGAGGTCCTGCATGAGGGATTGGCAGTGCGGATCGTCGGCGAATTCTGGGGCGGAGGCGGGGAAGGAGGCTACGAAGGCGTTGAAGAGGTCGAGGGTTTCGGGGGGGAAGACGTGCGGGTGTTGGTGTTCTTCGTCGGGGCGGAGGGGGTAGAGCGAGGAGAGGTAGGCGACGAGGGCGGAGCGCGACTGGTGGTATGCTATATCGGTAGGGGTGAGGGTCGTGGAGGTGTCAAGGAGGTTCCGAGCCGCGGCGACTTGGTCAATGTCGGTGGTGAGGCGTTGATACTCGAGGACGGCGGTGACTACTGGCGGGGTTGGCTCTACGAAGCCGGCTAAGAGAGATTGTGATATATCCTTGTTGTAGCGGAGATAGATGTCGCGAGGGTGGCCGTATTGGAGGTTGCTGAGCGAGATTGTGAGCAGGGTCGTGGCATGGGGGCCGGTCCCTTCGATCTCGACGGGCTTTTGCTTGTCCACGGCTTCGCCTGTTGTTTCTTCGAGACCGAGATACGAGGGATATTTGAGGTGGAGGACGGCGTTATTGGCGTACGTTGATTGGAGGTTTGCGACAGCGTGGACGAAGATGGTTCCCTGGTGAGGGTTAACATGGATATCAAGCGTGGATATGAAAACAGGGGAAGTCTTACAATCATTCCCGCGTCTGGAATAAAAGAGTAGTTTCCTCCTCCAACCTCGGCGATGGATTTTAACAGGCCTGATCTCAGACTGAAGCCAAACCCAAAGGTGTGAAGTGTTGCTGGCAGTTGTCCCATGCTCCGGAGCTTAGGAACATAGCCTTGGGCAGGACACCTAGGAAACCGTCAGCATCCACGAAGAATACATGCCTGTACTGAGGAAGGAGACCGGATTTGAACTTACATATGATTTGGCATGCCATCGGTCAAAACCATGAGGGCGGGAACCTTTCCATTACAAGATCTAGAGCCAGTATCAAACAGCTTCAGACCGGTTTGAATTCCACCCCAGAGGTTGGTGATATCCCTAGTAACCATGGCTTCGATCTTCTTCCTTGTGTTTCGCTTATTATTAGAATTCATAGGGGTTAGTTTCTGAACGACCTGTTGAACCATGTTAACGTCATCTTCGGCGGTACCAACATGGAGAAGGTGACTGACCTTGGCGTCACTCGCAAACGTGACGATGCCCAACCGGTCGTTTGGATTCAGCGTTTCCAATATCGTTTTGGCGGCGTGTTTTGTAAGATCTAATACCGAAAGCCCGTACTTCTCCTTGGTCTCCCCTGGATTACCCGGAACAGGTGCATCTGAGCCCATGCTGCCCGAGACGTCGATAACCAGAACGATGTCGCACGGGACGTGCTCCTTCAGTGATTCTACTGGCTCCCGCGGTGGTTGAATGCTAACTATTAGGCCATCTCTCGTCGGGAAAGGGTGGATTGCGAGATTTGGCCGTGGCTCGTCGTCTTCCTCGGGGATCGCGCCCTTTTCCTGATCCGACGATTCCGTTGGAGGTGTATGGGCCCGTCGTTGTCGTATAGGGAGAGTTTTCTCGTTGTTAGAGTCATCGCTGCTGTCGACAGAGGCATTACTACTCCCCCCAGCGCTCTTGCGATGCCATACTCGGACCATGGTTGCGGTGGATGTATCCCTGGCCGCGTCTGCGTTGTTTATTTCGATATACCGTGCTGGGTGTGTAGCTTGAAACCGAAAACCTCTACCGTCTCGATGGCGTCTCAGGTATTATAGTGTGAGTATTGCGGCCCTCAAAGGCTGTGGCGGTCCAGGGTAGCGGCGGAGGGAAACAAAGGGGATGCGGTTGGGTTCGTGAGTCAAAGGTATGCGGCTCCCGGTTCGGCCTGGCAGCCAAAGAAACGTGCGATACAAGTGGTTGAATACTCGACGCTACTGCTGGGGACCTGTGCCTTGAGGCACTCAGACCCCTCGGTTGCCTGCTGGGCTCTTTCTCACACCGCACTTTGCAAGATGCAACTAGAAATGTCAAAGCCAGGTGGTCCCGCTCCGCAGGCGGACCCAGGGCAGTGATGCTGACGGAATTCTTCAGCGGCCACTATAGTAGGTAGTTATTGGGCGCTGAGCCGCACGGGGCACCGGGCGGGGTTGTGCGGCTGCTTCTGGGATCGGCCCCGTGTTTGGACGGTGCAGGCGGCTTATCGTAAACCTTCCATCCCCTGGCCTGGACTTCCATCTGAGGACTCCAACTAACTCCAAATGGATAGGAATGAGAGAGATAAAGTGTCATCCGGCCAGAAATCCCTCGTAGGGAAACCCCGGTTGAATGGTGGATTCTGTGGAGATGAGGGATCAAACATGGTATTCTAGCATCTCATATCTCGCATCTCGGGTCTCGAACCTCCACCGTCGCTGACTGCCGTCCATTGTCCGGAGCACCGGCCAGCCCTATCCGCCTAACATACGGGCCGAGTATAAGAACCAATCTGACACCGTGCTGCTGCCTGAGGGATTCATCTTTGTCCTGCATCAGCCTGTCTAAAATCGGCATTCGCGAATTCTGATGCGCTGAAAGAAGTAAGCCGAGGGCGCCTTCGAAACTGCCTCGACCAGACGCGGCGGTGACCAGGAAAGCGTCGGTTCAAATCCAGGCGGCCCCTCATCTCCACAGTCCGGGCTGTGTGCCCTGAGGCAGCCCGCTCGGCGCTTTCCTCCAGGGTTGGGGTTGCCAAGGCTCCCAAATGGCGGGGTACAATCCCACAGCCAGGCAGTTGGGGGCGTTTGGCGAATGAAGCCGTCCTGATTTTTCCAGCTTCAATCTTTCCGTTGTCAATGGCACGCTCTCATCAAGGCTGACTTGTCTCCGATTCGAATTGATCTTGGGCATAAAATGCTTTGATCTTGTTGCCGCGTCTATTTCAGGGCGATGATACCGAAGTCTCCGGGCAGCTAGATGCGCCAATACCCGCCCTTGACGTTCAATCCGCATCAAACTGTCCATTGCACTACGTGCAGGGTACCTACCTTCATATTACACTGAGCCGCATAGCACATTGGCCTCGCATACCTCCAGAAGTCGGATGCATTCTGTTTCTTTGTTCCACAAGAGGGTCTTTCTTGCTTCACCCGAGCCCTTGCTTGGTCTCGCTTGAGTGTGCGCACAATGGACGGCACGAACCTCTCGTCCCCCACCGCGAGCCTGGCTTCAGGCCTCATCTCGGTCCCCCACCCTTGCAAGCCTCTCGGAATCCATCTGGCGCAGGCTGGGCGATGAAAACCTCATGTCGGACGATGTCGGAGGCTGATGCCCCCACGCCACGTTTCCAGAGAACGATTTACCAAATGCGCAAACCTCATCGCATCGCCTCATTGGCCACTCACAGGCAGCCTCAACAAATCCCACGGGTGTGATGGGCTGCGGGGAAGTCGATCGACCCCCAGACTAATGCAGCCAGGGACGCGTTGCAGCTCGGTGGGAGCACTGGACGACCACTGCACGACGCTCCTTGAGCTTATACGGCCGAAAACCTCACGATCCTCACCACTGTCTCACTGAACCAA
>Ga0247770_1002119_pt1 | contig 12209 bp, 9 predicted proteins | sample UWRJL136409B6_FD_179943 | JGI IMG/M metagenome (GOLD analysis project Ga0247770, IMG submission 179943) | Plant litter microbial communities from Arlington Agricultural Research Station in Wisconsin, United States - UWRJ-L136-409B-6 | ecosystem: Environmental > Terrestrial > Plant litter >... | reverse complement strand
CGTACTGACCACCGTCTCAGTATACGTAGTCTGCACATACGTCGACGTCCACGCCCTTTTGACTGCCGCCCCCATTCCTGCCCCCGTTTCCCCCGTATCCCCCCTCCTCACCCTCCTCGTCGTCGTCGCCACCGCCGGCCCCCGACACCCATACAAACCCGAATACACCCCTCCACCCGCCGCGGCCGTCAGCAGCGGCGGCGGACCCCCCTTCCACTGACTGATGATCCACGCTGGTGGTCCGGCACCGGCGCCCGCGATGGACGCAAAGTTGATGCTGCATGTTGAGCCGGACATGGTGAATGTGTAGCCTCCTGCTCTCGGGGCGGAGGTGACGGGGGCGGGTACTGTTAGCACCGTTGTGGATGGTTTATTTGAGGGGGTAGAGCTGGAGGTTCGAATGACGGTGGTGGTCGTACGCTGGACTGTGGTGGTACTTCGAGCAGTGCTAGGTGTTGTGGTCGTCCGAGCGGTTGATGCGGGCGATGTTTGACGGGGTGTGGAAAGTGTGGTGGCGGGATATCGGCAGGAGGGGGTCAAGGTGCTGGTTGTGACGGTGGTGGCGTTGACGGTCCCGTCAACGATGACCTCCACGATGAGGTCGACTTCGACGATGGTTGTGGGGGGGCCGCGGACAATGCTGGTTTGCGTCTTGGCGGGAGTGCATGCCGCGGTGATGAGAGGAGTGGCGAGGGTGGTGGCGCTGGTTTCCCATACGGTTGAAAAGACGGCTGGGGATGTTAGTAATAGTGTTGACGAAAAGGGGGTAGGGGGGTGTCAATACTTATTGCGGAGGGGGTGCTGGTAGTCACTACAATAACAGTCGGGGTAATCTAGATTTCGATAGTCAGCGCGATATCTATTCGTAGTTTGGATATAGCATACTGTCGCGACCACTACTGTCGGGGCGGCGACTGTCAACGTAAACGTCCGGGATATGGTGGCGTTTGAGGGCAACGAAATCAAGATCTGCCAACTCCCACTCTGCATCTCCGAATAGTTGACATCGCTGGGTGAATTAGCGTTTGATGCTAAAGATCTTGCGTTATGAGGGCTTCGTACCACTCTGATATTCGAATAGACCCGGGAGTCCCCGGTTTGACAGTAGAACAGTGATATTCCTGTCCGTCGGGGCTTCGGACAACCGATGTCACATCGGCGTTCCCGCAATCTCCTATCATCTCTTAGCTCCAGCATCCATCATCAGTGAATCTTAGCAACACACCTGTGAACCGAGACGCGTAGCTGAACTTCCCGTTGGTGTCAGCGTTGATAAGATATGACCCCGTGTCGGCATAATCAACAGCAGAGCACTGGCATGCCTCAGCCTGGGGCTCATTTTCAACAGGGATCGCCCATGCCTTGGTATGCAACAGCGAAATCGCCCATGCGACGGAAAGCAGCCGCATAGTCGGGTCGGGATCCTTTCCGGGTCGAGGTCGAATGCGAACAGAGCCGGGTTTCCCACGTCGTTGGGACGCTGTCAAGCTTCCCTACTAGTACCTATATGGGTGCCGACTAGGCGCCACCGGACTAATCCATGGAGAAGTTCCTGGCTTATAGCTATAATAGAGTTGCCGGGTATTGTTATCATCCGCAATCCCTGGTCATGACATGCGACTTTCTGCAGAACACGCTGGATCTTAAAGTTTTCCCAAGAATCGGGAAGTTTTCTTGCCAGCGGCCACGTCTACAAACCGACTAGCTTCCGTCAATCGAGAGAGATGTTGTCGTCATGACTTTGAATCCCGGTCTTTGGCCCTCGGTATCTGGGCGAGACGCGCAGGCGATATCACCAGATAAAACACACAATGTTGACGGTGCACGCTGGTTGGGGGTGGTGTGCCATGTCCCGTGTCGCGCAATTCTTTTTAATTTATTCTCCCGCTGCTTTGAGCAATCCAACGCGGCAATTGTGTCGCTCGTCTGCAGAGATTTGACCACTCGCACCACATTTCCCATTTAGCCTCATCAGGGGTACGCGTCCAAATTGAGTAGTTGCCCTGACCGGCGGCTCTTCTAGACGGATCTGTGCCTTTTCTTTGCAGTCATCTCGATGTGGAGGTTGGGCCGGAAGGTCTTGCCTCTGTGGGGGTGGTGGCACAACTGACCATCCCGGTCCCGGCTCCCGGGTGAGAGCGGCGACCCGACGTGAAAAAAGATATGGGATTGATGCTGTGACTAGAAGGGCGTTGTTATTCCGACTAAACTACGTACACCATTAAATTCGCTGCCAACAATGTCGCAAGGCAGGCCCAATTGACAGTGTTAGTATGACAGTCGGGAGGGAGAAGCTGCCCGCTTTCCCCATTTGCATGCACGAGACTGGCTGCCGTGGCACTTGTTCACCCTGCAGACCCACAGGGGCATGATCGAAAACATGTGAATGACGTAGGGAGATATGTCGAGGGCCTGTCACGGGCCGGATTTCCCGAGATTGTTCAACAGCTGTATTTCTGCCGGTGATTTCTTAATGGTTAAAGTCTTCTCACGGGAAAGGACACCTAGGTAGGTCTTTCATAACGGTCCTATTCAACCTAACTAGGGACGTTTAGCAGTTCCGCAACCTCCTGTATAAGGTTACCGGGTGGTAGGCTTAGTCGCAGACCCATGGTGATGGGGAGTTTCGCTCGGCAACAAGGCGGTAAAACAGTTTGACTTATTCTCACCTGGCCTAGTAAGAGTGGATGAAGTTTCGACTCTCTGACAGGACCGTCGTGGGGAGGAAGGTCTCATTCAAAGAGGCCTCTTGGTTCAGTTTGATTCTAAGTTTCGTTCGGAAATCCGGCCTCGTGACTGTCAAGCATAAGGCAGAGTTACAACAAAACACTTGTTCATACCTGAGTTTCTTTTCTCCTTGGACCTTCCCAAATTTTAGTTTGAGGGTTTCACGCTGTGGATGTAATTTCACCCCCATTATCCCAAACCAGCAACCAACCATGTTGATTGCCGATCCTCCAACTTGAACATCCATTTAACAGCGATAATTCTTGTTCTTTCCTGTTGACATCCGCGGTTGTGACATTTGAACTCCCCTACGAAGTGGCTGCGCGGTGCGACGCGGGGCCCGTTCAATTGATGCGTGCGTAGTCGCAAGCTTCCTGGAGGCGAGATACGGACCTTCTGGGGAGCTTGGGGCGTCCTTTCGGGTCGGAGTCAAAAATGGTCGGCAGACTAAACTACGATTGAGGAGGCCGAACGACGGGTACTGGTTCGACTCGCTGACTTCTAATTTGCTGTGCAGGCACTTTACTACCGTAGAACGGTGACAGACAAATCCTTAACTGCCGAACTGGAAACTGCCTCACTACCTGGACCCGTAGTCTCTGGTCTGAGGTTACAAGAGACCACCTCTAGGACTAGAAGGGGCGTAGTTGCCTGAAGCCACTTTCCCTGGCTTCAGGCAGCAAGGGATCAACACACAAGTTTGGAAGGTGCGAGTCTCCCAGCAGACCCACTTCCGCAGGACAAGTTCACGCCCGCATACAGTTCTGTGAATTTTTTGCAGAGCTGACACCATGGCATTATAGCACAACGGTGTTGAACGGTCGTCACACAAAGCAGGTGTTCGAATAAAGCAGTGATTAACAGGAGATATTATCTCCAGTTTGAGGTTGAGAAGTAGTCAAAGTTGTTATCTCTGGAGAACATTGCGAGATATACCGCGGCGTCCACTGGTTACGGATCCTATGCCATGAAGGCGCACTGCTAGTGCCACTATCTGAACCACACACATTCTCCGCCTAGATATATTAGTGGTGATATGCCGCCCCCAACAGGCGAACGACAGGGCAGTCAAGCAGCCAAGATGGTTCCTGCACCAGCCAACTTGGCGGGATGGATAATTGGCTGACTCCCGAATGGGCCCCATCTTTCCTTCATCCCTTATTGTTTACGCACAAAAAGGGGTTCCAACATTGAGATAACACCCTTCGTCGGCGATGTCTCGCAAAACTTACACCTCCTCGAATGACCGGCAAGGGGTTTCGTCTCAGTTTGCCGAGCTGACGACGCCGACGACGCGGCCGCGCCTTTTTTTGCGTGCATCGCTTTGAGCCCCGCTGGCGACAAACAATGCAATGGCAGGCCGCGTACGATGTTTCGACCGGATCTCGGATGTGGCGTCCCCCCGGTTCCGCATAATCGTCTGATGTTTGAAGGGGATTGCCAACCCATGATTGACGGGTGTTGATGATCGGCGATATGATGTACGATGGCCGATCATAGCGTAAAAATAGGATGGGCTGTCTGAGGTTTATTTCGACAACACTGGTGCAATCAATTTGGAAAGATGCTCGCGAAAGACATGACCAACACACCCCAAGCACATTTCACTCAAAACAAACAAACATATCACTGCAAGTCAAGCCTAACTTCATGTTTTTGGTAGCCACGTAGCTTTTTATTTTATTGCCCTCTGCTAGTCCGATACTGTATCAAGAGCGAATGTAATGTAATGTAATGTACCTTTCCAGTCCTATGAGAACGAACATACACGAAGTGAAGGGGCACCGATCACCTCCACACTTTGACTCGGTGCCCGAGAGTGACAACACACAGAGAAAGTCATGCGCAGCACGTAGTTGTAGTAGCAGTAATCCAGTAGCGACAGGAGTTGTATCGTGGGGGTGTGGGAGTGTTAGTTGACTTGTTTAAGCGGCGGTAGGCTTGGCGGCCGGGGGCGCGGGAGCCGACGGCTTGGGCTCGACGGGCTTGGGCTCGCCTGAGGGCTTGGGAGCAGCGCTGGGCTTGGGCTCAGCCGGCTTGGGCTCTCCTGAGGGCTTCGGGGCGGCAGAGGGCTTTGGCTCGGCGGGCTTGGGCTCGCCTGATGGCTTCGGGGCAGCGCTGGGCTTTGGCTCAGCTGGCTTCGGCTCACCCGACGGCTTGGGAGCGGCAGATGGCTTGGGCTCGGCCGGCTTGGGTTCTCCAGAGGGCTTGGGGGCGGCAGATGGCTTCGGCTCAGCGGGCTTGGGCTCGCCTGACGGCTTGGGAGCAGCGCTGGGCTTGGGCTCGGCGGGCTTGGGCTCACCGGAGGGCTTAGCTGGGGGAGCACCAGTGGGCTTGGCCTCCTGACGACGGTTGGCCTTGGCCGGGGGGGCCTTAGCAGGTGCCGAGGGCTTAGCAGCGGGAGCTTCGGGCTTCTTCTCCTCGGGCTTGGGTGTGGGGGGCGCCTTAGCATCGGATGCCTTCGGGGCCGGAGGGGGAGCAGCGGCAGACGGCTTCGGGGCAGCGGGGGGAGCCTTAGCATCAGAAGCCTTCGGGGCGGGTGGTGCCTTCGCGTCAGATGCCTTGGGTGCGGGTGGGGGCGCGGCAGCGGAGGGCTTGGCCGCAGGGGCTTCAGGCTTCGGGGCAGCGGCGGATGGCTTCGGTGCTGGGGGAGCCTTCTCCTCCTTGCCCTTGCCCTCCTGGCGGCGGTTGGCCTTGGCGGGGGGAGCCTTGGCCGGGGCCGATGGCTTGGCAGCGGGGGCTTCGGGCTTCGGGGCCGGAGGAGCCTTAGCGTCGGATGCCTTCGGGGCTGGAGGTGCCTTCGCATCAGAGGCCTTGGGCGCCGGGGGAGGTGCAGCCGCAGAGGGTTTGGGTGCAGCAGGCGGGGCCTTTGCATCAGAAGCCTTCGGGGCCGGGGGAGCCTTGGCATCGGATGCCTTCGGGGCCGGGGGAGGGGCAGCCGCGGAGGGCTTGGGGGCCGGGGGCGCCTTCTCCTCCTTGGTCTTTCCCTCCTGGCGACGGAAGCGGTTGGCCTTGGCAGGGGGCGCCTTGGCGGGTGCAGACGGCTTCGCAGCCGGAGCAGAGGGCTTGGCAGCCGGTGCTTCGGGCTTCGGGGCGGCGGCAGTCGGCTTCGGGGCCGGAGGTGCCTTGGCATCAGAAGCCTTGGGGGCAGGCGGGGGAGCAGCGGCCGACGGCTTCGGCGCAGGGAGCGCCTTAGCATCGGAAGCCTTGGGAGCAGGCGGGGCCTTGGCGTCAGAGGCCTTCGGGGCCGGCGGCGCCTTCTCTTCCTTGCCCTTGCCCTCCTTCAGGGCCTCGGCGGGAGGGGCCTTCTCCTCCTTGCCCTTCTTCGGTGCCTCGGCAATGACATCGCGAGTCCCGTAGCCGCGGAAGTTGTTGCGCGCCTCCTGTTTTACCATCAATGGTTAGCATCCTGTGCCCGTCTGAGTTCGAAGGTGGAGGTTCTTCAAGTTGTGTCCGAAAAGGGGGGTTCTGGGGGTTTTGTCCAAAAGGGGCCCGGGGACTCACAAAGCCCACGTTACGGCCTTGGTGGATGCCCTGCCAGTGCTCGTCGACTCCGATGGCCGCCCCGAGAACATGGGGTGCCAGCAAGAGGGCGGCGACAACCGCCTTTGTCGTGGCGTGCATGATGAAGAACGTCTGCGCGTGGGAACCGTGCTGGGTGGCTGGCTTGGCTGTTGCTGATCGACTGGAGGGGTAAAGAGCGTGGCGTTGAGAAGGAATTCTAACATCGAGAGACGAGTCGAGTCCGCTGATTTATAGCTGACAGGATCGGTCGCTGGCGACATCATTCTAGACCCAAATGTTGTCAGTATGCCGCCTTGTCTGTGGATAAATGTCCTTTTCATCTCAATATGGAAGACATATCCACTCTGGGGGACTATGGCGCCCCGTGCCAATATGGGAGAGGTGAAGGTGGGCAAGGTAGTTTGTTTAGACATCAATATCCTTCCGCCCCGAGGTCGATCGCCCATTTTAGCCACGGCGAGCGGTGGCAAGTCCGAGAACAAGAATGTCTTGATCTGCCCACTGCTGTTTGTTAGCAGCTGGCCAGCATCGCGGGGTGTGGCCGCCCACAGACCCCCGTGTCTGCCCTGCAGCCCTCGCATCTCGACGGCTAATATTCGACATTGCCTGTGCAATATGTCACGAACACGGTTCGAGAAGCCAGTGGAAATAAGGAGAGTGAGGAGAGAGTGTGTGTGACTCGAGTCCCGCGATGCAACCCGCGCCCCGGTTGCCGAACAGCGTGCTAGACGGCCCCAGATAGCCCCCCCGTGGGGTTATGACGAGCGCCGATGGCACCAGACAAGCAGGGGGCAACCCGGTAAGATGAGGCTTTAACCACGACCTCAGGGGCATCCCCAGGCCAGTCCAAGCCAGTCAAGATATGACGCCCCTGAAGAGACGAGGGATTGGCTGCCGGAATAACTAACCGCGCTGGGGGCGCATGCAAGCGCTCCAATGGCTCATCGGACCGCTTCAATCACATTGGACAGAGAGGACATTACCGGCATGCAAGCAAGTGTCGACAACTCAATTCGGGGGCGAGCCAACCTCCAGGGTAGCAATGAGGCGCCCCCGGTGCCAGGGAGGCTGCCGCACGGGTGCTGGCCACAACAACACCGGCCCCCAGAGCCGTAGCATTTGCACCCAGCAATCGGGAGTGACGTGGTAATGGGAAAACTCATTCTCGCTCGCGATCAGAGGAGACAGACAGGATAAAAGATGCTATTACGAATGTTGGGCCCTCCGAGGCCGGGGAGATCACATGCTGAAACACGTCAGGGGCAGAGTACGCCGCCTGCTGACGCGTCGACCACCTTTGCTCATCCGCGCTTTTTGTACGCAGAAAAGTGAAACTGGCGAGCTATTAACAATGGAATGCCTTTGACGAAAACGGTGGTCGCCGCGTGCGTGCTGGTTTGTTGAGCGGTATAGCGGAGCTGTTCCCCCTTGGCCCACCACGGCGCGATTAATGCACGCTGCACAACACCCTGCCCAACTCGATGACATGGAGCTTGGCGCGCGGAGCCAGGGACCCCGCTTCATCATCAAGCTCTCCCCGGAATAGAATGCATGCTGGCTGGCAGCATAGACGCAGATGTGCAGCAGGGTTGTAAACATATCTGTGAACCCCGCCCGTTTGTGCTCTCGGCTTGCCTCATCGCTAACAGACCCGGAGACTTGATTATAACCGCCGCCTCCTACTGATCCTGGAGATGGTGTTGTACTACCGCATTTGACGACACTGCTCCACGGTCGTCCAGGCCTGCAGCAAGACGCATATCCCGTCTCTGGCTAAAAGACAAATGGTGTCAAAAAAACAAGATTGCAGGACGGCCCGATGGTCGAGGCGACCGCGACAGCGTCCACTGACGGTCCCACTGTTCTGAACCAGACTTAACTTCCACCCGGTGTTGACCACACTTGGTCACTTGGTACCCTTCCCGGTCGAGACTGTCGACACGACACCTTCTGAGGCTGTGTTGTCAGGAGTGTCGGCGAGCCGGATGGTCAAACAGACAAACAGCGAGTCGTCCACGTACTCACTCCACTATGCAGACATCAACAATAAGGTAGTATAGCAATGTGATAGTAGAATCCAACATCCATTCTCCTTAATGCTTTGCATTTCTACCTGCTGCTGGTCTTGCTGCCGTTGTATTTCGGGTTGGACGCGGGAAACGTTCCATCTATGTCATCATCCAACGCCAGACTCCACTGGGTGTCTCGCCATCCCCAATTCCCCATCCACCACGCCCAACTGACGCCCCTATCAAAACGAACGTGGGCGGTTCATCTGGGCAATATGTCACCGCTTCTATCCAACACAGTTCAGAGTAGGAGACACATCACGCCAAGGCAGCGGCAGTCGACGTCTTCTCATCGAGCACTCCTCATCCCCTATCTCCAGCGTCGCCAAGCCCCACGACTGCAACGCCGACAGGCACCGCCTGTATTGTCAGAGAGGTCTGGTGCCGGCGCTGTTCTAGGGCAGACATAGCAGGGGGTATTGGGGTGATGGTACCTTACTCACGGCGTCACTGTTCCCTGCCCAATCCCCCGTCCCCAGTCCAGTACAGTCCATTCAAGTCCCGTCACTTCCCACCAAGCCACTGGCATGTGGTGTCATCATCGCCGGCACTTACCTTGTCCCCGCAGCCGGACGTGCGCACCGTCGACTCGAAGTTGATTGAGACCTGCCCCGACCGCATCTCCCGTTGGCCGTTCCTGGCCCATCCTGTCCTCCTCACCTCGCTAGCACTCAGGCCCCAAATTGCGACAGTCCGACCCGACACTGCAGACAGCATGTCACCACGCCACCTACCTGGCCAAATTTGCCTGCCTACCTTACCCAACGATATTACTTCCTCCTCCTCAGGCTAAACAAGACTCGATACCGGCCGACCAGTCAGAGATCACACAGACCAAGACGAGACACGCTAGCCTTTTGGAAGCCTCATTCCCTCCTCGATCGCTGGCTTGTCGGGAGACTGCACAAGGAAAAGGCCCGACCTACGGGGGAACATCACCTCCTCCGGCTAAAGGGACTGGTGTCTTCTCGAGAAAGAGCTGGGCGGACAAGGCGTCGGTCGTTCGGACGATGGGAAGTTGAAAGCTATCGTCAAGGGATACTGTCATTGTCCCCTTTCTCGGGAGGGGGCAATTGGGTGAGAACATGATGGGCTTTGCCTGTCGTCTATGTGATTGAATGGCTGGTTGGCTGTCGGGGGGTTGAACTGTCGGAGGGTTGAGGCAACTAGGGTGGCAGTGGTGATGATGATCACGTCGTGTTGGTGCCGTCGTGAATGGATTCTATTAACTTGAGGTTGAACAGCTTCGATGATCCCGTCAAGGTCAAGGTTATATGATAATATCGTCTGCTGTGAGTCTCTTTCATTTTTGGTTTTGACATCGATGTCGTTGTGTTGCAGGTCCTGGTGGTTGTGGGGGATAGGCTGACACTGGGGCAGGCGAGCTGCTCTGTGGCGGGCACAGTCACCACCCAGCTTTACCTATCCTATGTTTCTGGTGCGATCCTTCAACTCTTACAGCATCTCGACAGCTTCATACTTGTTTACTACCAGTCACGAGCTCGAATAAAACATTTCCCATGACCGTGCAGCAACATGATTGCCAGTCAAAGTGAAGATAATTGTCGGGTTGGGTCACTGGTTCAATGGCCACTCGGCCCATGTTGTGAGACAACGTCATGAGAGAATGTACGTACAACTTGGGAACACCTCTCCTTCGCGAAGCCGATTGAGAATTCTACCTCGCCTTCCACTCTCACCTCAGGCTTACTAGCAAGGTAGTCAGTCACCAAGTGAAGCAGAGACCTTGGAGGTTGGAGAAGACCGGCCATCATACAATCCACACATCGCAATCCCGGGCAGGAGGTCCAAATCTCCGAAAAGGGAGATTACGCTTACAGGGACATGTTGGTGGCTCACCTAGCGCCCCCAAGCCCCGAGGTGCCATGCTTATTCACCGCCAAAAACAGCACGATGGGGCAATCCAACCCTCCAACGATTATTCTTTGCAAACGCACGAAAATTCCTTAAGATCAGTCCTTACTGTCATGTTTCACTCCATTTGGGCACCATTGGCGGTTGCGCCGTCGTCGCGCACCAAGCCCCGAACTACTACAAACTTGTGCGAGAAACCCATCGGTCCGTCCGACGTGAACCAGACACAATTCCGAAGAACGCTTGACGGTTGCCTCGTCCAAAATCCCGTCTTGGTCGGATCAGGTAAGCATTTGAACGAATGACTCGGAGTACTTCATCGCGGCCCTCATTCGGGCGAGCGCGACCTGGTGTTGGACTCCTACGTACTAAGTGCTGCAGTTCACCTTCGAAGAGCAGGTAACCGACAGGACATCATCCGCGGGAATCGATGACACACCGGAATGTGGATTTTGGTTGAACCCCTCGGCAGACCGACTAACAATACCTCCAGCCCCTCAAGTAATTGCTGGGGGGAGACAGTCGCTGTTACTCTCTCGACGCCGCTCGAAGCGTGAATGAACCGATCTACCAAGGATGGAATGCACACAGCATTGGCATCATCTCTCCATTCCCTCTCCTATTTGCACCCTCGTCTATTAGTTGGAACGACTCCCTTCAGGGGAGACTAGGTAAAATATCTAACATCTAACAACTAGATTGCCGAACTAGGTTCTATACGCCACTGTCGAGCTGGACTTGATTGACGATGTAAATGGATGATGGAATACCGCACTTCAACCACAAGCGAGAAACGACACCGAATCCTCGCCAAGGCCGAGGAACAAAGAATAAGGGAATACATACCTACCTACGGTACCTAACCTAGGTGAGGTCAGTTAGTTGACGGCTGCCAAGCCCTCAGTCCAACAGGCCCATGAGATCGCCTAGAAGTCAGTCCAGGGTGTATTGAAACACTTCTCGGCTATCTAGGTATGGAAGAGAACAGCAAGAGGAAGAATGCTACCTACAACAGGGTCCACGTCTCATTCAAGAGCGGGGGTGGTGGTGAAATGGAACTCATTCAACATTGAGTTGCAGGGACACTTGACAGGAAACCGAAGACAGCGAAGACCGTCGATACCATCTCCCTCAGTCTAAAGTACATCCCATAGCCCTCCCTTCCATACTTTGAAGGGCCATTGCATCGATCGAGACAGGAGGGTGTTCGTCCGTCACGACAGGCTCAACTTCGCAGACGTGTCCCTCGGGGCCCCGAACACATGTCGCATCACTCTGAATCGGGTCACTGACCACGCGTGTTCCTAGACGGCATCCCGGAATCAAAAGGAGCGTAAAGGAAGATACCTTAGGTAAAGAAGAGTCATTTTAGAAAAGAGTGGAGCTAAAAGGCGCTCATTTATTTCCACCACACGATGTGATCTACCTCCTTCTGACGATTCACTTGGGACCGGCATTGGGGTCTGAGGCACTGCCTGGAGGTTCTTAGTCAAGAACTGTAGTCACATGCGAGAATGATGCTAACTGCTGACTGCACAAGGGGGAGAACCACATTTGGCAGCAGTGATGTTGTGAGGTGGCCGATCCTACCTGCTCTTGTTGACGATATATCGGTTTTCGAAACTTCACCGTGAGTTGCATTTGATCTTGGTACTTCGTAGAAGTACCTGGCCTCGTATTTCCTCTTCTTTCAATATCGTAGAGTCCAATGAGTGGTTGCAAGCTATTGTCTACGGGGGCGCTGCAGTAGAACGCAGAAACTTCACATCCAATTTTCGAAGTAACCCACAAAGAGGCCCAATAAAGAAGGGAGGACATAAACCTTTGTTCTACAATAGAAATCCAAGACAATGATGATGTTGAAATATGGAATTTCACTACTATGATCTATTGTTTGTTTCGTATCTTGAATTCCCCCATGGGTACGTATAGCTACCCTCTCGCAAACTCCGAATGGCTTCGCTGCTCAGGGCTTTTCTGTCCTCATCCTCTCACCCAACGTCCTCCTCCTCC
>Ga0247770_1002118_pt1 | contig 12216 bp, 9 predicted proteins | sample UWRJL136409B6_FD_179943 | JGI IMG/M metagenome (GOLD analysis project Ga0247770, IMG submission 179943) | Plant litter microbial communities from Arlington Agricultural Research Station in Wisconsin, United States - UWRJ-L136-409B-6 | ecosystem: Environmental > Terrestrial > Plant litter >... | reverse complement strand
GAATTGGTTAATCAAAGATTTGTTTAGGAGGAGTGTAACAGTAAAAAAAATTCATAGTGAAATGGTCGGAGCGAAGCGGTTTGGACTGGACCAAACAGCCTACCGTAGCCAACCGTAGCCAACCGTAGTGAAACGGTTGGCTACGGTTGGCTACGGTTGGCTGTTTGGTTTGGTCCACCGTAGCCAACCGTAGTGAAACGGTTGGCTACGGTAGGCTGTTTGATTTGGAGTGAAAACAACCGGTTCGCTCTGGTTGGAGCGAAAAAAAAAAACAAATCTCTGCCCGTTGTTGTTGTTGTTTACAACAACAACAACAACAACAACAACGACCGGTTCACATTGTTTTTAGCGAACCGGTCGGAACAACGAACCGGTTGGAACACAGAGTAGCACAAAAAAAAGTCTAGTATTCATTAGCCAAGCTCTTCCGTTGTTGTTTTTTTTACAAAAAGATACCGCTTCGCTGAAAAAAAAGGAGGAGGGTTGGAGAAAAAAGGTCCAACCGATTGTTCCTCTTTGATACTACTTTCCACCAAATAAAACGGTCGGAGGACCTTTTCATTTGGTGGAGAGAAATTTTATCCCAAAAAAGATACCAATGTAATATGAAATTCATGTATTACGTAATTTTTTCATTTTCTTTTTTTCACAATCAATTATTACCAACCAAAATCGACCGGTTAACTCTTAAAATATCCCTTTTATATAAAATAGAAAAGAAAACCAGGGGAAAGTGGCTGAGTGGTTAAAAGCGGCAGACTGTAAATCTGTTTGATGTCCTATCTACGTAGGTTCGAATCCTACCTTTCCCAAATAAAATTGTTTTTTTAATAGGCCTTTTTTTTAGCGAAGCGGTGGTTTTTTTTAGGCAACCGCTTCGCTACAGTTGCAGGCAAGTAGTTGCGCGCAGTTTCTACGGTTACTGAATGAAATAGTGAGCAGGCAGTGAAAGGGTTGGAAAAACAGCAGTAATCATAATCAAATGGTTGCAGAAAAATGGGCAAGGTAACTGGTTTACAATTTTTCAGCCCCTTTCCTAATTAAATAATAGGTGGCAAAAATAGCAAAGCTCCACACCAATAGCCAAACCATTTCATTCGGTCGGAACGAAGTGGTTGGACAGGACCAAACCAAACCAAATGAAATGGTTTGGTTTGGTGCTTTCTATTTTTTTTTTACAACCACTTCGTTCCGACCGAATGAAATGGTTTGGCTATTGGTTTGGTTAATCAAAGATTTGTTTAGGACTGTTTTATACCAAATGAAATGGTTTGTTTAACCTTGGGTAATAGCGAAGCGGAAAGGAGCGAAACGGTAGCCATTCATAGCGAAGCGGTTTGGACTGGACCATTCACTTTAAACTGGACCAAACCAAATGAAATGGTTTGGTTTGGTTTGGGCCGGTTAAAGTGAACCAGTTTAAAATGAACGGTTGGAACAAATAAGAGATTTGTCCCTTTTCACTACGGCTCAGAGAAAAAAAGAGAACCCAGTGACTACTCTGTATCGTAGCAAAGCGGTCGGCCCTTTTTTTTTGGCCGACCGCTTCGCTAAAAATGGGTGTTTAACTCAATTGGTAGAGTGTCTCGCTTACACCGAGTAAGTTAGTGGTTCGAGTCCACTATCACCCAAAATAGCGAAGCGGTGTTTTTTATTTTTCAAAACCCTGCGGGTATGGTGAAATTGGTAAACACGCCAGATTTAGGCTCTGGAGGTTTTTCCTTGCAGGTTCAAGTCCTGCTACCCGTATTTTTTAGCGAGACCAGCGCACTGCTCGATTACTCTGCTCCAGTTTTTTAACATCTAGTTGTCGTGAGTAGAGCCTATTTTTATGATTTCCCTGCTCCGTTGAAATCAATGTTTTGTATATTTAAAAAAAACAAGCGGTCGTTGTTGGTTGTTTTTTACGACAACCAACTACATGCATTTTTTTTTTACCACCCCAAAAAGAAAAACCAGAGTGTTTGACTTTCTAATAGTTGCAAGCGTATGCTGTGTGTTCTCTCCACCAAATGAAAATGGTCCCTTGTATTTTTTTTTTTTACAACCGCTTCGCTCCGACCATTTCACTATTCGTTAGCTAAGCGGTCTGGAGATTTTACAAAATCACACACACAGCCAACCGCTTCGCTAAGCAACAAGGGGTGATTCACGATTTTTCCGAGTATAATGCACAAAAAAGGTTTTTTATAATACTGGAGCAAAATAACGAACCGGTCGCAGGTATCACTCATTGTTATTTTTTTTTAAGTGAAAAGGGACAAATCTCTGATTTGTTCCAACCGTTCATTTTAAACTGGACCAAACCAAACCATTTCATTTGGTTTGGTCCAGTTTAAAATGAATGGCTACCGCTTGGCTCCAAACCAAACAGGATACCGTAGCCAAACCATTTCATTCGGTTGGCTGTTTGGTCCATCGTTTTTTTTTAGCGAACCTCCACACCAAAGAAAATGGTTTGGTTAATCAAAGATTTGTTTAGGACGGTAGGCTGTTTGGTCCAGTCCAAACCGCTTCGCTCCGACCATTTCACTATGAATAGGAATAGATAACTGGTTTACATTAAAAAAAAGGGTAGTGAAGCGGTGGTTTTTTTCCAACTGGCCGCATGCAGACCACTCTCTTTTATTGGGTTATACAGAAACAATATCGATTAAAAAAAGCAAAAAAAATAATCTAAATTAATCAATGAGATGGCGGATATAACTTAGTAGGTTAAAGTGCCGGACTGTGACTCCGAAAACACGGGTTCAAATCCCGTTATTCGCCTAAATAATCAATGAAATAAACCCGTAGCGAAGCGGGACAAATCTCCCACCGCTTCGCTCCAGTCCAAACCGCTTCGCTTGAATAAGCTTTGCTTTTTTTCTAACCGGTTGTGTTTTTTTTTGCCAACCGGTTCGTTGTTGTTGTAAACAACAACAACAACGGGCAGAGATTTGTTGCAGGGCGCTGTTTTTTTGTAAACTTTATAATTTCTCTCCACTATTTCATTCCGCTTCGCTTTCACCTACGTGCATTCTGCTACGCCAAAACAGTACTAATCTGTTAAAGAAACAGCAACCCATTTCTCCCAGAAAATTAATGATACCGAATCAGCAAAAGAAAGGGGGCAAAGCGGTCAAACCAGTGCATACCACGGAATAAAACGAAATCACGCAAACTCCAAGCGAAGCCGTTTGGACCAGTTCGCTTATTGTTGCAAAAAAAAAAGAGCGAAGCGGTGAAAACAATATTTATACACCTACATTGAATATGGGTTTCATCAGAAATCTATAAAAAGAGTTTCTCTGCTCCACACCATTTAATTATCCTTTCAAGTTATACTACCACAAGATTACCCAATCCTCAGAGGGCTTATAGTTTAAAGGTTAGAACACGTTGCTCATAACGACGCTGTTGTAGGTTCGAGTCCTACTGAGCTCATATAACTAATATTTTTCAGTCCCTTTCGTCTAAAGGTTAGGACATCGCCTTTTCACGGCGGAAATACGGGTTCAATTCCCGTAGGGGATAACAAGAAAGTGTGCCTGAACAAAAAATACCCATTTATTTTTTGCTTGCTCTTTAAAAAAGGGTAAAAGATAAATGGGTTTAACTCCATAAGTTACTGATCTGTATCAATAGATAATAGATGGGATGCATCAATGTTGTTACACTGTTTGCTTTTTTAAATGAGCCCCAACCGCTTTTTTTTAGCCTCCCGTTTCTGTGCAGAGCAAAGGTTGGAGCGAACCAGTCGTTGTTGTTGTTATTGTTTTTTACAACAACAATGGGCAGAATGGGGGAATAAAAAAAACTGATTTCTTTCTTTTTGCTCTGGTTGGAAGAGCACAAAATTGAATCACTCTCTTTTTATTCAAGCCAAGCGGTAGCCATTCATTTTAAACTGGACCAAACCAAACCAAACCAAACCAAACCATTTCATTTGGTTTGGTTTGGTTTGGTTTGGTCCAGTTTAAAATGAACGGTTGGAACAAATCAGAGATTTGTCCCTTTTCACTTCTGGGTGGTAGGAGTGTGGGTTAAATGTTATAAATACTCTTATAATTAATTCCTTGTTTTATTACAATGAACAGTATATCATAGAAAATAAAACCAGACCATTTCATTACTTAAAAATGTAAATAAGCGCTTAACGATTTGCCTGATTATTGTGTGGAACAAAAAAATTGTGGAGTTATGCCCAAATGTAGAGACCTGACTTTAGTTTTTGCAGTTGTTTCAAACAACTGCAAAAACTAAAATCAATCACAAAGTGGTCCCCCCAGTGCCAAACAAGTAATAGATAGTAAAAATAGAGAACAGATTGATTGATAGAAAAAAACCTGTACTGTTGTAAGTAAAACATTAGGGAAGCGGTTTTTTTTGGGACAAGCGGTGGGAAAATGAAAAAAGGAGTCCCAACCGGTTCTAAAAAATAGCGAACCGGTTGTTTTTTTAGGAATGATTATTCAATCGGCCCCAAGTAGCTCCTCTTATCTGACTGTTCTCGATTCACTTTTATGTGGCCCCATTTTTTGAAAGATTTAATTTTCTTTGATTTAATAAAAATAGTAACAGTTGTTGATGATATAAAAAAGTTGATAAATTTGAATAAATTAAAGAATAACAAGAAATTAAAAGATCTCCCCCTTTTTCTGAAAAGGTTGCTATTAAATTGTTATAAATTTTATCGTCTAAAGAAACTAGTTTTGTAAAATCTAAATGAGTGATTAATTGAGTGTGTAATACACCACCGATAAAGATAAATTGTGGAAAAAAACAGAAAACTTGATTTATTTTTTTTAACTGTTCATTAGATTCAGCTGCTACCATGTAAGTAGGCCCTCCAAATAAATAACCAAGTTGTGTGAATACCTGTTCTTTTTTTTGGGATTCCATGGCGGGGGTTAGGGGATAATCACCTTCTTTAGGAATAGGTTGCAAATTTTCAAAAAAAATATTTTTTACCATTTGCGTATCAGTATTTAAAGTTTTCCTTGCAACTTTATTTTTTACTCTCCTTCCTTCGATACGACCCACACCTGAAATCTCAGTTAATTTTTTTTTTAATAAATTCCAGTCTTGGCTTGTTACACTATTGCAATGGTATAATAAAATAATAGGAAACTCTTTTTTAAATTTTTCAATTTTATAAGATTCCACTTTTTTTTTTAAATTTAATGTTGTCATATATGATTATAATTTATTATAGAAGATTTTTTAATAATTTTTGTAATTTGATGAGTCTACTAACCGTTCTACAGGGAAATAGGTATTATCAGCGAAAAAAATAGCGAACCTCCACACCAATAGCCAAACCATTTCATTTGGTTTGGTTTGGTCCTGTCCAACCACTTCGTTCCGACCGAATGAAATGGTTTGGCTATTGGTTTGGTTAATCAAAGATTTGTTTAGGACCAAAAGCAGGCAAGCAGAATGAAATGGTCTGGTCCAACCGTTTCACTAATGAATTTTTACAAAAAACCAAAAGCAGGCAAGCGGAATGAAATGGTCTGGTCCAACCGTTTCACTAATGAATTTTTACAAAAAACCAATAGTGAAATACTCTTTTTTTTTAGAAAAAGCCACGCGGTTGGCTAAAAAAAACAACCGCGTGGCTTTTTCTAAAAAAAAGGTCGGAGCACCATTTCAGCCGGTTAAAGTGAACCAGTTTAAAATGAATGAATCCACTTCCCTATTTGTTGGAATAAAATCAACCTATTCATCAAACTGTGCTCTTTTTTTGGTATCTTTTCACCGCTTCGCTCCTGAACAAATCAGAGATTTGTCCCTTTTCACTATAAAACTGGAACAGCAAATATTTATTTTTTATCGTTTTTTTTTATTTGTTTTAGTTTTATGTATAGGTTTTTTTCGTGTATTGGCAAACTCACCAAATTTGTGACCTACCATATCAGTATCCACTTTTAATGAAATAAAGGTTTTTCCATTGTAAATAAGAAACTTTTGTTCTATATATTCAGGTAATATCATAGATCGACGCGACCATACTTTATATACTGATCTTTGTTGTAGATTATTATTTAAACTTATAGAAGAAGATATATCTGTTTTTGCCGATTTGAAAGATAAGGGGATTTTTTTTTTTAATAAAATTTCTGAAAAAGGTCCTTTGCTTATTGATCTTGCCATTTTTTTATAATAAATAAGTTGATTAAGCCCACCGAATTTTTTTTTTAGCGAACCTCCACACCAATAGCCAAACCATTTCATTCGGTCGGAACGAAGTGGTTGGACAGGACCAAATGAAATGGTTTGGTCCAGTCCAAACCGCTTCGCTATGAATGGCTACCGTAGTCAAACACTTGGCTATGGTTGGCTAATGAATTTTTAATTCTACCGCTTCGCTCCGAATTTCAGTTGCTTGTTACAGGTAGATATCTGGTTGCTCCAATTTCCACCTCTTTTCTGATAAAAATCGGTAAGTGACTCCTAACTTGCTGCACACCATTTCATTTGTGATCAATTACACAGAGTAGGATTCATAATGAAACCGTTGTTTTTTTAGTGAAACAGTTGGGGCTCTATGTACTGTTAAAAAAAAACACCGCTTCGCTTTTTCCTTTCCATAGATAAGAGTACCCACTTGATTACCCTTTCCCTATTTGATCCAATTGCTCCGCTACAAAATAGTGTTTTGTAGCGGAGCAACCGAAAAAAAGAGAATCAACAACAAAATTATGAACCCTATTTAAAGTGATATTTGTATTTCTGCCCTCCTATTCTCCCTACCAAATACTTGATTCTATTCATTTCAAACTGGAGTACTCGCTTTTCAGTTTAAAATAAATTTTCAGTAGAAGGAGGGAAGCGGTGGGAACAAAATGTATATTAAACACAAACAAAGTAGAAGAAAGGAGTAGTCTACCGACCGCTTGACTATTTATAAAGTAAAATAAATACCGCTCCGTTATTTATAAAGTAGAGTAAATCAAGATTATAAATAGCCGAGTGGATTCAAACCAAACAGCCTACCTTTGCTCTGCACAGAAACGGTTGGCTACGGTGGACAATTCATTTTAAACTGGATGAAATGGTCCACCGTAGCCATTCATAGCGAAGCGGTTTGGACTGGACCAAACCAAATAAAATGGTTTGGTTTGGTTTGGTTCGGTAGGCTGTTTGGTCCACCGTAGCCAACCGTTTCTGTGCAGAGCAAAGGTAGGCTGTTTGCACTGTTTTTTTTAGCCAACCGTTTCACCACGGTCCCACCGCTTCGCTCTGGTTGGAGCGAAGCGGTGAGAAGAGGAGGAAAAAATAGATCCATAAATAGCCAAGTGCAACAAATCTCTGCCCGTTGTTGTTGTAAAAAAAAAAACAACAACAACCACCGGTTCGCTAAAAAAAACAACGAACCGGTGGGGAAAAAATAAAGAGTTTTCGTAGATATCAGTAGTAAAAATATTCTATTTTTATATTTGTGCTTGGAAAGATTCGAACTTTCAGCTTTCAGATCCGTAGTCTAACACTCTATCCAATTGAGTTACAAACACCCGTTTTCCATATTATCAAGTCCCTCCGCTTGCCTATTATAATCAGTTAATTTTTTATCTGTTCCCTGTGGGAAGTTTTTTTTAGCCAACCGCTTCTAAAAAAAAAGGTTGGAGGAGTACTATTTACAGTTAAAATAGCGAACCGGTGGGACCAAACAATTGGGTCCAGTTTAGAGTACTGAAATACAAACACAGATCAATAAAAAATTAGCGCTGTTTTATTACACAATAAAAAAATAACCTATAGGTAAATCATGAATAATTAGAATAAAATAAGGGCCAAGCTAACCAACCATTCTAGACCAGAGCCAACCATTTTTAGTGAAACACTATTTTTGAAAGGAGCGAAGCGGTAGTGAAACAGTTGGAACAAATCAGAGATTTGTTAAGTATCACTTCGGCTCACAGAGAAAGCAAACCAAAGAGCCAACCGTAGCCAACCGTAGCCAAGTGTTTCACTACGGTTGGCTACGGTTGGCTACGGTTGGCTACGGTGGACCATTTCATCTGGTCCAACCGCTTCTAAAAAAAAAAGAGTATTTCATATTTCACTATTGGTTTGGTGTGGAGCTTCGCTATAGGGAGAAGCGGCCAGACCATTTCATCTCGGAAAAAAACAGTTGGCTCTGGTTTCCGACCGCTTCGCTAAAAAAAATGGTTGGAGCGAAGCGGTTGTTTTTTTTCAAATGGAATGGTCGGGAATGGTTGTTGGTTCGTTAGCCAAGCAGTAGGAACAAGAGTTATCTGTTTTTTTTATCTTGTCCCTCCATTCCCAATTAAAAAAGAGAGATTAACTACCCTTTAATAAGATTTATAAATTCTACAGCAATAGTACCACGTACACGATAATATACCACTAATAAAGCTAAACCAATTGCTGATTCTGCAGCAGCCACAGTAAGAACAAGCAAGGCGAACAATTGACCTACTAAATCATCTAAGTATACAGAAAAGAAAAGAAAATTTAAGTTTACAGCTAAAAGCATAAGTTCTATTGACATCAACATTATTATAATGTTTTTTCTATTTAAAAATATGCCCCAAATTCCTAATAAAAATAAAATCATAGATACTGTAAGATATTTCACTAAATCCATAAAAAAACAGAATATTTTATATGATGTAACCAAACAGCCTGCCGTAGCCAACCGTAGCCAAGTGTTTCACTACGGTTGGCTACGGTTGGCTACGGTGGACCATTTCAGCCGGTTAAAATAAATTGCAGCGAAGCGGTTGGGCTGATTTTTTGATGCGTTCTTTTAGCGAACCTTTTCCGTTGTTGTTGTTGCAATAAAAATTTTTATTGCAACAACAACAACAAACAACCGCTTCGCTGAGAAAAAAAAAAGGTTCGCTGGGTGCAAATAAATTAATGTAAATTAATTGCATCATTTAAATAAATACAAGTTAATATAGTAAACACGTAAGCCTGAAGACAAGCTACACCTATTTCTAGACCTGTTAAAGCAAACACAATACCAAAAGGAATTATAGAGGCAGTTGCTAAAAGAGGACCTACTGAAAGCATAGTCCAAGCAAATCCGCTTAAAATTTTAACCAATGTATGTCCTGCCATCATGTTTGCAAATAGTCGAACTCCCAAGCTTACAGCACGAAAACAGTAAGATACTAATTCCAAAACTACTAGTAACGGTGCTAAAGATAACGGTGCTCCTTTTGGCAATAAAAAACTAAAAAAATGTAATCCATGAGTTTGAAATCCAACAATCGTAATTCCTATAAACAGGGAAAGAGATAGGCCAAAAGTAACTACTAAATGACTGGTTGCTGTAAAACTATAAGGAACCATCCCAATAAGATTAGTAAAAATTAAAAATACAAATAGGGTAAATATTAGGGGAAAGTATTTTCTTCCTTTTGGACCTATTTGTTCATCTACTAAACTTACTACAAATTCATAAATCATTTCCACCAATGACTGCCAACGAGAAGGAACTAAATAACCACCATTTTGGGTAACCATATGAAATAATAAAAAAACTAATCCTGTAGTAAGTAGTAAAAATAAAGAAGAATTAGTAAAAGATAAATAAATATTTCCCAAACGTATAGGGATTAAACTAATTATAGAAAATTGCTCTAAAGGAGTGTAAATCATAATATTTTTTAATACGGTTTATCTTCTAGTCCCTACCTGGAAGCGAAGCGGAAAGAAGGGAAACGGTTTGTTTTTTTTAGCTTCGCTTGGTTTTGTACAATATTCTGATGTGGCCCAAAATTATTGGGCCGTACCGAAGAGATTGCCTGCTTTTCCCTATAGGGCTGTCTGTGAAAGGAATAGGCCGCTCCAAACCGCTTCCCTTGAATTCAAGAACTGGTCCCACCGCTTCTAAAAAATAGCGAATCGGTCTAGTAAAAAGGAGTGAAGCGGTTTGGGCTGGAGCAGTGAACTTGCTGTTAACCAATAGTGGATAAATCACTTGCCTATCTTAACCAAACCAAACAGCCAACCAGAGCCAACCAGAGCCAACCAGAGCCAACCAGAGCCAACCAGAGCCAACCAGAGCCAACCATAGCCAACCGTAGTGAAACGGTTGGCTACGGTTGGCTCTGGTTGGCTACGGTAGACCAAATGAAATGGTGCTTTGTAAAAAAAAAAACAAACCGCTTCGCTCCTTTTGGTCCTAAACAAATCTTTGATTAACCAATTCATAACGAAGTGGTTGGACCGGCCCATTTCATTTCATTTGGTCCTGTCCAACCACTTCGTTCCGACCGAATGAAATGGTTTGGCTATTGGTGTGGAGGTTCGCTATTTTTTAGAACAGAACAGCCATTTTTTTCACCCCGTTATTAATACAATTTTTCCTCCCTAATTTAAAAAAGAGAACCTCCCCGTAGGGTATGCTAAGGTTAGAGAGAGAGATTCAGCTTCTTTGAGCCCAGATTCATTAGTGAAACACTCGCACGGACTGATGAATGGGGTATTGGACCATAAAAAAACAGCCAAGCGGTAGGAATAGGGACTCCTTTTGTTTGAGCTGATTGAAATGAAAAAAAATAAAGGGTACAGAGTGGACCACTTTCATGATGTAAAACAGAGTGGTCCACGTTTTGCATCGATCTTGTTCTACCAGGACACCAAGGAGGGGGAAGGGTTTGAAAATAAAACATAAATTAAGGATCTAATATTTACATTCTGCAGGATTTGAACCTGCGGCCAACAACTTAGAAGGTTGTCGCTCTTATCCACTGAGCTAAGAATGTAGAACTGTAGCGAAGCGGTTGGACTTGCTCACTATCGGACTTGAACCGATAACCGTAAAGGAACAAATTTTAAGTCTGTCGTGTTTACCAATTTCACCAAGCGAGCTGTGTGGAGCTGAGCCAACCGGTTCGCTATTTTGCAAAAAATAGCGAACCTCCACACCAAACCAAACCAAACCAAACCAAATGAAATGGTTTGGTTTGGTTTGGTTTGGTTAATCAAAGATTTGTTTAGGACCAAAAGGAGCGAAGCGGTTTTTTTTTTATAATCCACCATTTCATTTTGGTTTTTTTTAGCGAAGCTAAACAGATCTTTGCCCGTGGTTGTTTAGTTTCGCTAATAAATACTGAATGATTTGTACAGCGCTTCGCGGTGGAAGTGTTTGACTGCTTTATCAGGCAGGAAAAAGGGATATTTTTCACTTTTTTTCGTTTCAGCAAAGCGGTTAGTACAAAATACCCCTTTTTCCTATTATTCATTATGTACTAGCTGATCTGTAGCGGTTAAATAGGCAAAATTATGGAAATGGGTGGAAACCTATTTAACAAAGTACTCCTCCTCCGTTGTTGGTTGTTGGTTTTGGTTGTTTTTTACAACAACCAACAACCAACCGTTTCGCTGAGAAAGGAAGAGGTTGGCTGATTAAAAAAACAGCAACACTCACACACAGGGTTACTTTTAATTACTATTTTGTTTTCAACCAGAGTCAACCGCAGTGAAGCGGTTGGCTCTAAATAGATAAGTTACAGTTGCTCCCACCATTTCATTTGGTTGCATGGTTATATTAATACCAAAAAAGGGAGAGTTTTGCTCCCACTATTTTATTTCGCTTCGCTACAGTTGGTCCCTATTCATTAGTGAAACGGTGGCACGTAATCTCACTTTTTTTGTATTAATACAACCATCAGTATTAAGAAACAGAGTGGTCTGCTCTATGGAAAGGAAAATGCGAAGTGGATTCATTCATTTTAAACTGGACCAAACAAACCAAACCAAACTATTTCATTTGGTTTGGTTTGTTTGGTCCACCGTAGCCATTCATAGCGAAGCGGTTTGGACTGGACCAAACCAAATAAAATGGTTTGGTTTGGTTTGGTTCGGTAGGCTGTTTGGTCCACCGTAGCCAACCGTTTCTGTGCAAAGCAAAGGTAGGCTGTTTGCACTGTTTTTTTAGCCAACCGTTTCTGTGCAGAGCAAAGGTCTTAAACAAATCTCCCACCGCTTCGCTCCAGTCCAAACCGCTTCGCTTGAATAAGCTTCGCTCTGGTTGGAGAAAGGAGGAGGAGCGGAGTTGCTCCATTTCTTGCTCTGTTCCAACCGTCGCCAACCGTAGCCAACCGTAGCCAACCGTTTCACTACGGTTGGCTACGGTTGGCTACGGTTGGCTACGGTAGGCTAAAAAACAACGACCGGTTCGCTATTTTTTTAGACCATTTTTTTTTCGCGGTTTCTTGTTTTATCCGCTTGCCTATTTACATGCACACTTTT
>Ga0247770_1002116_pt1 | contig 12230 bp, 13 predicted proteins | sample UWRJL136409B6_FD_179943 | JGI IMG/M metagenome (GOLD analysis project Ga0247770, IMG submission 179943) | Plant litter microbial communities from Arlington Agricultural Research Station in Wisconsin, United States - UWRJ-L136-409B-6 | ecosystem: Environmental > Terrestrial > Plant litter >... | reverse complement strand
TTTGAATAGTTTCGCGGCGGACCCCTTCAATTAACATGCGGATAGAAGCAGCTCTTTTAAGTTCTCTTGGGTCGGGATTGCTGGCAATAAATTTTTCGAGTTCCAATAAAGCTTGGACTTCATTCTCTACAAATTTTTCTGCCGATTTCTTTTGGGACATCTCAACTCCTACTGAGATTTACGTCCTCATTATTATACATGATTTGTGATTTACAATTCATTTGCGATCGCTATATGCCTGTAAGAATAAACTTGTGTCAAGTCGGATATCGGAAAATGCCGGGAGTTTTACAAATAACAGTTTAGGTAAAAGTCGGATTTTGTCTGGTAAGATAGGAAATTGTCAGATACAATAACTAAAACCCCCACACATACCAGATAGATGAACGTTGAAGAAATATTAAAATTTGCTGACGACGTAGTTTTCGCCAAGACTGGAAAACATCTCGACAACGTGCAAGAGGCTATATTGCGAGGTACTTGGCAAGATCAGAAATACCCAAAAATTCCTGAGGAATTACATCGTAGCGAGGGTCATGTTAGGGATATTGCCTCGGAATTAGGGAAAATCCTCTCGGAGGTATTAGGTAAAGAAGTTAATAAATCAAATTTTCGCTCCACATTACAGAGGTCGCACTTTTCTATAATTTCATCACACTTTCAAAAAGATTTTGTCAATATTAATAAGGTCAATGTTTGTGCAAATACTGTGCAATATCCAGAAGTTTCAAAATATCGATTGCCCTCCACCCCCATCGCAGAAAACAGTCAACCCCAAATACACCAAGGCTTAAGAGACGCACCAGATATCAGCTTTTATAACCACACATCTGAACAGGCTACCCTACAAGAGTGGAGATTACAGTAACGCTGCCGCTTAGTCGCAATATTAGGAATCAGCGGAATTGGCAAAACTGCGATCGCACTTCACATTCTCCCACAAATTCCGCATCAATTTGAATAGGTAATTTGGCGAAGTTTGGGCAGGTACCCAACTCTCTAAACTACCCTGAAAAACCTAATTAAATTTTTATATAATCGACCTGAAACCGAATTGCCAGTCTGCATTGAGGAACTGCTATCCTTGTTAATGGAAAAATTGCGATCGCACCGCTGCCTGATCATCCTAGATGAGGTACAAACAATTCTCAGCAGCCGACAAATAGCAGGCAATTATCGACCTGCATAGGAAAAATACAGCAGCTTATTCAAACTTATCGGCGAAACTTGCCACAACAGTTGCTTAATCCTAAATAGTTGGGAACCACCTAGAGAAATTGTCGCATTAACAAGAGGAAACGCCCGCGTTCGCACGTTACAACTCGACTGTTTAGGTGCAGCAGCAGGCGAAATTATCAGATAAAAAGGCTTACTACTTACTAGAACCAAAGAAATGGGAAAGCTTGATTAAGAATTACTGAGGTAATCCCTTATGGTTAAAAATAGTGGCAGCCATGATTCAATAATTATTTGGCGGTCTAGTTGCCGAATTCTTAAAATATGATATAGCAATTCTAAATGAGTCGTAAATTTTTTACCCCACCCCAACCCTCCCCTTACTAAGGGGAGGGAGTAAGAAATTCACAAATGATTTAGGATTGCTATATGCTATTTTTGGTAGAAAAATTAAAAGCAAAATTGCAGCAGCAGTGCGATCGCTTATCAGAATTAGAGAAACAGGTAATCTGCTGCCTCGGAAATGAAATCCAGCCTGTGGCAATTTCTCAAATTCTAGAAAATGTGCAATTATCGCCATCGGAATTATTCAATCTGCTGCAATCTTTGGGAAATCGAGCATTAATTGAAAAACAAGAACAGGATAATCAAGCGCTTTTCAATTTATCGCCAGTCGTAAGACAATATGTGAAAACTGAATATTCTCGCGAGGGAAGATGAGATGTAAGTAGTAAGGTGCGCACGGCGTACCATAAAAATGACTGCATATCACGACTGTAACCACTTCATAAACTTATCTGTCGCAGTGCCGATCGACTGTCCCACCTGTTTCTTCAAACGCCACCGCTGAAACGCTTTTTCGTAATCTTCCCCTTCAGTTTGATAAACATTCCAAGCATTTAGTGACAATCCCAATCCCCAGGTTAGTAAAATGAAAAGCGACCAAGAAAGCTCGTGCGCTGCTGCTAGATTAAACAAAACTAAAAAAGTATTGATAATGCCGTACTTTGTCACATTTTTCTGCAATTTGCGACGACGGTAAGTGTTAAAAACCCGCTTTTCTTGAAATTCTCCTCTAGTTGCTAACCATTGCTGTTCCGCCGCCAGAATATCCGGTTCGGAAATGCCCAATTCCGCCGCTATCTCGAAAAGCTGGACTCTGGATAATTCCCCTTCATCCTGTCGCCGCGCGATCGCAAGCTGTAAAATACCTTGAGCATCCTCTGAGGCGTAAATTTGATTTATTTGACTTTCATTTGTCGCCATAACAAGTTTCCTATAATTCCTGACATCCTTTCTATGATAGATATAAGCGCAGTTAAACGGCAGGTGGTGACATTGGCGGATTTCAACACCCGGAAAATGAGGATGCGATCGCACTTCCCACAATCGCCAAGCCTGTAGGTAGTTCACCCCAAAGTATACATCCAGCCATCCCTCGCGCAAATCCTCACAATTCCGTCCCAAACTACAGGCGTCGCCTCAAATGACAAACCCGGTTTAAATCTCCCTGATTCTATTACTTTTAAATGGTAAAACTCGCCTTTAGCATTCCGCAAAGCATTCTTATCCCCAGACTTCGCTCGTTCCCAGTTCAAATTAAACAAATAAACACCGTTGTATCCCGCACTGATCAGTTTATTACCATCAGTAAAAATTGGAGTCGAAATTGAAGAACCAATTTCTTTTTTAAACACTATTACAGGAGTATCGTAAGACTGCTTTCGCCAAGGTACAGCAGTTTTTTTACCTGTAATCATATCTTGGGAACCGATGTACAAATTGCCGTCGATCGCATTTGTGGCAAACAGCGCCGGAAACTCCCCTGAATTGTACTCATCATTCAACGCCACCGAGCCAACTATCCCGCCTTCCCAGCTAGAAAGTCGGCGATTTCCCGTCGGCAAAAACCATTCGACACTGGCATTTGGTTCCTTGTTTGGATTCAGCTTCAGTACGCCGCCGTTGCCCTGAATGTATTGTTTTTCAATGGCACAAAACAGTTTTCCCGATTTAGAAATTACAGCACTTCCGTCCAAATCTGAACCAGTATAAAAATCCCAGACTATCTTTTTATTTTTAATGCTAATACCGTAAATATGACCTGAACCAGCAGCTATAAATATTCTATCTTTGAGCCTCGATGGCGATGATTCCGCTACCAAGTTGCCGCCGTGCTTGCTGATATCTCCTGCTGCATAAAGCTGTACTTCCGACAATATATTTGGCTGCTTAATTCCTTGTTTTATCTTTGCCTTGCTTGTCGAACTATCAAGAAAATAGCCGATCGCATTTTCCCCCGCATTGAACAAAACGCCACCGCCGAGGTACAAAGCGCTGCTGTCATTATCCCGGCTGTAGCTGGGCGTTCTCCTGATGTTCAATTTCCAAAGTTCCTTGCCCGTTCTAAAAGATATTGCCCTAAAACTCGGCATGACATTTTTGCCACCACCGCCACTGCGGCTGCCTTGCAAAATCACAATTCTGTTTTCGGCGCTCGCTTTTTCATCGATATAAATAGTTGATGAACCTTTAATTACATCATCAAACTTATAGCGCCAAACTTCTTTATTGGTAGCAATATCTATTTTTCGCAAATTGTGGTCAAAAGAACCTATAATTAAATAAGTTTTTCCCCCGTCTCTGGTAATTGTCGGCTGTCCAGTCCAACCAGCGCCGCTCCAAACTACAGACCTCCTTCCCAGAAAAGTCCGGCCGCTTCCTAGTTGAAATTTGTCGATTAACTTCAAGCTTTTCGGAACACCTCTGCCGTAGAAGCGGCGCTGGTCGTTACCTAAAAATGTCGGGACTAATAATTCTATTTCTGGCTCTGCTTTCGCCAGAAAATTGTTAAGATTAGTTTCTAAGAAAGCTTGGTTCGAGGATTCAGTTTGACCCAGTTTGAGAACAGCAGGAGGAACAGCCGCGCTCAGCAAAAATTGTCCTAGCTGTTGATTGAAGGTTCTCCGAGATGATAAACTCATGTTAGAGCGAGATAATCAGCCATAATATTAAAACATGATTATCGGCAACAACTCAACTAAAACAACTCGCGCTAAACTGCTAGAGAACTGACAAGCTTACCCAGCACGAGTTAAAGTATATTGGATTATGGTCAACCGTCTTGCTCAATCCCAAAGCCTTTACCTGCGGAAACACGCCGAAAATCCGATCGACTGGTGGCCTTGGTGCAACGAAGCCTGAGAAACGGCCCTGCGAGAAAATAAACCCATTTTCCTGTCAATTGGCTACTCTAGCTGCCACGGGTGTACGGTGATGGAACCAGAAGCATTTTTTGATCGCGCGATCGCACAATACATGAATTTGCACTTTATACCCGTAAAAGTCGATCGCAAGCTGTAAAATACCCTGAGCATCCTCTGAACCGTAAATGTGATTTATTTGACTTTCATTTGTCGCCATAACAAGTTTTCTATAATTCCTGACATCCTTTCTCTGATAGATATAAGCGCAGTTAAACAGCAGGTAGTGACATTGGCGGATTTCAACCCCCGGACATTTGAGTGAGTGAGACTCCTGACTATTGGACTGGACATCAAAGAACCGATATTACCTCCACTTTAAACTAATTAATTTCCCGAAGTTTGACTAATTTTTCTATCTAATTTCAACATATATTGATAAAATATCCCAAACAAAATCACCGCAATCATCCCCACCACTAAAGAACCTTCACCCTCATGCCAATATTTAAACCAATCGAGGCGATTAGATGCAACTAACACGGCCATTACCGCCACTCTAAAAGCATTAATAATAAAACCAAAAGCGACAGCTACACCTATTACCAAAGCTTTATTTTGTTTAGTAGGAAACATCAACAAACAAACTACAGATAAACCTAATAAGTAATTCATTGCCTCGATACCCGAACATCCCCCATCTACAAAAACCCTTCCTGTCGGTAAAGCAACATAATTACCCTGACGTGTTACATTAAAGCCCACATACCACAAAGAATAATAAGCAAACTTAGCAGTAATCGAGGTAATAATATTTACTAAAGGTAACGTAATTACACTGGGGCTGCCATGAAAAAATAGTATTACCAATTCACGCCAATATTGTTTTAAATCCTGAAAACCTACCGCAATTAAGCTCAAACCTAAACCAGACAAAAAAGGTGCAATTCTTAAAAAAGGATCGAATTTACTGGAAACCATAGCACTTTTAAATAAAATAAAAGCTATTAATATTGTCCCAGCCACTGTCGATAATAAGTCACTTTTTGCCTCACTCTGTTTGAGAATATCCTGCTTGTCCCAAAGTAGGGAACCCACAGCGCACCAAAAAACTATACTCATCCAAAAATGAGCAATATCCCCTAGTTTCCACAGGAGTGTCATATTCAGGGTTACTAAACCTGTGGCGATAATGATTAGCCCAAAAAGTTTTCTTTTGAACATTTTGATATTAGTTATTACTTGATTGATTAGAGCAATAGTTCGGACAGTTTTTGATTGCCAACCTTAGAACAAGGGTTTCAAGGCAATTCGGCAATCGAGCTACCAACGGAAGATCGAGGGTTTCAGACTACAAAGTAAAAATAGTCCTGACTATTGTTAGATGATATCATAAAAATAGTACGGGATGTGGACAACTCAGTGGCTGGAAACCTTCCTAGGGAAACGACACTTCGGCTACGCGAGCCGGCATCGCACGGGGGATTTTAATCCCCGTCAATCTTTGATCGGATATTAGTAGACACTGTGGAACTTGATGGATGGGTGAGACTCATATGCAACGCATAGCTCAGCATTAGGACACCTAGTTAAAAGACGACTACTCGAAATGATTGGTTTGGTGCCTAGCAGCCGCTTACTCAGCCCCTGCAAGCAAAGACTAACAAGTGAGTGAATCAACAAAATTAAAAACAAGTAGCCTCAATGATGCTTGTATTTCTTGAGAGTAGACGCAATTGGCACCGCCCATCGTGTGACATTCGAGTAAATACGGCCGATAGAGTTACAGTTCGAGCAATGATCAACGGTGATTATTTCCTTTTAAAGAATCGAGCGTGTCTTTAGACCAGAGAGTGTCAAGTCCTTGAAATAAAGCTATCAGTCCAGGACGCACGCGGGGCTTTCGCCCAGGTTTCTGCCTCAATATCTCAAGGGATCATCCACGATTTTTAGGATAAACCGGGTTTTTTTTGCCTTAGTCCTAACCATAGGAAACCTGGTTTTTTGATCAAACCAGCAAATAAATTTGTAGGGTGCGGAGGCTCATTACTTGGCGAGTGCGCCTCTTACCCCGTTAATTGGGAAACTCCGCATGATTAGTGAGGTAAGTTCCCGCCAAAAATTGTGCGTCCTCCCGTCAGGGTGACGCACCCTACTGACTCCTGTTTCTCCCCGTGCACGGGGGAAAACAGGAGTCAGGAGTACGAGCGTTGTAGATTAAAAGTTTTAGCAATCTGAGAGTCCTAACTGCCCTCTTCTACTGCTTTAAATAATACAATAAAAAACCTGGTTTCACGCTGGAACCAGGTTTTTATATCTCTCATAAAATAATCAGTAGGGCAGTAGGGCCGGGAGCGAAAACCAGTTCAAATGATAGCCTATCGAGCTTTTTGAGCCCTCTCGCCTTGCTTTTTGAACATAGTACCAAACCCAACAGCAGCTCCCGCAGCAAGCATTGTTAAAGGTTCAGGAGTATCTTGAGTGTTGCTACTGCTGGTGCTGATGTAAGAATCGCTTTGACCATCTGGTAAGGCTTGAACGTGCAAACCTAATTTTAAGGCACCGCTATTCAAAGCGGACATTACGAGATTATAATCACCAGTAAAGATCAATCCCAAACTTTCGCCACCTTGGATACCAAAGGCATTACCAGCACCAGTCTTACGTGAGAAGGCATAGTTTGTGGTGAAGTCATTACCACCTTGAGGGAGCTGATCATTACTAGCACCACCAATAAACTCTACCAGACCAACGTTACCCCTGTTAACCAAGGGCTCAGACAGATAGGTATCATCATCAAAAAAAGAGTTCTTATCATCAAAAAAAACTTTACTGATAAACATAGTAGGAGCTGCGTCATCTCCAGAGTTTTTGATATTAAAAAGAACTGATTGACCCTGGTCAACTACGTCAAATGTAAAGCTATTTACATAGGAATCTCCAGGCGTATCCCCACCAGCGATATTACCAAAGCTGAAGGCGGAAGCCGGTGCTGCGGATACTGCACTAACAGCAGCGACACCGGCAAGAGCTAATAGCGATTTTACTAAAGTTAATTGGGATTTCATTTTAGGCACTTTGATTTATAGGTTGAGTAGAATCGAGTTCTTTTCGTTCACATCTTTAATATAAACCGAAACAAAAGTTAAGGCAATGAGGTTGGATGAAGATTTGATGAAGATACTACCCTCTTCTACTGCTTTAAATAACAGAATAAAAAACCTGGTTTCAGCGTGAAACCAGGTTTTTATATCTCTTATAAAATAATCTGTAGGGCAGTAGGGCCCGGAGCCAAAACCAGTTCAAATGATAGCCTATGGAGCTTTTTTAGCCTGAGCGCGTTGCTTTTTGAACATAGTACCAAACCCAACAGCAGCTCCAGCAGCAAGCATTGTTAAAGGTTCAGGAGTATCTTGAGTGTTGCCACTGCTGGTGCTGATGTAAGAATCGCTTTGACCATTTGGTAAGCCTTGAACGTGCAAACCTATTCTTAAGGTACCGTCACTCAAAGCGGCAATTACGTTATTATAATTACCACGAAAGCTCACTGGAAAACTTTCGCCACCTTGGACAGCCCCTCCATTACCACTACCAGGGTTACGTGAGAAGGCATAGTCTGTGGTGAAATCATTACCACCTTGAGGGAGCTGAGCGTTACTAGCACCACCACTAAAGCTTACCTCACCAATGTTAGTACCGTAAAGCGAGGGAGCAGACAGATAGCCATTATCATCAAAAAAAACTTTACTGATAAACATATTAGGAGCTGCGGCATTTCCCAAGTTGAAGATGTCAAAACGAACTGCTGAACCCTGGTTAACTACGCTATATGTAAAGCTATTTACATAGGAATCTCCAGGCGTATCCCCACCAGCGATATTACCAAAGCTAAAGGCGGAGGCCGGTGTTGCCGATACTGCACTAACAGCAGCGACACCGGCAACAGCTAAGAGCGATTTGACTAAAGTTAATGGGGATTTCATCCTAGGCACCTTGATTTTTAGGTTGAGTGGAATCTGGTTCTTTTCCTTCACATCTTCAATCTAAACCGAAAGAGTGGTTAAGGCAAGTAGGTTTAATGAAGATTTGATGAAGATACTGCCCTCTTCTACTGCTGCTTTAAATAACGGCATAAAAAACCTGGTTTCACGCTGAAACCAGGTTGTTATATATCTCAGAAAATAATCAGTAGGGCAGTAGTGCCTGGAGGGAAAACCAGTTCAAATTATAGCCTATGGAGCTTTTTGAGCCTGAGTGCGTTGCTTTTTGAACATAGTACCAAACCCAACAGCAGCTTCCGCAGCAAGCATTGTTAAAGGTTCAGGAGTATCTTGAGTGTTGCCACTGTTGCTGCTGATGTAAGACTCGCTTTGACCATTTGGTAAGACTTGAACGTGCAAACCTAATTTTAAGGTATCGTTATTCAAAGGGGAAATTACGAGATTATAATCACCCGTAAAGCTCAATCCCAAAATTTCGCCACCTTGGATACCCTATACATTACCACCACCAGTGTTACGTCAGAAGTCCTGGTTTGTGGTGGAGCCATTACCATCTTGAGGGAGCTGATCGTTACTAGCACCAACACTAAAGGCTACCTGACCAACGTTACCAATGTTAACCAAGGGAGCAGACAGATAGCCTTTATCATCAAAAAAAAGTTCACGGATAAACATACTAGGCTCTGCGGCATTTCCAGAGTTGGAGGTGTTAAAAAAAACTGATGAACCCTGGTTAACTACGTCCAATGTAAAGCTATCTTCATAGGAATCTCCAGGGGTATCCCCACCAGCAATATTACCAAAGTTGAAGGCGGAGGCAGGTGCTGCCGATACTGCACTAACAGCAGCGACACCGGCAGCAGCTAAAAGCGATTTGACTAAAGTTAATTGGGATTTCATTGTAGGCACCTTGATTTTTAAGTAGAGTGGAATCGGGTTTTTTCTCTTCACATCTTCAAGATAAACCGACACAGCGGTTAACGCAATTAGGTTTGATGAAGATTTGATGAAGATACTGCCCTCTTCTACTGCTTTAAATAACAGACTAAAAAAACCTAGTTTCAGCCTGAAACTAGGTTTTTTTGTCTCTCATAAAATAATCTGTAGGGCAGTAGGGCCCGGAGCCAAAACCAGTTCAAAGGATAGCCTATGGAGCTTTTTGAGCCTGAGCGCGTTGCTTTTTGAACATAGTACCAAATCCAACAGCAGCTCCCGCAGCAAGCATTGTTAAAGGTTCAGGAGTATCTTGAGTGTTGCCACTGCTGCTGCTGATGTAAGAATCGCTTTGACCATTTGGTAAAGCTTGAACGTGCAAACCTATTTTTAAGGCACCGCTATTCAAAGCGGACATTACGCTATTATAATTACCATCAAACTTCAATCCCAAACTTTCGCCACCTTGGATACCCCAGGCATTACCACCACCAGTGTTACGTGAGAAGGCATAGTCTGTCGTGAAGCTATTACCACCTTGAGGCAGCTGATCGTTACCAGCACCACCACTAAACTCTACCTGACCAACGTTATTATGGTTAACCGAGGGATTAGAGAGATAGCCATTATCATCCAAAAGAACTTTACTAATAAACATACTAGAAGCTCTGGGATCTCCAAAGTTGTTGATCTTAATAATAACTGATGAACCCTCGTTAAGTAAGTGCCATGTAAAGCTATTTACATAGGCATCTCCAGGCGTATCCCCACCAGCGATATTACTAAAGCTGAAAGCCCAGGCCGGTGCTGCCGATACTGCACTAACAACAGCGACACCGGCAACAGCTAAGAGCGATTTGACTAAAGTTAATGGGGATTTCATTCTAGGCACCTTGATTTTTAAGTAGAGTGGAATCGGGTTCTTTTCCTTCACATCTTCAAGATAAACCGACACAGCCGTTAACGCAATTAGGTTTGATGAAGATTTGATGAAGATACTGCCCTCTTCTACTGCTTTAAATAACAGAATAAAAAACCTGGTTTCATGCTGAAACCAGGTTTGTAGACCTCTCAGAAAATAATCAGTAGGGCAGTAAAACCTGAAGGGAAAACCAGTTCACATGATAGCCTATTCAGCTTTTTGAGCCCTCTCGCGTTGCTTTTTGAACATAGTACCAAACCCAACAGCAGCCCCCGCAGCAAGCATTGTTAAAGGTTCAGGAGTATCTTGAGTGTTGCCACTGCTGCTGTTGCTGACGTAAGAATCGCTTGCACCACCTGGTAAGCCTTGAACGTGTATACCTAGGTTTAAGGCACCGTTATTCAAAGCGTTAACTACGGTAGCATAATTACCCACAAAGCTCACTCCGAATTTTTCGCCACCCTGGATAGCATTGTCATTACCAGGAACATCACGTGAGAAGTAATAGTCTGTGGTGAAGTTATTACCACCTTGAGGGAGCTGAGCGTTACTAGCACCACCACTAAAGGCTACCGTACCAAAGTTACCAATGTTAACCCAGGGATCAGACAGAGTGTTGTTATTATTAACATCAAAATAAATTTGACGTATAAAACTACTAGCAGTGGCGGGATTTATCAAGTGATAGATGTTAAACAAAACTCTGTCACCCTGGTCAACTACCTCAAAGTTATAGTTACTTTCATAGGGATCTCCAACCGTATCCCCACCCTCGATATTCTTAAAGGTGAAGGCGGAGGCCGGTGCTGCGGATACTGCACTAACAACAGCGACACCGGCAACAGCTAAGAGGGATTTGACTAAATTTAATGGGAATTTCATGGGAGGCACCGTAATTTTTATGTAGAGTGGAATCTGGTTTTTTTCCTTCACATCTTCAATCTAAACCGAAACACTGGTTAACGCAAGTAGGTTTGATGAAGATTTGATGAAGATTGGATGAAGCTTTGGTATCAGGTCTTTTTCCTTCACATCTTCAATCTAAACCGAAACACTGGTTAACGCAAGTAGGTTTGATGAAGATTGGATGAAGATTGGAAAGACGCTCATTTGACTTAGCCAAAATGCCTGATTGATGGTTTCTAACTAGGTGTTTTATCGGGCGTACATAGAATAATATGGCTGCTGTCACCCGGGTATTAGTCCTGTCTTTAGTTTGTTCAGAAAATACTATAATCTTTAGCCCGTAAGGTTTCACACTGCTGAATTTGTTATAAAACTCTATTTTTCAAGTGATCAATTCTGCCTTTAAAACGTTTTTTATCCGTTAAGGTACGGTAGAAAAGTCTCATTTTGAGCTTTAGTGCTTGATAAAAATAAGTAAAAGCCGAGGGTGACAGTTGAGGGTGCCGAATGTGGGCTATAACTCTGGACAAAATCTTGGAACATATGCGGTGCGTCGATTCTCGGTTTCCGATTCAGGAAAAAGCGCTATTTACAGAGACTAAAACTAGCCATCCATACCAAATCAGTTGTAGCGGTGTACGCCAAACCGTAATGTTTCAGGAAAAAACGACGACGAAGGTCAAACCAAGAGGTAGGGATAGGTTTCGGTGGCTTTTATTATCTGTTACCCCGGAATTGGAGTTTAGAGGTTCACGGTACGATCGCACTGCTGCGCTTGGCTATCAGGAAAAGCAGGTAAGAGGGCTACGTTGAGTGCCAATTCCTGGATGTCGGTGTTTACCGTTGACATACCAGAATAATAGCTCAAAAAAAACTGCCTGCGATCGTTAAGCGCACACAGCATCAGGGCAGAAAATTGAGAATTCACCAAAAAGTCTCAAATCTGCCTGCTAGGAAGTTTGAACGGCTCTCCTGAGTTTATGGTGTAAAATAGATCAACCAATACAGTTAAAGTAATGAGCTTTCATTTAGACTATTTATTAGACTTGCCTGGAGTCAAGGTTGAAACTTGTACTCAAATTGAAGGAA
>Ga0247770_1002115_pt1 | contig 12235 bp, 13 predicted proteins | sample UWRJL136409B6_FD_179943 | JGI IMG/M metagenome (GOLD analysis project Ga0247770, IMG submission 179943) | Plant litter microbial communities from Arlington Agricultural Research Station in Wisconsin, United States - UWRJ-L136-409B-6 | ecosystem: Environmental > Terrestrial > Plant litter >... | reverse complement strand
CGCTTCGACGCATGTTTGCTGTCGTCCATCAGAGCGGTTGTCGGCTCGTCATACCTCCCGGGAAACGCGAAGATTGCCGGCGTGCGGTCACACACCATCGCATGGAAGCTACGATTTACTCATGAATCCAAAACAGCGGAATTCGACGAAAGATGAAGAAATTGAATAGGGAGACAGCCCCTGGACATGAGACAGGATCGGGCTTTTGAGCGGCGGTTCGCACCGCCCCTCGCCCTGGCCCTCGCCGAATTGACCCTGGTTTAAGCGCCTCCTACTTCCTGCGTGGTGGTTGTGACTACACCTGAAACCAGGGCGAGCAAGGGTCTTGACCTACGCCAAGGGTATATACCACACAATGATACCACACAATGGTGATGAGAACCTAAAGCGTTTGTTTGCGGGCTTTGAAAGGGTGTTAAGGCGACGACGACTCGGAAAAAGGGAACTGGAATCTTGGGAATTAACCGCCAGAACTCTTACGGGAAAAGAACTTCAAGTTGGTTGAAAGACAGATCAATGACACCTTACTGCGCCGCGCCTCAGCGATTCTAGATACCCAGCGCCCCTTCCTCCATCGCTTCCGGCTGTTTCCAAGGAGCTGCCCGCATTGCGCCGTTTGTTCACCCTCAACCCTAGAGAGATTCTGATAATTCATGGCCTACCTTACAAGAGTGCTAATGGTGGTAGCATACTGTATGAATATAGAAAATGTACTGTTCGAATACACATTCTCTCTACCATGGCTCTCTGACACTGCACGGATTGCTAGGCGAGGTACAATACAATACTGGTTTGTTTGTTAGCTCGGTTCTTCCGACAGGGGTCATCACGGCAAAGCACAAAGCGATTCCAACGCAGAAAAGTATATAATTCTAAGTAAGAGGATGAATTCAATCTGGCGAGTGGAATTTTCTTGGTGATCTTCTGCCGCTGCGCCGTTAAGAAGGGAAAGTTGTGAAATGCCAAGCCTCACGGGTTCCGCGCTAATAAGCAAAACTAAAGTTAGATTGTAGTGCGGCTTTCGTGTCTTCTCAATGTTTTCCCACACCACCTCACGAGCCTCTTTCACTACGGGTTTTCTACTTCTCCTCTCCCTTCGCGCTTCGCGCCAAACCCACAGTTTACGCGCAATTCATCTGCAGCTGAGACATACTTCTTCCGTTGCCCAGCAATCTGTCCCAAGGCTTCCGTCATGGCGCCTCACGATGAGCCGCCTAATGAGCGGCACGAACATACGGCCACTGCGATTGATCCAGGGAAGTTATTCTTGACGAACTTGCTGCGCCGCTTCAGAGAGGTGAGGGAAAGAGGCGAACCAGCATCAATTTTGAGTAAGTTCAAAGCCCTCTTCGATCATTTTTGCAGCGCGGTTGCGAGGTCCGTCGTGCTGACCTTGGTCGTCGTAGTGTGGAATCGGGAGAGATCAACGATGATGATTTGGCTTTTGAGCACTTTGATGACGGTTACAGCGAGTGCGATGCTATCAAACAGCGGGGTGTCGGCCTCCTGCTCAAGGACAAGGGAATTTGAAGCTGCAAAGCCAACTTGATCAAGCGGGACGAAATCCGAGCCAACTTTTTCATGTTGCTGGAAGAGGAATCCGAGGGTCTCTTCCGCATGGCCTCTGATCTTTTTGACAGATATGGCCGACTCCAACGAGAGTACTATGAACACGACGTGAAGAAGGGCACCGGCGTCTTGGGTGGGGAGCGGAGCTCGACTGCGGAAACATCCTGTTCATTGACAGTCTGAGGATCAAGGAAAGCCTGCGGAGGCGAAAGCTAGAAACGAAGACTGTCGAAGAAGTGTTCAGACAGAAATTTGGAAGTTGGTCTTTCGCCTTTGTTGCCCCTGGATCACTCAACGCCAACGCAACTCAAGGAGAATCGATTATCCATGGGCAAATCAGAACTGCTGAGAAATTCTGGCTGTCTTTAGGTTTCAGAAGAGTTGGAAACTCCAACTGGCTGGCTCGCAGCAGCAACCCGAACCATCCTTCACGGCAACTCGAGGCGTTCCGGCAACTTGTGTCAGAATCAAAAGCGTGCTTTCCCCCGCTGATGCAAATCGTCTCCCAACACCTCGCCAACCCTCAGAAAACATCCGCCGATATTGTTTCCCAAATTCGCGACGTGCTTCCTGATGACCCCGAGGATCCGTCCTGGTGTTGCACTAATCGAGCGGGCAACAATCTCCTGCATGTTGCGGCTTTGTCGTACCGGCCCGTCGTTATCGAGCATCTCATGTCAAAGAACCCCAAGCTAGCGTTCATGCGCAACCACGAGGGATATACCCCCCCCCTTGAAGCCCTGCGGAGCAGGATGGAGCGACAGAGAATGCAATCCGGGGCACTCTGCGACTGGTTCGCCGGGTTTGGCCCATCGAAAATCGCATCCGTGGGCGCTTTCACTGGCATTGAAATCTTCAACTCTAACGTTAGCGAGCGTGCCCTCGTGTGTGGTGACGACGCTATCGAAATGTTGATGGAAGACGTCGGGCCCGATATGGATACGTTCAGCCAAACGCTACGGATCAAGTACGGCTGCACCTGTGGAGAATGTATCAACGGATAAATCAGCCCGAGAATGCGCTTCGCGCTGTCGGAGGAAGCAAAGGAGCAGTGGGGTACGCTCAAGATCTCAGAGTACGACAAATCAGCAATGGCGCTACAAGTTTGAAGCGGAGCACAAATATCTGGTCAAGGCCGGCGTGTGCGACAAGAGTGAGGTCAACTTCTTGCTGATGCGAAAGCAGCTCACCCGCACTTGGGAGACCCTTGTCGATTGTCTAGCGGATGGAAAGGCGCCGAGCAAGTTTAACTTCTATACGTACGGAGACGAGGGATTCGGCGGTGAAATGGACGCGCCGGGTCAGATCGCACAGTGTGCCGCAAACGTGCTCTTCCGGAAGACAATAAATCGAGATGAGTGGGTTGGGAATGGGTCTTTTCGCAAGTCCCACGGGGAGGCAATCGAAATGCTTCCGTGTTGCCGGAACGATCACGAGTTTCTTTACGTCTGGAACATGTGCATGTACGAGGGAATGGTGCCAAGTTTTTAACATGGACCGCTACCAAGCTGCTACCGGGCTGCTTCCCGGTGAGCGGAAGTGGTAGACAGTGATCGTATCCATCTTGGGGGTCCTACGGGAATTTTCCTTGGCTGCTACTCTGGGTTTCTTCCGGGTTTCTTTCACATCGGTAAGCAATGGGCTGTTCGAGAAGACTTCAAGTTTCTGCTCGCTGTTGTATTGTAACCTAGTAACGAAGTCCATTAGGTGATATTCAGCCTCGATTCTGTGTGGGCCCATACCATTAGTCGGCGATGGTGGGGCCAACGGGTAGTCCAGCTGGAGAGCTGGGTTGGGGTTCGGCGTTTGCGGAGCATCCTATCCGTATCCTGAATGAACGCCAAGAGTGATGCCAAGGCGCTAACCCCCCGGCTAAACCGCACCTGACTTAGCGGGAATTGCGGTGACGTCGCCAAGAAGAAACAAAATTCTTGGTTTCGCTCCAGTTTGCCCAGGCAATTTGCTTGCACGCCGTCCCGTTTGCTTGCATTCCTTCTTGCTCAACAGCTTCGAAGAGGAGCTTTTTTCCCCCCGAGCGACGATCTCAAGCTGCAACACAATTGACGCCTTTCCAGACGTTTCCGCGAAAATTGCAATAAGGTTATGCGTAGGTCCTCACTTGTCCCACTTCCCGCCATGATCCCCGCGACGCGAAGCTTCGCACCCCGCGCCCAGAACACGTGCAGCGATGCAACCGCCGCCGTGGCGTCCTTGGCCTCTGGGCGCTGGACAACGACCGCTCGTGATGGCCGTAATTGACATCCTGCTTCATTACAGACCGGATTCGCTCTTGGGCAAGAGCTCGAGCCTATGGCGCGCCCGTTCGCGACCATGCGTCGCGTCACAGCACCCCGAACCCCAATCTCCTGACAGTGCCGACGATGACCGGACCGAACTCCGAGGCAAAAGAGAAGAACACCGCTGATCCCACTCTGGCGTCGGCCCTCACGCCGACCCAAACACAGCCTGCGACCGAGAACTCAGCCCCCGATGCCGAGGCGACAGAGGCCGTCAAGCCCCCCCGCGCCGGGATCGTGTCCCGAGTCTCGCGCACCGTGCGCATCATAATATTCGGGAGCTGGGCGAATGTGTTGTTGGTATTCGTGCCCGCTGGAATTGCGGTGCACTTTGCGCATGCGCCAGCAGGCGTGGTGTTCGCCATGAATGCCATTGCCATCGTGCCGTTGGCAGGTTTACTGGGTAAGGCGACCGAGACGGTTGCCGCCGGCTTCGGAGATGCCATCGGTGCGTTGATGAACGTCACCTTCGGCAATGCCGTCGAGCTGATCATCTTGTGAGTAGCCCCATACCCGCGATGCTGCGAGCTCCGCTAACCTGACTTCCTCCAGCATGTACGTTCTGTCTCCGTCACCCTTCGATGTTATCGCTAATAGTTTGGATGAAGAATTGCGCTGGTTAAAGACGAGATTCGTATCGTGCAGGCATCGCTGTTGGGCTCCATCCTGGCAAACCTGCTGCTTATCCTGGGCATGTGCTTCTGCTTCGGCGGACTGCGCTTCCGTGAACAAATCTACAACAGCACCGTGACGCAGATGAGCGCCTGCTTGCTCTGCCTGGCGGTGATGAGCTTGCTCCTCCCAGTGAGTACCATGTCTTCGATCATGGGTGCTGAGCTAACCTCCACAGACTGCGTTCCACGCATCGTTTAAGAACATGGTCGTGGCGGACGAGAAGGTGCTGCAAGTTAGCCGTGGCGTGAGCGTGGTATGTTTCAACCTGTCTAGCCCCATGGTTGTGCAGCCGTTGACAGTTACAGATTCTCCTCCTCGTCTACATCCTGTATCTCGTCTTCCAGCTCAACTCCCACGCATATCTATACGAGTCCACGCCGCAACATATCATTGAGCGGGAGGCGCATCCCGGCCCCGCGGCCCAGATGTTCGACTCGTCGTCAAGCTCGGATTCTTCGTCTTCATCAGACTCGGACTCGTCGTCTAGCTCATCCAGCTCAGGAGGGAAGCGCGAAAGGGTCAAGCGGGCCTTCAAGAGCCGCCGTCGGAGGAAGGCAGAAGATTCCGCCTCGGCTACGCTAGCAGCTACGCCAGACCTAGATGGAAGCGAGATTTCCACTCTCGCGGCGATCGAGGAAGGGGAGGGCTCGGCCCAGCTACAGAAGAAGAAGCACCACCACCATCATCACCATCGCAAGTCTCGGCGCAGCAGAAAGAAGGCGGAGAAAGAAGCGGCCGAGCAAGCGGCGGTTGAAGAAAGGAACAACCAAGCCGCCTTGGTCGCGGCTGCAGACCTCGAGGCGCAAAACAATGCGACTCCGAGTACGAAGCCATTCTCCCTTCGAGTACTCCGCCCTGTCATTCCCAGAGGCATCAGCCAAAACGTATTCAACAGCCCCAATCCGGCCCCAATCGCTCCTACCTCGGGCGCGCTCCGGCGATCCAGGTCGATGCCTGAGCGCATGGCTGCCCATCGTCTCGCCCCTGGTGCAATCCCCTCCATCATCCCGATCGTCGTAACCAGCACACCAAGGGCAGCTGGTTCAGACGACGACGAGGAGAACGAGGAGATCTCACGGACATCTGCTATCTTTCTTCTCCTTGCTTCGACCGGTCTCGTCGCGATCTGCGCCGAGTTCCTGGTCGAGTCGATCGACGAAGTTGTCGCCGGCAACTCGGGGCTCTCCAAGGCATTCATTGGTTTGATCCTCCTGCCCATCGTCGGCAATGCCGCCGAGCATGTTACGGCCGTTACGGTTGCCATGAAGAACAAGATGGATTTGGCCATTGGTGTCGCCGTCGGTTCGTCAATCCAGATTGCGCTCTTTGTGACTCCGCTAGTCGTCATCCTCGGGTGGATCATGAATAAGGAAATGAGCTTGTACTTCACCCTTTTCGAGACAGTGTCGCTGTTTGTGTCGACGTTCATCGTCAACTTTCTTGTTCTCGATGGCCGGAGTAACTACCTGGAAGGCGCGCTGCTCATGGCGGCGTATGTCATCATTGCTGTTGCTGCGTTTTTCTACCCGAGCGACGAGGACACGAGCGAGGCGGGGGGTGGAAATTCGGCTAGTCACGAAGCGGGTACGGAGGCAGTGAAGCTGGCCGTGCGGCAGGCGGCAGCCTTGATAGGCTTCCAGTGAAGAGGGCCTGAGGTCCGTTGGAGCGTGCCTTTTGGTGATTCTGAGTAAACATTATTATCAGATGCTGTACATAGGGAAGAGCGGTTAGCGATTGGTTGGTGATAATACTAGAAACACAGATTTACCCATATCCGGGATTTGTTATCAATTAAGAGCTCACGGGCGATCTAGCAAGTGCTACGACAGTCATTGGAAGGATGCTGGGCCATCATTGTTCACGGGGTACCTATTCTATGGATCAAGTCATATTGGGTTAATCCACCACCCGAGGCGATGGTTTTGTTTCATTTAACTTCAGTGTTCTCTTCGTCTCTCCTCTTCTTCCTGTACCTTGGCTAACAATCTAACAATAGGAGGAAGCAAATATCATGTTGAAGCTCACCAAGAGCTCGAAGAAATCCAACCTTTCGATGGGATGCGACTATCATTCTAGATCAGATGTAAGAAATCCGCTCTTTTTCAGTTACGTCCGAGTTAAGTCAGCATACCCTCTATACGGGCGGCGCCATTTACTCGGCGCTGTTTGCCGGTACCAGGATATATATAGCCACAGAAAGCTGCCTCGCGCAAGTCGCGCGGTGGAGAATATCGGATGGGCACTGGTCAATCAAATGCCCGTATTAGTCAATCTCAATCTCACAGCTCGAGAAACGGATGAATGAAAAGGAAAGTTCAAAGCTCACTCACCCCATACACCACCCCCTCAGTCAAAATCATAATGAATCAACAAATCCCTCAGCCTCAAATCCTCACCTACCACCATCGCCCTTCCCCGTAGCACCACAACATTTCCCGGGACAGGATCCCCCTTCAGCAGAAAATGCACACAACACTCCTCTACCACCTCGGGGTCCGCACTCTTCGAAATGAACTCATGAAGACACTTCGCGTTCTCCTCGTGGATGTGCTTGAAGTCGAAGGAGGGTTCGAACTTTGGGGCTGTTGCCCGAAGGGGAGAAGGGGGCTTGCTTGGGGTGGTTGGTGTAGAGGTGGGAGAGTCGGTGCCAGTGGTGACTGGGGAGACGGGGGAGGCCGTGGAGGTGGGGGTCGAAGGGGCTGGGCTCGTCGTGGGAGAGACCTGGCAGGTCACAGACTCGCCACTGGCACCCATCTTGGCGTATGCCTTCGCGAGCTTCCGGCTGCGATTGCGGTTCGCGGTGCGGCGTTTACGCGCGTTGGTTGGAGCGGCAGGGGCGCTGCCCTGGGCCTGGGGGACGTTGTGATCCATGATGGAAGTCTTGGAAGATAACGTCTTGAGGTGAGTTGTAAAAGGTTAGTGTTGAGCTCTAGGTAATAGTTCCTCAAAGTTTGGGAAGAAGCTTAGCTGAAGTTCTGGCAGCCAGAGTTGATGCAGGTAGAAAATGTCTAATGCAGGATGCAACTTACAAGGTTTGGTGAGGGAAAAGAAAATTCCAGAGTGCTAAGAATGTTTGAGTTTAAATATGTTGAGTGAAAGTCTCGTCAGTCGGAGACAGTCATATGGCCAATTTAGGTAGAGCCTGCGTTTAAAACCACGACGCTATACCACGATAGATGGTCTCAGTCTCGAATAATGTCTTGATGCAGCGGCTGGTTACTCTATTTTCGAACAAGGGAGCCGATACACTTTGTTTCCCTTTGTTCTCGACTTATCAACTTCGGCAACAAAGGTGGTTGTTTAAAGTTAGCCCCTGAACCAGTCCGCGGTCTGTCCCGCACAATGCGATGGTGACAAGGTTGGTCCCACGATGTCACGGGAAAGATAACCCAGACGCCACAAAAACATAACGAGTGCAAAAGAGTCTGAACAAAGTAAAAGAATACGTGATAGAGTTCGGATGCCACCCATGCAGCCATTAGGTGCGGAATGGGCTCTTCTGGCTACCTACGCCGGTAATGTACTAACACTTATATTCTGCTATCTGGCAATGACTTAAGTGAAAATAGAGACTGACATTCACGGCTATAGTAAGAATTAACTCCAGTCAGTGATCAATGCTACTAGGTATGTCTAAGTGACTCAAGAATATCCCAAATAATCCCCGACTCCGAACGCAATGCACCGCTACCCCGTATGACAAAGGAAACTGATCTATTCTATTCGACGCGCTTCAACTCCCCTCAACTCCACGAAATTACCATTACCAGCCAGGCGATGCAAAAGCCAAGATATGCCTCCAACATTTCTTTCCTTCCTTCCCTTCCCCTAAACCCTCCTCACCACATCCCCCTGCCCCAACCCCCCCTCCAAAACCTCACAACTAACACTCCCCACCACCACCTTCACACCCCCATCCAGCTCAACCTGCCCCTCTCCAAACCGCTCCCCAATCGCATTCCCATCTGCATCCCACGCCTGACAGACCACGTCACTTGCGTCATGTCCCGCCTGCAGGCCCTTCACGCTGCTGACGGCGAGGCCCATCATGGATTTGTCGACAGTGCGGGTGCCCGGGACAGAGAGTTGGAAGTTGGCGAGGGCTTCGTTGCCGTCGATGTTGAAGAGGAGGGTTGCCATTAGGCCTGTGAGTCCGGAAGGGGCTGATGGAGAAGATGGAGGGGCCGCGGCAGGTGGCGAGGCGACGGGAGGGACGCCGCAGGATGAGCCGGTAGGGATGGGAGTGGCGGAGGTGAGGGTGAGGGTTGCGGCGAGGGAGATGAGAAGGGTGGTTGTCTTCATTTTGAGGGTTGGAGTTGGTGGGTTGGTGTTGAGATGGTGTTGAGATGAGATGAGAGGAAGTTGCGGTTAAAGGTGAGTCTTCGAGTTTGCTGAAACTTTGAGATTTGCAGAAGAATGAGATTGTAGGCAATTAGGTAACAATAGCAATTATGATTATTGGTAGCAGGTGCTGCTGAATGCTGTTTCAAGAGAGACTCTGAGGTGGGAAGTCGACTTGACTTTATACGGTTGACAATGTTTTGTTAGCGATCTCATTTTAGTCCCAGCGACAATGGCTCTTGAAATAGATTCAAAGAGGCTATGATGGCGTTATTGGTTGGGTGGGAAGTTTGGGGCGGTTGGGCCGCGGGTCGACCAGACCGGCCCCCAAGCCTCGCGCAGTTGCCCTACGGTGGCCAGAAAACCCGCCACGGCTATCCTGCCGCCCGTTGTCTTGGGTGCGGCAATTACCAGTTCCGCGTGGCTGGACTAGCCTGCTGTTGGCCGCCATTTGACGCGAAGCGCTTAAATGTCCGCATCCGCGGCGTTTGTTGCGGCAACTCCAAGTTCCGTGGTTTGTGTTGTCACTCTGGTGAGTGGGTCAGCCCAAATGAGCCTGCTTGCCCCCAAAAACTGCAAACAATTGTATTTTCGTTTTTTGCCTAGGTACCTTCCCATTGAACTAGCAAAGGTCTCGGAGCCGCTGTCCTGACGAAGCGGCCCGCTGTCACCAATAATTACCTGGCCGTGGCAGAAGCCACTGCACATGGCTCCTACGAAAGTCACATTCACCGCAAGAGCCAGCGAGTCATTAAAAAGGAAGAGACAAATCTCAGTTGAAAAGCCAAAAGCAAAGCAAGGTGGTTCTACATAGTGATCATGGTCAACGGTTACTAGACGAAGGCCTCTTCGGTGCTCGACATGTCTACACCGCGTCCCATTCCGGCCTCAATGAAATCTAGGCATGCACGTCACGGTAGCCGAGGGCCGCATCCTCATCCTCTTTCCTACCCCTGTACATTTATTCATCCATGTCAGCATCAAGCTCCCCCTTCGTTTTTTTGTGCTGACGATAGTCGAAGGGCTTAGACGGCGGGTTGTAGACGCCGGTGGTGTGACCAAACCCGTAGTTGTTATACATCCAGCCCAGTTTCTGTGGACGGGTTAATCTCTAGAGCGCTCGCAAATAGGTGCGCTCTTCCCGTGCTTCCCGAACTTGTTCCTCTGGTTTTTCTTGCCCCGTCTGCCACTCGGCAGCTCGGAGTTGACTCTCTAGCCGATGTCCGGGCAACCGGCGCGCTCCTCAGTCTCGCGAGCACCATGTCGGCTCGTTGGCCGCTGCGGATCCAAGATTCCATTTGCGAAAAAAAGCGTGCGTGAAATGTCAATGCTAGGATACAAAATGCTCTTCGAGCTGAGAGCTTTCTATACCCAGATCGGCTGCGCGGCTCTATGCCCCACAGGCATGGAAGCCCCTGACCCCCACTGATCCGGCCGCCCACTGCACTCCGACCACCGCTGCAATGGTCCTAGCTGTAAGGTTGCTAATAGATATGAACAGGTCTAGTGGATTGGTAGCGTCTAAGATGATAATACGAGCGACACTGAGGCTATAATATGAACAGACGTTTTTAGATATAAACAGTGTCAAGGAAGCCAATTCAGGTATACTCTTAGACTATCTATCTCCCCAGTATTCTTTAAATTACTAATATGGGGTTTCTATACCACTGGACCCGAATGGATGACATCAGGTAGACGACTTTAAGTGGTATGTCCAACTACCAAATACATATCTCTTTACTACATGTTGGCCCTTTCCAGACCATTGGATCCAAATGGCAGGGACTGGCTAGATTGGGTACTTAAAAGCCTGAGTGGTATGCTGCCCACCCCTTTTCTAGGAACCTCAGGTATCTAGCAGTCCTCAATACCAATCCCACACGTTTCCCGCCATCCCCTCCCATCCAAACTTGCCCAAAATTCAAGCACTGACAATAACAACATATACAGAACCTCCCCTATCCATCAATCACCACGTGCAAGGCGTCGGCGTCCAGTTCGTATGAGTCCCACTAACAGTCGTCCGCCTCAAGCACCGTTGGTTCTGGCCGTTGAATTTGAACGAGGCGCGGGACTGTGCGTTGTCAATGCAGAGCCACTGCATCGCAGGCACGGGCGGGTTCTGGCAGCCATCGTGGGATTCCCAGTGGTAGGTCCCGTAGTCGGAGTGCCAGGTGGCGAGGCCGGCGCAGGAGAATCCGCCGCCGCAGATGTAGATGATCTCCATTGTGTCGGCCACGACGGTGGCTACGAGGGCGGCAAAGAAGGGGAGGAAGGGCTTCATCTTGGAGATTGAGCGGGGAGGGGAAGGTGCCTTTTCGTCAGGATGGCTTGTTGGATTGATGTGGTCGAGTCGGGTGATGGTGCCTGAAGATGTTGGAACTTGAAGATGTCTTGGCTTGATGGAGAACTCGTGAGAATTGTCAAGCTCTTTATACACAATCAGGCCCCTAGACCGCAGCGGTGCTATCCTGAATTTGATACCACAGCGCCGCCCGCATTGACACTGAGAAGAACCAACAGCTCCAGCAAAGAAACAATAGCTCGTTTTCATCACGGCCCCCATCACAACATTTCTCCTTCCAGGGATACCGAGTGTAGATAATTACGTCCGAGTTCCAAATCCTTCCCATGGGCTCGTGTAACCCGACGCTCAATGCGTGAAGCTATCATGGCAGGGGCACTTGGAAGTGGGTACGCGTTTGGAGCGCGTTGAGCGACGCCACCAATGCAAGGTCCCAATAATGCAACCCCGATGTCCCCAACTGCATGTGGAGGAGCGCGGCTTCATCCCGCACTGCTGTTCCGCTGCAAGCCATTGGGACTTTGTCTTCCCCAGACCACCAACGGACTAAAACGATTGGCTCGTTTGCCAACAGATCTCCCAGGCTTGCAGGGACCGATCATGAATCATTACATCGCACGATGCAATACCTAATTAGCAAATGCCTACCCCGGAGTAGAGTGCTTTCGGCAGAAATCCTTCCATCAAGTTACACAGGGATTTTGACTACCGTACCTAGGTAGGTACCTACCCTGCCCTAGGTATCCAACATCACAACCCGGACCATCTTACATCCGAGGCTCATCTCGGCGCTTTCAACATAACCGAGCTACAAAGTCCCACGATGAGGTACTGCATCGTTCTGATAATCACCAGCCCCAACCTCACAACAAGCTTGTAAACCCTTCCGGGTTAGCCTCCGTCTGAGCCAGCGACACTCGAGCCCTCGTTCCTCCTCCTTCAATTCCTGGTACCCTTCCTACCTCCCTCTCACTCCAAATCTCCCCCTCAGCTCCTCAGCTCCTCTCTCCCCCTCTCCATCACTCCCCCTCTCCATCACTCCCCC
>Ga0247770_1002111_pt1 | contig 12272 bp, 9 predicted proteins | sample UWRJL136409B6_FD_179943 | JGI IMG/M metagenome (GOLD analysis project Ga0247770, IMG submission 179943) | Plant litter microbial communities from Arlington Agricultural Research Station in Wisconsin, United States - UWRJ-L136-409B-6 | ecosystem: Environmental > Terrestrial > Plant litter >... | reverse complement strand
GGGGTGGGGGGGGGGGAAGAGGAAAATAAACAAATGACTTGCTAGACAGACTCGCTACGTTTCACCGGCGCATAGTTTTGATGCCTTCATTTCTTGCGTTTTTTCCTTCCCACGACAGGCATGAGAGTTGTTGCTGGTAGGTAGGCCGGGAGACCCCCGAAAGTGATGGCGTCAATTGTCGGCGGGGATGCGATCCCCGGAGATGATCCGGCAATCAGTTTCCGATCGGTGGAAACGCCTCTGTTAGGCCTGTCTCACAAAAGGGGCAAGGCATGAAAACTGTCCCGCCTTTTGGGATTATCTACGGCGGGCGCGCCATGCAACTGAGGCAGAAAGGTTCCATCGGACGGAACGGTTGGCCGGAGTTTGGTTTGTGATTCAGGAGACAGGGTGATTTCGCTCTCCTTTCTCACCCGGCGGCACCCAAAAGGGAGCATGTAGTAGGAGGGCGATGGCGTCGCCAGTCCAGCCCAGCTCGGTTTCACGGCCCAGAACCCGCTTCCTCGACATCGGTCGGCCCTGGAAAAGCGACTTTCTGGATGGCTCGGACAGATGCACGCTCATCACTGCAGCGTGCATCTGCTACTGCGGAGGCCAGCACGTCCGGATTATCAGCCGCAACCGTATTTTGATAGAGTGAGCGATGGCTGTTTCCAAAACGAAAAACGGGGGGGCAGATGGACAGCTCGCCGCGAAGTTGGTCGTTGTGGTTGCGATGTGGGCGGCCGATCCCTGCGTCTGCTATGCGCCTCATCTCCGACGTCAATGCCTCTCGGTCGTCCCGTGTCGGTTAGCCTTCTCAACGCTCGGCGGCGGGTGATGACTCGCATCTTGGGTGCTCCAGAATGAGACATCGCTGTCAGTTTTCGAATCGAAGGTGCCGCCGAGATTGCGACATGGCGGAGAAGATCGTGACCTTGAAATAAAAGATGGACTGCGGGCAGGTTTCTCCAGCGGCTGTCCCACCTTGTCATTACAAGTGTTTCATGCACAGTTGAGTGTGGCACCCTTTTCTAACTGTGGTGGGAAAGGCGTATGTTTTCGGTTAGTAGCCTGCGCGGCGTTTCCTGTGGTGGTGACATAGAAATATTTTGCCGGCATCATCAAGACTATGGGCCACTGGCGATCAACTCCCGCCCGCCACGTCACTGCTGGTTGGATCGCGATACGTATCCATGGATCATGGATCGTGAGGTGGGGGGAAGGAGGGGGGGCGACGAGGGCTTAAGAAGCAAGCCCAGGCGACTGTCTGTGTGGTAAACATCGCAAGTTCATGCCTTGGCCCTTCTGACGAAACGCAACGCGCGAAAGAACGCGCCGCGGCTTTGCATTTCTCACGCTGCAGCATACTTGGACGGATGGGCGACGGCGTTGGCCTATAGCGGTCGCGATTGTGAGGTCGCGGCTGGAGAAAGGTGTGAAAACAAACGGTTGGAGGGCTGCTGACTGGGTCTGTCTCCTTTGCACCGCATCGCGCATCGCGGAACGCGCATCGCAGTCTGATCATGCCGTCGTCGAAAGCCATTCAGATTTCCAGACCTGAAGCTGCAGACGTTGAAAGAGCCAGCCAGCCAGCCGCCGTGAGGCTTGCATGGATGATGGCAGACCCTTGACCCTTGTGCCCGCATGGCCCTGGCCCAGCCCAGGAACGGCAGCGACTGGAACACAACGCGACGCTGGCTCTCACAGGATGCTACCCGAACAGGCAAAGGTACGAAGTACTTCGTCCACTGTGCCTGAGCCATCACCCGAGCGAGCATTACGGATTGCGCCTACTTGACACTTCAGGCTTTGCCAGCCCGACTTGCCGGCTTGGAGATTCGGGGATGCGGACGTCGCCGTCATGGGCCGGGGCCTAGTGTAGGTCGGCAGACCGAGGCAAGCAATGTCGAGGAGATGAACAGTGAGATCCGTACGGATCCGTACTCATTGCGGTGCTGATTATGGAGCCACGAATGCCTTGGGCCTCCAGATGGGGTCGTGCCTTGGCTGCCGCTAGTCATGGGAGGCGGACGCATCTTGCAAGCCAGAGTTGCTTGTTGACGTCTCAGAGCGGGGCGTGATATCAGATGCTCGGTGCCGTGGATTTCCGGCTAGGACCCAGAAGGTTTGAGAAGCGCAAAGGTCCGGCTAAAACACTGGACGAGGCGAGTCCCGAGTTCGTGGACGACTCAAGCCCACCCGCGCCGCCGTCTTCACATAAAAACCAGCCTGCCTGTCAGCCCGACGACAATTGCAGCAGGACCCTTTTCTTTTGGAGTGAGCCAGCCGTCCATGTGTAATGCCGTTTTGGAACAAAGAGGACGGCGTCCGGCTAATACGCTGGGAATACAGGGCTGTGAAGCAAAACCATTGCGCCGCTGCTCCGGCATTGGTGTGACGCAGGCCTTATTTCGGTTTATACCCTCTCGTTGCTGCTGTTGAACTCCTGTCCTTCGAGCCGTTGAAGCGACGTTGGCCGTCCGAAACGCTAATGGCAATGGTGCTGGTGGGATCAACATCAACCCGTTTGATACAATCCGCGGAGCACGAAAGGATCACTGGCCAGCGATCCTGACCCGATAAGATGATGTCGACGAGATATTGGTTGCAGCGCAAGGCACCACGTTCCTGCTGCTGTCTTGCGATAGCAAGTGATAGCCCGTGGTCCGTGCATTAACAGTCTTCAGCGGTCGCTCCGGCGAGATTCGTTAGGGTCCACCATAGGCACCAATTTGACGGCTCGTCTCAGCAGCCGGGCACGTACCATCAGCCCAAACCAAGCGTGGAGAGGCAATTTAAATGCTCATTTCAAGACGCAAGGTACGCGTCCGGCCCGCAAGATATCGCGCGTGTGGGAAGTACCGACCCTTTCTCGGTCGGTCGTGGCGCTTGAGCACGTCCAGGACGTAGAATTCCCACTGTAGTTTGTATTCCGCAGAGCACATGTATCCAATCTCGGAGGCAGAGCGTGGGTGAGCGGGAGCACGAACGTCCATCCCATCCATCTCATCTCGACAAAATCCCGTCGCCAGCCCCATCACCTCCCTTCTCCCCCAAGCCCAGCCCAACCCTCACCACGCCTCCCCAGCGCCCCCGACGCCAACTCCGAACAACGCGGGAAATCGGTCAAGAGCACGCGCAAACGGACGTCACCTTTGCCCTGCTCTCATCTTGCCTGTTGCATCAGCTGAGCGCCCATTGTTTTTTTTTTTGCTGCGGCGCAAGTAAACAAGCTCGCCAGCACCAGGCCGCCCGCCTTGGAGGGTCCCCCCAGAACGTCGCGTCGCAGCACGGCAGCTGCAGGTTGACGCCGAGTGACTGGAGGCAAAAGCGATCAGCGCACAAGGCCCCGACAACAAACCGCCCGACGCACAATGGTAGCTGGATTGGCTCGTTGGTGAATCAAGCGACTCGGGTTGCTTGTTGCTTTTGGTCGAGCCCTTTTTTCTCCTTACGCAAACAGGATCTTACGGGCGGTGCATTGTGCAGTGCCGTTTGAAACAGCTAGCTTTTTTTTGTCGAGTCGCTCCGTCGCCCTCGCACCACTGCACCCCGACTGCGGTGCCTGCCCAAGCCCCAGCCGCGCATCCGCCCCCATCTCGCTCGGATTGAAACCTCCAAAAAACATCAGCCCGTCCGTCCGCAGCGTACTGTGCTGCAATCGCTAGGGAATTTTCTGCGCGTCGGCGTAGAAAGATGTCGAGTGCCCTCCAGCCGGCGCCGCTGCAACCGACGTCCATCTCTGCCCTCAACACGCCTCCCCTTGTGTCGGCATCGCCGTCCAATCGACAGTATCCGTCGTCACATTCGTCACCAACGCGAGAAGGCTCCGGGTACCATGCAAATCAGCACAACTCGGGAGCATCACCGGCATCATCATCGCGACGCCCGTCCCGCAGGCCCAGCGCCAACGACAATTCCCCAATGAGCTCCCGCGCCGCGCTCGCCTCGCCTGTCCCGGTCCCTGTGTCCTCGTCTACGCCCGATCAAAATACGTCGTCCTCGGATCGAAAACGCAACATGCCCGCCGCTGTGCCGCCGCGGACGTCCTCGACGCATCACTCAAACGGAGGCTCGGGTTCTCGACGCGCCACCCAGTCCAACGACCGCAGTACCGCTTCGCCCCGGCACGCCCATGGGAGTTCCGGCAGGGATCCTAATGGCAACACAGATAATCGCAGGACAAACCAGGCTAGTCAAGACCATCGCCAGAATAGCACGCGGGAGAGCCGTTCAGCAGGCACATCGTCTGCACGCTCACCGCCCGCCACGGCGAACTCTTCCAAAGGCCCGTCCAGAGAAGCAAGCGAGATTCTCAACAGCATATTGATATCACAGCCCGAGGTCGACATTGAACGAGAACGGGAGCGGCTCGAGCTAGCCCAGCCTCATCAGATCACTCACCTGCAAGACGACGATGCGACTCCTCCGCCCGTAGCTGCCAACAAGAATTCCGACAATGGGGAGGAGACGCGACGAGGTGGCAGAAGCCGGCACGACCACTCGAAAAGGGAGAAGCACACCAAGTTCGGCGAATATATCCTTGGCAATACCATTGGTGAGGGCGAGTTTGGAAAAGTCAAACTCGGCTGGAAACAGGAGGGCGGTGTGCAGGTACGTGGAGGCGCAATGCCTTGCCAGAGAAACCACTAACCAAGATAACATCAGGTCGCTATCAAGCTCATCAAGAAGGACCAGTTGGGGAGCAACCCAAACCGGATGACCAAGATCATGCGCGAAGTCGCTATCCTCAAGCAATTGACGCATCCCAACATTGTCCGGCTGCACAAGATGGAGGAGTCTGAGCGACACTACGGTATTGTCCTCGAGTACGCGTCTGGAGGAGAGCTGTTCGATTACATTCTCAATCACCGGTACCTAAAAGACAATTCGGCTCGTCGTTTGTTTGCCCAGCTCGTATCTGGTGTGGGCTATCTGCATAAGAAGGGCATCGTGCATCGCGACCTAAAACTAGAGAACCTCCTACTTGATCGCAATCGCAACATCATCATCACGGACTTTGGCTTTGCAAACACTTTCGACCCTGCTGAGGAGCTTTCGGAAGAGGAAGAGCTTAATTTGTCTGACCGCGATTTTGTCAAGCGCTCTGGCCTAGACAGGGTCAAGACTAACGGCTCGAGAAAGGGCGATCTTATGCAGACCAGCTGTGGCAGTCCATGCTATGCGGCTCCAGAACTGGTAGTTAGTGACTCCCTGTACACCGGCAGAAAGGTGGACGTCTGGAGCTGCGGAGTTATTCTGGTAAGCAGTACTCTCCCCCTTCCCGAGAAGAAATACTGACAATAGCCAGTACGCGATGCTGGCCGGCTATCTCCCATTCGATGATGACCCGGCGAACCCCGAAGGAGACAACATCAACCTCCTCTACAAATACATTGTCAACACTCCTCTCACCTTCCCCGAATATGTCAGCCCTCACGCACGAGACCTACTCCGGAGAATCCTCGTGCCCAACCCTCGGAAGAGAGCCGACTTATTCGAGGTCGCGCGCCACAGTTGGTTAAGTGAGTACGCCCACGTTGTCGAGTTTATTACTTCCAGCACTACGACGCCAGGAGATATACAGAACACGACAGTGCCGGCCGAGGACGAGGAGAACGATGGGATGGTTGCTCGCAGCTCTTCGGTGCGCGAATCCTCCAAGAAGTCCGCCGCCGCACCTACAGTCGGTGGCCTAATTAGCAAACACGGCACCGTGGACGCCGATGCGGAAGCTGCGTACATTAAGCAGCAAAAGGACAACAAGCGCCGGACTGTTCAGGTGGAGTATGTCCCGCCGAATACGACAACCCAACGAGGCGACTTATCAGGCGCGCAAGCCTCTGGTGGCAGAACTCGGGCTCGTTCAGGCAGCCAGGGCGCCGTGGAGGTTGTTGATAACGGCCCTACCTCCTCACCCAAAGACAAGCCTCTCCCGAGGGATCCCCCCGTTTCCAAGGATGCTTATGGAAAACCAGCTTCATCGTTGAAGAGGCCGCCAAGTTCCCACCGCAACCCAGCCGCGGCTCCGCAACGTCCTGGTCGCGATGGTCGCGCTATCTCGGAGGCGGCGTATATGACAGCAGCTGGCTCCGGTGCTCGACCAGCGACTGGCGGGTCTACGTCTGGCTCCAGGGCAGTAGGAGCAGGCGGGCGAGCTTCGTACGGCCAACCCGTACCCCCCGAAGTTGCCGATACTAACGCGCACGGAAGGATCCAACAACCGTCCAGGGGCGGATCCAAGAACTACGGCACACAAAACCCGTCCCAAGAGCAGGGAGGCATGGATTATGGCAGACCGAGCATCAGCGTGCCTCCCAAGTTTGCCAGGGTGTCCGGATTTGCACGAGAAAGTGAAGCTGGTAGCGCGGGCCCTACTCCAAGTTCAAGCGGGGAGGTCAAGGGTCACAAGAGGTCGAGTACCATGGGTGAGATTAGCGGCAAGCTCTTCGGCCGTAGCGGCTCCCTGTTCGGCGGTAGGAATCGCAAACGGGAACAGCAACAAGTCGGTGAGAAGCCCAAGCGCTACCCTCCGGTCAGCATGAACAACGCAATGCTTCCTGGCGACGAACCTAGGGTGTCGATGGACTCAAAACGCTCACGCCGGTCTTTCTCGATCGGGCTGGGAAAGAAGGCGTCCGGGAGTTTGTCGGGATCGCAACACTCGGATGGGAAGCACGCTCGCCGCTTCTCGTTTATTCCCACGTCATTCTCGCTCAAGGCCATTGGGATCGGGAAGGACGACGACAGGGCGCCCGACTCGCAGCAAGATTTGCCTATCCAAGACCCACCGGCGGTTGATCAGTATGGGCGCTACATCAATCAGGATATTGGCCGCGATCAGGTAGACGCGACAACTCTGGATGGGATGTACGCACAACTCCAAGGGTCATCGGATTCCTATCCAGGGCAACAACGTCAACAAGCACCTGCTCAATATGGGCGAGGTTCGGGAGCCGACGGTTTTAGCCACGGAGCTCCACTGAACGCAGCATCGGATCCCTCAGTCGAGAGGCGCAGGCCCCCCGGCTCTGCGCCTTATGCGCAGCCATTCCAACAGGACCCCGCAATGGATGGGCGTAGAGTCGCCAGCAGCGGTCGGCCCCCTCGCGGCGTTTTGCAAAAGAACAAGCGTCTCGGCGATGCCTACGACACCGATTCTTTCCAACGGAACCACGATCACTCCGGCAGCAGCGGTCCGGCACGAAGAGTTATGGACTTTTTTAGGCGAAGGGGAAAGGCTAGAGGCGAGATCAGCTGAGCCTCGACGAGGAGATGCTGAGGCTTATTTCGCTACATGAAGATATAACCTTGCTCCGCTCGACACTGCATGGATGATTATTTGGGGACATGGCATTTTCGACCTGCGACGCGCCGGTCGGCGCAGGATGGGATAGGACGGCGTTGGGGCAAAGACTGATTCGAAAGAGAATGGAATAGTTTGTTCATTCAGGGCCTCGCTGCTTTCACGACCTATCCACACCATATATTGCTCTTGTAATAAGACGGAAACAGAAGCTCAAATGCCTGGTTCAAGTGTTGACCTGGCCGCATGGCGGGTGCTCCATGGTGGACAAACATGGCAGCCACGCTCGTTTCCCACCAACAGATGTCAGGTCAGTGATGGACTGGGGCGAGGATAGGAAATTAGCAAGGAACAGGGGTTGTGGGGAGGTTTAGGGATCGCGACAGTTTTGAAGCCCCCTCATAGATTTGTGGCGATTCTGTTTCCGGGTCTATTGTAATGTGGATGTTGGGTTCTTTTCTCCCTGTTCCGTTTTTTAATCGCTGCTGCCGTGCGTTGTTTCTGCTGCGCCTCCTAGGTTAGGTAAACTCATATTTCCGGGGCGGAACTTCCAGAGGAAGATAACTCTATTTTTGCGGCGAAATGGAATGCCTTGTTTTTTATGCCATGCTTTGCGGATGTCGAGGGATGAGCTCTGGACGAGGTAGTCAGAGGGTTGCGAACGGGTGAACATGGTGTTGGGGTTCGGCTGTAGGTTACGATGACAAAGGACAGCCGGTGTTTGAGAAGGCAAGTGAGCGAGGTCGTGGTGTCTAGACTGAGGTTCTTCTGGTTCCTGTGGGATAAACAGCGAGTAGCAGGTGTTCTTGGGTCCTCTTGTGGGAGCCTGGTTCGTAGACAAGCGATGCTTTTTGATACTCGAGATCGGGTTGTTTGTTTGTCTGTGGGGTTTCTCTCGTGGGGCAAACAACAAGGGATGGGAATGAGTATCGGCTCATGCCCTGAGAAAATACAATAAGTATCATGTTGAATAAATAGATCGATATACCAAAAGACTCCCTCGAGTTATTGTGCAATATTTCTTCTTACGCATGTGTGTTGATGGACTTGTATCACTATTTGTAGACCGAGGTCTCCTGAGAATGCGAGATGACCTCAATATTGAGCATGGGCTACCTTGACCGGGAAAACATATTCCGTACCGGCCGGGGAACCTCTTCTTTTGGCCTGAGCCTTTGGACTGGTAGCAGTCTTCGGGGATGATAGAAAAGTTGTATAGCATTCAGAGCAAGAAGGGTCAGGAAAAGGGGTGAAGTTGTACGGTGTCTGAGACCAGTGCATCTCTTTGATACAGACTGTGGATCCACTCCGGCGCACCCAACAGCCCGCCTGCGCAATCCTGGACCAAAATGCCAATGTCTCCCTCTTTCCCGCCACAGCCAGCACACAACCAAAACCGCCCGCCGCAATGGGTCGCCCCAAAGGAGTATACGACTGGGAACCCTACAGGGACGTAATATACAGCCTGTACGTCGAGCAGAAGAAATCGCTCCCCGAATTACGGGAATATCTGCGAGTGGCACACAATTTCCAACCCAGGTATGTTCTGTTTGCTTGATTCTCGGTTGGGTCTCGTCAACTGGTCTGAGCGCGTTTGCTGGCGTGTGTGTGGCTTCTTTTCGGCCGGAGTCGGTTTTGTATGGGAATTGCGTCTTTATGACGTCTGGGACACCGTACCGCTCCGCGCTCCGCCCTTCCTCCCTGAATGCTCCGGCCGGGATATCCACATCACATCCGCTCCGCTCCGCATTTCTTTTCCTTGACGTGCACATCCCGGCCGGCCTGGCTTCCATTGCTCATAATGTCACAAGGCTCTGTTCCATTAGATTCATTCATTGACGCCATAGTCCGTACGCAGTCGTCGCGGATACCAGGTGCAGTTTCAAAAATGGGGCTTCCCGCAGAAATACAGACGGCCGTGGAGGGATGACCAGCTAGTCGCGCGGGTGCGCGAGCTGTGGAATCAGAGCTTCAGGCATCGTGAGATTCTGGCGCAGCTGCATGAGGAGGGCTACGATATTGAGACTCATGAGTTGGCGAGGCTGAGGACGAGGTTTGGGATGAAGTTGAGGGAGAATGGCGGGGCTTTTGGGGCGAATGATGCTCGGGACGGTGGGAAGAATGGGAGCGGGAGCGGGAGCGGGAGTGGATCTGAGGAGGATGAAGGGGATGGAGGTGAGAGCGAGGATGAAGGGGGGGGGGACGATGGGCACGGGCAAGGAGGGTATGAGGCCGGCGGAGCTGGAGGGATGCTTCAAACCTCTGGGGTTCAGACTGGCAACGCGCTGCCGCCGCCCGATCCTGAGGCTGAGGCCCGCAAGGCGGAGAGGAAGCGCGCACTTGAGATCGTGAATGCCGAACTGCTCGCGACGAAGAAGCGCCGTCGGCACACCAAACCGTACGCTGGCTTACCGGCTGATCCTCCAGCGCCGCCGCGCTTCCCTTCGGAGACCACCCTCGAAGAGTCCAAGGCCATCCTGCAGATCGGCGGAAAGGATTACACTGAAATGCGGGCGACGTTCCAGCGGATTTGCGAGGAGACCGGTGTGATGAAGAAGACGATTGCCGGCCCGGAGCGATGGGAAGCCATGAAGGAGCAGCTAATTCGCGAGAGCATGCACCTCAGGGCTGTGATGTGGGACCCGACCGACATGGAGAAGAAGCGACTCGCCGTCGAGATCATCGCCAATGATGTGACTAAGCGCATCCGCGTCGTAGGGAACATTATGTCTATCGCCGAGGCGAAGAGGGTCGTTGGCTTGAATCCAGCGCAGGGCAATGAGGTGCGGGCAGAGCTTTACAAGCTCCTTGAGGAGGATCAGTTCGGCTCTCGGCGTGAGGAGGGAAGGGAGCGCTGGGAAGAGCTAAAGCGTGTGTGGATCGAGAGGTCCCCATTGCTGAGCCGTGTGACGGCGCCCACAGACTCGGAAGAACACAACGAGAGAATGAGGAAGGCTGTTCAGAGGCTCGCTCGCGACACGGTGCGGAGGCACCGCGAAGACCAGAACAGGAAGGCCAGGGCGGCAGCAGCACCTCCCAGCGTGCCGAAGCCAAAGTACAAGAATACAAGGCCCAAGCCCGACCTGTCCCTTATAGCTCGCACTGCTGCCGTCAACGCTTCCAGCGCCAGTTTTAACTCAGAAGCGCCCCCTCCAGCACCACCACCACCTCCTCGTCGGACTCGACGCGTACAACCACAGATACCACCACCTCCCGACCCACACACTGAAGCGCGCCTGCTTCCACCAGACGACGAGATGGAATCATTTGATACGGCAGAGCACGACATACCAGAGTTCGACACGCCAGGGCTCGGCACGCCAGATCCCGGCACGCCAGAGCTGGACACAAACCTGCTCCTCCCCTCATCAGAATCACATAACCCCTTCATGAGTCGGGAGTACATCCAAGCTTATCACGCCGCGGCCAGCGGTCGCACACTGGCCCCGCCAGCCGCCGTCTACCAACCCCCACCCCGGCCCCGGCCAGCACCCGCTCCCCGTCCAGTCCAGTCGGCCGCAACGGGCGTTTACTTCCGCCTCCACCCGTCTTCGTCCGTCTTGGCATCGCCGATGTGGATATCTACAATCAGCTCGCGGTCCATCACGGCCCTACGAGCCGCTGCTGTGGCAAAGTACTCCGGGCAGGCTATCTGTGTTGGTATCGAGGGCATTATTAAGGATGGAAAAGGGGGTGAGATGTTGCCGCTGCCGGTCAATGATGATGATGAGCTTGATGCGTATCTGCAGCATGTTCAGGGGATGATGGCACCAACGTTCAACGTCACGTTGGTGGCTCCTGTGGTGGAGGAGGGGGAGTGGGTGTGATTGTCTATGGGCCAGAAGTAAGTCTTTAAGAGTATTGTATGTGTAGTTGTGGTTGTAGTGACCGGATGGCATTGGCTTTTTGGGAGTATTTGCTTTGGGGCGTTGGGCTGTCTTAGGTTTGGGGTTGAGATTACTAGTAACGGGGAAACATTGAGACTAGCAAGTAGAGTTATGGGACGGGGAGACCAACGATTGGTGTTGCTCTGATGAGCACTATATTCTGAACTACTTCTTGAGCTTGATTGTAGAGATGAATGAATGTCCCCTTTCCCAAACATGCTCCCAGCGGAATACCCTCCATGATGTATGCCCAACAAACCTCGTCCTCATCAGCCCCATCCCTTCCTCTACCACCCCATGACCCAGAAGGGGCTGCTTTGCCAGTTTGTCATTTATGTGACAAGCGTGAACCCCTCATTGGATCAAGTGTTTGCAGCGCTGATCTCAAAAAGGGGGTGATAGGAAGAGGGGCAAGGTTTCAGCCTCCCCAAGCTGCCTTACCCCGCAACGTCATGGCAGTGTAAGTGACTGACGCAGGTGAGGTCAGATATTGTGCGACCTATTTGTACTCATTCGTCCCTGTTCACCGACCTCCACCAACCCATACCGCTTACTTGAGAAGATACCTCCCTTACCTTCAAGTATACCAGCAGTAACAGCGCAGCCATACCGAAACCATGGAAAAAGTCGGCGGACTCGTCAGCAAGTTCCTCGAAGAGGAGCAGCAGCAGCAGGGACAAGGCAAGCTACTCCCACGGTTTGAGATATCACAGCATACAGGATTAACTTTGCTCTTTCAGGTAGATATGACCAGGACAATGACCTGCGCGGCGCGGCGAGCCACGCTGCCGACAACTCGAATGAAGACTCAAGTTTCTTTGACAGTATCGTCAAACAACTAGGCCAGCGCAAGCAGCAGGTTGCGTCGGAGGGGATAGATGAAGAAGGTATGTTCACCCTATTCTTCCTCCCCCTCCCCATCCCACCTCAACCACTAACACCGCCCCAGAAGCAGTCCGCCACCACCAACAATATTTCACCTCTTCCCAACCGACCCCCGAATCCGCAACCTCCTCCGGCATCGGCAACGCCGCCGCCCTCCAAGCCCTCAAGCTACTCACCTCTTCCTCCTCCTCCTCCTCCTCCTCCTCCTCCTC
>Ga0247770_1002110_pt1 | contig 12278 bp, 12 predicted proteins | sample UWRJL136409B6_FD_179943 | JGI IMG/M metagenome (GOLD analysis project Ga0247770, IMG submission 179943) | Plant litter microbial communities from Arlington Agricultural Research Station in Wisconsin, United States - UWRJ-L136-409B-6 | ecosystem: Environmental > Terrestrial > Plant litter >... | reverse complement strand
CTGGTCGGCCGCTACCCGGGCGTGCCGGTCGCGGCGATGGGCTTTCCCGCCGGGTGGTCCGCGCGCCCGCTCTGGCAACCCCGCGCGGAGCGGACGCGGCAGATCCTGTCCGGAAATCCGGAAGATTTTGCCGGGGCCGGAAAATAGGGTAGCCCGGAGATCGGAGCCGCTCGGGCGGCGACTCTTCGCATCCGCGTACGCAGCAAGGATTTGTCTTTCGACGATCGATGCGGAACGGTTGTTGCCCTCCAGGGCGGCACACCACACAGATAGCCCGGGCGTCGGAACCTGGCGGGGCGCGGAAGAGGCGCGCGTCGGGGGAGGGGGCGGCCCCGCGCGGCGGAGTAAGGATCCGCCGCGCGGGGGCGGCCCGCAGCCGAGTCCGGGCGGAGGCGGCGCCGGCATCCCCGCCGGCCCGCGGGAAGTCGTTTCGCGCGAGAAGGTTGACACCTTCCCGCCGCCGGCTTACCATACCCCGCTCGCACCCGACACATCGGCCGGCGGGGAAGCTCCTCCCGCCCGTCCACCCCGAGAAAAGAACAGGGTCAGTTCATGCCCAGGTCTCGCTGGACGCTCATGCTCGTCCCGCACGACAACGAGCGTGTCCGTTCGTTCCAGGTCTCCGCGAAGGACGTCCGCGCCATCGTCTCCGCCGTCCTGCTGGTGGTCTTCCTCCTCGGCACCTTCAGCGTCGCGTTCTTCGTCAAGCAGAGCCAGCACGTCCGCACCGCGGCGCTCAGCAAGGAGAACCAGCTCCTGGCGGCCGAGGTGGACCAGATGCGCGGCGACATGCAGGCGCTGAACGCCTCAATCAACCTGCTGGCGCGGAAGGACGAGCAGTACCGCGTGATGTCGGGGCTTCCCGAGGGCGGCGACGCGGAGATGGCGGCCGGCGGGCGGGTGGCCGAGCAGGCGCTGATGCACCTGGACCCGGAAGTGGGCGGCAAGGTGTCGAGCGCGTCCACGGAGCTGGAGACCCTCACCCGGCGGGCCGCGCTCCTGCGCACCAGCATGGACCAGGCGCTGAGCGCCCTGGCGCGCAACCGCGACCGCCTGGCGTCGACCCCCACCATCGCCCCCGCCAACGGGCACCTCTCGTCGCTCTTCAGCGGCAGCCGCTACCACCCCGTCCTGCGCATCTCCCGCCCCCACAAGGGGATCGACATCGCCGCGCGCACGGGCGTGCCGATTTTGGCGGCGGCGGCGGGGCGCGTGGTGTTCGCGGGGAACAAGGGGAACGGCTACGGCAACATGGTGGAGATCGACCACGGCTACGGGTACGTGACGCGCTACGCGCACGCCTCGCGGCTCTCCGTCCGCAGCGGCCAGCAGGTCAAGCGCGGCGAGGTGATCGCCAACGTGGGCGCCACGGGGCTCACCAGCGGCCCGCACCTCCACTACGAGGTGGAGCTGGACGGCCGGCAGGTGGACCCGCTCAACTTCATCGTCGCCGACGCCATCCCCTGAGGCGCCCCGACGGCGGACGCACTTGCGAGGAGCGCCTTCGGGCGCTCCTTTTCGTTTACCTATGCTGACCCTCGCCCTCTTCCTGGCCGCCGCGGCGGCGCCCGCGGACACCGCCGCGCCCGCGACGGCGCCCGCGCAGGACGCGCCCGCCGTCACCGTGCACCGCCAGCCGGCGCTCCCGGTGGTGGCGCTGCGGCTCTCCATCCTCTCTCCCGACCCGCCGGGGTACGCCGGCGCCGGCCACTACGTGCAGCACCTGGCGCTTCCCGCCCTGGAGGAGCAGGCGGCACGGGTGGGAGCGCGGGTGCAGGCGGTGCGCGGCTCCGACGCCCTGGTCTACTCTCTCGTCGGTCCGGCGTCCGAGCTGACGTACCTGGCCGGGCTCCTCCGCAACGCCCTCCGCGCGCCCTCTCCCGGCGAGGGCGAGCGGCTGGCGGCGCTCAGCGCCCTGGCCGAGGAGCGCTCCGAGGGGCGGGAGATCGCCTCCGCGTACGTGCGCTCCGTCCTCCGCGCGCGCCTCTTCCCGGCGGACCTCCCCTCCGCCGGGGTGGAGAGCGCGGCCGAGCGGCTGCGCGCCGCCCCCGTGGCCGACCTGTGGGGGGAGATCTATCGCCCCGAGCGGGTGTCGCTGGTGGCGGTCGGCGACGTGGAGCTGGAGGACGTGCAGCGCGCCTTCCGCGACCTTCCCGCCGCGTCCGGCGCCGGGCTGGCCGACGTCCCGCTCTCCGACACCGTCCCCACGCTGGAGGCGGACACGCCGCAGGCCACGCGCGGGTGGATCGGCCGGGCGTACGCGGCGCCGGAGGCCAACCCGGCGGCGCTCTCGGTGGCCGCGCGCCTCCTGCAGAACGGGCTGCGCCGGCGGATGACGCGCTCGCAGGTGGAGGTGGAGCACTGGTGGACGCACCACGGCCAGGCGCTGGCGCTGGTGGTGGCCACGGCGGACTCGCTCCTCCCGGCGGCGGGGCGCACCTCGGCGGGCGCGCTGGAGTGGCTGGGGCAGAACCTCTCCGAGGACGCGGTGCGCGCCGCCGCCGACGGCATCCTCCGCGACATGGTCTTCTTCTCCCGCAGTCCCGACCGGATGGCCTCGCTGATCGGCGAGTTCGCCGACCGCGCGGGTGATCCGGACGCGGCGCAGCGCTTCCACTCCGCCCTGGAATCGGTCACCGAGGCCGACGTCCGCGCGGTGCTGGCGGAGCTGGGCGCGCAGGAGGCCGTGACGATCACCGTGCCCGCGCAGCGCATCCCCCGGGCGAACCGGCGATGAGAGCGATCCGAACCCTCGCCCTCGCGGCCGCCGCCCTTCTCTCCTCGCTCGCGCCAGTGCGCGCGGAGGCGCAGGACCGCGTCTACGTGCGCGCGGAGCCGGGGACGCCCGTGGTGGCCGTGGAGATCCTGGTGGGCGTGGGACCGGCGGACGAGCCGGCGGAGCAGGCGGGGATCACGTATCTCACCGCGCGATCGGTCGTGGAGCCAGCGCGGGCGCTCCTGGACTCTCTCGGGGCGCGGCTGGAGGTGGAGCAGCGGAAAGACGCCGTGGCCTTTTCGCTGATCGCGGCGCCGGACGTGTGGGAGGATGCGTCGCAGGCGCTGCTGGTGGCGCTCTTCCGCGATCCCGTGGACAGCGCGTCGGTGATCCGCGTGCGGCGGGCGCTGGCGCGCGAGCTGGAGACGCGGCGGCAGAGCCCGGCGGACGCCCTGGCGCGCGAGCTGGACCTGGCGGTCTACGGCGAGGCGCACCCGTGGGGGCATCCCTCCGTGGGGACGCCGGAGTCGGTGTCCCGGATCGGGGCGGCGGACGTGGACGCGTTCCTGAAGGGGAGCTTCACGCCGGAGCGCTCCGTGGTCGCCGTGGTGGGGCCGGTGGAGGCGGAGGCCGCCGTGGCGCGGCTGGCGGGGTTCATGGGCGAGGGCGCGCTCCGCGTCACCCCGCCCGAGGCGCCGCGGCCGGCGGGGGAGCCGGTGCACACGGAGTACGACGCCATCACCACCTGGGTGGCGGCGAGCTGGCACTTCGGGGCGGAGGCGGACGTGGAGGCGCTGCGGCTGCTCTCCAGGCTGGCGCTCCAGCAGGTCTCCTTCGGGCCCAGCCGCCGCTCGGTCTACGACAGCCGCGCGGACGTCCTGCAGTATCCCGGCGGCGGCGAGGTGCGGCTGCACGTGGTGGTGCCGCCGCGCGAGGCGGAGCAGTGGGCGGCGCGGCTGCGCGAGGCGGTGGGCGCGTTCGCCGGCCAGGCGCTGGCGGGGCCGGCGTTCGCGGAGCGGCTGCGGCGATACCGGGGCGAGCGGCTGCTGGAGCTGGACACGCCCGAGGCGCGCGCGGCGGCCATGGCCCGCTCGGCGCTCCTGGGCGACCCCAGCGCCACGCTGGTGGACTTCCTGGGGCTCTCGCCCGAGCGGCTGCAGCGGGCCGCGCGGGGGCTGGAGGCGCCGGTGATCGTCTTCCTGGGACCTTCCGAGGGCGAGGGGGCGTAGAAGGCAGGCTTGCGCGCGGCCGCGCGCTTTCGCGAGAGAGACCGAACGGGAGGTGGAGCGTGGCGGGCTGGAACGTGATCCTCACACTGCTGCAGATCCTGCAGGTGCTGATCCTGGTGCGGGTGGTGATGTCGTGGCTGGTGAGCCCCGCGTCGCGCAACCCGCTGGTGGAGTTCGTGCGGGCGGTCACCGACCCCATCCTGCGCCCCATCCAGTCGGTGCTCCCCAACACCGGTCCGCTGGACCTGTCGCCCATGGTGGCGATCTTCGCGATCTACTTGCTGCAGGGCTTCGTCTCGCGCATGGCGTACTGATTGCTTTCCGCGCGACGATCGAGATCGGCCCCTCTCCCGCGGATTCGGGACGGGGCCGATTCCGTTGAACGGAGATGGCTTCGGCGTGCGGAGCAGCCAAGTTCGGCGTGGAGCAAAGGGCGTCGGCGTGCCTTCGGCTACGGCGCCCCCTCCGGCGCGGTCGTCCACGGAACTGCACGTGGACGACTCGCGCGACCTCCCCCGTTCCGGGAGGCGTTCCGGGAGAGGCGGGGGCGCCTGGTTGCTCGAAGCGGTGCAACCGCAAAGCGCGAAGCGCCAGGGTGTTCCCCCTCTCCCGTTATCGGGAGAGGGGAACGCGTGACGTGTCCACGGGGCAGTTTCCGTGGACCGTCACGCGAGGGGTGAGGGCCCGTCGGGCGCGCGCCGGAGCCCTTCGCTCACGTCCCCGTGCAACGCTCCGCGCGATCCGCATCTACGGGCCGTCCGCGAGCCGCGAACCGCTCGCGCGTCTTCCCGCGGTCTGATCCCGATCCCCGAATCCCGATCCCCAGTCCTACTCCGAATCTCCCGGCTCCCGCATATGCACTCGAAGAACACCATCCGCCTGGCCCTGATGCTGGCGGTGATGCCCCTGGCGGCGGACGCGCAGCAGATGCGCCGGCCCGCCGAGCCGCTCTCCGACATCGCTCCGCTGAGCGACGACTTCACGGATCCGGCGTCGCTGGCGTCGTGGACCTCGCACGCGGCGGCGGAGGGGTGGCCGGAGATGATCGCGAAGGTGGACGTGGGGCGCACCGTCCCCGGATCGCTGTACCTGGAGCCGCACACCAGCGGCTGGTACGCGGACTTCCGCGCGCCCTTCCTCTTCCGCACGGTGGCCGGCGACTTCGACGTGGTCACGCGCCTCCGCGCGGCGGGGAAGAGCACGCCGGTGCCGACCGTGACGTGGTCGCTGGCCGGGCTCATGGCGCGCGAGCCGCGGAGCACCACGATGGAGACGTGGACTCCGCGGGGCGAGAACTGGGTGTTCGCGACGACCGGAGCGGCGGCGCGTCCCGGCGTGCCGGTCCTGGAGACCAAGACGACGGTGAACGGCCGCTCCGCGCTCAACCTGTACCCGGTCAAGGAGGGATGGATCGAGCTGCGGATGGTGCGCGTGGGGCCCGACTTCCTGATCCTCTTCCGCGAGGACGGCGAGCGCGCGTGGACGCTGCAGGAGCGCTTCTTCCGCCCCGACCTCCCGCGGACGCTGCAGGTGGGCGTCAACGCGTACACGGGGTGGGACGCCCTGCCGGAGCTCTGGAACGATCCCGCCGCCTACAACCGCCAGGTCCTCACCGGCCGCGCCGCCGACCTCGCGCTCACGGTGGACTACGTGCGCTTCGCCCGCCCGCGCGAGATCCCCGCGGCGCTCGTCCGCCGCCGCCTCTCCGACTACCGCGTCTCCGCCCCCGACCTCCTCGCCTGGCTCGATCCCGCGCCGGCGGGCGGCTGATCGGAAGGTCGGCCACTCGATCCGGGCCCCACGCGCCCGCCGTGCAGTCTTCGCACGGGGGGCGCGTTCGCGTCGGCGCGCATCCGGCGCGCGCGGGAGATCCACTCGGGCGAGATCGATCGCGGGCGGTGGGGAAGGCGCGCTACAGATCGGGACGCGGACGCCCCGAATCGCACGGAGCGAATCCGCCGGTCGCGTTGCCAAATCCTCGAACGACAGCCGTTTGGATCAGGCGCCCAGGCGGTACGCGCAATGCTTCCGCATCCTCCGCCCACGCTGCCGAATCGTCCCATCCACGGCACGTTCCGAGCGCCCGCCCGGCGCCCCGGAGCATCCTCGTCGGGCATCTTCCAATCCCCATCCCAGGAGGCACCTGATGCGAAGGATCCTCGCACTCCTCGCCGTTCCCGTGGTGCTCGCCGCCTGCGCGGAGGGCGGCCCCGTCGCCGCGCGCGGGGAGGCGCCGGACGCGGCGCGCGCCATCACGGGCGTGTACATCGTCACGCTGCGGCCCGGCACCGGCGCGGCCGAGCTCGCGGCGAGACACGGAATCCGGACGAGCCACGTCTACACCGCCGCGCTCGACGGATTCGCGGCGCGGCTCACCCCCGGGCAGATCGCCCTGCTGCGCGGCGAGCCGGCGGTGGCGTCCATCGAGGCCGACCAGGTGGTCGTCAAGCAGGGGACGTACGTCAACGCGCCGTGGAACCTGGACCGCATCGACCAGCGCGCGCTTCCGCTGGACGGGTCGTTCACCTATCCCTCGGCGGCGCACGTGGTCCACGCGTACGTGATCGACTCGGGGCTGCAGCCGGAGCACCCTGACTTCGGCGGGCGCGCGGCCAACGTGTACGACGCGTTCGGCGGCGACGGGCGCGACTGCAACGGCCACGGCAGCCACGTGGCGGGAACGGTCGGCTCCACGACGTACGGCGTGTCGGGGACCGTGGCGTCCACCACGTCGGGCGTGCGGCTGCGCGGGGTGAAGGTGCTGGACTGCAACGGGCGGGGGACCGTGTCGAGCTACATCGCGGCGGTGGACTGGGTGCGGACCCACGCGGTGCGCCCCGCCGTCGCCAGCATGGCCGTGACGACCGGCTTCTCCTCCGCGCTGAACGCAGCCGTCGACAACCTGGCCCTCTCGGGCGTCTTCGTGGCCGTCTCCGCCGGCGACGGCAACACCAGCGCGTGCGGCCGCTCGCCCGCCAGCGCCGCCGAGGCGTTCACCGCCGCCGCCAGCGCCAGCGCGGACGCGCGGCTCTCCACGTCGAACCACGGCTCGTGCGTGGACGCCTACGCGCCCGGCGGCGCCGTCACCTCGCTCTGGCTGAACGGCGGCACCGCCACGCTGAGCGGCACCTCGTCGTCCGCGGCGGCGGTGGCGGGCGCGGCGGCGCTCTTCAAGATGAAGCACGGCGAGACCAGCTCGGCGATGATCGATTCGTGGATCAAGGAGTGGGCGACGCCGAACGTGGTCACCGGCAACCCCACCGGCACGCCCAACCTGCTGCTGTACGTGGGGATCGACAGCTGGATCTGATCCGGATCGAACGAAAGCGGGGCCGGAGCGCGCCACGCGCCCCGGCCCCGCCGCCGTTCCAGATCGATCCAGGGCTCAGCTTCCGCACGGGATCCCCCAGCTCCCCCATCCTGTCATCCTGAGGCCGGACTCGCGCAAGCCATTCGCTCGCATGGAGATCCGCAGGCCGAAGGATCTATGGCCGGGCCAGCGAAGCCCTCGGCTTTTTCACCCCAAGCCATGGATGGATCCTCCAGTCGCTCAGGCTCCTTCGGGATGACACTTCCGCGCGTGGCCGGGATGCACATCTGGTTGCGGCACTGATCTCAGCTGTAGCAGCCCAGCGGGTAGTCGAGCGCCGAGTGCTGGCCGGGGAAGCTGAAGTGCCACCACTCCTTGTCGTAGTTCGACCAGCCCTCGGCCTGCATCGCGCGGAGCAGGATCGCGCGGTTCTCGCGGACCTTGCCGGTGGCGTTGGCGGTGTGGGCGTCCTCGGAGAAGGTGTCGTACGGCGTCCCCATGTCCAGCTCGCCCCCGTCGCTCAGGCGGACGACGGTGAGGTCCACCGTGGCGCCGCGGTTGTGGCCGCTCCGGCTGGCGACGTAGCCCTGCCGCAGCACCCACGTGTTGCCCGTGCGGTGCGCCCAGGTGACCATCGCCTGCGTGGCGCGGATGGGGCGGTAGCCGTCGAACACCTTGAGCGCCAGCCCCTGCCCCGCCAGCCGGCGGTTCGCCCGCGCCAGCGCCTGCGCCGCGCCCGGCCGCAGCAGCGCCAGCGGCACGTCGTAGCCCGGGAGCCGGCGCCCGGTGAAGTTGTTCTCCGTCGCGTAGCGGATCTCCGCGCGGATCGTCGGGTCCAGCTTCGTCACGTCCACCAGCTCCGCGCCGGCCGGAAGCTGGCACGACCGCGCCCGTGCCGCGGGCACTGCTGATCGGGATTCCGTCGTCCCCTGCGCGGTCGCCCTCGATCCCGTGCTGCCCTGCGCCGTCGCGCATCCCGCCAGCGCGAGGGAGAGCGAAAGGAAGAGCGCCGCCGCCCTAGAACTCATGTCGCCCGCCATCGGCACCCAGCTCCGTTCGGGGAAAGATCTTCCGCGCGCCCTCGATGTCGGATTCCGCGACGCCGTAGGGGAGGTGGACCAGGATCAGCCGGCCGGCGCCGGCGCCGCGCGCCACCTCCGCGGCCTCCTCGTAGGTGGTGTGGACGCCCGCGAACTTCTCCTTCATGGCCTCGTGCACCAGGATGTCCGCCCCGCGCGCCATCTCCGCGATGGGCTCCGCCACGTCCGTGTCGCAGGAGTACGCCACCGTCCCCGCGCCCACGGCCTCCACCCGAACCCCGATCACCGGCACGGGGTGGATCCCCGGCGCCGCCGTCACGCGCCAGCGGTCGTTGCGCAGCACCTCCGCGCCCGCGCGGTGCTCCACCCTGCGCCAGTCGATCTCCGGCACGTCCTTCCACGACTTCGTGTCGAAGCTCTCCCACGAGCGCCGCGCCTGCGCCAGCGCCGGCTCGATCCCGATCACCGGGATGGGGCGGCGGCGCCCGGCGAGCCAGATCTTCTCCATGAAGAGCGGGAAGCCCGAGACGTGGTCGGCGTGCTCGTGCGTCACGATCATCGCCTCGATGGAATCGGGGTGGATGCGCGCGACCAGGAGGCGCTGGACGACATCGCCGCCGCAGTCCACCACCAGCGTCTGCCCCCCGGTCTCGAAGGCGAGCATGGTGGTGGTGCGGTCCGCGTCGCTGAACCCCGCGCCGGTGCCGAGAAGGTGGAGGACGGCCATGGACCGAAGTGCGAGAGTGCGAAGGTGCGAGAGTGCGGAGATGCGCTGCCCGCATCCGCGCTCGCGGCGGCCCGACGCGGGTGTCGGCGCGGGACTTGCCCGCCTGACGCGCCGCCGCCCGATGTCAGTCTACGACCGAGGTGGAGGAGGGGCAAAGAGCGCGCGGACCGCAAAGCGCGGCGTGCGGGCGATCACGTTCGCACGTTCGCACCCTCGCACTTCAGTCCTCGGCTTCCGTGTTGTTGCACGGATGGTTCGGGTTCCCCAGCGCGGCGGAGATCTCCAGGTTGTAGCGGGCGGCGGCGTTGGCCTCCACGCTTCCCGGAGCGGCCGCGGCGGGGCGGGCCTTCATCGCGGCGGTGGCGAGGCGCGTGGAGTCCTCGTCGGCGCGGGCGGCCAGGGCCGAGTCCATCAGCGCGGCGCTGCGGGCGGCGGCGTCGGCGTGCTGCCGGAGCGCGAAGGCGAAGCCGTAGCCGGCCGCCACCGTCTGCTCCATCGGCGTGCCGCGGGCACCGGCCAGCACCGTGTCCAGCTTGGCCAGCCGCTCCTTGGCCTGCAGCGCCAGCTCCTCGGCCACGCAGAGGGTGCGTGCGGTCACCTGGCGGGCGGACCGCTTCTCGGGGCTCTCGCGGTCGCAGGCGGCCAGCGCGAGCGCGGCCAGGACGACGGCGGTCAGGGGGGCGATGCGCATCGGGGTCAGGATCTCGAAAGTGGTGGACGATCGGGCCGGTACGGGGCGAGAACGCGCCGTCTCAGCCGCCCGTGACGGCGGACGGGAAGAGGTCGCGCTCCACCAGCTCGCACAGCAGGTGGATGAGGGTGATGTGCGCTTCCTGGATGCGCTCCGTGGCGTCCGACGGCACCACCAGCGGATCGGTGCAGAGCGCCGCCACCGGTCCGCCGCCGCGCCCCAGCAGGCCGACCGTGACGGCGCCGCGGGCGTTGGCCGCCTCCACCGCCGCCAGCACGTTGGCCGATCCGCCGCTGGTGCTGATGGCCACCAGCACGTCGCCCGGCTGCACCATGGCCTCCACCTGGCGGCTGAACACCGAGGCGAAGTCGTAGTCGTTGCTCCAGCAGGTGAGCGTGGCCGCGTCCAGCAGGTGGTGCGCCGGGAGCCCCGGGCGATCGCGCTTGTAGCGCGCCACCAGCTCCTCCACCAGGTGCATGGCGTCGCACGCCGAGCCGCCGTTGCCGCAGGCGTACAGCCGCTTTCCCGCGCGGAACGCGTCGGCCACGCGGGTGGCCACGCGCAGCACGTCGGGCGCCATCTCGCGCAGCGCCAGCTTCACGCGGGCGGACTCTTCCAGCGCGCCGTGGATCAGGCCGATGGGGTCGGCAGCGGTCATCGGGTCGGGCTCGGGGGTGCGTGTCGCTCGGGCGGCGGGGAATCTAGCGAGAAAGTGCGAAAGTGCGAGAGTGCGAAGGTGGAGATGCGACGGGCATCCGACGGATGCGCTTCGGCGGCGGGGTGCGGATGATGGGGATCGCGCGGGGAGCGGCGGGGCGATCCGGCCCGTGGCGTCCGTGGATGCCGATCCTCGCGGTGCTGATGGTGGCGCTGGGGGGGTGCAGGAAGGGCGGGGGGGAGATGGCCTCGCTGGCCCGCGTGCAGCTGCCGGACAGCGTGGCGGCGGGCGCGACCCTCGCCGTCGACTCGCTGCGGCGAGCGTGGGTGGGCACGCCGGGGCGGCTCACCGTCTACGACTCCGCGGGGCGCGAGGCGGCGCGGGTGGCGGCGGGGGGACAGCTGGTGCCGCGCGTGCTGTGGATGGGAGACAGCGCGGTGTACGTGCGCGCCGGCGGCAACGTGTCCGTCATCGACCCGCGGACGGAGAAGCGCGCCGGCACGCGGCAGCTGTCGCCGGTGGCGCGCGATCCGCGCGGGCGGTGGGTGTACACGGCGGGGCGGCGCGGGGGCGTGCTGGGGCTGGCCCCGGGGACGCTGAAGATCCGCTGGGGGTGGCCCGACGCCGGCGCGCCCGCCACGGCCATCGCCGTCTCGCCGCTGGGCGACCGCGTGTACGTGGCGCTGGACGCCAGCGAGCGCAACGGCACCGCGCCCGCCGTGGAGGTGCGCGACGCGCAGAGCGGAAGGCCGCTGCACCGCTGGGAGGCGCCCGCCGCCATCACCGTGCTGGAGGCGGGGCCCGACAACACCCTCTACGCCCTCGTCGGGGGCTCCGTCACGGCGCTCCGCCACGGGTCCGGAGGGCTGGCCCCGCTCTGGAGCGTGGCGGCGGGCGACGAGCCGCGGCTGCGCGTCTCGCCCACGGGGACGCGGGTGGCGGTGCTGAGCGAGGACGAGGGAGTGCGGCTGCTGGAGACGGGGAGCGGGGAGGTGGTGGGGCGGACGGACGAAGCGCCCCGCGACGCCGCGTTCGACGTCGAGGGGCGCCTCTGGGTCCTCTACCCGCGCGAGATCCGGATCATGCGCTGACCCGGAGCCGCCGCGTCAGTGGCCGCCCAGGTCCGCGCCGCTGGACTTGCGCATGAAGAACCCGGCCGCCAGGAACGGAAGCGAGTTCAGCCCCAGCGAGGCGAGCGCCGCGTACGTGAGCCAGTGCGGTCCGGCGAAGAGCGAATAGATCAGCGCGGCGATGCCCGGCAGGGTCATCAGGATCGCAGCGAGCAGTGCGTACTTCATCTTCAGGTCTCCGTGCGTGCGCCGGTCCGGTCGCGGATGGGAAAAATCGGGCGCAAAGTTAGCCAGCCCCCGCCTCATCGGCAAGTCGGGGGCCGCGGGCCCGTGGGGTGTCGGGAGATCTCCCACGGGCCGTCGAGGCTTCCCCCGATTGTCGCGTGGGGCGCTCCCCGCGACCTTACGGCGCACCGATGAGATCAAGGAGATCCTCGTGATGGATAAAGATCCGAACCGCCTGATCGACAAAGATCCCAACGAAGTCCCGCTCCCCCCGCTGATGCTGCGGCTGGGGCGCGCCGTGCTCCTCCGCTGCCCGTTCTGCGGCGGCGGCCCGCTGCGGCAGGGGTGGATGAAGCTGCGCCCGCGCTGCCCCCGCTGCGGGCTGCACACCGAGCGCGGCGAGCACGACTTCTACCTCGGCGCCATGATGTTCAACCTGGTGATCGCCGAGGGGATCATGATCGCCCTGCTGGTGGGGTTCATGGTCTTCACCTGGCCCGACGTCCCCTGGAGCCAGCTGTACGTCGGCGGGCTGATCCTGATGGCCGCGGCGCCGTTCATCCTGTTCCCGTTCTCGCGGACCATCTGGATGGCCTTCGACCTGATGCTCCA
>Ga0247770_1002108_pt1 | contig 12291 bp, 15 predicted proteins | sample UWRJL136409B6_FD_179943 | JGI IMG/M metagenome (GOLD analysis project Ga0247770, IMG submission 179943) | Plant litter microbial communities from Arlington Agricultural Research Station in Wisconsin, United States - UWRJ-L136-409B-6 | ecosystem: Environmental > Terrestrial > Plant litter >... | reverse complement strand
GCGGGGATCCATTCTTGATGCGGGTCCCACTATCACTTCGTGCGGGGTGTCCGGTTTGCGGGAGCACGCGATTGAACATTGTGGTCCCCAACAGTTGAAGGACCGAATCATCCAGTCCCGAGTTCACCGCGAGCGCGACCAGTTCATTGCGTCCATCCCAGAGCACCAAGCCCTAACACTTGCGTCGTCCTACCGCAATGCAGCGCACTGCAATTTCTTCGACAGACCTAAGCGTGTTTGAGCTTTAACACCCCTATGCGCGGGCCATGAAGACTCTTTTCCCGCTACTCGCCCATTGCACTCAACAACACTTGGTCTCCGCCATAACGGCGCCCCGCAGCCCCGCCGACGGCACTTGCCGCATGCGGCGCGGTGGGAAGGTTGAGGGGGGTTGGCTTGTAGGCTTTCGCCACAATGTCGGCGGCGTGGACAGTGTTGTCGCCAGGCTCTGTCCCCCAAGCGGTTGACAAAATAAAAAAGACTGAAAATGCCAGTGGCCCGTGCTTTCGGTAGAATCCTATCAGACACTCTAATATTTTTAACTCTATCAGTCGAACGCCTCGCCTTATGTTGATAGTACGAATCGGTAGTGTGTTAAGAAAGTATCATTAGGAAATCTCTCGGTGGTGTGACGGTACTTCGAGGTACCTAGCGCCTGGGCAAACTACCACCCCTTCAAAGGTATTGCAAAGTAATGAGTTTCTTTTGTTTTGTCAACCGCTTGGACGTGTAGGCAGGCCAGGAGGGCAAGTAGAGACTCGATACCGTTAGTGGTGGTGCCTCATTAGCTTAGCGGCTAGGTCGCGACAGGGAGGGCGGGGAGGCCGTCGTTTGCGCTAAGCTGGCTTGAAGAACTGGTTCTCGTCCCCTTGCCGAGTTTTTGGTCCTCCCCAGGGCGTCATGTCACGACTCGGAGCGGGATCGAGGTCTGCATGCCGGAGCTTGTTCAGGGCATCCAGCGGCTGGCAGCAGTGGGGATCCATCCATCAGAGTTCGTTTTGGCACTGTTGCGTTCCCTTCGTTCCGTAGCGGGTTCACGAGCGGACCCGAGAAGAAGGGTCTCAGGCAGCTGTGGTCAAAAGACGCTGGGCCGATGTAGTAACGATGGCAGCTAAGAAAAGCTACCAGCAATGATCCAGAGGTTGCAACTGTAGTGCAGACCGACGTGGACACGGAGCCCTCAGGTAATTTGACCGAGATCACATATGCCGAGTAATTAGCTGCAAGAATAGATCATTTCATCACCAACGTGGACACAGATTTACCAACCAGGCGTCTCGTTGGTGTTGATCATATGTGATGACCAATTATACTCGAGCTTGGGTGCTCGTTACCGAGCTGTCGGGACAAAATCACGCCAGCGCCACACGGCTACGGTGCCCGGTTCCAGACTATAAATTGTTGGCGACGTAGCTCCTCTTCCCACCCCTTTGTTCACAAAGCGCCCTTTGAGTGTTTCCAGCAATGTGCTATTTCGAACAGGTACGGTTTACATGTGGTTCTTGGAGGTGGGGGCGATTCCGCGAGCAATGCAATAAGGAATACAGAACTGGGGAAACATGCGGGCTTAAGCTTGTCTTTTCCTGTCGGGACGAAAGCAGAGATTGCAAGGCTTGTATTAAAATTGCGACAAAGCAGCGCCAAATCACGAAGATGACGATGGATCTGGAGAGATGGAGGCGAGATGGAAACCGCCCAGCGACTGTCGAAAAAACAGAGAGCGATGTTGTCAGGCTACAGTATTTGGTCTTACAACTCCGGAGGCAGCATGCGGAAGGGCAATTTGGTGGACCACAATTTCGGCAGAGAAACAGGACTAATAGTCAACGACATACAGGTGAGGATAATAACAGCTCGGCTAGAAACGGACTGACACTACACAGCAATAGGAACTAGTTCACAATCATCGAGTGAAGCCAGAGGCGACGCAGCGTTTCGTGGATGATCTAGCGCTGCCGGAGAATCACCTAGCGAGGCTCAAGCCCACAGATCAAGATCACACGCCCGCACGAAGTGATGGTGGGACCCGCATCAAACAGACCCCACAGACGGATCCGGTCCCCGATCCGCCGACGCGGTGCTTGGTAGCTCTCCAATGCGCCTGCACACGTGCTACATCTGAGATATCGACGATCGCGGCATCGCTCCGAAGTCGCGGTAGTGACGCTTCCCCGCCACCTGTATTATCCGCCGACCGACTGACTCCTCGGCTCCCGGGAGAAGCATAGCTTGTGGTGGTATGTGTATAGCCAACGGTCGCAGGTCGGGGTTCGGAACATCGGGAATGGCCCGCGAGTTCGGCCTGAGCGAGAACCCAATGCGTCACAATCGGCTCGAGCGGTGACCTTCGCCTAGCTCAGGACAGTTACGCAGTCGCCGACCATCCCTACCGTACCCGAACTGAGCGAGAGCCCTGGCGCCATGTGCGGCCAACGAGAAACACAGATGTGGACTGGGGCTGGTGTGCCGAGTTTGGTCCAAAAACTCCGTCCCTCCGCCCATCCTCCGGCCGTCTCACAGCCCCCACACCGGCGCAAAAGGATCCACATGCGGGGCAGCCGACCGACACGTCGACACGTCGACAGACATCTCTCTCTCTGCGGTCCCCGACTGGAAGAAGCTCGGCGGATTGCCGGCAGCGGTGGACCAAAACGTCACGAAGCTCGAATATCCTCGACCTTGACCATGCGCCTCAGCCTAATGTCTGACGCGGCCGAGCAGGGAAATTTAGTGGCGTCAACGGCCCAGAGCCGCCCACTTGCACCCCGGGTCGCTCCCGCAGGCGCACTTGGTTTCGACTCCCTCGAGGTAAAGTACCCGTGGCCAGTCTGGTCGGCGACGAGGGCATGGAGGTGCGACGGGGGAAAGGAAGCTCCCGCGCGCGTATTTCTCGTTGGAGGTCTGGTGAGCTTGGTGTCCCGCCCCTGTTCCCTCGCGGCCGAATTCGACGAGACCTATAAAACGTAGCGGTTAGCTAAGTTATGAAAAGCTAGTAAAGCCTACCTTGATAGAGCTAGTGACTTGGCCGCACGTGCTGGTGTGACACCCATGGCAGCCGTGGCCGTGGCGGCGAGATGCTCGAGGTCGGGGATCAGGATCGCCAGATTGAAGCCAGAACTCCGACCCCGAGTGAACAGGCGATCGCGGGATCGACATCTTTGCGCCCCCTGGCCTAGGCCCTGCCACGGTCCCCAAGTGTGAGGTATCGTCAGACCACAGACTCGTCGCGCTCTCCGTTCCCGAGATACCTGGCGGGAGTGTCAAACTCCGCGCTGCCGAATGCGCTTTGCCCTTTCGGTGAAGCGCCCGGCATGTTGTCATGGGCGCGAGATGCTCAAGGTCAGGGATCGGGATCGCATGTCCACAGTGAAACAGTGACTTCGCTCCGTTCGGCGGCGGGCACACGGGCAGGTTCGGTAAAGAGCAACGTCGAACAAGAGGGCGATTGACCAGGGCGGTACGACAAGGCAGAACCTGTTCATCTCTTTGTAGTCCGTGCGGAGCCCGCCAGCATGCCCGCCTTCGCTATAGCCGACGGTGCTCTCTAGAGCTGGCTTCGAAGTCCTCTCGGTCGCGCCACCACTCCGTCCTCCCGCCAACATCGCTTGGGTATCGTTGCTTCGTAGCTGGCTAGTTCGGTGTGCCGCCCCGCTCTCGCTTGTCGCCCTTGCTTGTCATCGTCTGTTGAGGGCAAGGAGAGGGTGCAAGCGATCGGCGAAGCTCTCCTACGGACAAGCTTGTCGATGGTCTTTCCTAGCAGGTCGTAGCGGTGGTCGCGAGCAACTTCTACGAGCTCGGGTGAGGTGGCGTCTGCGAGATCCAGCAGCCTTCGCTTTGGGGGCGGGTGGTTGAAGGTGTGGGGCCGGCCTTTGATCTTGTCAGCGTCGTGCAAGCGATACGCGATGGATGGACTTGGTGAGTACGCCCTGACAGAGAGTCAACGATCGTAGAACAACTACACGAGACCCTTCCCCGTGAGCCCGCCGAGCCATCCTTTGGGGCCCGGTTATCGTCCCTTTGCGTCAAGTTGTGGACCACGCAGCTCGGACACTTGACACAGGGCACAAGAACTGGGCCGCACAAAGAGGCCGGAGGAACCCCAGAGGTAACCGACGTGTCCGTCTCGAGGATCTTGTATTCTGCCGTCCCGATCTATGGTAAGGTGTGGCACGGAGCGGCAGCCGCGGGACTCCGAGGATAAGGCTGATCTCCTTCACAGTATGGTGAGCACATTGGAGCCTCGATACTTCCAACTGACGACGCGTCATCCCGGCACATGCCGCGACCTGACGAATCCATCGCGTTCGACGACAGCGAGGTCTGATGAGTGGAGCAGGAGTAGCCGGTGACATTCATGAACAGGAGCCCGGACTCGACCGACATGGTCCCGGCGTGGATCCAAGCATCGCGCTGGCGTCGACGATGCTCGCATCGAACAGCGGTAGATGGGCTGATGGGCTTCCTCCTGGTCGTCGTTGGTGCCGGGGCCATGGCGGTCCAGGCGCATGCCGATGCGCTATTTCTAGCCGCCCGATAGCTGGGGCGGGTACTGACGGGCCTTGTCGGCGAGGCTTGAGGAGTTCGGCGACGCGCGGCTTGCGGCGGGTGCGAGCGGGTAGGCCATGATGCCTGCGATGGGTGCCAACTGAGCAGTTTTGATGGATTGGGATGCGCCGTAGCTTCGGCGCCTCCAAGACCCCTCTCTACGAACAGTGTAGTAGCCGAACTTGCCCTCGCCCGCCGATAAGCCGAACGAAGCGAAGTCATCGATATGGAGAGTTAGAGTTCTGCCGCAAGCTGCCCGTTGGCTGTCCAATCTGGCGTGATGGACTCGGCAGCCATTAAGGTTATTGCGTGACGCGACGGACAACCCTGGTGTGACGGGGTGACAGGAAGCTCAACATTACGGTGACTTACGCCTGCTAGACTACCCGCGCGCGGGCATCCGCGATGATTCTGCCCCGCGGCCCCGTCAACATGCCCATGTTCATGCCCGTGGCCACGCAGGCGTCCCTCAAGAGCCTCGCACCCGATCTCTAGGGCACCAGCTGCCAGCTCTGCCTCAACCCTCAGACGCAGGAGGGGAGGCAAATTGCACTCTGCCAAAAAAACGGCAGAGAGGGTATCGTGTGTGCCAAGCTGGTTTGGAGACCGGTTCTCGTCCCCTGTGCCAAGTTCTGGTCCTTAGGAGCCGAGGCCGCGGTACCATAGTACGCCGGGGAGGCGGCTACGGTACGCGGAGGATCGGGTGCTGTGCGGGGGGTTGTCGAGGGCTCCTTTGCCGTCCAACTGTCCGATCTAGGCGTCCTGTCGGCTCCTCAGGTACGCCCACCCACGGCACACGTGCCAGTTGGGGTTCCCGACGCCAGCGGCCTTCGACGTCTTCCTATGCCCGTGCTTGTCATCGGCGTGGCCGTTGTCGCCGTCGGCTTAGGTGTCGACTAAGCCGTGAGCACCAGTGTAGCCAACGGGTAGGTAAGAGGAAACGGGGATCGCAGGCACGGTTGTTCGATAGTCTGCTAATGACAAGAATCCAAGCCAACTGCTCGGCCATGCCGGGGGGTTGGCGGGGGGACGGCGGCCATTTTGCGCCAGCGGGACTTCGAGCCTTTGAGGTAGAGTTCTCGCTGTTGGGGGACACGGACTCGTGGAAAAATGGGGCCGTAGGTAGGGCGAATACGTCTGAACACAGAAAGTATTAGTATAAAGCGGGCTCCGCGTTGAATGCGCCAAAAGAGAGGAGTGACCTGATCGGCGGCTTGGTCTCCCTGGCGTGCCGTGCTGCCCAGTGACCCCGACTGCGGTGTCCGCCTTCGCGGCTCAGGGAACCGGGAGAGTTGCGCCAAATGGCGATATGCCAGTTGAAACCACATCCACCAAGCTGCGCTGCACTTCACGCGGGTCGGGGAGTTGCGGAGCGGGTTGTGGCGAAGGGGGTCGTGTGCAACTTCGATAAGGTTGTGTGAGTGGCGCAAAGTACGCCGGAGGATACGGCCAGGGTACAGGAGGATCGGGTGCAGTGTCGGGGGGTTGTCGAGGTATTTACGTCCTTGCGAACCTCTCCCGGCCAATTTGCCTGGTAAGCGATGCGCGATGGAGGATTCGGTGAGCACGATAGAGTAGGGGCGAGCACCTGCGGGACCTCCGCAGCTGTCGAACATGGGCTGAACCAGAAATCTGACAGGGCGGTAAGACATGGCAGAACCTGTTCATCAGTGGCGGAGCCAGCGAACTTTGTCAGCAAGTGCCGGTGCGCACTGCCGCTGGCCCAAGCCCACAATCAAGATCGAGGAGCCCTCCAGTAAGTCGTTATGCAGGCGACACCTCGCACTCGCAGGTCGGGATTCGGAACATCGGGAATTTGCCCACGATTTGGTACACTTCTTCACGAGGTGCTTGCGCTTTTTGCATCTCGGTAAATGCCGCTCTCAGCTACCAGCCTCGGTGCGCGGCACAACGACGGAGCATTTGCATGGCGCTGGGCACGCCAGTGCGGGGTGGCCAAGACTGGCGCTTCTCTTGCCGCGCTAGGAAAAACTTCTCCAGGTAGTTCGCCCCGACTTTAACCACCTCGCAAGTTCCCTGGATGCTCCGATTACACCTTCGGAGACAGGCTGAGATACTCTCCCGACGACAATCTCGGCAAGACCACTGACAAGCTTCTCCCGGAGTAGAAGCTTTGCGTCCCTCACCGGCACGAACCCGTCCACCTCGTCGTCCCTCTACATCCTCGAGCCTGCCTTACCCATCAGCCCTAACGTCGGGTCGAATCAGAAGCACATAGACGGGCACGCCAGCCATCACCGTTCTTGGAGGACATACGCGGCGACCTTCTCCGTCTTCACCCCCAATTGGCCAGCACCAAACAGCAACGCTTCCGGCCGTCGTCCGGCCCGTCGAGGCGGACTTGGACGCGCCACATACCCCGTCACGCCGCGACGCAGACGCCGAACCCTATCAGCGGCGCCCGTCATGTCGACGGCGGCCTCGCTTACGGGCTTCCGTCGCCAAACCCGCCAATATACTCGCCTTCGCCATGGCGGACGGCCGCATGGACTACTCGTGAGAGACGGTGCTCGCCAGATGGCACTATGCAGGCGCGGGACTATTCTGGAAGCCGCAACCGCCCCTCCACCGCATCTACTGATGCCTCTGGTGGCTCGCACGGAGGATATACACCGACTGGAAACAAGCCTGCAACTGCATTCGCCGTGCTCGGCGTCGTTGCTTGTCTCGGGGTGCCCTGGCTGGCTGAAGGTGTGAGGTCGAGATTTTGATCTTGTCGACAGGCTTGGCCATCGCGGTATCTGGGCCCAACTGCTCCAACATCATGGCTGCGCAGCCCACTCGCCGCTGGACCTACTCAGGTCAACGGCGCGTCATTAGAACTGGGTCTCGCGCGGCAAACCCCAATTCCTTGGTCTACGGTGTATTCGTGCGCCGCAATGAGCAGCTCGGCTCTCGCACAAGAGATTCTGCGGGGTCGACCAAGCACATGTTGAATGGCGATGCGTTGCAGTTGATGGCATGCTCTTGGTCGCCGCCAAGGTAGATAAGGTGAAGTGAGACACGCGCGGATAGGCTAACCAGGAATCTGCTTAGCGTCAACGCTCCCGCCTCGTTGGTACGCCAGCGCCGACGCGCCACCGACTGGATCCGATGGCGGTGAAGGGTCGCGTCCGGCGATGACGCGAAACTTTGTCCCCCAAGAGGCCATACCTGGTGCTGTTGAACTGCAGTTCTGCACAATCAGCCAGGAAGCACACGCGAAGTGTGCTGTCTGGGGGCTTGTGGGCACGGATGCGTTCATGCCCGCTCTGTCTCCAGAGACAAGGCGAACCGCAAGCCAACCTCATCTTCTGGCACCACCCGTCCCCAGTCGGGCGCCATCATGGAATGGAACGTCGTCGGCGGAATACGGTGTCGCGAGCATGAACATGTTGACGGTCAAAGGGAAGAAATATAGAGGCTGGTTTGTCCGATGGTGCTGTCGAGACGTGGGCGCCGGGTCGCTGCAAGTGTTCGGAGCGCGCTGTGGCGGGCTGATTCTAATTGAGGCGGTCCACGAGGGCGCGGGGTCGAAAGCGATACTTGACGAAAAGCATGTACCAACGCTGGAAGCAGCTGACCTCGCGGACGCCGATCTGGCGCCGCCCACTTCTGCGATGACTTTTGCGCAGACGTCGGTGCGTCGTTCGGGGGTGGCGTTAAAGCTGTAGCATGCGTAGGTAGGGGTTGACTGTTGAATTAGGCGGTCAGTAATTGTAGTGAAGAGAAGAGTGATCATCATGGTAAATAACACATCGAGCAATTAAGCTGGAATTGCTGCCCGACCTCTGCTGCATCCGTCGTCCGATCCGCTGACCCTGCCTCGGCGGCGCGCCGGGAAAGAGCTCTGCGTCTCGATACCAAGCTCAACGTGGTTCAACATTGCCTGTAGGTCCTCTCTGAAGCGAGGCAAGCGTGGCCCCATTTCGACAATCCAAGACTGGGAAAGCGATCCTGGATGCGGTGCGGATCGAGGCGAGCGGCGAAGGCGTGAGCCGGAAGCAATGGGAGAGATTGACTTGACGAAGGACTTGGACAAGGTGTAGATACGGTGTTAGACATGGAGCCATGAGCCCAGAGTAGACCGGCAGGCGCCCGAGGCAGCACGGCGAATACCTGCCCACGTGTCTATCACCGTTTCATAGAGCTTTCAATACTGTCTCATCGCAAGGGATTTGCGCGGCCGGGGAAGACGTTAAAGCGCGGAATGCCGGCGTGGACCGAGAGGACTTCGAAGCCTGCTCTAGCAAGCACCGTCGTCTTCGTCATCGGCGTCGGCGTCGCGGCTTGGCGGGGCCGTGACCCACACCGGCTTCCGTCGATATGGGTGGGGTCGAATCATAGCCCTCCATGAATGGTTGCAGCTTCGGGGTGCCATATCCAGGGCTTTGCAAGTGCGACGAGGCAGTGTGTGCCGATAAAAAAAAAGTGTGTATGATTGCGATAACTCCTAGTAAATAGTATCTATCCATCTGTCTCTCATGATATTTCCCAGATTAGGGAGGTCTGTCCACACCGATGACTCCCGTTGCCAGCCTCGCTAATATACTCGCCTTCGCCATAGCCGACGGCCGCATAGCCTACTATTGACGAAGACGGCGCTCAACACGTCCTCATCACTACTCCTATCGTCACTCATAGTGCCCGGGGTAGTAATCCTGAGGTAGTGCATATCCTGTAGAATGGTCTGTAATATCTTGAAGTGGCTCCAGCTCGATACTCTTCCAGTCTAAAATGTCGCACTTCGGCCCGCCCTTGCCCATAAAGTGGCTGTCAATGTGGTCGAAGCGCTCTGCCCAGGCCAGCCCGCCGTTTTTTGTAAACTCAATCGTCTTTTGGCAGAAGCCGCACCAGAAGTGCGACTCGAAGTTGCGACCGATGCAGCAGTCGGTGCAGCGTTTCTCAACCGTAGCTGTGTCCTTAATGCCGTGATCCTTGTCGAGATGGTGGCCGAAGGTCTCACGGCGGTGGCAGATCTTGCCACATAGTATATTAATGTTGGGCTTGTCCTTATCCATAACGCGCTCAGCACAACGCCAGAACTGGAGCTGGATGTGTTGGTTGTTCTCGTGGCGCTTCCAATCATTCTTACTGCCAAAGCGCTTGTCACAGTCCGGGAATTGGGTGCAGGCATAGGGCTTCTGATGCCGTTTCAGGTGTTTTCTGAATATATATTAGAGGGTAATAATAATTCGGGGATGGGGTCGGCTTACCTGAGCTCGCAAGCACGTCTGAACGATTTGTTGCACTCCTTACATTTGGTGTCCTTAGCCCCATCCTTGACAAGGACCTCCTTTGTCGGCCTTAGTTGGGTCTCCTTCACTTCATCCTCGTGACCTTTGGCTTTCTGATATCCAAACTTTGACACAAGCTTATCGAGCATGCCTTTTTCCATCAGTAACTCGAATAAGGCGCCTACCTCAGTCTCATCGATGAAGTGTTCGGTGCTTGGCATTAGGTATGGCGCTGGGACGTTAGTTGTACCGGGAAACATTTGCTGGAACATCCGAATCCATTGTTCACTCGGTTCTTCCTCCTGTCGTCGTCGGCGGCTGTTGATGATACTAGTCTGTTGGCCGGGCGTGAGATGGAGTTGGTTTCGACACGCGGCAGATCGGCCAGAACGGGAACAGACACATTTGTGATGATTCTTCAGATGTTCCCTACGGTAGTTTCAGGTTAGCCCCTGTGATAGGTCGTCTTGAGCAAGCATAGAGGGATGCGTACTTGACGTGTCTGAAGTCTGGGGAGCCGTGCGAGCATGTCTTCGATAGGCTCGCATGGGGATATCTTCGGAAGAACGGACATGCTAACCGAGCAGACGTTGTGGCGTTTTGCCTGATACCCGGGCCGAGACTCTGGACCTTGCTGAACGAGTTGGCGCCGGCACTGGGGTTAGGGGTCAAAGGGTTAAGAATTTGCGGCGAATCAATGTGCTTGGCCAAGGGCGTGCTCTTGGCTGGTGCGCGGACTGAGGTAGACCTTGGGACTTTCGGCTTTGAGTGGGTTCGTTTCAGTTCGAAGCGCGCCTCTTTGCCGCCTCTGCCCAAAATCCCTCTGCAGTTTGGTGCCTCGCATAGACAAGCTGGTTGATTTGAGTCATCCATGCTGTTGTTGAAGTTGTAGTCAAATGTTAATTCTTCGCCTTCAGATATAAACTGATTGGCGAAAATACCCATCCTGACACTCTCTCCAACATGCCACCCCTCGACATAGCAGTTAGGTTTGCAAGAGTGGTTTATAAACCTCGAATCGTTACCTTTCTTAGTGGCATCAATGACACACCTTGGGGGACCGTCGCGGTGACTCTCTGAGTTCGGTGTCAAAAAGTAAAGATGGCTTTGCCCTTCGGCCTTATACTTGGCCTTTCGGTGGGAAACCTTCGCCAAGGGGATGACCTCGCCCACGTATTCAATAATGAAAGAATCTTTTTGAATGTCCGTTTTGGCGTAAAGTCCACGGCCCTTTTCCCCTGCTTCACGTACAATAGTGGACGCATACGTTTGTCGTCGGAAGCGCTGATTTGTGCAGGGAGCTGTGCGTCCACATGTGTCAGGGCATTCGTACCTCATCGCGCGGTTTTGGCAAATCGATTCATCGGCGCACTGGGCTACAATGCGTTAAATAACTCTCAAACTCAAGGATGAAAGGAGTCACATACTGCCTCTAATGCCCTCGCAATAGCTACATTCCAAAGGAGGGTCATCTCCATGCTTTAAAAGGTTGGAAGGAGGACAATAAGCTATATATTGAAAGTTGGTAGGTGGTTCATGCGTTTCACCGACCCCCGAGGTCAGACTTTGCACGCTTCGACGGGAATTTGACATTTTTTGGATCAAAGATTCGTCTGTAACCAGCCAGGGATCTGTGAGCAGCGGGTGAATTTGATTACGATGACGATTAGGTGAGTTGGTTGAAGTTCCGGTGAATGATGGTGAGAAAACTAGGTGAGTATAAATACGTAGGTGGAATTGAACAAAAGAATAGGGAAAGCCTATGAGAACAAAATAGTTGACTGATGACAGGAAGACGACATTGCGTTACTCCGACTTCCCAACCTCTTATCCGGTATACCCTTGACTTGCATATTTCCCGCACGGATATCTCGACCGCTTGCTCCCACACTTGCGGGTGGCTGGTTGAACGCTTTGTTGTATCACAACCTAGTTTTTGAGCGATATACATCATAGCTGGAGAGTCTTATAATATGCACAGGATCCCACACAATATAATCATATTTAAACCGTAGCCGGGACTTGTTCCCCATGAAAAGCACGCGTTTTTGGTTATAGCACCCAAGAGGCTCGATAAAGTTGGGCCAGAAATGGGATGGCGCTCATCATGCGGGCTTGCTTTTACCGTACTTGGCCCCTTCCAGACGGCCTCCCCCGCCCTCGTCGTCACGACTGAGGCACTGAGCTAATAAGGCCCCGTTAACGACGCTATTGAGCCTCCGCTCGCCCTACTCGCCTGCCTGCCCCTCGCCCGGCTAGTCGAAGGACTCGGACGCGCCACGCATCCGCCTCCCCGCCACACCTATAAAACTCGCCTCGCCTCCTCACCGGTCATGGAGCACCTGCGCCCAAGTTCACTAGCTCTATCTAGGTGTACAATCTATATTGCGCCTTCCACAGCCACAGGCCTTAATCGTGCAAACCCCCCCCCCCCCCCCCCCCCCCCCCCCCCCCCCCCCCCCCCCCCCCCGCCAGCCGCGGCCGGCGGGGGCGGCCGGGGCGCTGAGCA
>Ga0247770_1002107_pt1 | contig 12302 bp, 16 predicted proteins | sample UWRJL136409B6_FD_179943 | JGI IMG/M metagenome (GOLD analysis project Ga0247770, IMG submission 179943) | Plant litter microbial communities from Arlington Agricultural Research Station in Wisconsin, United States - UWRJ-L136-409B-6 | ecosystem: Environmental > Terrestrial > Plant litter >... | reverse complement strand
AACACAGCTTGGTGCTCTGCGCAATGGCATGGCTGATGGTAAGCTTGACCATGTGGTCAGACCGCGGGAGCAGGGTGATCATGTCGTTGAACACACGCGGGCGCTTTACGTCTGGGCTGTACTCAAAATGGAACTCCTCCGTCTCAAAATCCATCTCATCGAGAGGGCGTGTAGTCAACGAAACTCCGGTTTCGTTTTCGGCAAAGGCCAAATCGCCAAGGATATCTCTTTCCTGGTTCTCGGTGAAGTTCCAGAATACCACCACGCCATACGAAAAGACGAACATCTCGGCGAAGTTCTTCGCATCCGGGGACAGACGGTTGATTGAGTTGACCATTACCTCTCCGTCATCGCGAGTGTGCTCAGATAGACGAGTCACCTCCGGGTCACTGTTCGCTCGGTGCAGAATGTTGGGAGTTTCGGAGTTGGGGTCCGGGCTGTGCAAGTCGGCGTAAGAATAATCCTCCCAGAAGCCTTCATGTTCGTCTCTGCGTTCGCTGCGCTCGATCTCAAGATCCAGCACCGTCTTCCCCGTGCCCGGTGTTTTTAATATCGGCCGACTCCTAACGCGGTATCCGTCGGTTCCAGGCAGCAGCGGTAAGTGATAGACCGTATATAAGCAATCGTCGTACAGCTTCGCTTTCGCTTCGTGATTTGTTCGAAGGAATTCCATTGTCGCCTTCATCTTGAAAGCCTGGGCGGTGCAGTACGCCGTTAGGCGAGCCACCTTCTCACCACGCTGCACCTTAGGCAAGCGCTCTGCGTAGCTCTTTCCACGAACACCACCTCTTTTCCTCAGGACGTCCAGCTCCTCGTCTTTCAGGGGCCCGCTTTCTTCTCCCCTGTCTCGCAAGATGGACGCCTGGCGCGCCAGATCGTCGTCGCTGAGGCCATCATCCTCGGCACCCTCCTCGTCCACCGTCTCGGGAATCAGAACCAGTTTCTCGCTAACTTTGGTTGTACGAGAGGGAACAATTTGTTGGCCTGTTCGGCCAGAGGCCGTCATAGGCAAACCGCCACCCTGGCTGGAACGGCGAGAGAGCGCCGCGCGGGTGGGCCGCACACTTGGCTGGACTCTGGGCTGGCCAGATGGGATCTCGGTAGAGTACTGAAGGACATTGTCGACCGAGATGAAGCGTGTGTTTGCCTGTCGCCCTATTCCGCCGCCCACAACACCTGGGCGCGATGGAGGTCGGTCGCGAGAATCGGTGACCTGTTCGATTGCCGCTGTTAGCGCAGTTCAAATCTTTGTCGGTCGGCTCAAGATAACTAACCAACACCGATGGACCCCTTTTTGAAGACGCCATCTTGAGCCCTCGATCGTCCGAATTGCTCCCCCAGCGGTCTCTACCCGATTGCGAGATGTCTCAGGTCAGTTATCGATTGACAGAGCTGCTCATGCCGCAGTGGCGTCGTGCGAATGACAAGGCCCCAATCGGTCTCGACGGTATCGAATAGGTCTCGTGCTACTTTATTTGCCGATATATGCGTAAAGCTTGTTGTCTTTGGATTGCGTGCAGGGTTGTATCACTGATCAATTGGATTATTGTCTCGGTTGATGCAGAAAAACCGTTGGGGGACCAGAACTCTGGAGCGACGCTAAGCGACGTCATTCTCGCCCTGACAAGCACCCCGCAAGGAGCAGACCAATCACACAAAACCATGAATGGGATAGCCTCCACGAATTGGACAGCATTTGCACAAGCCAATGTAAACCGCACGATTATATTGAAGGTGGGAATGGACGATATGAACATGGAACTGTACCTTTCCGGCAGGAAGTATAACTTCCCATTTAGCTCACCCATCGCATCACAATCGAGCGCTGGCTCAATACTATGGAACAAAACTCATCCGTGGGAGCAAAATAATATGTATCCCCACGTATCCAGAACGACTAGATAAACCACCTAACGCCGGATATATCGCCAAAAACCTATTACGCATCGCTCACCAGAAACCTAGATTCCCTTTCGCGGGCTTCCATCACCAGTACATGCCCCTTTAACCATATCTCATGGGCTGATTCTGCCCTGGCGGTGCTTGAGGCTGCTGTTGCCACTGGCCGGGCGGCGCTCCTGGTGGCGGCGGTCCCTGCGGTTGTAAAGGCACACCACCTCCAGCTCCGCCTTTCATAGCTTGAACATCAGGACGGTGTTCGAGTGGCTGTTGGAAGTTGCAGATGTGACAGGAAACGTCTTGGTATCCCTTCATAGATAGCGGGACCACGGGCTGCCGGGCGTATCAGCATACATGTCAGTGATAAAGACGGTGGATGGGGCTGCCTACGATGAAGCAAAAGGTAAACCAGGGATGCTGTTTGATGACATGCCCACTATAATTGCCACAGTTATAGCAACGGCAGACAATGCCTTCATATCCTTCTACCTCCTTGCGGAAGGTATGCTCTCCGCACGTAAATACGATACACATGGCTGGAGCGCGATGGAGTGGACCGAATGTGAGTGATCGCGTGCGCGTCGGGTTCCACGGGTTGCGAAGAGTTGGCAAAAGAGAGATGTGTTAGAAGGACGTTGTGCTGCAGAAATTAATGAGAGTTGATTAGGTTACAGGTGCCAGACCCTATGCGTACAGTTTGGTGAGTTCGGGTGAGTTAAGGTAGCTTGCTGCGAGAGGCAAAGTGATGTTGAAATGCGCCGCTCCACTCCGGACGACGGGACGGGTGGCTTGTTGGCTTTTTGATGGCTGCAGCTGGGGTGACATTTGCGCGTCCTGGGGCAGTGCGGAATTCCCGCCAAGAGCCAAGCTGCGGCGGGGAAACACGTCAGTCTTGGCGGCATCCGGACACCCCAAACCACAAACACCGATTGATACAATTTGGAACAGGTGAGGACCTAACTACCGTCGCGGGCCTATTGGGACAGGCCGTCCGAGGATGCAGGAGTGCCTTTTCAGAATGAGTACATGGCCTACAATCACTCGGGAAACCGTTTCTTGTGGCCGGAAGCTTCCTGCTGACATGGCGATCAAATAGCTGGAAGCGAGTCGCGGCGAGGATCTTGAAGCCAAGCGCCTCTTGAAAGAAGAGCAACTTGTCGAAAGAGAATCACCTCGAGCTCACAGTTTCTACTTGCTCGTGGCATCTCCCAGCCGTTTCTTAGAGCTCCGTGTGTATGAACCCCTGATCAGTTGGCTGTGGTTGCAGGTTACCCCACCACGCAACCACCACGAAAATCCGAGCCGCTCTTCAAGCTTGACTCAAAAAAGTCAAAGACGAAAGCTTGTAAGATACTCACCAATTCGATATTGAAGCCTTTTCGACAAACCAAGCTACAACACCACTCTCACATGGACTAGCACTCTTCCAAAGACACCAAGTACTAAATCAGGCCTGAATGGCCTTTCAATAACTCTCGTCACAACAAGCTCCTCCAACATCACGCCCACGATGCTGTACGATCTCAACATCGCCTGGTCGCCCAGCACCGCGACGGCAGAGCTAGAGCGCACTCTCAGATTCGCAAAGAATCTCGGGTACGATGTCGTCGCACTCAACCACTCCGTATCGGCGCCAATCCCGAATACCCCCGCCCCGATCATCAACCCCATCCCACAGCTCAAGCCGACGACAAGTCCCTCCAGCGGAGCAGCAACAAGCCCAGCTACGGCTCCCACCCTTCCAACCATTCTCCGCCGCGTAACCCTCACCATTACCGACCAATCGACAAACAACTACCGCCTCCCCGACTACACGCGCGCGTACGACCTCCTCGCGCTGCGCCCAACAACCGCCGAGTCATTCAAATGGGCCTGCCTCGAGACCACCGAGCCCCCGGCGCTCATCAGCCTAGACATGACATCCTTTCTCGGCTGGCACATCAAACCACGCACAGCAATGGGCGCCGTGAAGCGCGGCGCGCGCTTCGAGATATGCTACTCGCAGGCGCTGGACCCCTCGGCCGACGCGCGACAGCGCGCAAACTTCATCGGGAATGTGCTCTCGCTTCTGCGCGCCACCAGGGGCCGCGGGATCGTAGTCAGCAGCGGGGCGCGCTCGTCGATAGCGCTGCGCGGGCCAGCGGACGTGATCAACCTGCTTGCGGTTTGGGGACTGGGGCCGGAGCGCGGCACCGAGGCCCTGGGGGCTGGAGCGAGGGCCGTGGTAGTCAATGAGGGGATCAAGCGTCGTGGCTTCAGAGGGGTCGTAGATATTGTACGACCCGCGGTAGAGGACGAAACAGCTGCCGCTGCGCGGAAGGAAGAGGCTGATAAGGGCAGGGCGGAGAAGGGTCAGAAGCAGAAGGGCCAGTTACAAGGGCTCAAGCGGAAGGAGGAGAGCAGTACTAGCACAAGCGAGGGCCAGGGTCAGGGTACAATAAGCAAAAGGAAGGCGAAGAAGATGAGGATGGAAGCGCTGCAAGCGACGGGGGCAGCGTGATGCCCTCTAACTTCTAGTGTTTCTGATTTTTTTTTTCGTCTTGTGATTTAGATCTACTATGTCGGCTAGCGCCTATTTAATACCCCTAGATATTGGGCCCGGGATGGAACATGTAAAGTTGTTAAAAGGGAAAGGTTTCGGTAGGCTTCATTTCATCATCGATACCACCAACCGTCTACCTAATCAACAGAAATTTGAACACCGAAAACGAGCGAGTGAGCTGTCTACATATATACAAGCTCTAACCCAAGAACAAAACCCCCTATATTTCCCTAAGATACACGACAAATAACAACGACACCTTGTTGAATGGATATGTTTTGGCAATTTAGTCAAAAAACAATATCGACTAACTTCGCATTTTGGCCATCCTCAAAAAACAAGTGGGTGGGCAGGGTATATATTATACACATGGGGGTTTTGAAGCATCTTCTCCTCATATGCCCTCTGTGCCTGTCTGTCTCATTCTAACCCTCCAGAACACACAAAAGGATTATTTATCTGGCTGCCGAAACAGCTGTCGCCTGCACCAAGTTGCCGAGGTTGAGCTGGCTGTTCAGCGTCAAGTTCGACACGTCAATGTTGACGAGCTGTGCGCCCTCCACAACGCCGGGCGCCGCCGTCACCGACGGGTCAGTCACAGCCTGAGCGGGTGCGGCCGGCGCGCCAGACAATGGAACGGTGCCCACGCTGCCGCCAAAGGCACCATCGGGGCCAGCAACGGGCGTGGGATCAGCGCCTCCGATAACACCTCCGGGGATGATGGCGTTTCCGAGGTCAACCGTGCTCTGGAGCGGGGCAGCCGGGTTGGGAGCGGAAGGCAGAGGTGCGAGCACGGGAGCGGAGGGCAGACCAGCGCTCGAGCCTGCACTAGGAAGAGGAGCGAGAGAAGAAGCGGCCGAAGGAGCCCCAATCGAAGAAAGGGACGAGAGAGATGAGGCGGCTCCGGGGAGAGGCGCGAGTGAAGAACCAGCCGCAGGGGGGGCTGAGGGGAGAGGAGCGAGGTCTAAAACGATGTCAGCTTCTGCAATCTTTAATTCACGTCTAGCGTTAAAACTTACCGCTAGCAGCTGGGTTCTGGACGACAGGAGCACCAGCCGACGGAGCGACAACAGACGCAGCCGGGGGCGGAGCGGATGCGGCCGGAGGGGGAGTTGCTACTGCACCGTTCCCTGTTGGCGTGCGAAGTGCGGAAGGGATCTCGACAACCACGACGCCAATGCCACCACTCGGAACACCTTGGGCTCCTGGCTGAGCGGCTCCAGGCGGAGCAGCGGCGATTGCTCCCGCGTTCGGGACACTCGCTGAAGCACCAGCTGCGAGAGATGAACCGGCAGCACCGTTAGCCTGCCCTGGGCTGGGGCAGGCCGTCACGGTAACGGTAGATGCCGCTGCCGTCACGGTGATCGTGTTGTTTACCACAGCCCCAGCACCCGCAGCCCCTACAGTCACAGTTGAGAGAACAGTAACAGTCTGTGCTGCTGGCGCAGCCTGCCTTTTGTCGACACCCGTGTCTGCTCTGGCCCCAAGAAATCGCCCTAGGAATCCATCTCGTCGGTGGGCAGCAGCCTTTGCTGCATGTCAGCTGCATTCCACGCCGCCTATATACTGGGGTTTCCTTACCTGTGTGAGCGACAGAGTGCTCAGGAGAAGAACGACACCACTAGCATTGGGTCTCATTTTCCGTGCATGTAATAAAAATCCACCGTCTTGCGTCGCCCCCAACAAACACTGAGAAACACCTATTCGTCGAAGTCGAAAGAGAGCGGCACAACAGTCCAGCCGTCGAATGAACGTTCGTATGTGGGATCAACCCGGAAGGTTTTCAAGATTGTACTGTAGAAATAACCGGATCGATAGTCGTCCTGAAAGATTGGGCTTGTCCGGATCGAAAGAGACACCGAAAGGGACGAGAGAACCGGAAGAAGAGAAGGACAGAAGTGGAACCTGCGGGAGGCAATGATACCAGAAGCTAGAGAATGGAGCTTGGGGTATCGCAACCGGCCAGCGAGGAGAAAGAAGAGCTCACGAAGAGAAAATGGACACACTTGGGATGAAGGTCGGAAGGGACAGGAAGAAACGAATGCGAGGACTGGTGGGATCATAGCAGAGGAAAATGGAGGCCGAGAGCAGCCAGACAGGGTGCGAAAGGAGAGGCCCGATTCGAAACCTGTTTCGATGTGCGCGGCTGTTGCCATCGTACGTGGACAATGAACACGGACGATGTGAATGCTTGGCTCTGTTTGGCTCCTGGGGTGCCACAATCCTTGAGGCTCCGTCAAGGAGACTGTCTCGCAGGGTCTCACAGAGACAGGCCTGGGCCATGGTGGAGTGCGCAGGCCCAGCGATGTGGGATGGTGTGGGTTGTCGAGGCTGAGTGAGTGCGGGCCGCGAGGGGTTATGAGACGCGACCCCTGACGACTTGTGTCTGAGGTCCGCCCTGGCGAAACGAGCCCTTGCCGCCCCATACGACCGTGAGCCCAGCGCCAACCCGTCGCAAACCTGTGAAAACACACACCCTCGGCCAGTTTGGGAGTTGCTGAGGAGCAAATCGGCTGACGGGCTGCTAATTGCAGCCTTGGGAAACATCATGCCCCCTATAGGCCATGCCCGTCGGTGACGGCCAAAGACCAGATCAGGCAAAGCCTAGGATGTTTCTGCTATTTTTGCCGGCACATCATCAAGGCGGCAAAAAATGACGGTCCAAAGGGGAGAGCTGGATCTTGCTCATACCAGGTTTGCACGGCGGCGGTCTCGCCCAACGCCTTGACAGCTGTCATCAACATCGAGGAAGTTCAGTCGAGGTTCAGATCTAACTTAACCAGGGACCCCGAGATCCACCTTTTTCGGGATTACGCTAGTGCTTCAGAGGCCCACGACCTTAATGACAACCTGGAAGCGTCTCGATTGTGTTGGACAAAGAGAAACAAGACCCTTCTCAGTAATTCTCCGCGTCCAACAATGAAGCAATTAGCATCTCCGGGCACAGTACGGCGCATCTACTCTAGGAGGTCTCTGAGCACCATGATCGGACTCCATGAGAACCACCCTTGCATCTTGATTCGAAGCCCGGCGCCATCGCCACTATCGCTGAATCGGGTTAGCAGGGGTTCGCCCAAGCAACGGCTGTGGCATCGATTGCTTCCCCTTCTCGTGCCCAACAAAAAAAAAAAGGCACTCATAAAACTCCCCAAGTTTAACCAGCGACGCAAACTACGAGGTATTGGTTTTAAAATCGATAATAAATCTTGAGTACTCTCTTTAACCTGAAAATTCCACAGGTGTATTTTTTTTATGATTAGCAGAGCTTTGGGAGGGATTCCAGTGCATGAAGCTGCTGTTAGTTTGCAGTTAAGTATTGAATGTATGCTGATTTGCGATTTGTGAGTGCCTTTTTTTTTTGTCGGGCACGAGCCCTTGAACCAAGCCTTTGACCCTAACCCTTGGAGGCTGGCCTTCAAAAGCAGCAACTACCTTACGAAATAACAATATCAGATGTGTCAATTGAGCTGTGTGTATTGCCATAGTATCAAAAAGGAAACCATCTAACCCTTCAACGTTCAACTTGACTCAGAGAAACTGGCCAAGGCATTGAGCGGGCCCATAATATCATTTTGTGGCTTGGTAGCTGCCAACGACCTGAAGTTTAGTGCCGACCACAGGAGCGAGTCTAAATATTGGAGTATCTGCCTTACTCATCAATGAGAAATAACAACATTCTTATGTAGAAGGCCGCAGAAAACACTTTGTCAGCGCATCTCATCTCATGAAGCCGCGATCTTCGGTTGCGGCCCGTAGGTGAAGATCGAGTGGACAGCTGATTGATCGAGTGATTCTTACCGGATCGGGTTAGTCTCCCTGGCCAAGCCGGCGCGATGCTGCACTGCCGACTCGCTAGCACTCGCCATCGGGCTTCAGCTCGCCCTTCGATGATTATTTTTCTCCTCAGACCACGATGACGAAGCTGGTATTCGACATGACCAGTTTGTATTAATATGAAGTGGCGCATCTGCTCAATCTTTCATGCCGTACTTCTCACACGTGTGACCTCACATCACACCAACCTGAATGTCCCGTTCCACTCGCTTGTTGAGAATCTCACTGGCCGTGTCAAACGTTACCAGACGTCGTATTTATAAAGGCACAGAGACGCCATAACGCCGCAGCGTGGGATTGAGACATCTCAATCTCAGCGCCAAGATGGCAATCCATGTCCTAGACGAATATTACCTGGCGATAACACTTCTCATCACTATCGCCTATCAACTCATATTCTTCTCCATCGCCTTCACCTTCAAGTTTGACAAGCTTACTGGTATTTCTCCCCTTTTTTTCACCCACCCCTATCCCCTTTCCATGACAATATACTAACAACAACCCCAGACTTCGCGGGTGGCACCAACTTCGCCCTCCTCGCCATCATCACCCTCGCCCTAAGCAGCAGCTCCAGCCCCCCTGATGCGCGGCAGATCGTCGCCTCCCTCTTCCTCATCATCTGGGCCCTCCGCCTCTCAGGCTTCCTCCTCTTCCGCGTGCTCAAGACCGGCAAAGATGATCGTTTCGACGACAAGCGGGATAAATTCTTCCGCTTCCTCGGTTTTTGGATATTCCAGATGATTTGGGTGTGGACATGCTCACTTCCCGTGGTGATTCTCAACTCTCCCGCAGTGCGGCAGTTTTCGGACCAGGGTGCTTTTGGTAGCGGGTTGGATATTGCTGGTGTTGTGATCTTTGTTGTTGGATTTCTCATGGAGAGTGTGAGTGATATCCAGCGGTATCTGTTCCGCGCAAAGGGGGATAAGTCTGCTGTGTGTGATTCGGGGTTGTTTTATGTTTCGCGACATCCGAATTATTTTGGCGAGATTATCGTCCAACTAGGTAAGTCTTTCTGTACTTGGGGGCAGGGTAATTGGGCTAACACCGCATGTCAGCCATTTATCTGATCGCCATCTCTCCCGCGGCAAATGGTTTTGTCACTGGATCAGCACGAAGCGCCCTCTACGGCACCGTCGTCAGCCCGATCCTTATCACGGCGCTCCTCATGTTTTTGTCTGGCCTCCCATTATCCGAGCGGTCAGGAGCAAAGAAGCGGTACGAGGCTGGCACTAACTGGGAGGCTTACGAGCGCTATCTTCAGCGCACCAGCATCCTGATCCCATTTCCACCTCAACTTTATGAGCGGTTGCCGACGTTTGTCAAGCGTACAATCTTGCTTGAATTCCCACTTTACGTTTTCGATCCCGCTAAGCACTCCGATGCGAACAATGCGCACCGCTCTGCCGAAGAGGGGAGAATAGCAGACGGCGCGACCCGCGAGAGTGGCGACGGGTTGGTGGCCGGGAGCCGGGAGCAGGGCCAGAATTGAGCTGTATACGAAGGGAAATGTATTAATGACTAAGGTATGAGCCATGTATATAAACATCACATAATATGTGTTGAAATAATGTTCCGAGTAAAGACAGAAATCGCTTTTACATGAGCACCTATATCTTTGACCAGGTGATGTGCCAACGAGATATCCCGCAACTGGAGTGGAGAGGTCATGTCCCACTTTTCAAACACCAACGTTCACGTCGCCAATTTTCAAATAGGGATGTCATAGTTCGGCATGTAACCAGACCCGGACGCGCAGTTCGAAGTGTCGATTGTCCTCCCGTCGCCGCCATTGCCACGCAAGTCTGTTGGCTGGTCTAGCATCTCTTGGCTTGTCCCGTAGTCGGTGTAGTCGGACTCCTCCGAGTGCGTCTCCGACCCTTCGGGAATTGGCACCATGGCCGATTTGGTCCTGTGGCGGAGGGTTAGCACCTCGCAACCCGTAGTTTGACCGTCATGACGGGCAATTCCGAGCTACAAACCAGATATGTATAGCGGCCTTCCAGTCAAGGCCGTCAATGCAACCACCTTTCACGGAAACGACGTTTTTGCCCTGGTACTTGCATCAGCAGGGGGGCTCGGGACCAGGGGAAAGCTCAGAAGTACCGGTGTTGCGTGGATCAGTCTAGTACCGCATTGTCTACAGAAGTAACTGTCACACGCTGTTAGCCCCTTTTGACTCATCCCCCACACAACAAAATAACCGGAGTTGGAGACATACCAATTCAGGGTTTGGCCGTTGTGCGTTGACCGACTACGCCGCAGCGCGAAAGGTAACTCTGGGTCAGCCCACCGACGAGCAAGTGAAACAGATTGACAACACCTACGTGTAACAGCTCAGCAGGCTTGCACCGGGGATCTCAAACTTGGGGAAAATGGCCGATGTTCCAAAGGCCGAACTTGTTTGCCGACGGCACTCGGTACAGTGGCAGATGTACAGCGCCAGAGGCTTGGGCAACGGTGTTTTGAACGTGACAGCGCCACACTGACAGCTGGCGTCCATAATGTTACAGGCTCTGTTGCGGAAGGTAGATGTAATCGACAACTGGCAGTGTTTAGGGAGTTGGTTCGAGCATGGGTAAAGAGCGGAGACCGCGGAACTGAAAAACCGTGTAAGTGAGTTGTGGTACTTGCACGTAACATGCGATTCTCATACTTTCCCCAATGGCAACAAACACTCTGTCACCGCCAACTGCCAAAAATCACAGAAACGGGTGTTGATCTGATAGACCGATTGGACGAGGCAGCGCAGTGCATGCGAGAGAGACCAACGACAGTCGGCGGGTACCACGAAGGAACAGAGCGGGGCAATTGGTCCCAGCGGCCGATGAGCGGATGATGAAAGAAACACTAGACACAGTTTTCGAGGAAGCGCGAGCAAGAGTTATAAGGCAGGTATAAGGCAGGTATGACTCCTGAGGCCGTCCCTCCTCTTTTGGCCTTAGACCGTGGCCGACGTGACTCACGTCGCCTGAGTGACAGGGCCTCGCGAAGTCACCTGAATTGGCGATGCCTCAGATGTAAGAGCGCTGCTGTATTCCTCCGAGGCTAGGGGCTATTGTGCTTAATAGCCGCCTACTGGGAGCGCGGCTTGGCGTCGCTTGCGGTACGCTGCTTGATGTGAGATGATGCAAAGCCGAAAGCTGCAGGGCGGTTTCCTTTCCGAACTGCGGAGCTCCCGCTTTGGTCAGCGGCCGGAGCGGTCCAGAACGGTACAGAACGGCACTTGGCTCGCAGGACCGATGATTTCCGGTCCGATATCACCGCCGATGCACGGGACAGTGCATACTGCAGCGGCATAAGACATTTGTCAGAAGTTTATGGCTTTGGGACGTCGGCTTCATCATGACGAGTGTCTTTTGGCTTCACCATTGGTCCGGTTTGTCCTAAGGCTGCGAATATACGGACGTACCCTAAGCTCCGCTGAGTCCCAATCCCCATTCAACAACGCCGATTTCGTTGTTCTAATGTAATCCCAGTCTTCCTGCCGAGCCCCCGCAAATAAACGCCTTGCTTCGAGGGTCTCAACTCTGCTCCTGAGCCCAGACACATAGGTCAGACGCCCTGCCTCGCCCCGAGGAAGACACTCTTGGGGGCAACATAACCACTGTCACCTTGAAAGAAAGACGCTTTCGAGGCGGCCGGCGGGAAGTATCAGGGAACGCCAAGCTGGGCTCGAGGGTTTGTTAGTGGCTGTCTTGAAGCCCACTCATTTCTGTTTCTGGTGGATAGAGGTGAAGTTGACGATGGGTCAGCTTTTTGGTTACCCCGATATTTCATGGTACCACCTACCGGTCTGTCGGGAAATATTGTCATTGATGGTGGTCATACAAGAAACTCTAGACCTACTGAGGGTGATTGCTGTTGAAAAGTACCAGCCACCGAAGGGGAGGACCTAGCTACCTCCACTTCTCGTCAGCTTATAACCAAGCCATCTGCCCGCATGTGAAGAATCAGGATTCCCAGCTCGCTTCTGGCTCGCAGGTATCCGCCGTGGTTATCTTCTGCAGCATTGTTTTCTCCCCCGTTC
>Ga0247770_1002106_pt1 | contig 12302 bp, 8 predicted proteins | sample UWRJL136409B6_FD_179943 | JGI IMG/M metagenome (GOLD analysis project Ga0247770, IMG submission 179943) | Plant litter microbial communities from Arlington Agricultural Research Station in Wisconsin, United States - UWRJ-L136-409B-6 | ecosystem: Environmental > Terrestrial > Plant litter >... | reverse complement strand
AAAATTTTTTTTTTAAAAAAAAAAAAACACATATTCCTTTTGTTTTCTACTATGATCAAATCGCACTCGGCAAAAGGAACCGTTATATTCGATGTGTGCGTCTCTTTTTTTTTTTTTAACGAACCAAGCAATAAATCTTTTTGTGGACAACTAAGTTGTAAAACTGTTCCGTTAAAATGAATTTTTTCGGTATTTTTTTTACAACAAATAGTGGTTTGTACGATCCTATTACAATAAACTTTAGTTAGAGTTTGCTGAATTTTTTTAGAGCATATTTCGTTGTTAGAACTTCGCACGGTATTGCCATAGTGCTTTGTTTGTTTTATTTTAAAATAAATTACAAAAAACAAACAGAGAAATTGCACCTTAGGGTTCACCGTTATAAGCCAAATTTGCTACAAGAGATCGCTCTCTTGAGGACCCAAACACGTGGTTAAGTCGACCAGATATGTTACCGCTTAAGTTCTTTATCTTAAACTTCTAATTTTTACAAATTAGCTCAGACTATGTCTTTAATCTATTTGCTCTACTTTTTGTTGTTGTTTTTTCTTTTCTGTTGTTTTTTTTCAACAAAAAGTAGTGAAATAAATTAATGGGCGCTCGTGGAAAGATTATTGTTGACATCACTCACTTTCTAGTCGTTGAACGTTTTTATTTCATATTACTCGATAGCCAATTCAAACGTACTGGTTTGGAGCGGATGATAAACTATCTACATAATAATGTCGAAATAAACTTCGCTGCAAGTTGTCTCCTGTCTATACTTAAAAAAAAAGGGAGAGGTTCTTGACAATTCACCCATTTTATACTCGACAATTCTTTTTATCGCATTAATGTTAATTAAATTTGTATGGAGCAATAGTGAAACGGTCGGAACGAAGTGGTTGTGTCCAAACCAAATGAAATGGTCCAGTTTAAACCAAACCATTTCATTTGAAGAATTCATTTTAAAAGGCCCAAACCAAACCAAATGAAATGGTTTGGTCCAGTTTAAAGTGAATGGTCCTTTCTATTTTTTTTTTTTACAACCGCTTCGCTCCTGATTCATTTTAACGGCTCTCTGATTTGTCCCTTTTCATTATGGGTGTGGATTATAATCAAATTGGAAATTTATAAATCATGCTAGGTATAAAAAAATGGAAAATCAAATTAGTTAAAATAGTGTGCGATTCACTATTAATATAAATTCTAAAATTATGTTGTTTTTTTTGTATAGAGCATTTTAATTTATATTTTTCTTGTAAAACAGAAATTAACAATTTTACCTGAGTTAATGAAAAATTATCCGTACAAAAACGTACACCCAATGATTTATTTTTCCATTTCTGAGCTCCATCATCCATATACCAATATGGTATTGCACGAGGCGTTAACCATTTATATATTCGTTTAGGTACAATTTTTTTGTTATCACAATAAAATTGATGCGCATAAAATCTAAAACAAGCTTGACTAGTAGTGTTAAAACTCCATCGAGTATATATTTTACCTGGAAACCTTTTATCTGTAAAAACATATTTTTTCGGTGGTGTAATAGTAAAATCTTTAAAAATTTCATATAAATGAAAAACGTATTCTCTATGTTGATCAGATTGTAAAATTCTTAAGCTATATCTTGTTTTATGCGTATTTGGTGTAAGGTTACCATCACCTAAAAGTAAACCAATTAACACCTCACGTTGAAGGTTTGATAGTTTTTTTTCTCCATAATTTTTTACAAATTTAACGCAAAAATCTAACTGTTAACTCTTATATTAGTTTTTGCCTTACCATCGCTGGCAAGATCAGACTATATCATTATGCTCATTAACCAATAGCCAAACCATTTCATTCGGTCGGAACGAAGTGGTTGGACTGGTTCATTTTAACCGGCCCAAACAGCCAAACTAAACCAAACCAAACCAAACCATTTCATTTGGTTTGGTTTGGTTTGGTTCGGTGGACCAAACCAAACCATTTCATTTGGTTTGGTCCAGTTAAAATGTATTGGTGTGGAGCATATTTGGCGTGTAGTCGTTGAGGGGTTATAATAGATATTACCTTTTTTTTTAATTATATTAAATAATATAAACTAAACTTCCCTGCTGATTGTCCGCACTTGCATAATTTTACATTTTTTACAATTTTATAAAAAAGTTTTACAAGATACTCGGATGTTCCAGCATATAGCCAAAATTTCATAAGATTGTTACCAAATCTTAGACCCCGATGTTATTCAAGGTGCCAAACGACCCCGTCGATAAGAGCTCTTGGGGGTCATTAGCCTGTTATCCCTAGCGTACCTTTGATCCGTTAAGCGAGAGCCTTTCCACACAGTGCTCCCGGGTCATTATGGCCGACTTTCGTCCCTGTTCGACTTGTAGGTCTCACAGTCAGGCAAGTTTATACCATTACGCTCTACAGCTGATTTCCGACCAGCTTGAACTTACCTTCGCGCGCTTCCGTTACTCTTTAGGAAGCCTCCGCCCCAGAGAAACTACCCACTTAACAATGTCTCTGTTTTTTTTCAAAAAAAACCAGATTAGGAAAAAAAAAAGGAAAGGGTGGTATTTCAAGGTTGCAAAAGCTCCCACCTATCCTACACATCCCATTTTTTTTTCCAATGATAAGGTATAATTATAGTAGACAATAGGTCTCCCATATTGCCCCTAATTCAAAACCGTACTTGAAAGTTACCCCTCATACGGCTCCTTGGTAATAAAGGACTACTTGTCTATTTTGGAGTCGTGACAGTGTTTGTGTACCGCTTGAAGATTAATATAAGTAGACTTTCCCCCAAGTTTAGTTGGTATTATATGGTCCACTTCTATCAAATCGAAGCTTGTGAAATACAGCTTACATATGTTGCACCGCCCTTTCTGATTAAGAACGGTTCTCTGTAGTGATACTCGACGGTCAGATATATCTCTCCCTCGAAGTACCCAGTAAATCCAATCCCCATTATAAGGCGATGCCCTCCCACTTACTTTTGAATGTCTCACAATCGATTTTTCAGCGAAAGAGTGTACTGATTTGAAAATATCTTTTTCAAAATATCCAAACCTGTTTTTGTTACGACCTTGCCAACTAGATTTATATAGATACCTCTGGAAAACCCATCCCGCATTGCGTTTTGGATGCTTCCGGTGGGCCCATTTTATTAGCTTGTTGATAAGATCTTTATCCATTGACGTAAACGTCTTTTTACTTGCTACCGTTCTATAGTAATTACTCCATCCTTCTATAATTGGATTTAGTCTTCTTACTATGGTAGGCAGATCGGAATGAGATTTGAGCACTCGCTTTATCTTCAACATTACATCCCTTATATTATCAGGGTGAGGCCTTATGTAGGTCTTGTACCCCGACTTCCGTATTCCTTGGGTAGGAGTTCCTACTGGATAATTCCTTATCCAAAAGCCTAGAAATTTAAAACCGGGAGGGCTATTGTTAACCGAAATATAAGTATGTTTTATCGAAGTTTTTAACGGGTGCAATTCAAGACCAATCTCAGCAAGCCAGTTGGAAAGTAACTCTTTTGCTGCTTTAATTACAGATTCTTCGGGGTGAAGCAATACAAAGTCATCGGCATATCGTACTAAAGTCAACCTGCTACTTCTAGCATTTTTAGACAATATACTTTTTCCAGGGTTGTAAGCTGGAAATTGTGTAACCCATTCCTTTAACATGTTTTCCATGCCATGAAGAGCTACATTCATTAGAAAGGGAGAGATGACCCCTCCTTGAGGCGTACCAGCTTCAGGAAACAATGTTTCCGATTGGTAAATAATACCCGATTTTATCCAGGCGTTAATTTGTTTACGCATCATTGGGTATGTGTCTAACTTGTTCAATAAGTACTCATGATTTATAGAATCAAAGCATTTTCGGATGTCAGCATCTAAAACAAACTTTGGTTTCTTATTGATAGACGAATGTATTGCCTCAATAGCGTCATGACACCCTCGGCCTGGTCTAAAACCATAGCTGTTGGGTTCAAATTTCGCTTCCCATTGAGGTTCTAGAGCCATTAAAGCCAAGGCTTGAGTGGCTCTGTCCTGTATTGTGGGGATCCCCAAGGGTCTCAATTCAGTAGAATTAGGTTTAGGTATCATTACCCTTAATATCTTGCTGGCTTCATTATTTATACAAATACTTTTGGCTAGCTTGATACGTTTAGAGGGAATTAGTGCCTTAACATTGTCTATTCCTGCTGTGTTTTTCCCTTGGTTATCCTGTGTAACTCGCCTTACAGCGAGTAACTTACTTTCAAACAAATTGGTTAGGTTTCTTTGTAATCGATGTATTTCATCAAGACTTCTGTTTTCAGCAGAATATCTATAGATTTGTTTTTGAATCCTGAAGACTCTTCTATTGATGTATCTCCAGTCAAGGAGATTCCATTGAAGGTCCATCTTGCTAACTTTGGGATTGTTATTTTCAAGCATATTTAGATTCTTTTCTATAAATTATTTATTTTATTACCATGAGTACGTGGGCATATCTTAATCATTACAATTAAGCATTCGCTTTTTACTCAATCTTACTCCTATTAACCATACGGTTAGCACCTACTTTTTATGCCTTTTTCAAGGTCTAAAATGAGATTAACAGGATTTCCTCGTTCCGCTTAACAATATTTGAGTTGTAGGAATCTGAGCTTTACGCCGGAGACGCGAAAAGGATAAGCCTAAGGCTCCACAAACTTAGTCTAGATCTCTGCCCGATATTCCGGACGCGGGGAACCTCAAATTACATTATATGTAATTGAGCAAAAAGAATTTCTCCCCCGCATTATGCTGACGACGCTTCAAACACTCAGTTCATTTTGTTATTCCTCCAATCTTCTTTTTAGTACTAAGAAGAAGCTTGATCTACTAATAGATAACACTCTTGCTTGGATTTCGTAAAGACACTTCTTTTTGTGTCTCATCTACCCTTCTTTCCCAGCTTCAAACAATAATTGCTAATTTCATGCCTGTGGGAAACGCTTTCACTTTTATCCTTAAAGGGGAGAACTTTCATCTCCATGGTTAAGCAGTTCACTCCTATTGACTAGAGAGTGTTTGGGATCGAGAATCTGTTTTGGTTCTCTTCTCGCAAAAACGAGTCGCACGTAAAGGTGCATAGGGTCTTACCGTCTTTTTTCGGGAACTCCGCATCTTCACGGAGAATTCAATTTCACTGAGTCAATGTTGGAGACAGTGGGGCAGTCGTGACGCCATTCATGCAGGACACTAATTAGGTGCCAAGGAATTTCGCTTGTTTATGTTATTCACTTTTTATCGTTTACCACTTATAAAAAAATAAATAAACCTGTTTTAAAAAGTTACTACTTTATGTTTCCATAAAGACCGGACTTTATCTTGTACTCAATAAAATAAAAAAAACAATTGGAGTGAAACGGCCAGACCATTTCATTCCACTTCCTTAGTTTCTTATAAATCATTTTATTTTTTTTCGAAACCAATTCGTTTAAGGAAAAACCAACCAATGCGTTCCTTAAAAAAAAAAAACTGAAGGGGTTTTTACAGGATTTAAGTTTTCTCTTAATTTCATAATTTTTTGAGAACCTTTTTCTGTTAAATGCTGTTTTTGTAGAATAAGTTCTACAATCTTTTTAAATTTTTGAAAACCAATTCGTTTACTAGTTTTTAATAAAACTTTATTTCCCTTTGTAACTAAAAGGGGAAAAATAATATGGGAAAGAGATTTTGAACTTGTTACTTGAAAAATAACGGCTCCATCTTTTCTTTTTCTTATATTTCCACAATTTAGATAGTTTTTTAAATCGAGCAGTAAATGTTTTTCTTTTTCATGTAAACCAATAATCAATTGAGGTCTAGGATAATTCCTGACCATGGATACACAAAAACATCCTTCACCATCTATAAAACCTCTAATCCATCCATCAGTTATTTTTTGTTTTTCTTTGCTATTGGTACAAAGCACTAGGGTTTTGCTTGGCACGTGTTGATATGGGTGTAAATTACAGTGATTGTATTGGTTAAAAGAATCAGCAAAAAGTAAAAAATCTTGTTTTTTTTGAGTTAAAAGTGGGTTCTTTGTAAAAAAAGGAATTATGATATTTTGAATATGATTTTTGTTACTTACTTGAAAAGCTCTCATATTTTTACCATTTTTATGAATTCCACCACATTTTAATTTGGTTTTCAAAGCATACAATACATTCACAGATTTTTGATCTTGGGTAACTATAAAACGGTGACGAACGGTATCAATACCATTTTTTTTTATTTTTTGAATATAAAAACAACCTTCACCATCTACAAAACCTCTAATCCAATCATTTGTAATTTGCATAAAAAAAAGTTTTTTTAAATAAATTTGAGTACCCTTACGTAAAGTCTCTGAGGATTCTATATTTTATAAATAGTCTTTCCTGCGAATTGCCCATTTCATGAATGGAGTATCATTTCATACTTGAGGTTGTTACTCGAAAAAGAGTTTTTTATCTTTCCTATGCGGAGCAAAGCTTCGATAAAAAAAAGAAACAACCTTTGCTCTGCACAGAAACGGCCAGACCATTTCATTCCACTTCATTATCAATGTTTTTTTCTCCCACCGCTTCGCTAAAAAAAGAAACAACCTTTGCTCTGCACAGAAACGGTAGGCTAAAAAAACAACTATCGATGGGAACAAATCAGAGATTTGTGCTGTGGTTTTTCTGGTTTTTTTTCGAGTACTCTTGTCTTTAGGGTATTTCCGCATATAGTAAGGTTGCGTATTTCTAATCACTTAGAAAGTAAGGCAGCGTATTTCTACCTTAGGACCGTCAGGATTACGGCCGCCGTTTACTGGGCCTTAAGTTTTGAGCTCCTCTCCCGTTGTTTTTTTTTAACGAGGAGTTTCACCCTTCCCCTTAAGTTTCCAGCACCGGGCAGGCGTCACACCCTATACTTGGTGTTGCCACTTAGCAGAGTGCTGTGTTTTTAATAAACAGTCGCCACCCCCTATTTTGTGTCACCTTTTTTATTGTGGTCCATTTTAAAATGAATTTTTACGACCGCTTCGCGTTTTTTACAACCCGCAGTGGTCTTTTTTTTTTTAACAAAAAAGGCCCTCCTTTTCCCGAAGTTACGGAGGTAATTTGCCGAGTTCCTTCAACATTGTTTTCTCATTCGCCTTGGTTTTCTCAACCAGTTTACCAGTGTTGGTTTTGGGTACGGTGATTATTTTAGGGCAGTTATTTCCTGGAAAATAAATTTATTATCATGTATATCCATTTTTACAAGTAAAAAATTATATCTTCGTGACTTTCCCTTCAAATTTCTCCTCAACAAAAAACAAAAACAAAAACAACACCAAGTGGTCCAGTTAAAATGAATGTTTTTTATGAATAGAAAATTTCCCATTAATAAAAGATTTCTCTTTTTATTTTAGGGGCCGTTTAACTCCACACCAAACTACGTTTTGTGGAAACCCTTAAACTTTCGGCGATCCTGAATTTAACAGGATTTAACGTTACTCATGTCAGCATTATCACTTCTGATATTTCCAATGATCCTTGCGAATCATCTTTAACAACTTACAGAACGTTCTGCTACCCTTATCCCTTTCCAGTTAAAATGAATCCTTATCAATTAGGGGCCTTGCGGCCGGATGAAATGGTAGGGAATTCATTTTAAAGTGGAGGGATAAGTCGTCGCTTCGGTGAATTACTTAAGCCCCGTTACATTTTTGGTGATATTGGGCTAGACCAGTGAGCTATTACGCTTTCTTAAAAGGATGGCTGCTTCCAAGCCCACCTCCTGGTTGTCTTTGCCTGTATAACATCCTTTCCCACTAAGTAATTGCTTAGGGACCTTAGCGTTCGATCTGGGCTTTTTCCCTTTTGACTTTGGACCTTAGCGCCCAAAGTCTGTCTGTGTTTTTTTGCGAAAAAAAGGTATTCGGAGTTTCCTTGAGATCGGTAAAGCTTTGGACCACCCTCACCCATGGAGTGCTCTACCCCCTTTTTTTATTAAACACGCTCTACCTACATAGATTTCGCAGAAAACCAGCTATCTCTGGGTTCGATTGGCATTTCACCGCTAACCACAAGTCATCCCCGTCTATTGCCACAGACGTGGGTTCGGTCCTCCAAAGAGTGTTACCCCTTTTTCAACCTGCTCATGGCTAGATCACCCAGTTTCGGGTCAAGTTAATAGAACAACCAGATTCTTAACAAATCTCTGATTTGTTTAGAACCGTTTTGGACCAGAACATTAATGAAATGGTCTGGTTTATGTTTTTGCCCTATTTAGACTCGCGTTTACTATGCCTACACCTAACGGTTTAAGCATGCTCTATTAACTTACTTGCTGACCCATTATACAAAAGGTACGCCGTTACTCACACTTTTTTTTTTGTGGAGCTTCGACTGTTTATAGGCATTGGGTTTTAGGATCTTTTTCACTCCCTATTTAGGGTTCTTTTCACCTTTCCCTCACGGTACTTGTTCACTATCGGTCAGAGCAGAGTACTTAGGCTTAGGGGGTGGTCCCCCTTTGTTCAAACAAGGTATGTCACTCGCTTTACTCTTTTGTTTAGAAGTGGCCACTTTGTTTTTATCTACGGGGCTATCACCCACTTTGGCACAATTTTCCAATCTTTATTGTTTTAATAAAAATATATTCATTTTAACTGGACCAAATGAAATGGTACGGTTAAAATGAACTGGACCACTTTATTATTCTAAACGGCCTAATCCGCTTTCGCTCACCACTACTTACGGCGTCTCGGTTGATTTTTTTTCCTTTAGCTACTTAGATGTTTCAGTTCGCTAAGTTTGTTTAAAGATATAAACCATATCTTTATAAAGGTTTTCCAAAAGGATATCTACGGATCTCAGGGATTACGCGCCTACTCGTAGCGTTTCGTTGCGTTAAACGTCCTTTTCTTGCTCTGCCAAGGCATTCACCCAATGCCATCTATTATATAAATGAGCAAACCGCTTTGTTTGGCACAAAGCACTGCTTGCAACATTTTTATCATGTTTCTTTTTTTTAGGGATCAAAATAGCTCCACACCAATAGCCAAACCATTTCATTCGGTCGGAACGAAGTGGTTGTAAAAAAAAACAACCAAATTCTACTTATTTCAACGAAGTGGTCGCCTTAATACTCCACACTATTTAGTTTGAATCAGAAATGGCCCGAAAAGATCGCTCTTTTTTTGAGTATAACGGGGTAACCTGGGGTAGGGAGGGAGATTGAAAAGGGGGCAACCGCTTCACTACGGTTGAGGGAACCGATACTGTGCACTGTTTTACTTGTTTGCTCTACTCCTTACTATTTCATTCAGTTGCAGCTGTAGCTTATGCTAAAGGTGGCAGTGTTTTACTTTTTACTCCTAACCAGAGCCAACCAGAGCCATAGTGAAATGGTGTTTTTAGCCTACCAGAAAGGAACACTTGGCTCTGGTTGTTTTTTTTAGCCTGTGCAGAGCAAAGGTTCGCTCATTTTTTTTTTAGGAACAAGCGCTCCAACCATTTTTTTTAGCGAACCGGTCGATTTTTTTTTTAGCCAACCGTTTCTGTGCAGAGCAAAGGTAGGCTAAAAACACCATTTCACTATGGCTCTGGTTGGCTCTGGTTAGGAATGGTTGGACCAGCAATTTATATATACCTGCCTTTGCTCTGCACAGAAACGGTGCGACCATTTTACTACCGCTTCGCTTTGACCGTTTCACTATTTTTTGCCACTCCTTTTTTATATTCGATTTTTTTTTGTCCTCTATTCTGATTGATTTCAAATAAAGGGTACTCACCTATCCGAGAAATCCAAAATAAGCAATGAAAAGTAAAATATAATGAGTTATTATTTACAGGTATAGGATAAGTGATATGGGATAGATCGGTATTTGAATCTGTTAACGCAATTACCGGAATATTCCCTGCGCGTGCTTCTGTTAATACATTATTATTCTGATTGGGGTTTATTAAAAAAATTAAATCCGGTTTTTTTATTGTTTGTTCCGGTATCAACTTTTTTGTTTTTCCGTTAGGGAGAAGTCCAGGTACCCATTCTTTTAGTTTTTTATAACGTGGAAAACTGATATTATTTTTTATTAAAAAACGGTCAAAATAAAGGGAAAAACGTTGAAAATTTAAAATTGATTTAGAAATTTGTTGAGAATTAGTTAGAATTCCATTTATCCATTTAAACCCAATATAAGATAAGAAAGGTGTACTCGATCTATTATAAAAAAAAGGATAAAATTCTGGATTGGTATTTACTATTAAAATATGACCCCCTGATTTTATAGTGGAAAATATAATATAGAAAGCTTTTAATAAAAGGGCTCTGGTTTTATAAGAATTTATAATAGAAACTTGGTATATTTCACCAAGTAAATAAGGGGTCATAAGGGGATCAAACCCACGTTGTGTGGATATTTTAAAAGGCTTATGCCCTAAATGAGAGCCCCCTTTTAAAAATTCATTATAAAAAGGTTCCCTATTTCCACAGGATTTATTGTGTAGGGTTTTTCCTATTTTTGGGGTTTTTTTTTCTGATCTTTCTGGAGACCTTTTTTTTTGGGGTGGTTTTTTATAAATTTCGTTTTTCATACAACTTATTTTATAATTATTTGTTCTTTTGCTCTGCACAGAAAAGTTAATATATTATTTTTTACCAGCTTGATTTTTTTATGCCTGTTAAAACTCCTTTTCCACCTAGTTCTCGTAAATGTATACGGGAAAGTTTACAAAATCTATACACACCTCTTCCACGACCTGTTAGAATACACCTATTTCTGATTCTTGTACGGGAACTGTTTCGAGGTAATTTATTTAGTTTTACACTTAATTTTTGTCTAATAATAGGGGAAATAGATAAATTTTTTATTATCGATTTACATTCTAAACGTTTCAGTTCGTATCGAGCTACTATTTCTCGAATTTTTTTATCTCGTTGTATTGAATTTGACATTAGTTTTTTATTTCTATTAGGGATTATTTTTTTCTGACCAACCATACTACCAACCGCTTCTAAAATAGCGAACCTCCACACCAAACCAATAGTGAAACGGTCGGTTTGGTTAATCAAAGATTTGTCCCGCTTCGCTACGGTTGGAGGAGCATTTCATTTGGTCCTCCGACCGTTTCACTAAAAATTCATTAGTGAAACGGTTGGACCAGACCATTTCATTCCGCTTGGCTTGAATTAACAAATGGGTGCAAAAAAAAAGGTTCGGTATTCTATTTACGACGTTTTTTTGGTGGTCGACAACCATTATAAGGAATCGGTGTTTTTTCTACTAAATAAATTACTTTTAATCCTGACTTATAAAGGGCACGTACAGAACTTTGTTTTCCATAACCTAATCCCTTCATAATTATATTAACAGTATTTATTCCTAGTTTTATTGCTTGTTTTGCTATATTTTCAGCTGCAGCTTGGGCAGCGTAGGTTGTAGATTTACGAGAGTGTTGAAATCCTATACTTCCTGAAGAAGCCCACCCTTTTCCATTTCCCTGGTGATCGACTAAAGTTAAAATGGTATTATTTCGAGTAGATTGCAAATAAATAGTTCCAATTTCTGATTTTTTTTTAAGAGGGGAAAAAAAGGGTTGTTGCGCAGGAAACTTTTTTTTATATGTTTTCATGATAATATTATATTTTAATGAAATACTGGTTTTTTTTAGCCTACCGTAGCCAACCAGAGACAACCAGAGCCAAGCGGTCCTACCAGAGCCAACCAGAGCCAACCGTTTCTGTGCAGAGCAAAGGTTGGCTCTGGTTGGCTCTGGTAGGACCGCTTGGCTCTGGTTGTCTGCCTTATTATCTTGACTTTTACCATGTCTCCCACTCAACGCAGTACATATGGCAACTAGTGGTTTTACTTATCGAGTTCGAAAAGGGTTCGGGTAGGTTACACTAGTTTATAAAAATCAAGATAATATGAAAAATAACGAAAAAAAATAGTTAAACACTCTTTTTTTTTTTAGAAGCGGTTGGACGGATCAGTTTTATTTCTTAGCCCATTTTGCCCGTTGTTGGAAAAAAACGATCGGTTGGCTTCGGTAGGCTAAAAAAAACAACCGCTTCGCTACAAAAAAAAAGAAACGCACCTATTTTTCGAATTAATAATCCCTATTTTACCTTCCCCTTTTTGCCGCAGGGGGGGGAAAACATAAAAAAGGGATTCTTCCTTGAGACTAGAAAAACAAGAAACCGATTTATACCGACCAAACCAAACCAAACCAAACCAAATAAAATGGTTTGGTTTGGTTTGGTTTGGTTTGAAAAAAAAACAACCTTAGCATAAGCTACAACTGCAACCGTTTTATTATGGTCTGGAGTAGTTTCACCTCAACC
>Ga0247770_1002105_pt1 | contig 12321 bp, 3 predicted proteins | sample UWRJL136409B6_FD_179943 | JGI IMG/M metagenome (GOLD analysis project Ga0247770, IMG submission 179943) | Plant litter microbial communities from Arlington Agricultural Research Station in Wisconsin, United States - UWRJ-L136-409B-6 | ecosystem: Environmental > Terrestrial > Plant litter >... | reverse complement strand
AAAAGGTTGCATTCGAAATGGGAGAGAAATTAAGGTTCGTCGGAGGGGGTCGAAATAGCGGTGAGATTGGACACGGTGGTCGAAAACAGGGGTGGTCAAAAAGTGGGCCCCCGGACTTAAGTCATGAGTTGACGTAGCTTGTGTTATGATATGGGCCCCACTTATTTTTGGTCACTCACCACATCTTGTGTTTTTTTGGCATTTCGTGATGGCGCGCCAGCGAACCAATCATAATGGGTTTTAACATGCACAATTGGCGCCGGCTGCCTAGGCGCCGTCGCCAAAGAAATGCCCAACGTGCGGGGCTGTGTTCAGGAGCGACCGTCGACGACAACGAAGACAACGACCTTAAGAGTCAACACCCACAACCGAGTATACGAAGATCGCGCGAATTATTTTTAAAACTGCATTCTGTACGTAACCTTCGAGTATCGGGTGTATGCCTAGCCTCAGCTCCTAATTGCTAATTGTTGTGCCAGCAGGTCCCACAAACGCCAGACCAGAACGACCACACACCGGCTCCCCCTTCCGACAACCAAACATTTGTCCGCCTTTACACAATGCGGCTTCTATATTACGACGATGCAGGCAAGATTCGCGTCACAGAGGATCTCTCAAACCGCAACATTCCGCAGTACGCGATACTTTCACACACGTGGGGTGCCGAAGAAGTCCTCCTGGCCAAACTGAAGGATGGTACAGACGAGAATAAAGCCGGTTACTCCAAAATCAAGTTTTGCGGAGATCAAGCACGGCTCGACGGCTTGAAATACTTCTGGGTGGACACATGCTGCATCGACAAACCCAACAACACTGAGCTTCAGGAGGCTATCAACTCAATGTTTCGTTGGTACCGGCATGCCGCAAAATGTTACGTTTACCTTACCGATGTCTTAACAAGTACGCCTGAAGACCGGTCCGGTTGGGAACCGGCTTTTCGAGGGAGCAGGTGGTTTACCCGTGGGTGGACGCTCCAAGAGCTCATTGCTCCGAAATCCGTCGAATTCTTCTCGAAGGAGGGCGTCCGTCTTGGAGACAAGAACACACTAGAGAGGCATATTCACGAGATAACGGGGATCCCGGTAGAGGTTCTCCGAAATGGCCTTCTATCTGATGTCAGTGTTTCCGACCGGATGGCATGGATCGAGAAGCGTGACACGACACGTGAAGAAGACAAAGCGTACTCTCTTCTGGGTCTCTTCGACATTCACATGCCACTTATCTACGGTGAAGGAGAGCAGAGTGCATTCCGACGGCTGCGAGAGGAGATCAGCAGAGCTTCGAGGAGTCAACACACCTTCAATAAGGCCGACCTCCGTTGTCTGGCCGACCTTCGCTCAACCGACCCACGCGACGACAAGTCACGTATCGAGGCCACCAAGGGCGGCCTGCTGGCAGACTCGTATCGCTGGGTCCTCGACAATACCGAATTCCAACGATGGCGCAACGAAGACAACCAGCTCCTCTGGATCAAGGGCGACCCCGGGAAGGGCAAGACCATGCTACTCTGCGGTATAATTGATGAGTTGAAGAATGAGCCCATCACTGGAACGCCCCGGCAAGCCAAACGATGTTACAAGGCCGATGATCATAGCATAGGCAACAGTCCTTGCAACGACAGCGACCATCCCAGTCCTGCTATACGATTGAAGCTAACAACTAGAGACGCTCATTCAACACCAAATCACCCGGAACCCTCTGTCACAGCCACTCACCTACGGCCAATACAGGGTCAGCATCACCAAGCTGGGCGCAGTACCGTGGCATCAACCCACAATCGAGGTGAAGGATGGAGTGACAGTCTTTTATCCTACTTCTTTTGCCAGGCTACCGACTCGCGCATCAACCATGCCACCGCCGTCCTCCGGGGCCTGATCTATCTGCTCATCCTCCAGCAGCCAACCCTCATTCAATATGTACGGAAGAAGTATGATGATGCAGGCAAGACTCTTTTCAGGGATACCAATGCCTGGTTTGCCTTATCGGAAATTTTCAGCAGCATCGTGCGAGATATTAGTCTAAAGTCCGCCTATTTGGTCATAGATGCACTCGATGAATGCATACATGATCTGCCACGACTTCTCAAATTTATCGTTGAGATATCAACTACTTTATGTCACGTCAAATGGATCGTTTCAAGTCGCAACTGGCCAGACATCGAGAAGGACCTCAACGTGGCGACACAAAAAGTGCGGTTGTGTCTTGAGTTGAACGAAGCATCCGTTGCTGAGGCCGTTGCCGCATACGTCAAGTTCAAAGTATGTCGGCTAGCGGAGCGAAACAAATACAAGCCTAATACGCGAGACACGGTACAGACTTATTTGTTGGGAAATTCTCACAGCACATTCCTATGGGTGGCTTTGGTCTGCCAAAGCCTCACCAATATCCCGGAACGGAAGGTCCAAAGGAAATTGACGGCATTTCCACCTGGGCTTGATGCGCTCTATGGACGGATGATGGACCAGATCCGTAATACTGAGGATGTCGAGGATGCCGAGCTCTGCAAAGGTATACTGGCTGTCATGTTGGCTGTGCGTAGGCCGATTACACTGGATGAGCTTGCGGCTTTTGTCGACATGCCCGAGGAAGCCTCTACGGAATACGAAGTGTTGACAGAGATTATAGGGCTTTGTGGCTCTTTCCTGACACTTCGTAAACGCACAATCTCCTTCATCCATCAATCGGCCAAGGAGTTCTTGCTGGGAGAGGCAGCCCATGAGCTTTTCCCTTCCGGGATAGAAGACACACACCATACCATCTTCTCACAATCGCTACACCTTATGTCCGGAACATTACACCGCGACATCTACAGTCTAAGCTCTCCTGGATCTTCTATCAACGGCGCCACCCTGCCCGATCCAGACCCGTTGGCCGCAGCACGATATGCTTGTGCTTACTGGGTTGATCACCTTGGTGACTGGCAGTCGAGCGACAATACCAAGCAACAAGATGTTTTCCAAGATGGAGGTGCCATCGACGCCTTCCTGAGGCAGCACTATCTTCACTGGCTCGAAGCTCTTTCACTTTGCAGGAGCATGTCACAAGGGGTATTATCAATGGCGAAGCTTGACAGCATTCTTCAGGTTAGCTCCAACCCGGTAATTGCCACGTGTTCCGTTAAGTTGTTCTAACATTAATGTAGCAAAGGACCATTGCGTCACACTTACCAAGCCTTGTCCACGACATGCGCCGATACATTCTATACTGCCGATGGCTAGCTGAGAATCATCCTCTCCAGGTTTATTCTTCAGCACTTGTATTTAGCCCGGTCCGCAGTATAACAAGAGGCTTGTTCAAGCAGGAAGAACAGAGGTGGATTACATCCGGGCCAGCTGTGGAAGATGATTGGAATGCATGCACGCAGACGCTCGAGGGGCATAGCGATTGGGTCGGGTCGGTCGCGTTCTCGCCAGACTTGAAGCTCGTGGCGTCCGGGTCCTACGACAAGACCGTCAAGCTCTGGGATCCAGCAACGGGCGCATGCACGCAGACGCTTAAGGGGCATAGCGATAACGTCAACTCGGTTACGTTCTCGCCGAACTCGAAGCTCGTGGCGTCCGGGTCCGACGACAAGACCGTCAAGCTCTGGGATCTTACGACGGGCGCATGCACACAGACGCTGAAGTACGTGGATTACTCGAATTTTATCGCTTCTTGGTCAGGCGATGCGAAAATCTCCCTTCAAAAAATTTATGGTATAGGCTTAAACGGCAAGTGGATTACAAAAGGCTCGGAGAACTGGCTGTGGCTGCCTCCAGGATGTCGACCAGGAAATTGGGCCGTAGCCGCATCAACAATTGCTATTGGCTGTTCTTCAGGAAGGGTGCTGATTATGACGTTCCCGGCAGACTACTAATGCTTAATCTTTCTCTCTTTTTTGCTATCATAACGTGCCATAGGAGGGGTACGGGGGGCTCCTTTATCTTGAACGATCACAAAAATGTGACGGCGAGCCTCTGCCTCTCTATCGGAACGATTCTAACTTCCAATTAGTTACTTAAATTGCATGCAAGGCTTATCGGGATCGCTTATCAGACCGGTACAGCCAAAGGGGCTTAGCGGCAGTCGGAAACGGTATAGCGGGCTGCGGCGGTTTGGAGCGATTGCAGTTTACTGCCTCCACATCTGCATATCTACTTCGTTTCTCTACCGAACACACCAGAACAGTTCCTCCAGGCTTCCTTTAGCGGGCCGCTCGTCGGCACGGTCCCTCATGTAAAGAGGGCTGCAGCGGATTGCACCACTGCAGGGGTGAATTTGCTGGCCTCCACATCTGCAAATTCCCTCATTTCTCTGCCGAACACCAGAACAGTTCCTCCAGGCTTCCTTTAGCGGGCCGCTTGCCGGACCGGTCCCTCCTGTGACGGAAGGATCCTTAAGGAACTGCAAGGCACCTGAGGAACGGGAAAAAAAGGGGGAAAAAAGTAAAAAAAGCTAGCTCTCCTGGACAAAACGCACAAACCACTTAAAATTACCGCTTTTAGTACTTGCACATGATCTAACACGTGGCCTCACGTCAGTCTCACGTTCTTAACACCTTTAAACAGCTAGGGCCGGAATGCGATTTTGCGGCAAGCGCCCAGCGAGCCGCGAAATCGTGTATAGGCACGTTCAAAGCTGGCACTTGGAAGTTCCTCCAGGCTTCCTTTGGCGGGCCGCTCGTCGGCACAGTCTCTCCTGTTCCGAAAGGATCCTCATCGCTGGCTTTAACATGCCCCTACGAAACGCACGGACGTCAGTAAAACGTTGCAGTTTCTTATTTCTACTGTAAGTTAACACTGTCTTACGTCAGTGGTGCGCTCTCTCTGCCGGAACAGCTCGGGCCGGAACGCGATTTTGCGGTGAGCGCCTAGCGAGCCGCGAAATCGTGTGGAGGCACGTTTGAAAGCTGGCACTCAGCAAGTTCCTCCAGGCTTCCTTTAGCGGGCCGCTTGTCGGCACAGTCCCTCCTGTCGGAAACGGTATAGCAGGCAGCGGTGGTTTGGAGCGATTGCAGTTTGCTGCCTCCACATCCGCATATCTACCTCGTTTCTCTGCTAAACACCAGAATAGTTCCTCCAGGCTTCCTTTAGCGGGCCGCTTGTCAGCACGGTCTCTCTTATAACAAAAGGATCCTTAAGGAACTGCAAGGCACCTGAGGAACGCGAAAAAAAAAAGGTAGGGGAAAGCAAAAAAAGCAGGCTCTCCTAGACAAAACGCACGGGCCACTTACCTTCCTCTTTTAGCTAATTCTCGTCCACCCCGGTTACTTGCTAAGCGGGTGCCAAAATAACACGAACTGTAAGATGCAGTGGTCTGTGCGGGTGGCTGGCCACTAACAGACACTACCAATTTTATAACATTCGATGGCATTCGGCTCACACCACCACAATATCTACACTGCTAGTCCACCACCATCACCACTATTATTGCCATTATGGCACCACATTACCTAACGCTAGTGAAGGCGCACCTTATTGGAACAGCTGCCTTTCTAGACCACTACTACATACAGTACTTCTACACTGATCTTTTTAAAAACTTCAGTATCTGTAACAAAACCTAGGGCTGGGAAATCCTACGTATCGATAAAGACCGGAGGCATCTAAAGCACGAAACACAGGGTTAGAAGCGTATTATCTTGCTAGAGGACCTGTACTAAATAGAAGAAGTTATCTAACAGTATAGCTTCTAGGCACGCAGCTTAACTTAGCAAAGTCTAGGCCTAATAGCTAGTATTTATATATCTGTAAGGATAATTAAGTAAGCGATAGGGACCTTAAAATACTGAAAATGCATCGCTTACGAAAAAGGATTCATTTCTTTATTAAACGTTAACTGCTGTATTTAAGCCGCTAAACTCGCCCTTTAGTATCGTCCTTAGTTAAAAGACTAATATAATATCCGTTAGTTAGATAAATGCTATTTTAGACTCTTTTCTAAAGGAAAGATTTAAATTATCAGGAAGCTGGGCGAACGTTATTATCTAGATTACATTTATCACTATAAGTTAGAACTAGCAGTAGGAACTGAAATCCGAAGATATCACGTCTGGGTAGCTGTTAGATAGAATTTTAAGTCTGAGATGCATTTTTACAAAGTCTTAATAAATATTAATGGAAAGATAAGTTTACAGATTTATTACGACGAAATTCTGGAAAAGGTTATTAATCTTTAGCTTCTTAATAGTGATGTTTTTATACTAGAAGAAGACGGAGATTTAAAGTATAGAGGTGGAAATTCTAAGTGGAAGAACATTATAAAGGAATAGAAGACGACTTATAGATTAAAGCATTACTTTAATTACCCTGGTTCTCTAGATTTATCACTAATTGAGAATTGCTAAAGGGCTGTAAAGTAGTATATCTGTGATAATCTTCGAATTGGAGCGAATATTATAAACCTGGTGGTTAAAGAATAGAGGTGACTGAGTAAAGTGAAAATTAACAAGTACGTAGATTTTATGGTACGGCGGATATTAAAGGTGTTAGAGGGTAAGGGTCGTATAACAGGGTGGTAATAGGTATTATATAGAGATACTTAGATTTATATGTAAATCTAGCCTGTAAGGAGGTACTATGAAGTAATGAATTCGTCTTTTTTTGTTAACCGCTTACTTGCACATAACCCTACACGTGGTCGTCAGCTCTCTTTACTAGAAGACACAAAGCACGGGCTAACCTTTTCCTCCTACATTCCCCACTACACTATGCTTCTTCCGCTGTATTTTATTGTTTTACTGTCATTTAGCACTGTTATGTGGTAGTGGTTTTAATTAGTTGGGAATGAGCCACATTGTGTTGTTAGACTCCAGCTCGGCGGCAACCTCTAAAAACCAAAAAAAACCATTACGATCTCACTAAACAAGACTGCTTGAGAGACTTTCGATAGATACGGCCTTAATTAAGACAGCGTGTTTGTAGCACCGGCCGATATACAGACGCGCTAAAAACGACAGTCTTGTGGAAAGAAGGGTGACTGACGTCACTTTAGAGGATACCTCTTTATACACGCTAGCGAAAATACGACTAATAACAATGCTTCAAATATAGGTAGTTGACGCTAGCTGCTTAGACTCTAACGCTATCAAAATGCTTAACGTGCGGGGCTGGTGATCTAATAGCGAAATATCTTAACTATCGAATAATAATAACCACGTTAAGAGTTAACACCTCCAGCTAAACTTACCGAGATTCTCGCTACGTCCCCCAATTATTATTCGCGGTAAGTAACTGTCTAGTATCAGACAGCTCTTGTTAATATCGTCTAATTGCTATGCTAGCAGACCCCTACGAACAGTAAAGGGCCCAACTGCGCACTCACTCTCCCTTCCACGTTACTAAACATTCAGCAACCTCTAGACTATGCGCCTCCTGGAGCGCGACGATGTTAGGGAGTTCCACCTGACAAAGAACCTCCCCGACAATGCGATTCCCGAGATCTCGCCCTACGCGATACTTTCACACACATGGAGGGAAGGAGAAGAGGTGCTTTTCAAAGACCTCGCAGACGGTACGGCTAAAAGCAAACCAGGCTACACCAAGCTTCAATTTTACGGAAATTAAACCAGACGTGATAGCCTGAAATTCTTTTAAATCGACATATACTACATTAATAAGTCTGACAGCGTTAAGCTCCAGAACACCCTTAACTCTATATTTAGGTAGTACTATAATGCCGTCAGATATTATATCTATTTCCTAAACATCTCAGCCTGTCAGCAAGATACTAACCGCAGCCCTAATTAGAAACCGTCCTTTTAAAAGAGCAGGTGGTTTACCTGTAGATGGACTCTTTAAGAACTTATTACTTTAAAAATCGTAGAATTCTTTTCTGAAGAAGGCGAGCGCCTGGGAGACAAGGAGTCTTTAGAACAAGACATCCATAATATAACCGGGATTCCTTTAAAAGCCCTCCAAGGCAGGCCGCTATCTAACTTCAGCGTAACTGAACGAATGGTATAAATTAAGAACCGTAAAACTAAGTATGACGAAGATAAGATGTACTCTCTATTTAGCATCTTCGATATACACATATTAGTTCTTTACAGTAAGGGAAAGCAGAAGGTATTAAAGCGACTGCGCGATAAGATTTATAAGGACTACCTTTATCTAGCTAAGCTATAGTCTGTTAAACTACATAACCTGCGTGTTAATAAAGAGCGTATCGAAGAGGTTAAGGGCGGTCTAATAAGTAATGCTTACCGCTAGGTCTTTAATAACCCTAACTTTAATTAATAGCGCTATTAGCTAAAGAGTAAGCTGCTTTAAGTTAAGGGTAATCCTGGTAAAGGTAAGACTATACTGTTATACAGTATTATTAATAAGCTAAAAGGACTTATTCTTACTAACTGTAGCAATTTAGCGTATTTCTTTTACTAAGCTACCGACTTACATATTAATAACCTAACTGCCGTACTCTAAGGTTTAATCTACTTATTTACCCACTAGTAACTACATCTCCTTTTACATCTGCTAGAGAACACATACCCCTCTAATAATATAATGGTATAAATTATCCTGTTGAAGGTTTTACAAAACATACTAAAAGATCTAAACTTAAAAGTTACTTATTTAGTTATTAATACCTTTAATAAATGCACGGTCGACCTGCTGAAGCTTTTAGACCTTATTATCTACATTTTATCCGGACGCGTCAAATGTCTCCTATTAAGTTAGAATAAGGTTATGATTAAGGGGAAACTGAGAGCTGGCGATAAGCAGGCAAGACTTAGTCTCGAATTAAAGGTAAATGTAATGTAGGTGTCTTACGCTATTAATACTTATATTAATAATAAGTTATCCTGTTTTAAACTACTTTAAGATAACGTGTTATTTAAAGACGGCATTTTACTAAAGTATTAAGTACGGGATATTTGTTACGACCTGCTCTTGACGAGGGCCTAAGAGGGGTCCGGACAAGATAAGACAAAGCGTATAGCAGGACGCTAACCTTAAGGGGTGATCTAAAGACAGCTTGTTAAGCTAACACTTTTAGACAAGAGTATACTGTCACTATAAGTTGTTGTTACTATAATGCACAGAGGAAAGTCTGAACAGTAGGATATAAATGAACAATGTAATACTAGCGTGAGGAACTAGAGTCCCTTACAGCAGTTTGTGGGCACAACCACGACTATCTATACTAGTTAACTAAGAGGTATTTCGTACCTTGATCACTATGCTCTTATTAACAGGTAGTGAGTAGAGTGATTACCTTTCGTAGTTACTTACCTTAATTACTAGGTTTTAACGAGATTAAGGTGAGTATATAACGACTAGTTATAAGGGCTTTAGGTCTTTACACCCCTGGCCTAATGTGTAGTACCGTATATACTATCTCCCTGCACTGTTCCTTTTACAGGGGATTCGTCAGGCCGCTCCAGCCTAAATGACGGCCTGCAAGGTCGTCATACAATTCCCCCTCTTTAATATTCTTTTTCTATAAAGAATTCCAGTTAGTTCTCCTTCCTGTAACGTAATAATACCTACTAACAGAGTAAGGAAGAACAGGAAAAACATTACCTCCTTATCTACCGCTTACTATACTGCCTCTGCAGAATTTATTTTAACCTTTAACATTGTAATGCCTGTAAAGTGCAGTCACTGTTAACGTTTAGAACTGGTTAACTGTAAGGTAGCTAGTAAGAGTAAGTTATATGGTTATTATATAACAGCCAGTGGAACTGTATACTTATCTTACAATGTTTACAGAAACGACTTATCTGTCTTTTACCAGGTTCTTAACGAAAAGAAACGTCTTAACTCTAAGGAGCGTAACACTTTTATAAAGCTCCTTCGCATTAAGGACTAGCAGAGGTCTTTAACTACTTATATTAATAAGCTTTTCGGTTACAAGTTAAAGATTATTACTAAAGAGGAGCGCTTAGTACGAGAGGCAACCGCGCTAATTCTTAAGTTCGATTAGGGAAACTTCTTAATAGAACTAATACGTGGTTCTTTTTCCAGAAGGTCGCCACAGCTAGTAACCTTTTCTTAACTTAGTTTATTATTTCCTTTCTTTTAATAACGGAAACGGTTCTTTAACGTAATGGTAGCACGTTTGTGTTTCGCTTCTTAAAGCGAGAGGTTGTAAGTTCAAGCCCCATAAGGGCCTTCCGCTGCAGGTTTAGAACTTAGCCTAACTTCTCTACTTAGTCCGGTTTTATACCTTTAACGGTTTTTTTATTTTTTATTTTTTTTATTTTGTTTGCTAACTTCCTTTCTCAACAGTGCTTATTCTCGTGGACACGCTTTTCTGTCACACACCGCTATATAACTGGTTTAAGAGACCTTAGAGCACACTGGATCGCTTTTTACCCTCTAACTCCTTCCTTAGGCCCGTGGCAAAGCGTAAGTCCTCTGGCTACAGGGGGTAAGTTGTCCTGTAGGCTGCCGGTCTACAACGTCTTGGTTCTCTGTATTGCCGCGCGTGCGATTTCGTGTAAAGCTTACTGGGAGTTCTAGAGGCCTAGCCTCTTTATTAAGTCTAAGGTCCTTACAACCTACAGCTAAGGGTTTTAACAACTGTCCTTCCTTACCTACTAAGGAGTTTCCTACCGCTTCTCAGGCTTTATATCCCACAGTAGTCTTAATCTTCAGTTTAGTAAGTTAGGTGTTAGATCTTATCTTTTTAGTTCTTATTATTAGTTTTAGTCGGTCTAGATTCTTTCAGTAGAATTCCGTAATTAAGTCTAAGCACTTAAGGTTTTAATAAGCTCCTATAAGTTATTTTCAGGGCTGTAATCTAACTATTTAACGAGATATTTAAACGTGTTTTTTCCTTTCTGTAAATTTATAACTTCCTGAACGTTATACTTATCTTTATCGGTGTCGATCTTAATCTTCTTTTTTAAAGGAACTCCCTTTAAGGCAGGTTCCAGAAGTAAGATATGAAAAACCTTAATCTGCACCTTTATGCTAGTAGGTAAGTTTAATTTGTAATTAAAGGTAGTAGTCTTTTTCTTAATTTGAAACAGTTTATACCTTTTAAAGTCGAGCTTCTTACTAAGTCTTCTCAAATATAAGTTTCGTGAAAAAAGATAAACATAGTCCCCCTTTTAGAGAGTCGGTCCCTTAACTTATTTACTGTCGTAATAGAGTCCTTTTTTAAATCTAAGTTACTTAACTTAGTGCTTATCGGCGAATCTTTTCATTTGTTCGTATGTAAACTTAAGTTCCGCTTACAGGTAGTTATACAGCTCCTACATCTAGTTTACGCAGATTACAGCTTGAGGGGCGCTAGTTAATAGGCCTCGGTAGAGTTTAAGCTCCTTCCTGTAATTAGTGAAGAACGGTAATATACCTGTTAACTTAATTAACATCGTATTATAAGCTATTTATGCTGTTAGTAACAGCTTAAGCCAGTTATCTTATTTAAAGTTAACGTAAGCCTGGAGATACGTTATAAATATCTAATTAACTCGTTCTATCTAGCTATCTATCTGTAAGTGGAAAGTTATTAAAAGCTTACTCTTTACACTTATTCTTTACATTAACCCTTACTAAAATATTAATACGATTAGCTTATCTTAATCTGTAACAATACTATTTAATTAAAGGTATTATAAGACTACCTCTCTTTTAAAAACATACGTAAGTTATTTAGACGTTATGTTTTTTAAAGTTAGTAAAAAGTAAGCTTATAGAACGACCCTATAGGCTGTCACTTAGGCCGGGGCGGCCCGACAGGTCCCCTGCAGGAGAAGCAGTGCAGGGAGACAGTATGCACTGTACTGTGCACTAGGCTAAGGGTGTGAAGACCCGAAGCCCTTACGACTAACTAGCGGTTACTCAGTCTTAGCAGGAGTGTTTACCTACTGAGCATCCGTAAGATTACTAAGTAGGAAGTGCTTAGTAGCGGAGTGTTTAGTTCTTTACTAAGTAATAAGATACTAAATAAGGTATAAAGTACCTTTAATTAGCTAGTATAGATAGTTATAGTTATACCTACAACTACCGTAAGGGACTTTAGTTCCTCACGCTAGTATTTAATTATTTATTTATATCTTACTGTTTAGACTTACCTTTATGTATTATAGTAATAGTAACCTATATTAATATTAAACTTCTGTTTAAAAGTGTTAACTTAATAAGCTGTCTTCGGAACGCCCTTTACCTGTTAACGTCTTACTATACATTCTGTCTTAACCTACGCTAATCCTTTTAAAGCTTATATTAAGTACAGGTTATAATATAATACTAGTGTCTAAGTTCTAAATACTAATTATTAAACTCTTGTTGCACAGTAGGGTTCTACAGGCCTGTAGTACAGGCCTGTTGCTCAGAGGAAGTAGAGCGGTACTGTTCCAAACCGACTACAGCGCTGGAAGCGCTGTAGGAA
>Ga0247770_1002104_pt1 | contig 12327 bp, 23 predicted proteins | sample UWRJL136409B6_FD_179943 | JGI IMG/M metagenome (GOLD analysis project Ga0247770, IMG submission 179943) | Plant litter microbial communities from Arlington Agricultural Research Station in Wisconsin, United States - UWRJ-L136-409B-6 | ecosystem: Environmental > Terrestrial > Plant litter >... | reverse complement strand
AGGGGGGGGGGGAGTGCAGCCCAGCAGATATCGCCGACTATTAGTATTAACAGCAAGGCCTTTTTCAGCCCGTCGCGTTGTTTTTGCCTTACCATCAGCTTTAGCCAATCCATGGCGCAAGGGGGGGCGGCCAAGCCAATAGATGTTTACTCAACCCGCCACAGTAGTAAGGAGTAAGGGAACTAAATTAGGGGCAACCGCCCGAGCGTCGGGCTGCAGCTTCCCAAAGAAGGATCCAAGCTGCGATGTCAGGGGATCATGGGGGCCCCCCAAGGAAATATAGCCGATGACGGCGTCGGCGCGCAGCCTGGCGGGCAATTTCCGCGGGCCAGTTATTAGGACTTTTGTTAACAATATCACATCAAAGGTCGTGCAGCGCGACGCGACGCACATGCGGGGAGCAGGAGGCAAGCTCGAGAAGTACGCGGGCGCGTCGGCGGCGTATTTGTCCGCTCGAGAGGGTATAGCGCTACGGATGATATGAATGAGGGCAGAGGCAACCATGAGCAGCCCATTGTTGTGACAAGACCACCTTGCGTCGTGTAACTGGACGAGGCCCGGACTGGCACTTGACCCCTCTGCGATGCTCGTGAACACCAAGTTCCTTATTTAGTCAGCATAAAGAAGCGTGTGGAGAGGTTCGTGTGGGAATTGTATTATTTTAGTATCAGAACCTAAAGATATATTAGATTAGGGTATTACACCTAACCTGGTTTAAAATAGTAGTAGTAACTTTACCTTCTGGCTTACCATATAGATATACTGTGCCTACCACTTATAAGGACGCCAGTTAGGTGATGTAAGTGATAAGCCGTCAGGACACCAAGAACCCCCTTCCCTCCCGGCCCATCAACCGTCCCTTCCCCTCCCCTCGCCCCTCCCCCTCACACACCCCAACTCCTTAATCCACCACCATAGCCCCTCCTCATACCCCGTAGCAAACAACAACCCCAACCAACTCAGCTCCTCCTCCCTCCTCCCCTTATAAACCCACCTCTCCCTCTGGCTCGCCATCCGCATAAACCCATCTAACGCCCACTCCCCCTCAAACCGCACATGGCTACTCATCAAATACCCCGTCGTGCCCCACACCTTCTTGTCCCACTCGTAGATTTCCATGTCCCGCGCGAAGCGCAATGCCGCGACGGAAATGGGCGTCATCCGGCGGATGTCCTCTGTCCCTGGGGTGGTGGGCCGTCGGAGGGCGTGGGCGAGTGTGATTTGGGAGACGATGCTGAGCGTGAGATCGCGCAGGTGGGACCAGGCCAGGTGCCGCGACCAGGGGGCGTGGTGGCAGACTTGTTGCCAGAAGAGGGGGTTGGGTTGGGGTTGGCGCCAGAGGGTGTCGCGCCAGGCGTGGCAGAGGAGGAGGGTCTCGTGAAGGCGGGCGCGGACGAGGGTTGGGAGGTGGTTTGTGTTGTTTGTGTTTGTGTTGCTGTCTGGGACGTGGAATAATGCTGCGGCGGCGGGGTTGTGGAGGAAGGGGTGGGTTCTTCTGCGGCAGGGATGGAGTTTGAGGCCGAGTTCGGGGAGGACGAGCTCCAGGGGGAAGAGGGCGTTTTGGTGTAGAATGGAGGCGTTTCTGGAGTCATCACTCGATTGGGAGAATGTACTTGAAGAGGGTGATGCGGTCCCTTGGTCAAATATGGGCCATGCTCTGGGAACAGGCCTGGATTTGGATATCCCCTGCGGTTTGAGTATGGGCCGGAGGGTTTGAGGTTTGGTTCTGGATTGTGAAAGTCGAGCTCCAGAGTGAAGCACGAGCAACTGGGCAGCAATTTCGGTATCCATCTTTAGTTGGATAGAAATCAATATCGATGATCTTCAGCTTTGGGATCTCTCTTTTAGTCGTTAGGAATGAGTGGGTCTCTTATGTTGCTTGGGGCGTGTAACGATGAAAGAGGCCCTGGAGCTGTCTCCGGTATGGGATAACGGTGAAAGAGACTCCGCAGAGTTGTCTCCGGCACGGGAGTTCAGACGGGCCCAAGGGTCTAGTACCGCCTATTCCCAGCGCTTTGTCGGCGTGCAGCGACGGCAGAACTTCCGAGGCATCTGATAGGATGCTCGTCTCTCCTGATCGATTCTATTATGCTTTGTCCACCTGCTATTCATCCGTCGGGAAACTTCTGATGCCCCAGTACAGATGGGCAGGTTGTCTCCTGTATAAGTTCCTCGCCTTTGTTGCCCATTACAAATCCGTCTCAATGGGGCACATCTCAAACTCCCCGATAGGTGGGTTAGCCTCCGCTTTGTTGAACTATTACCAATCCACCGGTAGAGGGCTGGGCGGCCCGGAACCTTTTGTATCGCTCGCTTAACGGGGCGATGCGCCACCCTCCGGAGATACCTCCGGTTTTGCCCCTCAAAGCGGACATCACCGCTTTCCTCAATAGCCCAGTGCCTTGACGGCAACAATAGCTCCCCAGAAGTATGCAAGCGCGTCAGACAACCTCATCACCGTCATTGTGTGGTCAATGGATTCGTTGTATTCGTCCATGAGCGGCACTTTTTTCTCCTTTGCCCAGAAGGAGCGGAGATACCCCGAGACGACGAACTCAGCCAGACAAAGCGCCGCCAGCCACAGCATCCCGAAGAAACTCCGGTTCGCGGCCGCAAACACGGCGTAGTACAGAGCGGTGAGAAGCGAAGCCAGAGTCTGCAGAAATGTCAGCGGCTGCGCGTGTCGAGCGACACCAGACGGAAGAGACATACCATGGAAAAGCCGGCGCCAACGGTGTATCGGGTGTCCCAAAGGCGCTTCTCAGCGATGTTGCTCCATTTTGCGGCCTTTTCAGCTTTTGTTTCGTACTTGCGCAGCTTGGGGATCGACTGGGAGGAGTGCAAGAGGGCGTAGGCACTGATGCAGGCGATGCCCAAGGACAGAGTGGTCGAGAGGAACGCCATTGCGAAGTTGCGAAATGGTGATGTTGGTGTCAATACGGTAAGACGTGGAACCTGGAAAGATCAACTTAGTGAAGGGAGAGTAACTGTCGAATTTCGGCACTTTCAAATTATTTCGTAAACTGTCGCTGGCAAAATTAAAAACCAGCGACCGCAAGTTTTGCTGCCTTGATTCCTTGGCAACTTGGTTGAGTGGGTTGCGGGCAGTGACGTCACCCGAAAGGGGTTTGTTGTGGAACTTTTACACAAATACCTACCGGCGACACCTTCAAACACATCCTCGGCGTGCAGCTAGGACTAAACCCTTCCCTCTCTTTCCGAGTTCAAAAGTAAAGCATTCCAGTTGTCTGAGAAAGCACAAGGTAAAGAAATAAGCGAGCAAGGAGCGATTCTGTGCATATGGTCGTCTTGTGTAGTGTTAGGTCAGGCCAACATTTCGGGCTTTAACCGGGCAATATGTCCGCCCGCAATGCTGACGGGGAGCCCCAACGATGAATTGATGGATGAACTAAGTGCTGAAGACAAAACCACCTGTTTCCCACCCGTGTTGTCATGTGGGGCTGGAGTCCAGTGGGGTGGTTCCAGTTGAGATGGCGAGCTGCAGTTTCTTCCTTCTGGTGGGGCGAATACATTCCAGGCAATTCCATCGCTGCGTTTGCATCTGCCCCTCCAACTTCTTTTCGGAACCTGCTCTGGTTTCTATTCTGCGTTCAACCTCAGTCGCAGTCTTGCAATCGACGCTTGCGATTTGGCCGACGAGCTCCGCAACGCCCTCTTGCCCGGTGAAACGACTTCGAATTCTCAACACGGCCGTGTCACCGGCAGCCGTGACTCAGATCATGCCCTACTTGCGAAAAGACGCGCCTGCCCACATCCCGGAGGGGGAACTGATCGAGTCCCTTCTTGGCAAAAAGTGCGACAACTTCATCAAGCCTTTGCAAAAGCTCACCGACGAGGAGAGAAAACGCACGAACATTGTTCAGGTCGGCAAGAGAAACGCGGATATTGATGGAGATCCCTACGGCGTCTGGGCGTCCTGGTCGGGAAATGTCTATCATCCAAAAGACAAGAGGATGGTTCGTATCCGCCCAATCTCGCCCCCCCTTGCGAAACAACCCAAGGCACTTCGTATAGGAAACTGACACAAGAGCCCAACAGTTCACTGTCCTTGTTCCCATTCTCGACAAATTGATCGCCGCCAAACCGAAGGAAGGCGACGAAGTGGCGACTCTGCGCCGTTTCTTGGGTCGTATTCCGCATTCCGATCTTCCTCTTCTGGCCAAAGAGTTCGGTGAAGATGGTACGGTTAACATCAACTCGGAGTCCAATCAGACCACCATTCGCTTTCGGTTGGGACCAAGAACCGTTCGCATTATCCACGCCTCAGATCTTGATGTCGATGACAAGAAGTCATTTAACCAGTCTGCCCGAGCAAAGGACTCCGCCCGCCGAACAAAGGAGATTCTCGGCGAGGAGATCATGCCAATCGAAGTCCAGCAATATCTCATGGCCAAAATATTGACCGAGCGACGTGCCGAATTCAAGCCACTGCTCGAGAAACAGGCAGCAAGACGCAAGAACATAGTCAATCCCAAGCGCGACGTTTTCTCCGAACTTCGTTCGTGTGCCCGGGTGGCGTACTGGATGGATATGTCACCGAGCGAGCGTACTACTGTCAGAGAAACTGCCATGGAGCTAGGAGACAGCCCCGAACTCAGCGCCGCAATGGCACAGGTCAAAGCCGGTTGGCGCAAAGTGTGGAACAATGGGGCGCGGGACCGTGACTACTTCCGAAATTATCTCACAGATCAAACAGCCGCGAAAGAGGTGTGGACTCTCGTGGAAGAAGACATCTTCGTTGTTGTGGACAAGAGCCAACGGGTTGTTTTTGCGAACATTGAGAAATTGGCACAGATCATGTTTGGCGACGAGGTACTCGACTTGCTTGACCGAGCTATTGATCTATGGTCTTTCTACAACGGGCTCCCATTGCCTGAATCAAGCAGACATGTTGTCGATACATACATCCGCCGCATCCACCCCGAGTTGGACCCCTCCAAAGCTACCGTCGAGACACTTCCAAACGCAAAGATGGCCGTTGCGCATTATGGCTGTTGGGCCCGGAAGGGCGACCCCCACGGCCGGAACATCGCTCTCACGGTCGACACAATGGTCGTGCGTAACTGGGTCAGCCCGGATATGTGCTTGTCCATCTTGCACCAGTTCGCACAAGGTGTTTTCGGATCGGCATCCAAGATAATGCGCTTCCTAGTCAAGGAATTGGATGAGAGCTACTACCGGGAGTGTGTGGAAATCTTCGAGAATCTCCCTCCTGAGTCTCGCCTTCTTGTGGATGCGGAGGAAGACTGGATAAGTCTATTTGCTCTTGGTATTAATGGCTATACCCAGCGACATTCCGATATTGGTGACATCCAAGGAGGTCTGGCCGGTCTCTTTACTCTGGGTCGCTACACAGGTACTTGAAGCCGATGCGTCCAGAATATGATAGATAAAAGCTGACATGGGAAAACAGGAGCCAACCTCTGCATCCCACAGCTGGGGATCAAAGTTCCATATTCACCTGGTTCTTGTGCTGTTATCCGAGGCAACGCACTGGAGCACCTGGTTCAGGACTACAGCGGTCCCAGATTCTTCGTCATTGGCACCAACCACGAGAGTTGCAAAAGAAACGCCTGGAGGAAGCTTGGCAAGCTGCCGCCGCTACCACCCATAGCATCAAGAGTTTCCAAGCGGAAGCTGTCAATCAGTGATAAGAGTAGCGAGAATACGGAAACGGGAGACTCTGAGAACTTTGATGAAGCAGGCTTGGCTGCCCTGGAGGGCCCTTGTATGAATGGCGGATGCGACAACGACGATGACTCGGATATTGAGTGGACGAACGAGATTCTTCACGGACCTGCGGTTCTCCCGCCCAGCGCTTTCTACCAACCAAGCCCCGGCGAACCTGAGCTGGAGTCATCCGAATCAGCGTCGTCGTCCGGATCATCATCGGGCTGACAAATTTGTTGCGACAATTCAACCTCGTGGGGGCGTATTCCTTCCCGCTGTTGGGCCACGCCACACGTCAGCCGGGGGGACTTTGCCGCTGCTCTGGCAGAATGACCTTCCCAACCGGTCATCAAAATTAGCAGATGTGCCACGAGTGCGACCCATCGCTTGGCCCAAGTCGTACGGCACCACACCCGTCCATATCGTTGATTATGTCGATTCACACACATGCTATGTTTCACGTGCCTCGGGCTCCTTGCCGTATCCGATACGGCCTTAGAGAGGGAGCCATGTCACTGGCACATTCCCAGAGACTGGCCCTAAGTTTGCCGTCGTCTTTCTGTTGGGGACTTTGTATTTCTATTATCAGTCATCAACCGCCCGGCATGGACTATTCCGGAACCGTCCATTTGGAACGAGATCTTCCTCCACGCGGCCCGGACATCTGATGGTACGGGAACCCCAAATTGTCGGGCCATGACATCCCACCAACGGAATTTGTCGTCCCGATGGGGGCCGTTGAGCCTACCAGTTCATTTTCTTACTGGCGTGACGCCTCCATCGCCCCCCAAACGGCCAATCGCGGCAGCCATGGGACAAGATGTATCCGCCGTTCCCAGCATCTCCCCAGCCAAGAATTCCTTATCCAGTCAACCACAACCACAAAAGAAGAAGAAAAAACGTCACCTATAATCTGCACCTCCCACGGGCTTACGTGCTACTCGGATCAAATGGTAAGCCCCCGCGGAGATAACAGCATCGCCACTAACACACCACTCACAGAGCAGCCCTCCCCAACCCCCACGCCAAGCCTTACCTAGTATCAGCCCAACAACGTCTTACAACCTCCATCCACCCGCCCCCGACAACGATGTGCGAGCGATTCGCCATGATCTGGACCTGCCCCATGTGTCGCAACAACGACAACGTTGTCAAGCGTGACAGGCTCGTCTGGACCATCTGCGATGCTCTCTTTGCGGAGAATCAGAGGCGCGAGGCGGCGGGCGAGAAGAAGATTAAGGCTGGGCCGAAATGCACGTTCGGATTTACGTATGATGAGAGCCGGCAGATTGCTTGGGGATCGACAAAGTTTTGTGGGGAGTGTAAGGCAGCCTGAAGGAGAGAGGGAGATCTGAGGTGATAGGATGGGAATAATAATTGAGGATAAGGATTGGCGTTTTGTTATGTTTGTTTTAGGCAAGGTGTTATGGGAACGGAATGGAATGATATTTTGGAGGAATGAATCAACGTCTTTTAGTAGTGATTCTTTTTTTCTTTGCGTCTCTCAACCGCTTCTTTGGCGATACTGAACTCTAAAGGGGCCTGGGCCTTGTCATAGCAACTCCTTTCCTCCCACCGCTTCATCCAACGGTTTCAGACAGAGTTGCCGGCAACTAGAGTACTTTCTCCGCTGGTATCGCAAGAGATAAACAGCGCCGGCATAAAATTTCAGGGCCACACAATCTTCCATCAGCAGAGACGATTCCTCAACAGCGCGCTCTGGGATTCAGTACAGGACTCGCCCCCTCGGAGACAAAACAGTCGCCGTGTTGTGCCTCCTGAGCCCCATCGCAATATCTGACCATCTCGTATTGATGGGGGCCGCTCCAGCCTCGCACCAAATCGTGTCAGAAAGAAGGGGGTTCTGGCCAGAGCCAGAACACCATAGAGGTGTTGATAACAGAGCTGAATAAATGCTCTACTGACGCCCTACAAGCGCGTTTCGAATCAAACTCCTCCCCTTCCACTCACTCCCCATGACCCATCCCAAGGGTTTCAGCACCAATAAAGCAACAGTTAACCCAAGAGCACAAACAATCACCATGGCCTCCTGACTGACAAACATACGTGCCAACGTAGCCGTTACCCAAATGAAGAACAGGCAGTCCATGTAGAAAGGAGGCTCTTGTACAATCTGGTAGAGAAACACAGCGAACCAGGATGCTGCCGCAATGATGTACTCGACGATGCGAGGACATCGAAGGTACGTAGGTAGGTAGCGGAAAAGGAAAAGTACAAGTGGCCAGTTTTGGCCGCGTTCTGAGGGGGTGCATGGTTCTGGGATGTTTGTTAGTGTCTTCATTTGTAGGTAGGTACCGTAGGTGAGGACTGGGGTTACCTCGTGGCAGGGGCAGGGAGTTGAAGTCAAGCATGATGTTTGTAGCGACCCATGCTACAAAGATGCTTGTGACGTCGATGAAGTGTTCCGAAATGAGGGCGGGGAGAGAAGGACTGTGCTGTTTCGTGTCCGTGGTGTTTGACGTTGCACTTGGGGCTTCAAGTTGGAAAGGCGATGAGCCTAGGTTGGAGGCGCCATGGGGTGTGCCCCGTTCGGCGGCCACAGGGAGCAAAGGGCTTCGGGTGTTGCACGAACTACCGCTTGTGGAATTAGTATAGTAGTACCATGAAAACAATCCAGGCCGATTAAGGGAAATATTTACCTCGTTTTCGCCATTTTCAGGATGCGCAACCACTAGGTCACCGGCTGACTAGGATCTAGAGTAATGTATTCGCACAAAGTCCAAAACCCGATAGGTCCCGAGGATACTGGTAAAACGCAAATGCAGACAAGATGATATCAACTGGCGCGCACTATCAGGTAGCCGCAACATTAAAGGGAGATGTTCCCCGCTCATGACGGAGATGATGAAGGGGCGTGTAGACTCAGCCGCAGGAATGCAGTTAGGCCGTGCTTACATTTATGCCAGATTCAAGTCTTGGCGAAGAGCGAGACGAGCATTTTGCCGACGAACCCTAACCCTTGAGCCGCATCCCAAATCCTGTCTGAGATTGGCAGATAGGGTATGTCCTGGTATATTCCAAGACATCCCATCATGTACTGATATACTGTGGGACATCTCATCGGTGCTGGTACATATTTCAAGCTGGGGTACGTGTTTTTTCTGTCACTAACTTGGTGTGTCAATCGGAACTCTTTGACACTGCATGAATATGCCCGCGCAAACACGTCAACGAACTCGTGTGGTGCCAAGCCCAAGTGCATGAGGTATCTACAGGGTAGGTACCTATGTTCAGCTTCAACCCGTTAACTTTCCCTCAAACACCGCAACTGTTCATTTTGATATTACTGCACCCGACAAAAAAATGCTTTTTTAAATTAAATTTTTTTTAAAAAAAAAAGCTCCTCTTCAACAGCACCAAACCCCCCCTCTACAACCCCATCACCCGCCCCTCGACCTCCTCCAACCACCTCATCCGCCTCCTCCACCTCTCCCCCTCCGCCTCCCCCTCCGCCCCTCTCAAAGCAACCCTCTCCGTCGTCTCCCTTTCTTCCGCGCCACCCTACTCCGCGCTCTCCTACGTATGGGGCCCCCAATCCCGGCTCTCGCTGTCCTCACACCCCCTCCATGTCTAGATCGGCGGCCCGGGGTCCAAGGCACACACCATCACCATTGCCATCGGGCATAATCTGTTCCTGGCGCTGAAGCAGCTCCGCGAGGGGAGTAGAGAGAGGGTCCTATGGGTGGACGCGCTGTGTATTAATCAGTGTGATGTCGAGGAGAAGTCGTACCAGGTTGGGCTGATGGGGCGGATTTTCAGCGAGGCGGAGACGGTGCTGATTTGGTTTGGGGAGGCGGGACGGGGCAGCCAGCGCGCGTTTGGGTATGCGAGGGAGATGCATGAGTGGTTGGTGCAGTGGGGCGGGGAGGAGTATAAGGGGAAGTATGGGTGGTTGGCGGCGGAAGGGGGACAGGCAGAGGGGGTGATGGGAGATGGATAAACGGAAAGGTTGCTGGAGGAAGCGATGGTGGGGGGACAGGCAGAGGGGATGATGGGAAATGGAGAAATGGTGGTGAGACGACGGACAGGAGGGCTGAGGCTGCCGGATCGTCCCTCTGTCGATGGGTATCGCTCCTACGGGGAGCCTTTCCCCACGACGTCGCAGAGTGGGTTTAGGCCGGGTCTGCCAACAGAAGTCAGAGCGCTGAACGAGTTCCTCGTCAGCAGAGAGTGGTGAGGCCGGTCGTGGGTGGTGCAGGAGTTTTGTCTCGCAAAGGCCTCGCTTGCCATCTGTGGCGCGCTGGTGATACCCATGGATGCCCTGTTGGTTGCTATCACTGAGCTGCGTGGCGGACAGGTGGATGGCATGCCGTACAGCATTACATGGCAGCTGGACCAGATTACACACAACAGAGCGTCGAGCTTGTGGACCGCCGCAAAGCGGTTGAGGCAGCAGGAAGTGCTGGAGCCATTGGAGGTCTTGGTCCTGTTCCGGTGGCATCTTTCGACGAACCCGATGGACAAGGTCTTTCCGTTTCTCGCCATGATGAGGGATATCGGCATTGCCCATGATTACACGGTGGGGCTGGAGGCTTGTTACAGGGGTACGGCGAGGGTTGTCCTCGAGAGCTCGGGGACGCTAGACCTTCTCGATTTTGTGGTGTCGCCCCGGGCACCGAAGAACAGGCGGTTCCCGTCCTAGGTGCCCGATTGGAGCGCGGGAAAGAGCTCTGATGGTTCGGAATGGGGTGGACGCATATCGAGCGGGTGCGACTCGATACTTGCGACGACACGAACCCGACCTTTGGCGGCCCGGCCAGTCTCCGATTTGAGGGCCAAGACATCCTGGTTCTGGAAGGACTGGAAATCGACGACATCCTGGCACTCGACAAGCCCATGTCCCCCAACTGGGCTGTGATCATGGACGCTCGACCGCCTTCGTTGGAGGAGTCTGCCCCCGTCAAGATTCTTCTCGTTGGCCCCTATCTTTCTTCTTTGGTCAGGATGGCAAAGTGGATTGGGAATGGCATCACAACTGTGAAGCACTACCTCAACCTAATCGGCACCACGCTAGCCGATCTCCGGTATTTTGACCAGTGGGTCCGATTCTACCGCGGAGTATGCGCGAAATATCCGGAAGATTACTCGCCCGAGGGCCACGCCGACTTCATCCTCCAGGTGTTTCTCATATTCCGCTGGCTGGATCCCCTGTTGGTCATCGAATGCCGCCGCGCAGTCCGGCGCTACAATCTGGTTTGGAAGTATATCTCGGACAATGGGTGGGAGCGATTCACAAACAACCTCAGGTTCTTCCCCACCGTGTATGGGGTTGTCCTTGCTGCTTGGTTCCTTGGAGCAGATGACCCGAGCCACTGGGAGGATGTGCTCGATCCCATGTCCCGTATCAGGGAAGTTGGAATGGCTCGGGGGTCACGGCTCGCCATGACAAAGGGGAAGCGGGCTTGTCTCGTCCCTGAACGGTGTGCTGTCGGCGACAAGGTTGCCTTGCTGCGCGGTGGGATGCATCCATATGTCGTGCGAAGAGTGAGGGAGTCCAATTGTTGGACGCTGGTCGGACCTTGCTACGTTACTGGGGATACAATGGAGCAGCTTCGGGAGGTTTGGGAGAATGGGACTGCCCAAGAGATGTGCTTTAAATAAGGAAGCTGTCTGTTTACCCTAAAATCGCCAATCTTCCAATTGGCAACTTCTCTTCACCGGCAGTCCTTCGTTGAAGAATCAGGGAGAGGTGTAAACTCAGAAACATTGCCCCAATGACTTGCGTCATGGAAGATGAGGTATGGTTGCATTGAGACCAGACAGCTGAAAACCGCATCTGCAAATCCGCTGCCAGCATCCAATGAGGACTGGTCTCTCAGCCAGCCACGCTGCTCACCGACAGGCCAAACCACCATTGCGATAGGCCAAAACTTGCATGTGGCTTCGAGAGCTAGACCACCAGCGTCAAGCATAAATACACCAGCAATCACCCCTCTTTTCGTTGTCTTTTGATGCCTTTTGCTCTCGCTCGCCCTGTAAGGCTCACCACCATGCTCCTTCTCGTCGTGATCTGCCTCTGGGCGCCACTCGCGCACGCCCAGAACACCACCAACACATGCAACCCACCGAATATCCCCGGCTTCACGTACCAGGACAACTGCAAGCTCATTTGCCGTGCATCGCAGTGGACCGACATCGTTATCTTTTTTCTTGGAAACTACGTCGCCCATGCCGCAACCGTCGTCAGCAAGCCAGGCCAATCCCCTATTTCCAGTCTCGTCGCCGTAATCACGGCCTTTTTGTTCCCCGGCGGCGGCATCCGGAGCGGTGTGGACGCCATCATGAGCCTGGCTAAGCGTGGAGAGACACCTCTACGAATTGCCGCTCGTGCAGGTGCCCTCTGCGCGGTGGTGAAGGTTGACGACTCTGACGACAACACCCCTGAGGAGAACTCTCCCGAAGACTCCAAAACCGCCCCTGAATCAAAAGAAACCCCAGGGTCACTGGCCCCCCTCCTGCCAAAGAAAGGTATGTCCTCCTCGTTCCCTTCTTAGTACTCCCCCCTTCGCCCCTTGTTCGTCATTGCCAGTCCCGTACTGATACCCCCCCCCCCCCCCCCCCCCACCCCCCCCCCCCCCCCCCCCCCCCCCCCCCCCCCCCCCCCCCCCCCCCCCC
>Ga0247770_1002103_pt1 | contig 12333 bp, 20 predicted proteins | sample UWRJL136409B6_FD_179943 | JGI IMG/M metagenome (GOLD analysis project Ga0247770, IMG submission 179943) | Plant litter microbial communities from Arlington Agricultural Research Station in Wisconsin, United States - UWRJ-L136-409B-6 | ecosystem: Environmental > Terrestrial > Plant litter >... | reverse complement strand
TATTTCCGGTCGCTGAGGGCACGGCCCCTTTTTGGCTGCGAGGTGGCGCTCAGCGGCTGAATCAGCCACCAATTGGCCGCCGTAGATATACTCTTGATATTCACAACATGCATGCTGAAGTATCACTTGTCGATACCACCAAGCTTATATTGTTTCGACAACCGGGACATAATCTAATCTATACCTGCTGGGGCAACCAAGCTCGCAAACCGGAGCTGTCTCAAAGACCCACCGCGGGCCGTCGATGAGTGCGGAGAAGCTTCATTACTCGCAGATCGTGATCGGGCTATTAATAGGTTTCCAAACATTGCCCATTCCTTCGCTACTCCCAAAGGACCCCATTACGAATGTCTCATCAACTGCATGGCTCGCCCGGATCCGTCGTCACAAGTGGTCGGGCCATCCAAGGGTTAGGGTCCAAGCCATGATGCCACCATTTCTCCGAAATCTCTCTCCTGACCTGGTGGATGGACCCTACGGATTTGGACGCTGCCGCTGCGACTCACCTTACCCCGCGAATACCACCCTTATCGACAACAATTCTCCTTCGCCGGAGGTCCGGGCGGCGACGGGGAGCGCTGAGTGGCGGCGGTCGCTCGCCGTTGAGCGCATCGGCTACCACTGCACGTCGACCCGCAGGATCATGCACCGCTGAAGCGACGGCGACCACGGGAGGACAGCACGGCGCCACACGGACGCACACCGAACTCCGGAGAGCTCTGACCTCGTGGGGTTTACTGACCGCAGAATAGCTGCCGATGGACAGGAATGGGCCAAGCTTTGCCAACAAAAGGCTCGTGGAGAAATCGGGCCGCCCACAAGGTCTCGGGAACAACAGGGCGAGGAATAGATTGCCGCGCTGCTGACCCATAAGCACCGAGAGCGACCGACCGGCCTGTTAGTGGACATGACGCAAAAAGCAGGGCAGCAGGGCAGTGGTCGACGGCCGGCATTAACCAGTATATTTGGCCCGCGCGTGTCGAGAGGACCAGACTGTCCCGCGGCTCACCCCGCAGAATGCATCCCCATGCCCCCGTTTCCCCATCTCCATATCCTTCCGTCCCATCCGGCAAATTCTGGGTGAATTGCGACACCACCTCTGCTGCCGAGTGGTGGGCCAATCACGGCGTGCGATATAACCCTCGCGATGGGGCACATCGTGCCGTGTCGACGGCTGCACTGCTGCACGGCGGCGCGCACGCCAGTTCTCCGTGCGCCAGACATGGCCCGGCCACGTCGGGTGTGTGCGAGGCACTCTACAGTTGATGAGGGCCTGCCGGCACGCAGTTCGCTGCTCCCTGGCTCCGCGGTCTGCGCTGCTGCTCCCAGCTGCTCGCTGCTCTACCGCCTGGGCGCCCGCGGGCAGGTGGAGGCGTCGGGCGGAGGTCGGCAGGTCAAATAGATCATTGCGCCATGTTTACCACTCGCTGCTTCTGCTTCTTCCCTCTTTCTGGGATTGCCGTCCGTCCTGTTGATGTCTCACCCCGAGCGAGCGCCCGCGCAGCGTAACACATTCTTGAGATTGCTCGGCCAAGCAAATCCACCGGCAAGGGAGGACAAGCTGAGGGGAAGTCGGTGGGCAGTCGAATGATCAGATAATACCGGCGGACCTGGAACCACCAGGTTGGATCTCTCTCTGACCTCTTTGCCTCCCGTGGGAGCCAGTCCGCACAAAACACCATGGCGGACGCAACGACGGGCGAGGCCCACACAAAGTTCAACCTCTCCGGGCCCCCGCTGCCGTTTGATGCCACTGGCGTCGTGGTCGAGGACCACCAAGTGAGATGCCCCGCCCATAGCTATCTACCCCTAACTAACACCGTGCCAGACCATAAGGGAAGCCAACATCCCGGGGATTCTCTTTGGCATTCTCGTGCCGCACGCTGTGTGTACTCTCTTCATCCTCGCGCGCGGCTGGTCCCGTCTTGTCCTCTTGCGCAAGTGGTTCCTCGACGACACGCTCATCATCGTCGCCTGGGCGCTCTCCACTGCTGTCTGTGTCGTCTATAGCATAGCCGCGCAGTCACCCCGCTTGGCCTCCGTCTCTGCCTACGACAGCTCGGCCGCTGTGCGCATCTACCTTGGCCTGATCTGCTACCAGCTATGCCTCTGCATCACCAAGCTCTCTATCCTCGCCTTCTACCTCCGCATCTTCATCTCGCGCCTGCCCGAGCGCCGCCTGGCCTGGGCGACCATCATCGCCGTTCTGCTGTACGGCATACCCCTACTGTTCATGACCGTCTTCCAGTGCCACCCCGTAGCGGGCCGGTTCTTTAGCCAGCCCATGAGATGCTTCACCTTTGAGCCGTTGCTCATCGTCTCGGCGTCGCTTCACACAGCCGTTGACGCCTGGATGATCGCACTCATCATCCCCTGTGTCACCCGCCTCGACCTGCCTCCCCGCCAGCGGATCGCCCTTGGTGTGGTTCTTAGTCTTGGCGTCTTTGTGATCGCCGCGAGCCTTACTCGTCTGCAGTTCTCGCTCGCCCGCGCCCGCGACAATGCGGGTGGCGTCCCCGTCACCAACTCACTGGCCTTCTTTGTCATGACCGTACTCGAGCTCGACCTGGCTCTGATATGTGCGAGCGCCCCGACTCTACGCCTGGTCCTCGCCCGCCTGTGGCCGCGCCTGGGCATGGGCGATCCTGTGGTCCCAGGTGGTGCGCGCCCCCGGTCAGGCTCGGTCAATGGGAGCGTGGACCTCACCAGCGTTGTCAGCTACCACGGGTATCCGTGGACTGCGCCAGGGACGCCTGCGACGCGGAGCAAGAATCCAAGCCTTAGTAACGTCGGCGGGGCTTCCGGCGGGTCCGAGGCGTCCATGCCGCCGGTACCGCCGCTCGCCGTGGTAGCCTACCGCACACCAACAACACTGAGCTTGCGGAGCTTTATGAGCAACATGGCGCCGCGCAGCCGCGGTCAGCCAGGTATTGCGAGGGAGGGGGACAGGACTGGATTGCTGGGTTCCAACACCGGCGGGGACGCGGCGCAGAGGAGCAGGAGTACCATCGGGTTTGAGGGGTATTTCGACCAGGACGTTTCCGGCTACGGCGAGGAAAAGAAGCGCGGCAGCAGGGTGTTCAATCTACGAGGGGGCGACAGCCGGAGGAGCAGCTTGCGATACAGCGGACGGTACAGCGGACGCTGGGGGGAAAGCCAGGAGAGCTTTGTGCTAGGGATGAACGACCCCAACAGCCCGAGTCGGCTGAGCCCAGTGTCAGATGCGAGATTGAGCGGGATGACGCAGGCCGCCTCGCTGACGTCGGCGGTGGACGAGAGTAGAACGGAAAGTCGCAACGACGATGGGAAGCCACCTCTGAAGGGATGAGTGATCACGAGGGCTTGGCGTACGCAATGGGCTGAGCGCAGGTGTTTCGAATGGACGGCTGAAGGAGACGCCTTCCGGGTATTGGCGGAAGAGCGAAGATATCGCCTTCTAGCCTGTTTTTTGCATTTATCTCTGGGCGAAGTATTTTCGCATTGTGTCGAGGGGATTCACGGTGGCTGTGGGATGGCGTTTACGGTGGCGGCATTGTTGCTGCCTTCGGGAGGGCACGCAGGCCCGATTTGTCAACTGACGACACCATTACTATTTTTCTCTGTCGTGTCGTCGCGGTTAATTATTGATACCACGGCCGGGTTATTGCGAGCAGGGCACATGGCGAGAACCATGCTTCGCGCGGGTTCGGAAAGGGGTTCTTGTGTAGGTAGAACGGGTTTGCCAGATGGATGGATGTCAATCCACCGTGGATACACTTACTTCTAGAAGGACAGGGAGAACGGTAGCCCGAAAAATAAAGGCTGCGAGAACCATGGAATCGGTGGGCGTGCTCTGGTGGGCGTACTGGTGTCGATGGCGTTCCAGGATCAACCAAGGTCAGGAATGGGACATCCGGGGCACCTGAGCTTCGGTGCCATCAGGATCCGCGAGCCATGTTGGGTTCCCCGTGGCATGGGCCGCATGTTTATTTTTTACATTTTCTGTTTATTTCCATCGTGTGTGCTGAGCCGATGTTTTGCACAGATGATTCGTGAAATTCGAAAAACATCGGAGACGGAGGAAGAGCATGGAAAGAAACAGCTGCTTGAATCACCAGACCAGCAGTGACTCAAGACAATGAAACAGTTCGGACGATGGCTCTGCCGCTATTACAATGTCATCCGCTGTTTTACCTCAAACCTAAGGGAGAAGCTCATCATCATGTTCATGCTCCAGGACGATGCCGTTCTTGGCCGAGAAGCTGCAGCTGTCATCGCTGCGATCGCAGGTGGCGCCAGCTGAGAGAGCCGCCACCCTGCCAGCTCCCGAGCTTCCTTGCCCCTTCACTTCATCCCAAACTTGTGATCTGCAATCTTGGATTGAGCAGCGCATCACCCAGCTGACTGTGGTCCTTCGTGGTATTACACCGGCGCCGTTACTTGAAGCCGACAAGTGTATTTTTGCCGGATGCGGACGCCCACTCACACCGATTGAAGGCAATTGACTAGATTCCATGCTCGCCAACGACGACGTCGTCTCCCAGGTCGCAGAGCAGCTCGAAGTAAGCTTTCAGTTCTGACACCTGCAGGGCCGTTCGGGTGCTGTGACCCCCGCATGAAGGAACGAGATCTGAGCGCCGTTGCATCCCCCTCCAACGAACGACACCCTGCTTGCACGCGGAAAGGTTGCACTCGTCGGGGACCCCTACCATTGGCATTTCATCTGCACAGGGAGTGAGTCGTCCACCCTTTCTGGAAGACCTTGCATGTACCTTTGGATGAACGAGTCTGCCCAGACAGCCAGAGCAGCGGACGAGGCGCGCTCAGACAGCGAAGCGATCTGGCGGTGGGCAATGCGCGCAGAGCTGGCGTCTGAGAAGGTAGGATTGTAGCGAGCTCTTGTCGGACCGGATAAATCGAATCCTCGAGGTACTTCGTACATGCACGACAGACTGCGAACGTTGGGCCGGAGAGAAACCTGCAGTCGATGCGGCATGGACCAGCCCGGTAACAGCAGAATGGTCGGAGGCTTTACTTCATATCGACAGAGCCTCACTGAGCCTCAACGCACCGGAACGCCTGGGTCCAGCCTCACTCTATCGGCGACAGCGCCCACGAGATGTCGGGTTTATCTCGCGCCCAGCTAGCCGCAGATAGAAAGGGCTCAATAACACCGCCCCTGCGAGTCGCTGTCCCGTCTCCCCATCAGACCGGAGCTGGCCGCCTGCCTGGCCCCTGTCGTCCCATCTTATGGCCATCTTCGTGCCCCTTTCGTCGGGCGTTGTCATGCGAAGCTCCCTCCCGTCTCCCAAGCATTGCTTGGCCCCACCTACCGATCGTTCTCCCAGGTCTTCGAGAAGCTTTCGAGCGTCCGGATGCCGGTCTGAGCCTTACGAGCTCGAAGCCTGGCTGGCCGTGTCTCGGCTGCTGAGTGGCTCCTGTCTCTCGACTCACCGCGCCAATCTATGGTACTGGGCATGGTTGCTCCGCGATCACCAGTCCAGCTTATGCCCTGACGGATGACGCAAAGCAGCTGATGGCAGCCAGCTTCCGCCGCCTCTTGGCGCTCTTCGGAGCTTCCTGCTGATCGTGTGCTCGTCGGGACGGGTACAGCTCAGCTCACGTCCTCGCCACCCGGTTTGGATCGACTGATGATGCGGAGAGGGTGTCTTCGAGCAACCCGCCCCACTCTGTGATGTTCGACATGGCGTTCCTGCTTTCTGTGATGCTTGTCTGCCATATCCTCCACACCCTTCCCCCACACTCCAACTCGCGTTCCTTCCCTTCTCCACCAGACCGACCCTCCAGTCGATCACCACGTCTCAACCCAGACTACCTCGCTCTTTTCTCTTCGTTTCTTCGTTTTCTTCTTCTTCTTCTCACACCTCACATTTACCCAGGCCGTTGCGATCTGCCGGCTTCCACTCTTTTCACTTCTCGTCACCTCGTTCCTTCCTTCTCGAAACCACCTTCCAAACCACGCAGAACCGCAATAGCTTGTTTGTCCCCGCACGATGCGCTGGACATAAGGATGTTGACTTCACGGGGTTTGAGGGCCCTTCTTTTGGGACTCTCGGCGACGGCGTCAGTGCTGAATCGCCACGTCCTTCCTGTCGGGACCGGAGGCCAGGTCCAAATATCTGGAGGCGAGGCTTCGGAAGCACACCACTCTTTGGCCGAAGGCACACAGCAGGGTTTGGAAGTTACCAGAGGCGTGAAGCGCAGACAAACCGGCTCAAGAACCGACCGGTCTCAATCACAGGACAGTTCATCACAGACGTCAAATGGATCAAAGTGGAGTTTACAGCCGAGAGAGGTCTTGTGCTCGCAGGCCAACGGCACCGATTATACTTGCCCGAATGGCCTCACCTGTTGTCTCTCCACGGCGGGGCAGCCCGACTGTTGTCCGATCGGCAATATTGAGTGCGTAGGAGGAAGCTGTGTACCGCCGCCACCGCAAGAGCCATCGTAAGTCTTTTCTTTCGTCTTTGAGTGGACAGTAACTAATTTGAGTAGTGCCGCGGGTCCTCCCATTGTTGTTGTTACCCAAACCCTCACGAGCACAGTCACTGTGTTCACAGGCTCCCCGGTGACATCACTAGTCAGGGCGACCAAGACGGTCACAATCACACTTCTAGATCCAACTGAAGCAACCCAGACCGCCACGGTTACTGCGACCGCGTTTCTACGCAAAGCAAAGAGGGACATCGATGACTTTCCCACTAAACGAGGCTCAGAAGGCGATCACGAGACCCAGCTCGAGCGAGCACCTGAGAGGGAGGTTGGAAAGAGGCAAGAGCAAACCGTAACCTCGACGCGGACCGCCCAGGCTGTTGTAACTGTTTTCCGACAAAGCGTCGTGCTGGGAACACTCACAGATACGGTCTTTTCGACCAAGTATGCGGCCCCTAATGCGGTAACCACAGTCTTCGTCACAACGACTGTTTTCGTGCCTGCTGGACAAATCCCGAGCACAGAGGCGCCAACGGCTATACCAACAGTACCCGGCGGCTCGCCGGCTCCGGTGCCCACAACGACACTAAACCCGCCGCCCTCCTCGGCGCCCACAAACCTACCTTCCTCGGCATCGAGAACTTCCTCTTCCTCGGTACCACTTCCCACATCCATCCAACCTACCCCCACCCAACCGACCATGACAACCATGACAACCATGACCATGATGACTATGGCCAACCCCTCTACCACCATCTCACCAACCCCATCGCCCACTGTGCTGCCTGAGGCCGCAGCCGCGCCGCGCTACACCACCACGCAGATCATCGGCATCGCCGTTGGCGCGCTCTTGGGACTCATCTTGCTTGTCCTGCTTGCATTTGGTCTCCGTCGCGTGGTGCGTAACCGTCGCTCTGCCCAGGCCCAGATGCGTCAACAGCTGTCACCTCCACTAGACGGCGGCGGCCGCACAACCTTTGCTGCGGCTGCCGCTCCCCGGCTCGGCGGGCCTAGAGGTGGTGGCGGTAGAGGCGGCACAGGTGGCCTCGCCACCAACGGCTCTGCCAGCTCCGGTGGCTCGGGTGCTTCTGGTCCTAGTAATCACAGCGCACTCACAGGCGAGGGCGAGGTGCGCATCGTCATCCGACCTGCGCCCAAGAGGCGAACGCAGAGCTCGCAGCTGTGGCCGATGCCGCCTGGCCATCGGGGCCGCACTTACAGCCTATTCGTGGAGGAGACGACAACCGGAGAAACGACACCACAGGATCCAGGAGAGTGGAGCATCGCCAGTGAGAGAGGCAGCGTCCGGGATGGCACCCCCGGGAGGAGCAATAATAGTAATACGGGCAACACGACCATCTACTCAACAAACGATCCTGGATATACGGGTGTCGAGAGAGCCAGCGGGTCCGGCGGAAGACCATCGACGAGCATCTTCAGCGCCGGCTGGGATAGGGAAACCAGCTTCGGCGCGAGGAGCGATGCATCGTACCCTGGCCTGGGAACGCTGCTGACGCCTCCGCCGGCGTGGCACGGACATGCGGCAGAGAGAGGCTGGCCGCGGCCGCTTGATCCCGCAGACGTGAGGGATGATGACGAATCCGATCGAGGCCGCGGTAGCCCGAGAAGATATGGGGAGAGATCATCGACTGGAACGTGGTACCCGTCGGAGAGCCTGGGCATCGGTAAGGCCGTGTGAGGGCATCTTGCGGGCCATGCTGGAATGATGACGACACGACGAGATGAAGCATCATCGCGATACGACGACGCTGAGTTCCATGCCTGCGCGTGGGAGAGAGCGCTACGATGTTATGTTTGAAGTTTATTTTACGGAGAGAGGCTACAGCCATACCGTACGGCTTGCATTTCCATCACGGCGATACACAATACAAGGAAAACGGCACACGGCGTCTGGTCAGGGACGCATTTAATGGCTTTCGGAGAACCCTGATATTCCGGGTCTCCTGGGCGGCGCCACCGAAACATCACAGCACTGTACTGGTACATTTTAGACGACTGGCAAGTCAAGGACTTACATTGCATGCCTACCAATATGGTAGAAGCTATCTTGAAGAGTAGCTATTTAGAGAGTAGTGATGACGGAATAGATACCCCGATGAACAAACAGTTTACTTCCAAACCCATTCAGCCTCTACGGATTACAGCGCTGGTGATCTGCATCCACAACGCCACCGTCATCGTGACTGGAAACTCGAACCAGAAATTTCCCTGGTAGAGTTTGAACTACTTACGACACCAGACATCAATGCTGGTCGGGCGCCGTGGTTCCTAGAGCCTGGGCGGACCGGGACCGGGTTGGCTGCACGGTGCGTGATCGGCGTAGATCACACGCAAAATCCGGGTCCCCGGTCGCACATGGGATTGCGCTCAGCGTGGAGCCCCAGGAACGCCAGATTCAAGACGATTTGATTTAAAATGTCCGAAAGACCATTTGCAGAGTATATAGAGGACTGAGGTCGGCGGCCTTGGCGAGTAGTGAGTGGTGGACTTTCTCGTCCATCTTGCTCAGGGGCAAACAGCACCGGAATCTCTCCGTTATTTACCAGCGTTTACCAGCATCTCACGCCAACTTTGTAAATCGGATGCTTTCTTTCTAATGCTCCGGGCTACTCATGCCCAGTCTATTAATGCTAGGCCTCCTGTCTTACGACGCTCCTTTTCACAGGGCGAATTCATCGCACACCCGTCTCCGTATAAATAGTACAAGTATTAGAGTACAGTCGAGGCGAGCGCTGTGAGATCTACCCCTTCCACCCACCACCCCAATGCAAGTACCGGACACATATCCTGCCGGATCCCAAACCGAGAACGCCAGGCCTGCCAATGTCGAGTGAAGATTGTGTACATGCGGGAGAGTTTAGACCGGGAAATCCAGAATTACGGTCCCGGCTCTCGTTCTCCAGCTTATTTTGACGGTGTCGCTGCTGTCGCATCGTCGCCGTCTGCGTTATATTTTTCGTCGATCGGATTCGGCTACCTGTCCTTGTAGACCTTGGGCTTCCACCCCTCTTTCGTCTCGGCTTCTTGGGCGGCCTTGTCCATCTTGGGGCGCATGTCGGCTTCGATACGCTCGCGCGCGCGCAGGATCTTGCTCTGCAGGTAGAAGGAGCCGCCGTTCTTGGGCTCGTTGGCGTCGAACAGTCGCTTGAAGCGGCTCATGACCTCCTCTATCTCAGCTGGCTGACCGGTTGGCGGCTTGACGTTGAGGATCTTGCATGCCTCGTCCAGTGTCATGCCGGTGCTGATGTTTACGCGGCCGGTGGTGCCGCCGCCGTTCTTGGCCTGCGCTCGCTGGTATTGACTCGATGCCGAGGCCTGCTTGTAGGCTTCGGCGAAGGCGCGCCCCAGCACGCGGCTGCCGATGAGGACGACTTGGGTGATGATGCGGTGTGCCTGTGATCCGTGTCAGACAATGTCCAAGAGAGCCCCTATTATGGATGACGGCGTGAACGGAGGGGTTCGGGTGTCTCCGGACGCTGAGGTCAGTCGCTTACCATTGTGCAATGGAGCAGCGGTGCCCGCCTTGCTAGCCCTCGGGATCGTCAAAATGCAGCTGGGGTGCTCGTGTGTGCTGAGCGCCAGGCCTGTCGCGTCGTGGATGTCGGGATGCCGGTTGTCGCTGCTCAGTTCGGCAAGATGGCATGACCGAATCGTGGGCTCAAAAAATTGAATCCGTGGAGATTGGCGGCGCCGATAACCGGAATTTCTTCGGCTGATTCCGACACCACGCAGCAGCCACGCGCCAAGCAGCCACACGAGCTAATAATGCAGCCTCAGGCAGCAGCTGCGTCAGCCAGCCGGAGACCGCCAAACTGCAGCGAGCTGGAGCTTAGCATTTGAAAGAAGCAAGATCGCAACTTCACAAAAATCCACCGCCTCCAGCTGTCCTATTCCCACCTTCGAACCTCCGCCGACCATCATTTCTGGCGCAGCCAAACACTACCGATTGTGTGCCCAGCAGTTCCACCCACGACGTCCGTGGGGATTTCCTGTGTCAACGATCACAAGCTTAACGTTTCCATACCCGCATACCGCCCAGCACAATGTCGCAATACTATGGGGCGCCGCCGCCGAACCAGGGCTACGCCCCAACAGGCGCCCAGAACTTACAATTCTATCCCTCGACCTACGCACAGCCGGTGTCAGGCCACGCAACTCCTTCACAAGCGTCCTACGGTTATGGTGGCTCTTCGGGCAGTGGAGGCTACGGGGTATCGAGCGGCTTCAACACGGGTTTTGGGGGCGCATCTGGAGTATCGGGGCGCATGGGCGAGCAAGGAGGTCTGCGGACCGGCTGGATCGCCGCGTTTACACCTGAAGGATACGATGGGGAGCCCTCGTTGCTGGTCGAGTTGGGCATCGAGTTCTCGCATATTCGATCAAAGGTAGCCCCTCCTTGTTCCAGGTCGAGGTCCTCGCTGACAACAAACAGACACTCGCCGTGCTCAACCCCTTTGGGCGAATCGACCAACATCTAATGGACGACTCGGATATGGCGGGGCCCCTTCTTTTCTTTCTCCTGTAAGTCGCCGAATTTCCACGTCTCGGCTCTTGCTAACCAGCCCAGGTTCGGCACATTCCTCCTCCTGTCGGGCAGAGTACACTTCGGCTATATCTACGGCCTCGGTCTCCTAGGGACGATTCTCCTCCATGCCATTCTCTCTCTCATGGCGCCCGCCGACACGAGCCCGGCAGGCGCACCTGCGACGCCCTCTTACCCCGGCCAGCCAACCTCCGACACCCACCCCATAAACAAGCCGACGTTCGCGCGCTCGGCTAGCGTACTGGGGTACTGCCTGTTGCCTCTGGTTCTGACGAGCCTGGTCGGCATCGCGATGCCAATGGACACGCCACTGGGGATTGTGCTGACGACGTTCGCCATCATGTGGTGTACCTGGAGCGCCTCGGGCATCTTCTGCACTACGCTTCGCATGCGCGCCATGCGGGGGCTTGTGGCGTATCCGCTGGCGATGTTCTACGTTGGATTCGGCATCATGGGCGTGTTTAGTAGCCGCGGAAGTGGGACCTTCCCCAAGTTGCCGCCAGGTCCCGTCTCATGATGTTGGGGACGACGGTAGGATAAATAGCAGCGCGGTAGTTGGAATCGAGCGATGTCTTTGCTCTCCCGGCGGGTACGAGGTGTTGCCTCGACTAGGAGCATTGTATGCCGAGACCTCAAGGCAGGCCAAGCGGCCGGAGAGGTGTGAAGAATCGAGTGCCCTGCAGCATTGGCCGTTGCTGCGGGATAGGCGACACATGAAGTTAGATAGCGTCTCGCGGTTCTGTATGATACGAGAAGACGATAATATCCACAACTATAACACTGTGTCACCTTGAAGTTGATGTGGTGCCACGGTTGGGACTCTTGCCTGTGCCGTTGCGTGATCTTTATGTGGTTAACTGGTCTTACTAGCTCGTCTTGTCTTGAGAGGTTTGAGAGGCTAGGAATGGCTTGCGGGGCGACGGCGATGGCCTCACCATGACGTGTGACGCCTTTCCCACAATCTGCAAGGCCATCGCAATATCCTCGCATACCTTGTCGCCGGAACCTTTGGCCGTCCCGCTTCCTGGTGAGGGATCCTCGATAATTTCAACGGCATCAACGATCCGCCGACATGCCTTGCAAAGCCACACATACGCCTCCATCCCACCTTCAACGGCTTGCAATGTAACGCTTAGAATAGCTGCAAAAAGATGATCAAGCAAACACACATCGATTAGACCACGAGCTATACTGAGTACCACTATGACGCCGGGCAAAAAGCCTAGGCCTGGGCACTTCCAACCGGGCCGGCCAGCGTCAAGCTAGCCAGGCCATGCCAATCTATCCTAGTGCCAAATGGGCACGACATATACGACGGAAATTACAGGCATCCTCCC
>Ga0247770_1002102_pt1 | contig 12351 bp, 7 predicted proteins | sample UWRJL136409B6_FD_179943 | JGI IMG/M metagenome (GOLD analysis project Ga0247770, IMG submission 179943) | Plant litter microbial communities from Arlington Agricultural Research Station in Wisconsin, United States - UWRJ-L136-409B-6 | ecosystem: Environmental > Terrestrial > Plant litter >... | reverse complement strand
TGTCATGCGACTATCACCCTCTAACACATCTCGCGTCCGCCTTACCATGGAATCCACGTACTTATTGAAAGATTGGTAGTGTCTGTTAGTTGACAGCCACCCGCACAGATCACTGTATCTTTGCAGTTCGTGTTATTTTGGCACCCGCTTGCATGGGTACCTGTGTGGATTTGCAAAATTAACCCTTGCATAAAACGCTAATAGCCGAGCCGGAAAGGTAAGCTTCCATTCCATCGTGGCTTGGCCAGCGCAAAATGGAGCTGAAGAAGCGCCAGGGAAGCTTCGCTGCAGATTCCATCCGGGTCTCAATCTCAACGCATCTTCTCTCCTGCGCCGTCGCTCTCAGTCACACTTTTCCTCTGTGTGATTGTTGGGACGCGACAAGACGCCTCCGTCATGACATTCTGCCGTTCAATGGCTGTTTTCCGGTCTTGGCACATGGTTATTTTTTTCTTTTCCCTTTTGCTATGCCCCGCCCGCGCACAGCTGCAGAGATCTGGCAGCACGACTTCATGTGCCATGCTCTGAGCCGCCTTTATCAGCTTTCGACGCTCAGCGTGGAAGAAAGCAGCGAGGTTCTCACGGTCGTGGCCCAGCATCACATTGGACGGCACCTAGTCTCGGGAAAGCGCTCCACGGCAGCGCAGCTCAAGGAGATCTTCTCAGAAGAGGGCGAGAGACTTGATCCGGGTAAGCTCAGGCCTCAGTCGGACGAACAGGCTCGGGAGCGGACGGCTTGGTGGCGTTTTCAAAGGCAGTATCACCGAGAGAGAGCAACACGGCTCCGACGCCACGATCATGTCGCCCCGAACCCAGATCCTGACGACAATGGACACCAAACTGCTGCTGCTGACTCCCCAGAGGAGAGACTGGTGGACGAGACGTCAAAAAAGCAACATGTACGGCTGTCTTGGGTGAAGGATGCGCTACCTCACCTTTCAGACAGTCAGTGTGCTGAAATCAGGAGCATCTTGAGTTGGCGCTCAAGCCTATGCTCCTCAACGGTTTCGCGCCCATCGTCGCATCACAGTCAGGCGAGGCCAGGCCCCAGTGTGCACTACGACAGCGATGCACACGCCAACCTTTCGCCTTTGGAGGAGTCTTTGGCGACGCATGGAGCTGACTGGCAGGAGATTGCACCCTGGACCGACATGTCATCTCGTGTGGATGGGACGCAGTGGACAGACCCGCCACGTCCAGCAGTCCGAACGGAGCAGCCCTTGGCAGCAAACAGCGCTCAGTACAATCGAGTCGTGATTGGGCTGTGCTGTCGTCATCGAAGCGAATGCCTCCACCGGAAAGTGTCGGCTACCTTGGCGGGACGAGACACGCCCAGGCTTACCCCTCTGGACTTTCTCCCCAGAGAAGGGAGGGATGTCTTTGGCGATACGTTGCTTCATCTCGCCGCACGGTGGGCGACTGTGGACGTGTTCAGGACGATTCATTCGGCTGTCGACGTTCGGATGGTGAACTTGAAAAACAGTTCAGGCGATACATTCATGCACATTCTTGCGCCGCTCTGGGTTGAGACGCAGCCCAAGGCGTTGCTGGAGGTGCTTGGTGCCTCGTGCAACCAAGGCTTCAACTTTCTCGCTCGGAATCTCGATGGTAGAAACATCTTTTCTTCATTGTTGCCGCCCGTTTCTGCTAGGATAGACGCAATCCAGCTGCGAAGCTTGAGCAACAGCATGCAGTACTTGGTCTCGGAGACGCCCTCTCACATTCTCATGCCCTCGCTTCTTTCACCAGCCCCAGGATCTCAGCCAGCAACCGTAGCATTCTACATGGAAACTCTTCTCCAGGCTCACGCGAAAACCATCACCGACTACCCATCTCAGGCCTTTGCGTTATCCGTCTCGCGCCTCTTTTGCGACAAGGCTGCCGCCTTCCCCTGGACAAATTCCCTTCCGTTGATTCCCACCGTCAACGGCATGCACAACTACCTGAAACACGTTCTCTCCGTTACTCCCTGGGAAGCCGCCTCCGACACCAGCGGTCTTTCTGGTATACTCAACGGCGCCGATCCCAACGAGTACGACATGCACGGTACAACGGCGATGCCTTGTGTAGCCGCTGTGCTACACCACATTGGCCTAGACCATCTGGCCGACAAGGATGGTGTCCCCATCCTTGATCTTCTCTGCCAGCATGGTGCTGACCTTCGACTCGTCACGAGCGATGGTGAAACTCCACTGCACATGGCCATCCGTCTGTGTTTACCTCACTCTGTGGCGGCTTTGCTGAAGTTGGGAGCGGACCCCATGGCATATAATTTGAAGGGAATTAGGGCGATGGACTATGCTCTGCTTCAGAAAGCGCTACAAAAGGACAAGATGTCTGATAGGAAGCTGTATGCTCGGGCTCATCGGGTCTTGGCTTGTATGGTTGACGTTGCCGTCAAGCTGAAATTGCCGAGGCCTCACCTTTTCTTCAAGAACCAGCATACTCAGACTAGCGACGGTAGATGAATGAAGTGGATACAGATATTCAGATTTAATTTCTGCAACCGTCTGTTGCTGGATAATTATTACAGCAAACTTGCACCCCAAGACAGCTGAGGGAGGCCTGATCACTGGATGTCCCGTTTGGGAATAGTCACCTTCGATGGATGCCTGCCACCGACGCCATGGGTGTGGTCGGATGAGGACCAATCATCACGGCCGAGAAATGCGGGGGAGGTCGAGCTGAAATGCGCAGACCCCCCCAGTGGCAAATTGCGCGAGTCCGACGATCGGGCGCTTGGTTCAACCATTCCGCCCGTCCGTCGCGGTATCAACGCTATCTCGAGCCCTGATGCGGGTCGGCTTGCGATGGGGAGCACCTGGGAAGGCAAGGTCTTCCGGTTGCGGAACCTGCCTAGCGACATTCAAACTCGGATTGACGTTTGTACGTTGGTCAGCACCGCGCTCCGGGTCCCCGCCAACCACGTTTCTGTCTGCTCACTCGCCACAACTTGCGACAAGTGGGAAGTTCCACCCTCGAAGGTGGCTACGGTTCAACTGAGAAGCGCCCCTCGACTTCCCCCAAACGTTATTTCCGATGAGGAATGGTCATTTGCCCGCCCTGGCCTGGGGCCCGATGAAGGAAGCTTGCTGCTTCTTGATACCCACTTTCGCGGACTGACGGTCTTGAATGATCCTAAGCCGGGGAAGCATGAAGCTGAGTACGTGCCTGTTCGAACCGACCCCATGGCTGATGGTGACACTTGGATTGACTGCCCCGTGCTTTTAGCTGCATTGCCATTTCGGGTCTGGCAAGTCAACCAGTCGGGTCCTGGCAGCCTCGCGGAGACAGGACCTTCATGTGGATCAGGGACGCGGTGCCCCAAGCTCTTCCCGAGATCCGGACTATCGTCTATGGTTATGACTCAAAACTGCCCAAGAGCAACTCTTTCCAATCCATCAGCGATCTGGCCCACAGTTTCGTCTGGAGCCTTCGAGCCGGCGGCTGGGACTTGCCAACGTCGAAACCACTTCTCTTCTTGGCCCACAGTCTCGGAGGCATTGTACTCAAAGAAGCCATCGTTCAACTCGCCGACTCTGGGGATAGAGGGCTGTCGGCGTTTCTCGACAGGATTCCAGGCGCAATAATGTTTGGCGTCCCAAACTTGGGAATGGAGCAATCTCACTTGTTGGCCCTCGTCGAGGGGCAGCCAAACGAGTCTCTGGTTGATGACCTGTCCCGCGAGGGTGGTGGATATTATGTGCGGCAGTTGAACGCCCGGTTCAAAGGGCTGTCGTTCATGGAAAAGGCGCGAATTCTGTGGGCATATGAGACTGAGGAGTCTCCTACCGTCGTGGTATGTGATAAGGACTCTCATCTGATCTGCCGCATGGCATGGAATCGCTAATCTTTTTTTAAATGCCATGGCAGCGTGCCGCGGATGGAACGTGGTCAAGAAACGGCCCTCGCGCCGTGCTTGTCGATCGGAATTCAGCGACGTGCCATTACTACCGAAAAGACAGGTCCATCACCATCCCCATTAACCAAGACCATTCCGGCATGGTCAAGTTCTCAAGGAGCGACCAGAATTTGAGCGTCATCATTCAAGCTCTAGCCGAGCTCTGCTCCATCTCGTGCGGCAGCCGCCAAACGTCAGGCGTGGAACATGGAGCTGAGGAAAGTGGTGACATTGGCGGGCCATCAGTCGGAGTTCGCCCAGTCTCTGTCAGCTCCGAGCTCGAGCACGCCAAGCCAATACCGAGAGTGCCTTCAAGTTCCGTCAGCTCTGAGCTCGGGCGAGGCTTGGGTTTCCACTCTACAGAGGTCATCGAGGTACCCGAAGGCTTGGAGGATCAGTTGCAAGACCTAGGACATCTGCTGTACTCTGTCCAAAGTAAGTTCATGACCCCGGGCCAACGCCTTTGTTTCACGCCACTGACCTTCTCCCTACTTCCAGACATGTACGACCGGTTGCAATCGCCGGAGCTCAACGACCGGGCTGATCAGATCGAAGCTCCCCACCAAAGAACATTTCAGTGGGTTTTCAATTTGCCAGTATTCTCTCTCTGGCTACAGGAGGGCTCGGAGTTTCTCTGGATCCAGGGGAAGCCCGGTTCAGGAAAATCCACGTTGATGAAATACATCTACCAAAGCCGGCAAACGTGGGACCTTCTGCACAACTGGAGGTCGGACTCCCTGGAAATCAAAGCTTGCTTCTTTTTTCATCATCGAGGTAGCCCGCTCCAGAAATCTCTTGAGGGCGTCCTGCGGAGTCTGATCATCCAGATCATGGAACCACACCGAAGAGCTTTTGAAAAAGAAACAAGGTGGATCTGGGAGCGCTATGAAGGTTTAAAAAACGACCAAGCGGGTTTGGAGCGCCAGCTCAAAATCGTTCGGAAAGAGCTCGACGAGATCCGACAGAGCAAAAAGAAAAACGGTGCCTCGGGAGGCGGAATCAGACCCGCGAACAGCAGAGCGCCCGGGAACAGCAGAACATATGCACCATTCTATCTACCGAACACCGAAGATGCAATTCGCCACATGGATGACAGATTGAACCAAGGCAGAGCCCTGCTACGACGGGAGCTAGCAGACCTTGGCGGGGAATTCAACCATCGCGGCACCTCACCGGAAGCCAAACTCCTTGGGAAGTTGGTCGCCGAGTACCAGAAAGAGAGGGACGAGGAGATTCTCGGCCTCGAAAAGATTCTGCGACTGCTCCTGGACCAAGACGTGGCCAACGTGGACTTGGTCCTATTTTTTGACGCTTTGGACGAATTCGATGGCCATCATATAACCATCAGTCGCTTCTTGAGAAGCCTCGTCACAACGTCTCCCACGTCACGGACACGTGTAAAGGTCTGTTTCTCCAGTCGTTCATCGACATGGCTTACAGAGAAATTTTCAACTTGTCCCAGCTTTGCCGTGGAGGACTACACAACAACCGACATCGAGGAATACGCGACCAGCTCGGTGGCCGGTCTCCAGACGGCAAGCCCCTCTGTCGCGCAGCTTGTTCCCGCTGTCATCAAAAGGGCGAATGGTGTGTTTCTTTGGGTCCGTCTTGCCATCAACATCCTGCAAGAGACAATCGCCTCGAGCCCGGGCACCATCACACCTGCATTTCTGGAGCAAAAACTTCAGGGCATCCCTGGCGATCTCATCGAATTCTATCGCCTCATCGTGGAGCGCATTAGCCACGACAACCGTCGCTTCACGTACGCGCTTTTGGAGTTGCTGATCCGCCATAACGGTTCGCCCATCCGAGCAGCGCACGTGCGAGATGCCGTCCTCGTCTCGAGCTGTGCTACCCGGGGCGAGGCGAAAGAGCTTCTTGCGGCCGTGCGCCGACGTGAGGGGGAAGAAAGGGTCCCGGTGGAAAGCGGGCACGAGTCAATCTTGGATGAGACTCGAATACGGAATCAACTGACCATCTGGGGAGGAGGACTTGTCGAAATCAAGCGTCAGGGGGACTTTGACTATCCCCGGTTGATGCACCAGACCGCGTTGGAGTTTATCGCCAGTCCAGCCTTCAAGAAGATTGTACTGGGCGAGGATCCCTTCAACTTCGTCAGCGAGAACGGCCATCACTTTTACGTCAAGTATTGGACCCTGGAACAGGACTGGGCGTCGCTCAACCGGCAAGCCATTGCGTGCATGATGGAACAAATGCTTCAAAAAGGCCACCAGAGGGCGCTGCTTGAGCTTGGCGCCCGCTACTCCCAGTCGCGTCTCCATGCGGCCGAAGTCGAAGTGCTGCAGAGTCTCGCTTACCACGCAGAACAGGCCGAGATTACCACAGAGAAGAGCATGTGCGATTATATCCTTTCGGCAGTTGTGCCTGGGGGGACACAAGTGCCGCGGAGAAACTTGGCGGGTCAAGAGGAGGACTTACTGTTTTTGGCTACTTCCTGCGGTTTGACCCGTTGTCTCCAGGATTGGGTAGCTGGACGACCAAACTACATTGCGGAATACAGTAGGCGGCAACGACCTAGCGCTGAGGTGCCGGCCCTGACTAGCCTGTTCTTTGCACCGCCCAACGGCAAGTTTCACGAACGATACCTCGACACGCTCGACCTTCTTCTCAGCAACGGCTACCGCCATTGCAAGGCCGAGTTTGGTTTTTTTGGCCGGATAATTCAGGAACTGTGGCGAAACCAGTTTGCAGAGTCGGAACGGATTCCGGACCGCGTCCTCGAGAAGGTGGCCATCAAACTCTTGGATCACGACAGCGACTATTACCAGCACTCGACCAACACGGTGGAGCTGGAGGTGACTGTCGACCTAGACTCGGAAGTGTCTCGATCCATATGGGCAACGCCGCTCCACGTGGCCTCCCGGACCTTGACCACTGAGCTGCTGTCCGCTGGTGCCAACCCTAACGGGACCGATACCGAGGGACGCACACCGCTTCATTGGGCTCTTGACCCGCCAAAGGACGTACGACCCAGATCGTGGGATACGGCATGGCGGTTTAAGAAGGCTCTGGTGCTGGCACGGGCAGGAGGAAAGCACTCGGTGCAACGAGAGGTTTTGACAACTGCACTGATGGCATTCGAAAGTGAAGGGTATGGGACCCAGCCGCTTCGTGAAGCTCTGCGCCGGTTCAGCGACAGCAGTTCACTCCCTGGCTGGATTATTAGAACTCTGGGCATTGGGAGGTAGCATTTATTCGTTTGCTGTGTAAAATATATGGAACCTGCGACTTGGAAAGCCGCTTCGGATGTGGCTACCTTCACAACGCGTTGTGGGAAACATGAGGGGGTTGATGTAGTGTTGTTGTCTAATATACCTATATATCCGGACATATTTCAGGACTCCGGTTTAGTGACGAGAACAGAGCAACAAGGTCGATCTCCTGGCTGTGCCATTTTGAGAACCGTAACCCACAAATAGGGCGTCGTGAGCGCCAGCTGCGATTTGGATTGCTCTACCCGCACCTCGAGGTTGTGTAGATATCCAGCATTCAAGTATTATCCGTATCGGACTCCGAATCGCTGTCTCCGTCCGAACCCTGATCTGCCTGTATATCGCTGTCGTCCGAGTCGTTGACGTACGTACTCTGCACCTTTGATACCTTTCCCGGTCCGTGGCCCCCGGCGTCGCGGATTGCTGTAATTTCTGTACCGAGAGAAGTATCTCTGTGGCGGGACCCAGAGCCAAAGTTCTTCGGAGATTTCTTATCACGAATGTTAGCAGCGACACATGTACAGCCCTGAGGGCACGGGTGAGTGGTGGAACGTACGTTTGCAAGCCCACATGAAAGGCAGAGCGAAATCCGTGCTGAAAACCCCACCCACACGCTCGCACTGGTGACGGTCAAGGTCTGGGTCTGGAAGTTTGTCCAGGGGTGGAACAGTGTGACCGGTGAGAAAATTGGCGTATTCTTCTAGATCCATGGCTTCTTCCTTGGAGATGGGTGCGTCTTCTATTTCAATGTCTGAATCATCATCGTCGTCGTCGTCGTCGTCGCAAGGTGAGTCGGAAGCTAAGTCGTACATTCCATCTTCGGGAACGTGACGATTAGGAAATCCCGCGCGGCTAAACTTGACCTCTTCGACGACGAGGAGCTCGTACACTTGGTTGCGTGCCTCGGGGGAAAAGTCGAGGAACGAGAGGGTCATGGGCTTCAAGTCTGGCATCAAGTTCGGAACCCTGCCGCAATAATGCGCCAAGTTGAGCGGCGGAATATGGTGGGTGACCATTTCGAGGATGTAACGGTGAAGAAGGCGTTGCTTGGATTCCCGCTGAACATCCCTTTTTATTATGGACCTCGGTCGAGGCACCGAAAACTTCGTGACAGCGACCGAGAGGGACTTAAACTTTGTGCTGTGCATGTACCAGTGCGACGGGTGTAATTAAACCTTGCCCAGGTCAACCCGATCAATGTTTTGCATCGCAAGGAAATAGCGGACAGGCTTGACCCTCTGAGTGGGTATATCTCAACAGTTCAATGGGATGGCCTTAAATCTCAGGAGCATCCAAGTCAAATGATGACGCTACGCCTATGCCTGGTACCTATCTGCCTCCCCGACAGAGCCTGAGGACATTCATCAAGCGCCAAGAGTTGTGGTCGCCGTCGAGGAAAACAAAGTCTTCCAACCCGCTGCCGAGTGAAAAAGTGCGGAATTTAGCCTCATTATTGATCCCACGATCCGGTTTCACATGCTTAATGGCTTCCTTTTGTAGATGATTCTGGATGACTCGACAGTTCCAACATTCGTAGTTGAATCCGAGCTGCCGTCGTCTCGCTCCCACTGCGTTTGTGTGATTGGTGTGGTCCGGATGATTCAGGTGGAACCAAAAGGACCGACAAGCATCAAGACCATGGCATGAAGGATCTAGTGAAATTTGATGCCATTGGGCTGTGCCGGGGCTTTAAATGCGATGAAGAGAAAACCGCCCGCCCGGAAGCACCAAGTTCACCACCCTAAAATCGACACCATAAATTTCCCTTTCCTTCTTCGGAACTGAGCGGTTGCCACCTTGGCCTGAGCCAGACTGAGCCATACTGAGCGAGGGAGTCACAGTTCTGGGCTGCTTCGGCTACAGCCGCCACGGGTCTAAAATGGCTGTGGAGTTACGAGGGCCCAGTTTTGGGACCTCTACCACCACCACCTAGCCGCGCTTTCCTTCACCCCAATTACAAGAGAAGAACAAACTTGCAATTCTAACAAGTCGATAAATCATGTATATTATATTCGGATTCCAAAGTGTTGCTCTTGACCTTTTCTAGTGTCTCTAAACCCGTTGCGCTTAGGTCGAGTTGTCCATTTTTCTGAACACCTTATCATTATAGACACATCTTTCACCAAGTGTAATGATGACCAGATAGTGCGGCCTATATCATCACGGTTTAGCGCTACGGCTTGGAATCGCTAGGAGGAAAACATCTGTCCTAGAAGTTAATACCATGCTTGTAAGCATTATAAGTATACTAAGTAGTGTAGAATCAGATCGCCTGGCCACGGACTTACCGACCCGTACAAGCTAGCTGATGGTATATACGAATAGTCTGGATTTATGGTTGGGCATCGTCATTAAGCATCTTTTGCGAGTTCTCTTTAGTCTGCATTTTAAAACTAATGTTTATTTGCTCCTGAGCTGCAGGCATTCAATGCACCCTGCAGCAAAACTCGGCAAAGCTCAATGAAGGCTCTTTTCTCCGTTATATACTAGGTTTTGTTCCATATTAGGTACGTATCTGTTTTTCTACGTCAGTTACATTTATATCCCTCCGATTAGAGGACTAGTAGTCTGGGAGTCGGCTTTCTAAGCTGACTGCGACGTTCTGTAGGTGTAGTTCTCTTTGTAGTTTCTTCCCTGTTACGCCATTGCACCAGTTCAGTAATGACTGGAAAAGAGTAGAGTTACTTACTTAACTAGAATTAGATATAGGAGAGGAGAGAGCCTGTTATAAGCTGTGGGAGGCTTTGGAAGAATTCCAGAGCCTTCTGTAAAGTGGAGCTAATTAATACAATAATGGAATAGTACTGTTCTGAACCATTTTACGTAGTTCTGTTAATGTAGTGGCTAACGTGGCTACTGTAGTGTTCTAGTTAGTTCTGTGAAGCAGTAGCCCCACTGGATTCAGGGGGTAGAACCCCCTTGAATTCCAGAAGGTTCGGAGTGCTCCAGGGGCCTTAAGGGGCCCTAAAGTGGGTTGGAATCTTCTAGAACCCCAGAGGGTTCTAGAAGATTTAGCTAGTAGTTTTAGGGTACGTAACCACAGTACAGGATACCCAGTACAGGGTACTTAGTAGTTAGAAAATTAACAATAACTTATATATTTATTATCTTTATATATTACAGCTTAAAGATTAAAGTTAGTCCTTTATAAATAAGCTTATTATTAATACCTAATCTATCCTTAAGGAGGTTATCTTATATAGCTCTCTTAATTAAGTTATTTAAGTTTATACCCTTAAGGCTGTTTTCTTTAAGTTTAAGGCTTATATTACGAGAATTTAAGCTTATTAATATAATATAAAGTATAGGATTAGAAGAGATAAAAGGTGTATTTAAAGATAGGGATAAGGTAAGGAAGACTTTTATAAGGGTATTACGACCTGCACCCGACACAGGCCTTAAGAGGACTGGCACGGGTTAAGACAGAACGTATAGCAGGACGCTAACAGGTAAAGGGCGTTCCGAAGACAGCTTATTAAGCTAGCACTTTTAGACAGGGGTTTAATATCACTGTAGGTCGTTGTTACTATAATGCACAGAAGTGAGTCTAAACAGTAAGATATAAATGAATCATTAAATACTAGTGTAAGGAACTAAGGTCCCTTATAGTAATTGTAGGCACAACTATAGCTATCTATACTAACTGGCTAAGAGGTACCTTATACCTTGCTTAGTAAGGTCTTGCTTAGTTAGGGACTGAGCATCTTATCGCTAAGCACCTCCTGCTTAATGACCTTACTATTACGACCTGCACCCGACACAGGCCTTGAGAGGACTGGCGCGGGTTAAGATAGAACGTATGGCAGGACACTAACAGGTAAGGGGCGTTCTAAAGACGGCTTATTGAGCTAGCACTCTTAGACGGGGGTTTAATGTCACTGTAGGTTGTTGTTACTATAATGCGCAGAGGTAAGTCTGAACAGTAAGATATAAATGAATAATTGAATACTAGCGTGAGGAACTAGAGTCCCTTACAGAGGTTATAGGCATAACTATAGCTATCTATACTAACTAACTAGGAGGTACTTTGTACCTTGCTTAGTCTGATATGCTTAGTAATGCACTACGCAGTTGTGGCTAAGCAGTTAACTGAGTGGTGCTTAGTGTTATCAGTCCTTATAGGCCACTAAGCACTTTCTTACAGGTCGTAGGGGCTTCAGGTCTTTACACCCCTGGCCCAGTGCATCAGGACAGTATACACTGTCCCTCTGCACTGTTCCTTCTGTAGGGGATTCGTCGGGCCGCCCCGGCCCAAGTGACGGCCTGCAGGGTCGTCACACTTATAGATGCTCAGTAGGTGAGCACGTTTGCCAAGACTAAGCAAACACTGACTAGTTATAAGGGCTTCGGGTCTTTGCACCCCTGGCCTAGTGCGTAGTACTGTCCGTACTGTCTTCCCACACTGTTCCTTCTGCAGGGGATTCGTCGGGCCACCCCGGCCCAAGTGACGGCCTACAGGGTCGTCACAAAGGGCTTAGAAGGTAGTAAAGATACGTAACCCTTACTAACCTAAAAAGCAGTAAGGAAATGTAGAAAAGGAATATAAGGGTCCTTTTAAAAATTATTTAAGCTATTATTACACTTAAATATCTTTTAAATACAGTTATTTAATAAGCATTAAAAGGTCTTAATTTACGGAATTAAAAGGTATCTTTTAAATACCCTTAATATTAACAATTAATAATAGATAAAAGCATTCCTAAGCGGAAGCTAAACAAATCGTCTTATAAAGCTTTGGGTAGTGGCTATTATAGGTGTAAATGTCCCAATTATGAGCTCTTTGCTTGCACGGGACTATTTTTGGGCCCTTTAGCTAAAACTGTACCTTCTCGGAAGGCTGTGCTGTTCAATGGGCAGATATTAGCCGAAGCTGAGCCGGGGCTGATCTAGACTGATCAAACGTGACGAAGAGTCACGTGACAATGAGCATGGGGAGGTGTTGATTTTAGGGTCGTATAACAACATCTTTAGTACGAAGAGCCAAGCCGACATGGAGAAAATTGAGCAGCATTAACCTCCTAGTCCAATAAGACGCAACTTTAATATAAGATTTAGTGATTCATTAATATCATTATATGCCCAACCCGATGTTATATGCTCATAATTCGTAGGTACACTCTGTTTATAAGGTGTCCTCCCAACCCATCCAGGACAATACCCGTTCCATGTCATATCAACCCCCCTATTCCACCCCCCTCCCTCTCCCCCTCTGAGTCC
>Ga0247770_1002100_pt1 | contig 12385 bp, 9 predicted proteins | sample UWRJL136409B6_FD_179943 | JGI IMG/M metagenome (GOLD analysis project Ga0247770, IMG submission 179943) | Plant litter microbial communities from Arlington Agricultural Research Station in Wisconsin, United States - UWRJ-L136-409B-6 | ecosystem: Environmental > Terrestrial > Plant litter >... | reverse complement strand
ATAAGTATCGGAAGAATGAGACGAGGGGGTAGGGGGATTGGGATGCATGTTTGGGATGGGATAGACGGATAGACGCGGATGCCTTAGATTCATAGATCGGTATACGGCATAGGATGATTGTTTCACACAGGTGCGGTTTAACAGTGCTCTAATGCTTGGACTGCAGGTCCCCTCGTTCCTGGTGGGGGGTTGGGATGGTTGGGGTTGGTGTCCTTGGGTTGTGATAGGAATGCGAAGTATGTGGGAGCAGCGAGTAGCTCAAGGAGTCGTTAGACATGCTTCGGCTGTTGGCTATATTGTAGTTCAGAAGTAAATTTCAGAGCCTGGACATAGATGAAATATTTTGACAACAAGGTATGATACTCAAGACTTAACTTGTTAGGTTGGCTGCAGAAACCTATTTGCGTCTGTTCTTGCTGATGGAATCTGCAGAACACAGAGATTGTTTGCCATCCCACCGAAACAATTGAAGATATGGTAGCACGAAACAGAAATATCAGTTATCAGGGCATTTTCATTCCAAAGTGAATAGGTACGGGGCGTGTGGGAATTGCGAGCGCGGGCTGGTGTGAGCACTGAGTCGCCACATCTTGGGTTGAGTGGTGCATCTCGGACTCGCTCTTTCAGCGCTCGGATTTCCCAAATTTTCCGGGTCCTATGGGATACAACGTTGGAAAATCGCATAGCATGGGATTTACGAGTCACAGGTTGTGGAATTTAATACCTGAGTGGTCCCTGTGGCTCCCTAACCGGTGCATTTGACTATCCCCATCCTGGCTCGGGCTCTTCACCCACGTGGCATGGTTCTTTTGTAATCTTTGAGATGGTCCCATATTCATTCGGCCCTTCCACCTTCTCACATCCATGCGGCGGAGAAGAATTGGGGCGATGCTTGGCGTGGACGGCGAGTTCTCATTGGCGCCTGTGCCGCAACCATGCTTACCCGAGAGGCTGTGATGCTTGTCGTCTACGGCGAAGTCTGGCAGCACCCTTGGGTTCCTGTTTTTGAGAACTGCTAGCATGACGATGCAAAGGTACCATAATCCTACCCAGCGAATTCCGGTGGAGTACGCGGCCCAGCACGGCACAGGATAGTCCGCTTGGTCAGACCCGGCGATGCCGGGAATCGATCGCAGTCGATACATCCCATGTATAAGAACCGTAGGCCCTGCCCTTGGCATTTAGGTATCAGATCAGTATTGAAGTTCATCAACACGTCTACTCCTTTGCAACACTGCTACCATCTTCATTGAAAATTCGAGCTTTTCTGGAAATGCATCTCCTCTTACCCCTGACTGCTCTGGCGACAGTAGCCTCGGCCACGGTGGGGATCCTGCTCCCCATCTACCGCTATCCGGTAGGTGATGGAAAACTCGAGTGGGACTCCGTCGCGTCCGTGGCGGTCACCTACTCGAAACTGCCCTTCTACATCGTCGTCAACAATGAGGGAGGCGCTCCCTACTCCAAGAACCCGCCTGACAACATCATCGACTGGGCCGACCCTCTCGGTGCCCTGAACAGCAAGTCCAATGTGCAGACCCTCGGCTACATCGCCACTACCTTCGGGCAGCGGCCCATCGCCGAGGTCAAGGCGGGCATCGACCAGTACGCAACGTGGACAACACAGACAGGGTGGAGCGGCGCTGTGGACGACATATCAGTCGACGGCATCTTCTTCGATGAGACCGACACGGACCCCTCGAAACTGGATTACAACAAGGAAATCGCCCAATACGCGCGAACTGTGCTAGCCGGCCGCCCGGGGGCGACTGGTGCCATTGTTGTGCTCAACCCCGGCGTGCCCGTCAACAGCAACAGCTATTCGCTGTTTGATGTCGCCGATGCCATCGTGCAAATCGAGACTTGCCATGCGCCGAACTCCGCAGCCGGAGGCGCCTTGGACCCCGACAAGAAGCCACGCTGCCCAGTCGAGCCTAAGTACACGCCTTTTACACCGGCGTCGCTTGATGCCATTAGAGAGGAGCACGCTGCGCGATCGGCCGTGATTGTGCACGACTACTATGATTCATGGGAGCCGTACACGCCCGCGCCTCTGGCGACACTCGAGGCTGATGTCAAGGCTATTGTCAAAAAGGGGGTCCATAGTTTTTATGTCACGCAATATGGGTATACGGCCAACTTCACGCAGGAGCCTGCGAGTATTGCCACTGTTGCGAAACTGGCTGCGCAGGCTCAGGGCTTACTTTAGGGGATGTTAAGGAGAGATTCGATAAGACCAAGATGGTCCCTTGGATTGGTTTCTGATTCTATATCTCTGGTATTCCTCGATGTACTTCGTACTTAGGTGGGTAGATAGGTTACGACGGAGTCTCCTCCAAGGCAGAGACCTTTTCTCCCGGATGAGGTGTATGCCCGAGGAAATCCACATGGCTTAGTTAGACCACTCCAACTAATCAGAGGTGTATTGCTCCTGTCCCCATCTATCTCTGAGCTACCGCCACTATTACGGAAGTATAATACGCTCCGTCGGAGAATGCAGGGTACCCTCGCCGTACATCAAGTTGTGCACCAACGCCGCGCCAATGACCTTATACGACCCCTCTGGTCCCTTTCCTGCCGCCGAAGAACCATTGGAGGACAAACACCCCATCGCCAAATTCCACATTTAGTGGTCCGCTCCCCATCTTCCCGTCCTCCAAGACAAAAAGATATCGGCCGTTCTCCACAACACCACCCACCAACCCACGGAGGTACTCCTTGCATCCGTCATCCCTCAGCCGATCAACCTGAGCTGCAGAAGACTCGTCCTCATCTGACAGGCAATCTTCGAAAATGTCGCAAAACAACTCGACGTCCTCGCATAGTTGAGCCAGTGTACCACCTGTTCAACCGCGCAGAAGATGTCATCCCCGTACGCGGGATCCAACGCCGTCTGGAAGACGATCCTCCCTGCCCTCTTCGCTGCCAACTTGAGTTGGTGGTGTTCGATCACAGGGCTTTCGCCCAGGCCGTAGTATTCTTACGATTCGATGTGTCTTTGGGGGATCCGATCGTGTACCGCAACGTAAGCCAGTGCGAAGGGGTTACGCTTCCCCACCGGGGTAACCATGACGGGGCGCCGGCGAAGTCTTCGGGCTCCCCTGGGTGCTGCAGTGCCATCGCGCACCCGCCAGGGCTCATATTCGGAGCCTATAATCAACTCGGGCCAATAGGCTAGCCAAAAATAGCAACCAAAGGCCAACGTGACAAGAACGGCTAGGAGTATTACCACCCCACACACTTTGGCGAACCTTTCGAGATGCTCGTTTCCTTTCACCTCCTCTAAATAATAAACAGTCGGGACTGCGATGGCTTCCCACGCGACGAAGAGGAAGGCAAAGACGATCGCTTTGTATCGTTTCTTGTCCAGGAGTTGCAGCCGGCGAGGTAAGTAAGTGTTGTGGGCTGGATAGGCTTTCCAGCTGCTTGATGAAGGACGGGTATTCTCCAAATTTCGCCCTGACGGGTTGACCATTCCAAGAGGATTGTCGTGGCACCATGAGCCAATGGCGGATAATGGACTTCCAGCGAATCACGGCCGCCAAAGTCCTCGGGCTGCGGTTTGCGGATGGTTCCGCGTATGTCCTTTCGCTCAAGGTGTAGATGGCTCGGATGAACTCGTCCCAAGAGAGCTCCGCTTGACCGCACAGAACAACTGGGTTGGCGGCAAGAATGATTTCCTGGAAGGTCCAAGCACGGTTGACCCAATCTGTGTTCAAAAGGTCGTCTACGTTGCAGCGAGACCTTATGCTTCGAATTTGCTTTAGTCGGCCTGTAAATCAACGAGGTGTTAGCATCAGTGCAAAGTATCTGGAAATGAGGGACCGGGTGCGGTGTGACTTACGCAGTGGCGCTTGGAGAGAAGTGTCTTGTGTAACAATTCGGCTAAGAAAAACTTTGTTTTTTAACGTCACACTTGACGTTGGGAGAACTTTCTTCGAAGGTTTGCATACGTGTCATGCCGACACGCCGTTCAGAGTCATACCCCCACGTGAGAGAAGTGTCTTGATAGTTGGAGACCTCCTCCTTTTCTGTCCTCTTGTCCTTCGCTGTCACCAAGGCCAGTTGCAATGGCCTCATTATCTCAGCACGCTCGCGCAGCCAGCTCATAGCCCTGTCCGACCCATTTTCTCCGGGGCCTAGCCAAACGTATACTTTATCCGCACAGGTGTAGATTTCCCGCATCAAAGGAATCTGGTTCGCCTTCTCGTCATTGTCCTCCAGATTGATGCAAATCGAGTCAACCCATATGGGGAGTTTGTCGCTCTTTTTCTGAATCTGACTCAGCGCTGCGTAGCAATTCTCTGTGATCTCACTGCGATAGCCGTAGGGAGAGCAGGTAATGGTGTGGCTTGGCTCTGCCTTCTTGCCTCAGACGTACGACAACGCTGTAAAGGGCGGGGAGTCCTCCAAACGGGCAACTCGGAGCTCACCCGCTAGAGTGCCGCGACTCTGCTCGGAAATCTCTTCGAGACACAGGAGCCGGATGGAGCGCGACCCTGCGGGCCTGGCAGGAGACTGAGGTTGTTGTACAGCTGTCTTCGTGACTCCGGGGTGCATTCAGCGGTAGCCCTTGCTCGTAAATTCCGGGGGCGGCCAACAAGGTCACAAAGCGGGCCGACAGAGACCTGGCTGAGGTTCAAGCGGGAAATTTTAAAAGTTTTCTTTCTGAAAGGGGCCAGGCGGTTAGCTAGGTAAGTACCAGGCAGCCTTTGAACCACTTGACTGCGGGTGGGTCAGGCGCTCGCAGCCTCCGTCCAATGTATCGGGTCGTTTCCTCCTCAATCATTATGTTATTGGGACAAGTGTTATTTTCGTCCCTTACAGCCTTAATACGCCCATGCCAATCCTCGGGGCTCTCATCCTCATTCTCAAGTGCCTTCACGCACAGGCTGCAGAACTGCTTGGCTTCATTAGATCACCAGCCGACCAACTCCTCTATCAACAGCCTCAATGTCTCTCCCACAGGTCTGTCCAAGGTCATATTTCTGTCCCATGATGATTTTGGACCAGAACTTAATTCAATCCGATTCGCTTTTAAGAGCTGGCACTCCCCCTCTTATTAGGGTATTCTCTGTCCTCCACCTCCGTCTATCCCCTGTCAGATGCACTGCACTCTTGGATCTTGCGGAGTAATGCGCACGACCTCTATGAGGCACCTTGGGTGTAGTGATCCGCAGCCTAGCGCGGATTGGCAGACAGTCCTTTAGAAGTTGCGGACGTCCAGATGAAGAGGAGTGGTCCAAAGAGATGGCTGGCGTGGAGCATGAAATATTTCGATATTCCAATTTGTGGCGTAGGATCCGGAAGCATGACGCCACTGTCTTCCTCTTTGCTGCAGGGACCCACTAGGGACTTAAACCTCAGTACCACCGCGGTATCACCTCGGCGTCATTGGAATCTAAATTCCCAAAAAAACCATGGGCGGCTTTCTGGAAGGATCGATCGTGTCTCAGATGACGTAGATATGAATGATGTTGCTGTCATTTTATCAGTCTCGCAGATCAAAGTTTCGGCTAGTGCATCACACATGTCACACTGCTCACTTGTAGCCTCCTTCCCTTTCACACCAGCCCAGTCTTCTTCTTTTCCCTACAGACTTCTGCACAACTTCGCCATGGGTAATAGCCACCACTACTGGGTCATCGCCAAGGTCAACGGACGCTACCGCACCTTCGCTATTGCGAAATCGGGCAATTGCGCCGACACAGACGCAATCCACGGCTGCTACCGCCTCCTCCAAATCTTCGGCTCCTCCAGAAACCGAACCCTCCTCTCCCACGACCTTAACCATGCCGCCCGCCAAGATGCAACATGGTGGAACACCCACAACGAAGAAAGCAGCCCCTCCTTCCCATTCGTCAACACATGCCTCTACCTCGGCGCGACCTTCGACTCCCGCCTCGACCCCTATCCTTACGTGTATCCCGCCATCCTATATAACTTCCAGCTCACGCCGATGGAACTGCTCGTAGGGAATCAAAACGGCTGCACCATTGTCGACATTACCGATCTGCGCCACCTGCGATACTGCTTCATGTTCTACCCCTCGACCATCCACGATCCCATCATGAAAAAGATCGCCAAAGAGCACGAGGAATACGGATTCGACCCATACCGCTATTGTACAGAAGAGGAGAAGAAGGAAATCGCAGCACAGGAGGAACAGGATAAGCAGTTTCAGGCGACAAAAGATGTGTTCCGCTGTCGCCCGTTTGATGCGGACAAATCCCTCACCTGGCCGGGGTTCCAGTGGGCAAAGATTGGGGAGTATGAAAACCTGAGCGAGTGGGACATGATCGACGAGGGGACGCTACGTGATCTATGGCCGGAGATCCCGTGGCCGGAGGATGCCCCCAGGCAGAGCCAGGAGCAAAACATTCAACCGAAAGAGTTGACACTGGACGACGACCAGAAATATCTTTCTAACCAGGAATGGCTACGCAGAGTACGGAGTGATAACGCCTTCGACTTCTCAGCGTTCCCACGGCTCCCCGAGGCGGCGGTATCACAGCTTCTAGAATTTGCCGACCACGACGACGACATTACCCGGGTTGACCTCTCAGGGCACCAAAACGTCAACCTCGAGCTCCTCTCGAAGCTTCTGGACAAACTCCCCAACCTGACGGCCCTCTCTCTAATGCATACCTCCCTCCCCATCCTGTCCCTCTTCCAGCTCCTTTGCGAAAAAGGCGCCCGCACCCTCAAGCTGTACCACAACGACCTCTTCTCCGCCGCTTTTACCAGCCCCCCATGCCCAGATGATGAAACCCAAGGCCCCCTCGTCTCTCTCCCCAATTACCACGCTCCAAACGGCAGCCTTAACCGTATCGTCTTCTTGTCCAACATCATGGAGAATGACATCTCGAAGCTCAAACGAAAACGGGCACGAGAATCCGAAACTCTCCCTGTTGCTGTCCCGCGCCTCGCCTCCGGCGGCCTCCAGTGGAGTTCCCTTCTCTGCCCCAATTACACCTCCTACCGCTGTGACGATCAGTCATTGTTCTTCGCTGACATCCCGCTGCACGACGCGTTTCTCGACCCTGGGAAACTCTCTTCATGGCTGCCCCGTCTCCTCTGGTTCTTTGCAACCAACGGCGCGACAAACGACCGCCGCAGCCTGCGGCCGGGCCATACGGTACTCGGCACCGCGTGCGCGCTGGCGATGGATGTCGACGATGAGTGGTCTGTCGGGCCCGTGCCGGGGACTGCGCCACTGCTGCGGATGAGGTTCAAGGACTTTGAGGACTTGGCGGATAGCATGGACCCGGTTGGATCGGAGGGGTGGACGCTTCTTGTTGTCAATGAAGATGGTTTCGGCTCGAGGTGGTATACCCGGGACTGCACCGCAGTGCGGTATGTCTTTGTCAAGCGAGATTCGGAGCGTGGGGAGGTTCTTACGTGTGGGCCTGGGGAGTTCTATGCCCGAACGACGGGCAATCTAGCAGCGGAGGAAGGGATGTATGTGCCGGAGGGGGTAAGACACCTCGTCAAAGCATGTGAGAGGGATGAGGTGGATGAGGTTTTCGGGCCGTTTAGGGAGAAGAGGGAGCGGATTATTGAGGAGAGGAGATGAATGGGCGGGAAGGGTAAAAGAGTAAGTAGATTATGGATGGTGTCGGAAAGAAGGTTTGGTTTTGTCATGCGAGAACAACGACTCAGGGAACTGAGCTGGCATCCCTAGTACTGCATTCTTCGGGTGCTACGACATGATGGTCTGGATTGAGCGGCCCCTTTCCCCCCCGGGATCCGAGCATGTCCGAGTACTCATTGGGACTGCTTCAAAGATACTTCCCTTATGACAGTTTTGACTTAGTTGCATACTTCACTTTTTAACGATCACATATTCACACCCTGGAACCGAGTGTTGAATCTTTCGCAAACCCGACGTGGTATTCAATTGGCCGATCACACTGTTATTATACCAAAGAATCCCACACTTCCTGCCTAATTTATACATACTCGTAGCACAGATACCCCCCCTTGATGTCCATGACCTGCCTGACGGTGGCGTCGGGAATGATGTTCAACGAGCTCATGACGTGGTTCAGCGTCGTCTCGGAGCCGCCGTTGTCGCCAGCCTTGGGGTTGGGTGTGATGGCCAGCATGGCCGGACTTGGGCTCCCCCAGCCCTGCTCTACCGCCTCCTCGGCCATGGTGCCGTTGAACTCAATGAAGCCGATCTCGGGCGACATGTTGTTGGGGCCGCTGATGTCGCTCAGGCGGGCCGGCAGGTTCTTGGCCTGCCAGTCCCACCACATCTTGTCGACGAAGCCGTGGTGCATGAAGAACAAGGGGTCGCCGGGGGAGGTGATGCTGTTGCCGTCCATCATGGCCAGGGCAATGTGGCCGAACAGATGGGGGCCCATGTAGATGGCGAGCCAGGCGCTGGCGTAGTCGGGCTTGCTGAGGGCGTCGTCGACGAAGGACTGGCCGCAGAAGGGGCTGAAGACGTCGTTGATGACGCGGTTTACGCAGCGGGGGTGGTTGGTGAAGCCGGGCCCGATGTTGACCGTCAGGCCGGCCCAGGGTCCGCCCGTGCAGTTGCCGGCGCCCTGGCCCGTGCCGCCGAAGCCGGTGACCGGGTCGAGCAGCGGCGAGTTGATGAAGTTGCCCGCATCGAGAGCCTCGTTCCAATACGGCAGACCGCCCTTGTAGCCGCACTCGCCCAGCAGGAACTGCTGCACGTGCAGGAAGTAGCGGTGGAACGGCAGGAAGGAGCCCGTGCTGTGGATCTGGAGCGCCTCGATCTGGTGGAGCATGACCAGCTCGTCCCAGCGCGTCTTGGCTCCGAGCGCCTTGAGCTTGGGCAGCTTGGCAGGGCTTGTGATGACGCACTTCACCGCCTTGATGTAGGCCTTTTGGTCTGGCTTCTTCATATTGCGCCTGCCATGTCAATTGTTAGCTTGGTGCCGTTGCGGTTGTAGTTGGGGAAGGCGCGACACATACCACTCTTCGCGCTTGGTCAAGCCCTTGCACGCGGGCGGCTTGGGCGGTCCAGGCTTCCCGGCGGAGTCGGTCGTTGCGGCATCATCTGTCTGAGGGAGCGCCACGGCGGTCGAGATACCGCACAGCGCCAGCCCGAGGGCTCCAAGTTGGAGGAGTCTGACCATGATGAGTGCTGGAGAAGAAACGAAGTCGTCTGTCCTGGGTCATCAACAACGACAAGAGCTGGAGGTGCTGGATGGCCTCACCGTATTATATCGCATGCATTGGCACCTTCTTGTCGCGCTTTTTCGATCTGTGATAGGTGCGCTTGGCAGCATCCTGGGCAGCCCGGGGAGCCATGCGGGCCTTCCTAGCTTGATTCACTCCGACCTCCCCGCGCTGTGTCGCATCGGAGGATTCCATGGCGGGGGCCCTCGACCAAACAATTACCACACCATGCACACCCACGCGGAATCATGTGAGATTCCAATAGTTGCAAGGCATTTCGTGGTTCGCCGTGGCGCAGCCATCAACAATCTCCCGTGTCTCCCAGACTCCCGATCCTGCAATTTCGCAGCATAACGCTGACATCAAGGAAAACCAGGAATTCCTCCCCCGGTCGACGCCTCCACCCGTGCCCGGAGTCAAGCCGGGTACGGATCTGTAAGCGGGGTGCCTCCCATATTTTTATTGTCCGCAAAGCGCGGCTGCTCCCGAATGGCCCTCCATCAAGCTGCCATGCCCACGTTGTCGCGCACGTTAGATGCAGCAGCATCTCCTCGATTTGCAGATCTCTCTTCCCGATCCGGCAATCGCGCGAGTTGCCCTGCCTTGGCTGGCGAGGTCTCCCAACCCTAAACTGCATGCCAAGGTAGCTTCGGCCCCTCCCTACCAACATACCAACCTTGACAGCGTCGGCCCCTCTCTACCACATACCTGGTAGCTTCGGCCCCACCGCCAGGGCTGGAACACGTCTAATCCGGAGTAGATCCCGACCGCGTATCTTTTACGAGCTCCCTGTAGTCCGTACTACGGGGGGTGTCGCGAACAGCCAGTGGCTTTAGAAGGCAGCCATGCAGAGTCCAAAATGAGTTGGCATTTTTCTGGCAGTGTTCCGAGCGCAAAAATGCGAGGTCTTTTTGGCAACCGCGTGGCTGCCTCGGCAGCGCTTCCACTGACCACACCACCGACGGAACTTTTGCCACTCCGCATGCATGGCGCGCGTGGTTTGCTGCACGACACAGGCCACCTCATGGTGGTCCCGGAACGCCTCCCCGTCGGCACCCCGGACGCCTCATCAGAATCAATACTCGCTAGATGATGCAGGATACAGATAGTTTGTGTTCCTATGTTTCTTCTGACCTAGTAATGTCATGCTATTGTCGTCTGGTGCCATCGCGGCACGAACACGGCGTGGACCAGGGCGGCAACCATCAAGGACTTCTGATCTGGATGCCATAGTGGGAATGGAAATCGCCTTCCATGAGAAACATCGAGTCTGCAGGGGGGTATCCTGGTGTAACCCCCACAGAGAAGGCCAGCCCAAACGCCTATAATTAGCACCCATCGGTTACGCGCTCCGGGGTTAGGGTTTCTTTGCGGCACTCACGCACGCGAAAGGGGCTCCGGTTGAGTCAGCTTCTCCGTCCACTGATAATATTTGTTGAATAATGCGGTAGAATACAGCCTAGTTTTCTGCAACGAATCCGGGTACACGGAATTTCCTTAAAATTATAGAGTACGGCGCTGAGTGGAAGCGGCATGGCTATATTTTGCCGCCCCAGCTCTAACAATAAGAAACCCACCATCTTCCGTAAACACAATCAGTTAACCGTTTATACTTACTTATACCTTCCGTTTCTTCACCGCCTTATATGGCAAATTTTGCAGAGGCTCCCCTTTACGCCACCCACACCTGAAAAAAAAGGCGGCAGCTAACTAGAGGTTTTATTTCTCAAAAACAACCCACTTTAAAAATAGCTTTAGTCGCTTGCAAAACCGGTCTCGCCCCTTTCCGCCAGAAAAAGACTAGACTACAGTGTTAAGACCTGCACTCAACACACGCCTGTGAGGGTCTGGCTGAGTTAAGATAGAGCGTATGGTAGAACGCCAAACTGAAGGGGGCGATCCAAAGACGGCTTTTCGAGCCAGTACTCCGAGACGGGGGTACACTGTCACTGTAGGCCGTTGTCAATATAAGCACTAGCGTGAGGAACCAAGATCCCGACGCGTCATCGTGGGAACGATGGTAATATCTATACTAAATACTGTGGTTGTAACTTGTACCCTACTCAGTAGAACAATGCTCCGTCGCTGAGCATCTCCTTATTGGTCGTAGGGGGTTTTCGGCCCTTGCAGCCTTCCTTGTCAGAAGCACGGCACACTGGATTCGGTGGAATTGATGGGTTTGCAAAGATGTGATTGTATTGCTTCTTCCGTGGTTCTGGCTTCCAGCCAGAACCTCCTTCTTTTATAGACCTCAAGCTATTTGTAGGTTTTGGGCTTCGTTTCACTGGCGTTTTGGCAGTGCTAGGTATTTAATTACTACAGAGCGGAGATTTCGAGGAAAGATATGGACCAATACTTTTGATTTTAACTGTATGATCTGCTCCGAAGAGTTTAAACCGTCGCGCGAACCGCCAATCCGGACACTATCGATCCAGGGCATCCAAGCGGGCGACACCAACCCTGACCCCGCTAACATTTCCTTCCATCTTCACAACCGGTACCTCCAATGCATCATCGAACACCAAATCCAGTTTTTCCCAGTCTCACAGGCATGGCACGAATCCGTTGCCCTGGCACGCGTCTCTAAGCTCAGCAACGACGGGGCCGAGAATCTAGTCTTTCGCCTTCCAATGACATTCTCCTCGCAGTTATGGGTTTTCACGGCCTCGGCATTGAACTATGGCATAATTACATAAGTGTGCCCCCACAGGTGTCGCAAAGGGCCACCCCCAAGGCTACAGGTAAATAGCGAAAAATACTACCCCTGGGCCTCCACGAGTGAATGCACTACCCTTACAACCCTTTGTACGTCGTCGATTGTCAGCCTGGGAGATTGAAGCTTCAACCCAGCCCTGAGAGGGAGCCTTGCCGTCGCCGTATGCTAACCCTTGAGTCTGAGGCGGAGCCTGAGATTGAGGTGGGTCCTGCGCCGGAGCCGGAGCCTGAACCGCCTAGAACAGCTCTACGGAGCTACTCGCGCCCACGGCCTTCTGTGCTTATATCCAAAAAGCCAGATACTCAGTCAAGGAAGCGGGCTGCAACGGGCGTCCCCACCAACGAACGGGTGGGAGAATTAGATTTGGTCCCTGCGCGGCCCCGAAGAAGACCGGGAGTGGCCGCACGGTCAAAGCGACGGAGAGGGCGATGGGGGCATAGTAGTGGCGAAAATCATTTGGATTACAGTTTGTTATCAATAATAGGAGTAGGTCACTGCAAAAAAAAAAAAAAA
>Ga0247770_1002099_pt1 | contig 12399 bp, 13 predicted proteins | sample UWRJL136409B6_FD_179943 | JGI IMG/M metagenome (GOLD analysis project Ga0247770, IMG submission 179943) | Plant litter microbial communities from Arlington Agricultural Research Station in Wisconsin, United States - UWRJ-L136-409B-6 | ecosystem: Environmental > Terrestrial > Plant litter >... | reverse complement strand
ACGTGTGTTTCAGCTTGCGCACCGTGGCCGCTAATAACTTGAGGTTGATAGGGTTGTCGTCGACCAAGAGGACGTGAAGGGCGGACGATTCCTGAAGTGGCGCCTCTGTGGTGGGCTTCGAGTCCGCAGCTGCTTCGTTTGGCTCTAACCTAACCGCGACAGACGGCGTCTGCGATGGGGCAGGAAGCAGAACATGCAGCGGAGGGGAACCCGACACACTGTCCGTCGTCTTCCCCGCACTCCTAGGTCGGGGGGCATCCAAGGCCGAGACGATGGCGGAAAATAGCTTTTTGGGCCCGATAGGATGGTGTAGATGGATGCCGTGATTCTTGATAGCGTCGCTGCTTGAGCATAGCGGTGCTCCAGCCCCAGAACAAAGTAGCAGAAGAGGCGACACTGAAGGAATCGCAATACTACCGTCGCCGCTCTTCTCCTGCACGAGGTCGCGGAAAAACTCGCTGTCCAAGACATAGACGTCTGCTTTTGGGAGTAGGCCCTCCGAGGCGACAACCAACTCCATGCCCCAAATTTCACAGGCATTCACCTGGATTGCGCGTTCTGCGGCAGCCGGCCGGCTTGACTTCTCCGGCTTTCCACGGGCTGGCCTCTTCGCTATACCCTGGTACGCTTTTGATGTGATCAGACACAATGTTCGTCCGCGAAGTCGCTGATCGTACGCGGCCAGCAATGATGACGGCTCCGTGCCAGTCACCCCGTCGGGAACCCGTTTAACGGGGAGGCAGACTTCCACGGCGGTTCCGATGCTGACGGAACTCTTGACGTCAATCGTACCGCCCAGGCTTTTGGCGAGTTGTTGGACAATACTGAGTCCCAGACCGATGCCGGGACTGTATGTGTCCTCTTGTGAAAAGGGCGTGAAGAGGCGGTATTTAACGTAGTCCGAACTCATGCCCCGGCCAGTATCCTCCACCTTCAAGCAGACGTAGTTCGACAGGCCGACCGTGCTGCTCATCTTCTGTTGCATCCTGAGGCTGACTTCGATGCGGCCTGTTTTGGTGTATTTGAGAGCGTTGCCAAAGATATTCATCACAAAACGCTTCCAAACACCAGCATCAGCTGACAAGTTCCAGTCACGCTTCTCAATGTTGAGGATGATAAGAAGAGGGCGATCGGGTCCGCTACTCGTATCGCTGGAGGGGAGGGTAGAGTATACCCCTGTCTGGACCCCTGTGAGGGACGACTGGAAGGCTCTCTCAGACAGATGGCTGAAGTGAACCGCATCGACAACGTCTTCAACAAGGCTTCCAAGATCGACTACTTCAGCATTCGCGACTGGGGATGTGGGCCCCCGCGAGTCCTTAATAGTGATGGCGTGCTCAAGCAGATTGTTAAACGTATCGAGGAGTGTGCGGCCACACGAGTCGAGCATGTCGAGGGTGGACAGCAGGGACGGATCTGATATCGATGCGCGGAGCAACTCGCTACTGGCTAGTATCCCGTGTAGTGGGCTTCGCAGCTCATGGCTGATAGATGAGACGAAGCTTGACTTTGCGCGACTGGCAGCCATTGCCTCCATGCGGGAAACCTCAGCCATAACCGAGTTTCCAAAGGCAGACAGGAGGCCTATATCCGTGACTTCGATGGGGTTCGTCGGGTCGGTCACCCAGCCCAGTGTTGCGGCGTACCAGCATTCTCGCTGGAAGTGCCAGAGAGGGAGAAAGATGATATACTTGGCCGCGGGAAAGACTTGAAACAACGTGACTACGTCGTCGCGGAGACGCCGGCTGTCGCGGTCGGCCTTGGTTCCCGGGTAGAGCTTTCCCGGAGCGTAGCTCTCATCGATAGGCCCCGAGTCGTCTGCTGAAAAGACATGTCCGCCTGGATATTTCTTGATGAAACGCTGAAGTACCGCCTCCGGAAGTCTTCCAACCTCGTGGTTGACAGCAGAAGACTGCACAATGGCAGCACAAAAGGGCCCGGCAGCCTCGGTGGCGTCTCCAGAGTCGCGGATGGTGAGCTGGTCGGAATGATCGACATACGCGGTTGGGGCAGCATCAAGGAACACCATGCCGTCCATATTCATCGCCTCGCGAATTGTCGATGCGGCTCGATAGAAAGACGATTTGATGTTAGCCGAGCTGATGAAGCCGCTGCTATGTTGCTCGGGCAGTTCCGATCCAGCGGATACAGGAGTACTTGGGCTCTGCGGATCTGCATCTTGACCAGCTGCCTGTTCTAACACAGGCGGTTGATTAGCCAGACCCTGACTATACTCATCATCCAAGCTCGTCTGAGGCGTCACCGGGCCGTCGACACCACCGGACATAGACTGAGCCGAGTCGGATGATTCAATCGAAGATGCCGAAGCTAGGTTCGGGTGCGGCGGCGGGCGGCCTTGTTTGTCGGAGTCTGTGAATTCGTTGGATTCCCCGATGGAAGACGGGCCGTCGGGGCCGGCCTCTGTGGATGTCATCTCTGGAGCTTGTGGCCGGTCGGGTACAACAGTCGGGCCAGTATCCCCTTGCTGGGACACCGAGGTTGACGGGTCTGACGCGATGAACTTGCTGAGGCCTGAGATAAGCCCCTCGGAGCGGTGTCGGTTCTGTTTCGACCGCACACTATCTAGGTAAACCATGATAGAGGCGGCAATGTCGTTCATGATTTCCACCGTTTCCTCGTTATCATATTCCTTCAGTTCGTTGTGGACTACACAATATGAGCCGAGGAGATAGCCGAGCGGCGAGATCAGCGGGACCTCTTCATATTTCAAACGTCAGCAGCCAACCCCTGGCAACGGGGAGAAGTCCATACCTAAGTATGATCGAAAATAAGGAAATCCGGTGACATATGGCCTCTCGCTATATGCCGGATCGGCCCTGAAGTCGTTCACGATGTACCGAGTGTTGTTGGCAATGACGTTTGGCCCTGTCTTGATCCACGCCCCGGTTTCATCTAGTGAGGTATGTCAGTCAACTCCTCCTCTTTGCAGGGCGACCATAAGAGACCAAGGAGACCAAAAAGGGGTAAAAACATACCCAAGAAAGCCTTCATCGTGGTGGGGCAGACCTGCAGTCGTTATCAGTGAATGCTCGCCATCTCCATGGGGTGTCTCTTCAGTGCACTCACACCCCAGCAGGCGTCCAACCTGAGAGATCGAGATTAGTTAGCGGCATGCATCAACAATAGAAGGGCATCGCGGTGATCATGGAGGTGGTTATCTGCCCTACCTGGCGACACCGAGAAAGATGCGGTCGTCACCGTCCCACTTCATCTCGCGGATGGAATGGGAGCGGGTGATCTCAGCCAAGACCCATTGGTAGTTCCGGTCGATCAGGGAGATGAAGGACCTGTCGCAGTCGAGACGGAGAGCGCCCAGCTGGCACAGGGCGTTGAGGGTCGGGTCCGGGTTGATGAAGGGCTCATGTCCGGGACCTCCCGGCAGGTCCAGAGGAAAAGAACCCGCCGACAGGTAGCTGTGTCGGGGCGGCATGTCAGCTCTGCTCGGCGGCGGCATGGGAGCGGGGAGGAGCGACCGTGACCTACGCTGCAATCTCACGCTGGCGCGCGCGTTCCACCTCCTCCATCGCGTCCACCACGCACACCCCCGCCTCGTCGTGCTGGTCCCCTGCGCATGGAATAGAGTCGAGAAGCATGGCGACCGACGACTCGGAATCTGACAATTGTGCGGGCCGCTCCGACAGAGACCTGAGCGTGCGAGGTCGACGGACAGCGACGGACAGCAGCAGCAGGCAGTTGCGTGGAGTGCCGGTGAGCGGGGGACGGGTGTCGGAATGCGGGGCTCGAAAACATTGCAGGTGGTGGTTGGGTGAAACCAACGTCGCCACTCCTCCCGGAAGCGAGACTGCAGAGCTTGCATACCCCTGTTGATGATGTCACAGCGCGGCGAGGCGATTGGGCGCCAGCACACCACAGGTCTCAGCTCCATTGCTTTTCTGTTAGCCCACTGCAGAATTGCCAGCGCGTGGTGTGAATACCGATCGTTTTATTTTAGCTGTCATTTTCTGCTGAAAAGCGACGCGCGGATATTTGCACCTTGGGACAAGGATCGAAGTGATAAGGGACGCCATCTCCACAGCGCACTGTGCCGGCTTCCGCTTCTGAATGAAAGCAGCCCGCAATGCCAACCCTCGACTGCAACTTTAGCGCCCCACTGCCCCGGGTCTTCTCAACCTCGACGAACGGGGCTAGGGGATGGTAACGTTGCCTGTGATGGTCCAACACCCACGATCGCCGTCCAACTGTGCCTCTACTACTCTTCCGCTCCTTTGAAAATAACAACGATTCGCGCTGCCCGACGCTGGCTCGAGGAGCTGTTCAGACTGAGCTGCGTTACTTCGTGTGGTGGCAAGGGTCAAGCACGCAATGCTTGTATTGGGGTCGACTCCTTTCAGCGCGGCGGGCTGAAGCGATTTCCAAACCGGTGACCCCGAGGACGTGTCGGTGTAGAGCATGTTGATATTCGACGACGCGTCGAGGTACAAAACGTATGTATTCACCCGTTGCTGCGCGTCAGAAGGGCGGGCAACCGAGAAGGCCGCAATTGGCGAGAGCTTCGGGATGGATATTGTTGGCAGGGCTACGCCCATTAGCATCATTATTTCCCCAAGACCGACACCTCAGCAACTTGAAGGGTTATGACCGAGGCCAGCAAACATACCGGTTGGCCACGAAAGCGTGTACAACGGATCGACCTCTGGCGAATTCGAGTCCGTCACCGCGACAGATAACCGGCCATCGAGCGTCTGGTAGAACACACCATACCCTCCCTTGAGCGCTATCCTGGTGAAGTTCGCCGAGCAGGGGACAATGGCCAACTTGCTGCCAGGGAGAGCAGAGATGCCAATCTTGTTGCCATCCCAAGTCGTACTCGGGGAGAAGGTAGAATACAGCCGGTTGCGGACGCGATGCAGCGACGCATCGGTACTCTGGTAGATAGTCCATGGCCAGTAAGCAGCCAACGTGCTGTTGGCACCCATGGTAATTCCCACCGCATTCACACTGTCCTCGGTAATCGACGGGCTGTTCACATCGTTCAGGTTAGTTCCTAGCAGCCTGGACTTCTCGCCTGTGTAGAAGAGCTCGGTCTGGGGCTGTTTGACGACAGATGTTAGCGCTTTTTTTTTTTGCCCGAGGCACTGACACACCGTTTGTACCTATGTTAGGGGAGGGGGAGGGGGATCTGCAGACATTGAAGCGGTTTCCATTAACGAGCAACGAGACGGCAAGTTGCCCTGCGTTTTGTGACAAACTGTTCAACGTGGTCGATGTACCCCAGCAGGTGCCGTTGCTCCCGGCAGGACGGGCAGTGTCGCAGCGCGAATACCGTAGTCTTCCCTGGGGTTCTTGATAGAAGAGGGAGATATCAATCCAGCCGTCTGTTTTCCGCACGCCTGTGACTGCCAACGCTGAGCCCTGGCGGATCGACTGGGGTGTCGCATCGACCGTCGAATTTTGACCTCGGGCAAGCTGCCGTCTTCTCCCGGACTGCGGAAGTTGTTGTGTTGTTGACCCGGAGTTCGCGGCTCGGCTGCCGAGGACCCCGCCCAGGACAGCTGCGACAATGACCCTGTAGCCCCTGATGTGCCCTTGCGGTAGATCCCGGGCATCACCCTAGGCATGCCAAATCTCCATATCATCTACCCTGCAGGGGCACTCTCCAACCAGGAAAAGACCAAGCTCGCTATCTGCGTTGCAAGGAAAAGCCTTTGCTTTCCCATCGGGACATCGTGAGACAGTCACGGTGGCCGGGCGGGGGGAAAGAAAAATGAACCCGAAGGCGAAACTACCCAGGTACTTTAGGTTCCCTCGCGCAGCATTTGTCGGAGCTTTTTGGTTGGTTGGCCCAACCTCTAGAATGGCTCGGGGGGCGGTGCTGGCGGAAGGTGGCTATTCACCGCTGAGGCGGACGGGGGCGTTGTTACACAAACCGAGTTCGTCCATGACGTCCGAGAGCAACATCTTGTCTCGTGCGGAATGTGTGTGGATAGGAAGTTGTTGCACGCTGTGGATCGAAGGCTCTGCCGATGGAAAAACGAGTGTGTTGATTGCTTCAATCGGTTGGAAGCCGAGGGATGGCCTTTTATACACGGAAAAGGGCTTGGATTTATTTTGATCCAGTTTCGGGGGAAACCCACAAGGTTTGGAAGGCGTTTGCCACGTCAATGAGTCAAAACTATAAAATGAGCCTGCAGGCAAATGGCAGGCTTCATGAATAAAGAGATAAAGTGTTGGTTTTCACCAACCTTCTACGTCAGTAACAGGGCAGTAACAGACTTGTTTGTGGCAGTCAAGGTAGATATCTAACAGCACCAGGCTCCATTCAAGGAGGCGACCGCATCGGGTCGCTGCAATGCGAGGAGGAATTCAGCGTAGGGTGGCATGTTGTTGAAGTCATGTCAAACTGCAGCCGCCTCGCTAGGCGCTCAGGCGCGCTCAGGCGCGCAGGCGCCCTGCCGAGCCAGGCTTGGCTGGAGCGCAGGGGCCTTGGATCATGTGCTCTCCCCACACACAGGGAGTTTCCATTTGTATACGTTAATTTCTAGCCACTGAGTACCCTGTTACACTGAGAATAGTGTTTATGTATATTTACAGGTGTCGAAGCTAAGAAGTAGAAGCTGGTGCCTGTGCTTGCCATGACTTTGCTGTCGGGGAAATTAAGATAACAGTAACTAGAGTAACGGAAATAAACGATAGCGATTAGAGGAAGCGATTGGGAACGCGACTAAGCGGCTGGAAAGGCGATTTAAGTCAAGCGGCTAGGGAAGCGATCTGAGGACATTGAAACAGCAGCGATCAGAGTGATAGCAGCGACCCGAAGAAGCGAGGAAGGGGGAATTGAGACGACGGTGACTGAAAGAAGCAAGGAAGTGAGAAAAAGGGGGATATGGGGTTGTTGTGGCTGAGGATGAGGGCGAGGGATTGGATGTAGAGGGATAAACGGGTAAGGGTTGCCGGGGTGTAGATACTGGAAGACATTTTTCTGGCTCCTTCTAGAGGTATTTGAACCTGGGTTGGAATTCCGTACCGTGGTGCGAATGAGGCCTATGAAATTAGGGGTCGAGATATTTTATGGGGGTGGATGGAGTGATGTCAGCGTGCATGCGGGTTGTTGTGTTGATGGGTGGGATCTAATTAGTTCATTGGTTTGCTTAGGTCTATTCAGGGGGTGGCAGCCTTGTAATACGCGTGTTGCATGCAGATAGGAGCTAGTGAGAAAGTTACAATACATATGTGATATTGTTGAAAGAAGTTGTATTTTATGTTGGAGAGGAGAAAAGAAAATTGCTATTAATTTCACAGATTCCAGTATGCAGTTGTTTTTAACACAGTCAAACGGCAGATAAAACACATACACCCGATACTCTCTAGGGTGGTATAAAAATACCCTTTACCAGTGACAACCGTGTTGATGGTGAATATCTATCATTCTACCTCCCCCCCATGAGTGGTGCCTTTCTTCCATCAGTAGTCAATGAGGAACGGGGTGGTGCTTGAAGGAGGGGGCCTTGGCATCGTTGCACCATCCCATGCGTCTTGCCGATTTTTCGTGGCTGCGTGCAGGTGCCTGGGTAAGCTCTGGCATCAGCCAATGAAACGAGATAACACATTTGTGTTGAAGAAAAATGCTGCACGCCAGTTGGCAGGAGGTTAGGTCCGAGCACCCCGGACTTGATTCAGGCACTCTCCCTCCCGGTGTTGAATGAAAATTGATACAATTTCCACCCGCACAAAGCTCCACATGGATTCAACCTCTGTCGAGGTCGGCCAGCCGCCGAAGTTTCCCATTCCATGTGTATCGGACGATTACAAGGTGAAGAGACAGCGCCACCACCGCAATGAATTCATCAGTATTCCAAGCAAGCAACCGAACGACAGCAAACCGAGCGACAAGACAGATGAGCGGATTGAATTTTCTACCGCAACACCCACCGCTCGTATCTTACGCCAAAAGTTTCTCCATGACCTATGCAAAGGTCTCTGCAGCAGGCTTCCGGAGTTGCGGGACCTACCGAACAGGCCCGCACTCTCCAGCACCCTAACAGCCCTCATGAAAGCCTTTGCTTTCAAGATTGGACAAGATGGCTCACCCGATGGCCTTGTGACCATGTACTTCATCCACCATTACAGCGAGTAGGCAATCTCTCATGACTCAAACTCGATGGATCTTCACTCCTAAACGCTGATTGAATCTCCACATCAGACAGATCGTGGCCGTCCTTCAACTTTTGCAGGTCTATGACGATGGCGCTGTAGCCAAGTCTTCACACTTTGCGATGCCAAAGTATATGCAGATGGAGGTATGGATTGAAGTGCTGACGCAAAGCGCAGGAGGCCTGCCTACTACGTTGTTTCAAGGGGTTGAAAATTGGGATGATCTGGCCGTCGACCTCGCCCATGATCAGCTGTCATCATTCGCTAAGGCCATCCGTCACGGGGATGCGTATCAGTGGCTGATTGGGCAAATCCAGAAGGAAATTGCGTTGACAACCAGCGCTTGGAGACGCGGTATACACAGTCGAATCTTGGAGAAGCTCCCAACTGAAAGAGTCATCGAAGGCCCCCGCCCCCGCTTGCAATGCGGCGTCTTCGAATTTCCAATGTCCTCGATGCTGCTGGGCAGGTCTGAAAGTGGGCGACAAGAGTGTCGGGACGTAGGACAAGCACTTCGGGACCGGGCCGTCATCTGCGAGTTCGCTGGCAATATCCAGGTGCTTACGATGGCGGAGTACATTGACCTGGCATGGCCAGTCACGGGGATGAAATTCCTTGAAATTATACAGACTGCGATCGAGGACTATGTCAATGCTGTGGGTCGCGATTCCCTCTCTGGTAAGTACCCCCTCAGCTCTTTCCATCACCCCTTTTGCTCGTTTCAAGCAGATCTCTGCATTTTTGGAATCCGGGTTTAGCCAACACTTGCCAACGATGACCACAGATACCCTCCCTGGCAACACTCTTATTGAAACAAGAATCGACGGGAACAACCTCCTCATCGTAGTTCGTGGAACTTCGTACTCAATCGCCAATTGCGGGGAGCAACTAGCGTGGCTCTGTGCCGCGCTGTCCGATGACTATCCTACCATCCAGAATTCGGAGTTTCCAAAATTCCCACAGAGAAGTCCGACCGTGCGATTGTTTTCAGCTTCTGTGCTTCCCCGGGAAGATTTAGACGAAGGAGGCGGCAAGAGAACGAAATTCCGCGTTCAAACCCGTATCCATCCCAGTTCACATGTGGCGCCTTCCGCTCTTCTGGGAGTTTTCGGTTCCTGTTCCACGCCGACCGTCATTTGCGGGTTCCCAATTCGTCGTCGACCCGAAAGCTGCCCAGCAATAGAAGTCTCGGCTGCGATTCTCCTGCGAGCCATTGGATCGCCCATTCTTGTTATCACTACACGACTTGTCGTTCAATTGGGGCATGATCGCCGCCTCGAATTGGTTGGGAGAGACGGAGAAATGTTTTTCTGGCAGTCTGCTCGGTCGACGGTCCTGTGCACTCACTTCCAGCCTTACTTCTCCAAGCATGAGACCGTCGGCGGTAGCGAAATAAAGAGCGGGCGGCATTTTGTCTGTGAGTTCGACGGAAGGGGTTCGTGGCCAAAATGGCACTCAACAGATCCTGGCGGGGAGAAGATAGATGACGCTGGCAGCGCACGGGTGGATTCTAGCGACGCGGAAACCACTGCTAGATCGCCATCAACCGACGATTCAAGTTCGTTGGATCCGGAAATGCTATCGATACCAAGCGGTTCAGGAACCATCGACAGCGGTGGAGACGGCAGCAAGCTCGGGGTCCAAGTCTTCAGGGCAGTTTTCGCTCGACTTATTCAGCATGCGATTAACATTCAAGAAGTTGAATACGACCAGCCGATGGCCGATTTGGAGGGCCCCAGCCAAGATGCTGATGGGCCACAGCGACGACAAAACCAGATATCCAACTCGACATCAACATCAAGCTCAACAACCATGGCCAAGCGAACAGGCAAACGCAAAGCACAAGACATTAACCAGGGGAGCGAGGACAGAGAAGACGATGATGACGAGTCCCCCAAAACCGCAAGGCCCAACAAACTCCCACCCTCACCGTTAGGCCCCAGGTATCTAGCATGCCCCTTTTGGAAGCTAGACTCAGCAACCCACTTCGAGTGCCCCCTCTTCCAACTCGACACCATCTCCCACGTGAAGCAACACCTCGCCAGGCGACACACACCCGCACACTACTGCCAGCGTTGTTATGCACAATTTGGAAGCGATAGCCTCCTGGACGTCCACATCAACGGGACATTCTGCTCGAGGAGAGCAAATGCGCGTCTTGCGGGAATCTCCTACGACCAACGACGCAGACTATCGATGAAGTCTGCAAAAGGGCCAGAAGTTCAACAATGGCATGTCATTTGGGATATCCTATTCACTGGCGTGGAGCACCCCGCTTGTGTATACGTCTATCCGAAACAGCTGGTCGAGCTCCGTACGATACGCCAGTTCTCGCTTCAGGAGGGCCAGGAGATTCTGACCCAAGAGTTGCAGGCGAGGGGCATGGCTTTGAGGTCGGATGTTGGTTCTGGTGAGCAGCAGCTGCAAGAGGCGTTGCTGAGCGGGCTTACAATCATTTTTGATCGCTTCATACAGCGGCTTCCAGGTGATGTCGAGGACGATAAAGCGCCAACAGCGTTGGGCCTTTGCGAAGAGCCTCGTTCGACGGCTTCGTCGGACTTGCCTCCGTTGGAGTCGAGAGCTGACGGCGGTCTGGGCTTGGGGCCATCTTCAAATGCTTCGGACTTGTTCCCTCCAATGGAGCAACCCCGAATCTTCCCGAATCGGCTGCCCGGTGTTGGGGATGACCCCTCCAACCCAAGCGTGCCTAGGTCAAGTAGCCGTTTTGAGGCTTCTCAAGACGCAGGGGACGGACCTCGGGCGCCATGGTCACCCGGGTATGTGGAAGAACCTAGTAATGCCAACCTCGCTACAAATGATATCCGGTGCTTCAGCGAGTTCTCCGATAATGGAGGGATGCCGCATTGGGACCCACCAGACTGGCAAGCCAATCAGACACTCGAGGATATCCTCGGTACCATCGCTGTGATGACCTCTCAGGAGGGCCTTGTGGTCAACGGAAGCGAGTTGGGGGTTTCAGATATCCCCCGCCCAGATGCACCACCATAGGAAGGGCGGTATTTATGTTGGTTGCAGTGCTGGGAGGGAGTCTGTCTTGACGTCAATGCCTGTTGCTGGGCGTGCAGCAACCGACTCCATGGCTTGAGGATGACTTGGTGGGACTATGCTCCAGCTTCAAGTCGGGGAAGAGAGAGGTGATGGACTTGCGGCTGCGATGGTGCGAAGACATTGTTCGAAGGGAAGGGAGTCAGGTTTAAATAAAGTCAAAAGAGAGTTCAGATTTGGAGTAAGGTTTCGAGCAGACCAAAGGTAAACCGAGAGTGTCTTGTAGCAATAGACGCCTGAAAACGAGTGGGCGCATGGCGGGGAACCTTAATTTACCGGCCCTACTAGGCAGTGACGGCAGGCGAAGCGCACCTGGCCGATCAGAAACGTAGTCTCAGCTTTGCAGTCCTGTCAAAAAAGATTTGATCCTCCGCCGAGGCCAAAATTGCAGTGAAAATTGGTTCGCAAAGCTACTGGAGCACCTTCTATCCCAAAATTTATATCACGGGTGTGTCTCGGCTCCGTGTGAGAAGGCAGTCGCTGATGAACTCAAACTGTGCAGGTCCTGGCAGGGCAGCTACCCAAGACAATCATGGCGACATGAAGCCCGCTCACACGGATGAGCGACTTCTTATGAGCTATTCTTCCGGAATATCTCTCCCATAAGTTTTACGTCCTTAATGGACGGCCTTTCGGCTTCACACGACAGGAGAGGCAACAGCCGGAGAGCAATCCATGTGTGACGACCCTGCAGGCCGTCACTTGGGCCGGGGCGGCCCGACGAATCCCCCGCAGAAGGAACAGTGCGGGAAGACGGTGCACACCGTCCAGGCGCACTGGGCCAGGGGTGCAAAGACCAGAAGCCCCTACGACCAATGAGGTGCTGCTCGCGGCATGCCGAGTGCTCGCATCGCGAGCAGGAGAAACCTCACGAGCGGAACGCTCGCACGATGCAAAGTGCTCGCACAACGAGCACTTGCGGCACTACGAGCAAGGAACGAAGTACCCCGCAGTTAGTTAGTATAGATAGCCATGGTTGTGACCACAACCACCGTGAGGGACTCTGGTTCCTCACGCTAGTATTCAATTGTTCATTTGTGTCCTACTGTTCAGACTCACCTCTGTGCATTATAGCGACAACGACCTACAGTGACATTGAACCCCCCGTCTAGGAGTGCTAGCTCAACAAGCCGTCTTCGGAACGCCCCTTACCTGTTGGCGTCCTGCCATACGTTCTGTCTTAACCCGCGCCAGTCCTCT
>Ga0247770_1002098_pt1 | contig 12419 bp, 15 predicted proteins | sample UWRJL136409B6_FD_179943 | JGI IMG/M metagenome (GOLD analysis project Ga0247770, IMG submission 179943) | Plant litter microbial communities from Arlington Agricultural Research Station in Wisconsin, United States - UWRJ-L136-409B-6 | ecosystem: Environmental > Terrestrial > Plant litter >... | reverse complement strand
GCTTCGCACTCCCCTTTTCTACCAAATCAAGTCACTTTGCAACTGCACTTCCGCTGCTCCTGAGCCCCTCGTTCCTCAGTCAAAACGTTCCACATCAGCCCCATCGTGTGCCTCTTCGTCGTTTCGCGTCGTTGTTCACCAACAGCGATGTGCTCACAGAAAGGGCCTTAGCGTCCCGTATGCAGGATCAATATTGTACAACCCGAAGCAACAAGCGCTGTCGTTGGCCATTTCTCATTGGACTGCGCCGCACAAATGCTCCAACCCAAGACCTACGCACACACCACCAACACCGCAAAGAGAAGAGGGACGCGTCACAGCGTCCCTCCTTGAAACACTCCCCCGGACTCTGCCAGTTCCCTCAACTGTCAGTGGAACATCCCAGCCATAAGAAGCACTCCAGCATCGCCAACTTGAACTCAAACCAAATCGGCAACTCACAAGCCGCCATCATTTTCATCTCCCAACTCCACGAACCCGCAACGCAACCATGAAAGTGGACGCCATCGCCCTCCTCGCCGTCGCCGGCGCCCATGTCGCCCGCGCGATGCCGACAACCTCCCTGGTCGAATTCAGTCACACCTCAGACCTACACACTCGGTCGCCGCTCCAGAAGCGCGACCGCTTCTGCAAAGGCATGTTCGGGGGCACCTCCCGACCGACCGGTTCAGGCGTCCCATTGGTCGCCGATTGCAACGCCATCGTCGCCGAACTGAGGCTTTCGGGCCCGCGCAGCTGGTCGCTGAATGTCGACACCAAGGAGCGCGAGCTCCTTGTGAATGGAACCTGCGCTATCTCGGTATGGAACCCTCTTGAGGAATCGATCGATGTCGGCGAGGAGGACCTCATCTACATCATTGAGGGGCAAATGCCATGGAGAGGCTACGTCCGCGGCGAAGGGAAGCTGATGTGGTGCCACGAGGACGAGGCGGGAAACGTGAAGGAATTGCCGTACAAGCTCGATTTCCCCGAGGAGAAGGACTTGATGAAGAACAAGGACTTGAAGACGAACAATGACGCGGGCGATCTCAAGCTGAAGTGATGATATGTTTTCTGGCTTTCTTTGGGCAGCAGTAGTAAGATAGGCATCTAATTATAGTCCATCATGGCTGATTTGCACCGTCCCGCTCACAAAGGTCGGGGCCTGATCGCTGCGACACGAGCGACCCTCCTCGAGTGTCGTCTCGGGACACAGTAGCTCAACCTCAGTCATGCCGATGACACTAGTGTCCTTCGCATCGATGTTGTCGCATTTCCACGGCTGCGCGATGGTGACGGTCGCGGCGCCCAAGTTGACCTGGACCCAGATGTGCAGGTCTTTGTCGCTTGGTGTCCCGAAGACCTCGCAGAGCGAGTTAAAGATTAAGCTGCACCGCAAGTTGTCGGTGCGTGAGGTCATCGTGTTGGTAATCGAAAAGGACGCGTTGCCCTGCCGCACCGTCTCGTCCTCGGTGTAGTCGACGACCAGGCTTTGGAAGGACCAGAGGTTGGGGATGTTTGTGCCTTCGGAGCAGACGGCAGCACCCTGTGCGCACCGCCAGATAGCAGAGAGGGTCAATATGAAGATCCACATCGTCGCCGCCGCAAATTCGCAGTGTCTATTAGCAAGAGGTCTAAGGAGTTGCTGTGTCGACGTCGAGCGTGAAGCGGGGCGGGTGGCCGAGGTCCGCATATATCCCATTTCAACGGCACACGGAATCAGTTTTGCGCCCCGGTTAGTGCCCCAAGGCCTTACCCGGATGCCAATGTTTAGCCGGAGTGCCAAATTAGATTAGGCTTTCTCTCCTTACGCAGACCGCGAACCGCCACTACCGCCTCACAGTAAAGACGGGCCTGATCTCGAGGTGCTGGAGTGCTTGTTCGATGACAGGTTCCCGTAGAAACCTGTTAGCGGCGTACCCTATCTTCTCGTACAGAGCCTTATCGCAAATGTCGCCCGCTCGGTCGTGAAACTCAAATTCTTGATTATCCTTGTTCCAATGAAACGACGGCCCGTCTCTACCCTTCAGCTTCCACCGCCACGGCACCGGGATGGTATCCAATTCTGGCTGGGGCCCAATGACAACAAATACTACTTTGAGATGCTCAAACCACATCCCCAGCTCCGGAATCCAGGTGATCTTTTCGCTGTCGAAGAAGAGCTCCTCGGGGATGGCAATCTGCACGAGGGTCGAGCCCAGGTCGACATTCGTATCGGTAAGATCGGGCTCCGACATACGATCCGTGGGCTCCGAGCAGAACGCCTCCCATTTATCGCGCGCGACGTACAGCGTATCCACGTCGGGTTGGAAGGGGCGCACAAAAAGCGGTGGTCTCCCATCTTTTTGTGGCCGCATCTCGATGTCGTGGGCGCGAAGCCAGGCGACGGCGATCCTGCGGGCCTCCCAGTTGACAAAGGCAAGCGCTATTTCCCACCGACTGTCCTGGCCCAGAAGCTCAGTGCGGAACTCAAAGGCTAGATCGCCTGGGTGGTCGGGTCGGAAGGTAGGGTCGCCTTCGACCAGCACGCGCGGGGCCCAGCAGCCCCTGCCACGGTAGAAATAGAGGGCAGGCCCGATCGATTCGGGGAATGCGTCGTGCCAGATCTGGTCGCGCAGCTCGAAAGGGAGTGTCGGGAAGAGGGGAAAAGTCGTCATCGCCACTGTTTTTTTCTTCTCCTTTTTTTCCCGGGTGGAGGCTGTTTCTTCTCGACTTCGAAAGTTCCCCCCCCAAAAAAAAAAGGAGCAGCAGAAAGGTGAAGGTTGAGACGCGGTTGCGACGTGTGATGTGGTGGAAAAGCTCAAGTTAATTAGTGCCAGTAAAAGGTGGATGCAGGTCCAAGGATTGAAAGATAGGTGGTTGGAAGGATCCATGTTCAATGCTCAATCCTGGTTGGTGCCTGAGGGTTCGCACCTCCCTGTGGTACAGCGTCTCGTCGGAAAATATTTTTGGATGATTGGATTGGGGACTCTGCGCACCGCAAATTGTCATTAACAGCCCCCTCAACTGGGCTGGCAGCTCACAATGCGCCTCATCAATGTCGACACGCTGGAGATGCATCAGTACTTTGGTGTGAAAGCACATCGCAATCATGATCCTCGGGCCAGGAGCTGGCACGGGACACGGCGGCTGGCGCCCTTTCAACATCTCCGTCATTTATTCTTCCTGGACCGCTTTTTACGATCTCCCCGGCCTGATTCAAGCCGGCGTACAAACGGTCGGGCCACCTCCTTGCTTGCATCAACTGCACGAGTGCGTACAACAGCGAGACCGTGGAGACGGGCTCAATCGGGATTGGTGGTGGGACGATGCAGTTGTGCAACAGTGAAGCCGTATAGACCAGGCCACACGCAACAAACCGGAAGTGGAATGGCTGACCAGAGAGCTGCGGCGGTCCTCAAACGGCTTAAGACGCCGCCGGTGACATGTCGGAAGTTGTTCAAGGTATTCAAGGAATCATTCTGTTACTCGTGGGGGCATCGAAGTTCCCCAGGAATGTCCCAGATGAAAGAAACAAATTTCTAATGGTGGATATGTCTTGGTAACAGAGCTGCCTTGGGAGCTAAATACGAGTCCTAACAACCCACAAAATCGCCAATACCATCATTGTTTACGGTGATGGATGATTATCCCCGGTTCGGCATGCTTTGCATCAACAGACTGGACGCATTGGCTCGCATGTGGCCGCTGGTGCACCGGCATGCAGCCGCTGTGCACCGACATGCAGCCTATTGGTGGTCTGCAATGCAGGCCGCTCCCGCGGGCTTCGGGAGGGCCCGCGCTATACTTGTTTTCGACGCATCCGCATCGTCTCGCTGCAATGCGTTCGTTTTTTGTGTGAAGCGAAATCTCATTGGGCCACAACCAGGGTTCCGGCATCAGAACCTTGGCAGGATGGCACCACCAACAGCAAAGATCCCCAAAGTCCCTGTTCGTTCGATGCATGGAGGAGTATTACTGACCAGGCGTCGAGTGATTTAAATTCAGGAGGTGCGCCCTCCTGCATCCCGCACCTTTCATCGGCACGTAGTTATATCGCTCTTCAGACCTTCACGTTCTAAGATGTCGACCATCCTCCCCGCAACGCACTGGGCGTCCAGCGCCACCGCCGATGATGGCGACGGCGATACGGCTTCAACCGACGCATCCTCAATTGCCTCAAGCATCCTACAATACCGCACCCTCTACGGCCGAACCTACCACAGCGAAGGCAGCGGCGCGCAGTACTGGGCCACCAACGACCAGAAGCAAAGCGAAGCAATGGACATCCTGCACCACACCCTTACCCTCATACTCGACGGGAAGCTGTACGCCGCCCCGCTCGAGGGGAAGAAGATCGAAAAGGTGCTGGATGTCGGATGCGGGACCGGCATTTGGGCGATGGATTTCGCCGACGAGTTCCCCGGAGCAACCGTCATCGGCACGGATATCTCGCCGATCCAGCCAACCTGGGTGCAACCTAATGTGACGTTTGAGATTGATGACTGCACCAAGCCGTGGACGTTTCCGGACGATTCGTTTGACTTTATTCATATCCGGTGGATGCTCGGCAGTATTGTGGACTGGACGGCGCTGTTCAAGGAGGCGTATCGCTCCCTGAAGCCCGGGGGATATTTGCAGAGCTTTGAGCCCGACGCTATCATTCAGAGCGACGATGGCAGTATCAAGAGCACTGACGCCATGGGCCAGTGGGCTGCCATCTTCACCGAGGGGGGCAAGAAGATGAACCGGTCGTTCAATATTGTCAACGATGACCTGCAGCTGACGGCGATGCGTGAAGCTGGTTTTGTCGAGGTTGGAGAGAAGAATTTGAGGGTGAGAGACTTCCCTCTGCTCATATTGTGTTACATGTTCTTGCTGACAATGTCTCGAAAGACACCCGTTGGATCGTGGCCCAGGAATGAGAAGCAGAAAGAGATTGGAACGTGGGCCAAACTCGTCATCGAGCATGATACCGAGGGATACATCCTGTTTATGGCCACTACGCTTGGATGGACGAGGGAGGACGTGTTGGCGTACATCAAACAGCTGCACCGCGAGATCCGATCAGGCAGGAAGCAGGGCTACTACCGCCAAAAGGTCGTCTGGGGACGGAAGCCGGAGGCCGGTCAACAGTAGAAACCTGAGTGATTACAATAGTAACATCATGAGCTTTGACTAACTCGCACTAACCCGCTCCCGTGCATTCACCATGCTTCGTATGCCCACACAGCCGCTCAGTTGGCACCCTCGGGGAAGATCTCGCCAAAGTCCACGAAATCATCACCGCCATCATCAGCGGCATCGCAGACGCCCTCGAAATAGCAACACAGGCCAGGGCGATGGGAAGAGGCCCCTTGCAGCCACGGATGCACTTGGCAAGGCATTTGCCCCAATCGCCGGCCTGGAAAAGTTGCAGTCAGATATCGGTGGGACTGGGTGCTTGGGGAGACCAGGTTGACTTACGCGAGGCTCGAGGGAGGATGGGGCAGCCATGGCAACAGCGGCCAGGAGGGAGGTGATGATGAAAGAGGTCTTCATTTTGCAAGTCTTTGGTGGGTTTCTTGGATATTGAGATGCTGGATGCTGGATGGGATGATCTCGTCAGTAGTAAACACGATGAAAATATGGAGGTAGTTATACCTGTTGCCGGCAACTGCCAAGCCAATATAAGGACACTTTCCCTTCCTGCATCAGATGCAGTAATTTTTTTTCTGTCTTAATCGACTCAACTGTCTGACCCTTGGCAAGGAACATAAACCATCCGACCTGCCGCCCCAGCCTCACAACAGAGCTGAAACTGCTATGGCTATATTTCGAGAGTTGTATTGTTGGATAATAGACCTCTGGTGATGGTGCCGTACTTCTGGCAAATAGTGTCTTGGGGTCGCACTCAGCCACCAACCAGGACACCGGCAGATCCACTGTCCGGTTGTCCACCTTGCTTCTGCTGCCAATCCGGGAATTACCTGTCGACCCGGAGAAAGGTTGATGATCTACAGTTCACCACTCGTTAAGGATCTCCTATCGTGGCGGAGTGCGTCCTGGCGTTGACAACTGGAAACAGGCTTTGAAGCGCCATTGGCTCAAGAAGGGGGCCAAGATGCTGGGCATGTACGGGCAACCCCCAGTTACTTTACTTCGCCGCCCCCTTCTTCGCCTCAGCGGCTCTGTCAAGAGAAGTCTTTCCCAGTGTGTCAGCTGTCCTAACCTTCAACATGCGTGGTACATCGTGGATTCTCTTAGTTGCGTGTTTATCACTTTGTTGCGCAGCAGCCACAACAGCTACGTCTGTTCACAAGCGAGCCTCAATTCAACATAGCCAGTGGGTATGAGGATCCAGAGCTGATCCCACTACTGTTGTCCCCGTGCAAATCCTTTTTGCAGAGGATGGTGTCGAAGATGCTTCCGGCAAGCTGTTGGCCTTGCTGACCCTGAAAGTCCGTCGTTTGGAAAGTACTGGTCTGCACAGTCCGTGACCTCGGCTTTCTCACTCCCAGCGCAAGATATCAAGACCATCCTTCTCTGGGTTCAGCAAAAAGGCGGAGTTGGTGCATCGAAGCTTCGGTTATCTCCTTGTCAATGCCGAGTTGACTTTAATGCAACATTGGGCCAGCTGGAAACCCCTTTGGACGCTGAGTATTTTGTTTACAAGCACAAAGACACAAGCGAGACGACTGTCGTTTGCAATGAGTACAATCTGCCAGACCACATCCTGCCGCTCATCGACTTTGTTGTTCCCACCGTCTTCCCATTTCGCGAGATGCAACTAGTGGAATCTTTTAACAGCATTGACTTCGCCGAAGTACAACTCCCCAGCCTCTCCAAGAGACAGCAAGCCATAGACTGCAGCTAGTTCACAACGCCCTAATGTCTTCGAGAGTGGTACAACATCCCTTCCCGTCAGGCGAACCACGCCATCCACCCAAACAACACGTTTGACATCTTCCAACCCTCATGGATGAGTTGGATTGCGCAGGACATGGACAACTTCTTCACCTACCTCGAGCCCCACATGGTCGGCGAGCGTCCCCAGATGCAAGGCATCGCAGGGGGACACTACGACCCCAACTTCTACGACCAGATATTCAGCGTGAAGCCTAACCTCGACTTCCAATACGCTATGTCCCTCGTCTGGCCGCAGAAAGTCAGCAACATCCAAGTTGGTGATGCATACCTCTGGGGCACGCTCAACACCATGCTCGCTGCCTACGACGCCCACTACTGTCCCTATCTCGACCCAACCCTCGACCCGATATACCCCAACGCCCTCACCCCCGACGGCTATCAGCACCTCGACTGCGGCACCTACACGCACCCAAAGGTCATCTCCATCTCGTACGCCTGGCCCGAGGCCGACTTCCCTGCCGACTACCTCCACCGCCAATGCCACGAATACCTCAAGCTCGGCCTCCAAGGCGCCACTATCCTCGCCTCCACCGGCGACGAACGCACCGCCAGACGACACTCCTCCTGCCCTGATTCCCTTGATCCCCCTGACTCCCATCCCTTTGAAATCTCCTTCCCCGCATCCTGCCCCTGGGTCACCGCCATAGGCGGCACCTTCAAGAACAGAAACAACAATCACACCACCACCAGCCGCGAAGCAATCTACAACCGCCGTCCCACAGGCCACACTACCAACAGCAGCTCCACCGGCGGCTTCAGGACCATTTTCCCCGCCCCAGACTACGAATCCCTCGCCACAAGTCAATATCTTCTCTCCAAGATCTCGCACCTCTCCAACCTCTCCAGGCAATTCAAACCCCCTTGGCCGCGGCGTCCCCGGCCTGTCCGCCCTAGCAGGCGACTACCTCGTGGCCAGCAACTCGAGCCACCCAGGGCAGTTCCGGCGGGTGTTTGGGACTTCGGCTTCGGCGCCGGTTGTGGGCGCGATGATATCCATGGTGAATAATGAGAGGATGGCCATGGGGAAGGGGCCGGTGGGGTTTGTGAATCCGGTGTTGTATAAGCATCCGGAGGTGTTTGGGGATGTGTTGGAGGGGTGTAGTGCAGGGTGTGGCGAGGAGAAGGGATTCAGGACGGTGGAGGGGTGGGATGCTGCGATGGGGTTGGGGGGGTTGGATTGGGGGAGGTTGATGGAGGTTTATGAGGGGCTTCCTTGATAGATACATCTGGGTTTGTGTTTGTAAACGAGTGTGGTGTTTTATGATGTATCTAAGCTGAACTATGTAACAAGTGGCCGAACAGGTATTTACGACATGCCCCCTCTTCTAGATGTGCGAACCAATCATCCATCCCCTTCCCCCATCGTGTCATTGACCCTTTACTGGAAAGTCTGGCACTGGATGCAGCGCAGATTGTCGTTAAGCGGGCCCCTGAAGTTGACAAACCTGTTGAGGCACGAAAGTCAGCACGCATCCAACATCAACACCGTCAACGTTGAGACTCACCCAGAAAGGCTATCGAGAATAATCTGATGGCCATCGCCGGCAATAACGCCGCAGCCAGTAAACACACCGAACGAGTCGCTTAAGTTGCAGTCCAGACCAGGGCTAAGAATCTTGGCAGAGGAAGGGCAGCCCCCGAGCAGGTTGCACACCTGACCACCGTCGACCTCAAAGGCCGAGAAGCCCTGAGCAAGGGGGCTGGTGGTGATGGCGCCAGAGGGGATGGTGACATCGGCGCATCGGCCGCCGGCGTCGAAGTCGGTGCAGAGACGGATGAGACCGGTGACCTCACGTGTTTCAAGGTGCACTGCAGCGGGCATGTCGAAGACGATGGGCGAGACGGCCGTAGTAGTTGCCGCGGAATCTGGGGTGGGGACCGCGCTGACGCCGAGGGCGAGGAGAGAAGAGAAGATGAAAGTGGTAAAATGCATGTTGGGTTTTTGGTTTGGTTATTTAGAGAACGTTATGAAAACGAAGAAAAAAGAGAAGAAAAGAAGAAAAGGAATAAAGAGAAATAGGAAGAAAACTGAAGATGCTGTATGAGATGCTGATGATGCAATGATACTAAGAAATGGAAAACAGAGTTGGTGGTGCCAAGTGCCAGAATTTATATCAACAGTGTGTATGACCAGACGCCCCCATCACCTCTCAAAATGGCTACCTCAAATGCGTTGTAACGATGGGATAAGCATTTGACAAGCCGGCATCAGCCGTCTCACTAATTCACGGTTGTGGCGCAGTACCGCAGCCCGCTTAATGCCATTCGCCGAAATGCGGATGCGCCCTGACCAAGCAAAATGTCGGGGCAAAATATCCCCTCACCCACACACGGCCCTCGCGGAAAGGCGATTACTCACCACAAAGCCTCAAATTTCCGTCCGGTAGTTGAGATGATTCCAAAGACTTGGCCATCGATTTGTCTCAGACCTATATCTCTTGCACATTTCCCCAGGTCTAGAGATTAACTCGCAGCTCCACAAACGTGGCTGTCGCGACAACTTCAGGGGCTTTTCAGGGGCAACATCATAGGCCCGATTTCCTGGAGCTAAATCGATCCCTGTGCTGTGGCTATTTGGATTCGGCCCTCGCGGGATCCAGAATGGGAAGGTAGGGTATGACAAAGTCGCCATTAGGTCAAGACCATACGGTTATTGGCTGTTCTCGCTGGGCTATTATCTCACCTCGCCTGCCTGCCAGAGAACTCAAATACTTTACAGGCTAGCTTCCCCGACACCGGATGATAGGTTGTGGGTTAGGGAAGTATTGACGGCCATTTTCTCTTTCTTAAATTCACCCCCTGAGTCTTCACACCTAGGTACTCAACCCTCTCCGTCTTCCTCCTCAGCAATACCGCTCCCCCATTCCCTTTCGAGGGTAACCAAGACCCGTCCCTCTCCCTTCAAATCCAACCCCTTCTTCATATCGACGTCCCCATCTAGTTGACTACCTCCCCTCCATTCCTCAAACTCTTTCCCCGTTAGCTGCTTCATATACCTCGTCCGTGACAGAAACACCCCTATGATACCCATCACCATTATCATACGCACCCCCACAAACACCATGACCGTTGTCAAAAACGCTTTTCCCACCGGCCTATCGGCAACAACATCAGACACCATCGTTGCCTCCACTGTCAGGGAAAACGGCTCGATGGTACACATAGTAAGTCAGCCGTCCCTAGAAGCACCTGCACTGCCTTTGCCGTATTGCGCGTTGTGGCAAGGACATCGGAAAGGCCATTTAAGAATGCAAGAAAGTCTTTTAGACTGTAGAAGGGTCTCTTCGAATTTCAGGAAGGCCTTCTGAGAATCTAGGAAGGTCTTTTCAGAATGTAGGGAATCCTTTCAGCACACAGGTATTCATTTTCAGAATGGGATATGGCCTGCTATAACTAAAACCACGGGCAGTCATGACAGTAGGAAGACGTCTTTCGCACCGCCCTAAACATCTCGCTGTTTAAGAGGTGGAAAGCCTAAGAACCTTTTGGCTAAAATCCCTAGAATAACGCATGGACCGGAACTATACCCAGCCACGACACCGGCCCCGGAGCTGCCTCTGAATATACCTGGTCTGAAAAACGTGCTGTGATGTCTTTCCTCCACACTCCATCCCGAAAATGCGTCCAGTTAGTACAGGGCGTCCGTGAACTGAGTGAGGTGGGAAGGGACTGAGAAGGTATCATCACTAGGCGGTTCTCGAGACCAAGACACCAGTTGCTGCCAGCCACTGCCAACGATCTCTCGGCGGTCCTCGAGGAGATCCGACGGGATGGCGAATTGAAGGACCACCCCCTCCTTAGGAGGGACCCGACGCATGGCAAATCTGGCGTATAGCTCGGCAACGTCGGCATGTTTCGTGAAGTACAACAATATACGACTATCGTGATGGAAATCTGTTGGGCTGGATGACCAAAGATGCCTCAGCTGGAGAGACTCGTCACTCTCGAACACTGACACTAGCCTGGTCATGGCACCCCCCTTGAAAAGCATCGTCCTTCTCTCCAAACGTGGTGGCACAGCGGCGACGGTAGCTGTCCGGGCAGTGAGCCCGCAGAACTCAAGGTTTCCCGTGAATTGAGGACTTCGGGAATATCGACGAGCTCATCGTCGGAGCTACGTGAGAAGGAAGAGTAAGATGCACGAAAAATGGACGTAAACCCGCGTTTGCGAGGCACATCTCGGGCAGTCGCGCCCGCTTCCACCACTAGGCTGAGGATGCGGTCGGAAGTCATGGTGGCTCGAGTCGTGGTTCTGGATTGGAATGTGGAGAAAGAGAAACCTGAGAACCGTTGGAGAAGTAGAAATTGTCGTGTGCAGCAGAATTTATTGAAGGTTTTTGTTCAAGGTTAGGTCAAGAGTGAGTCAGGTGGCCGCCAGAAAAGTATGTGACGTACCTAGGTAGGTAGTGATAGAAAGCATGAATGCTCGTGGTGAAAGGCGGGGCCCCCTCACCTAGCTAGTGCGAAAGATGTCTCCTTACGTTCCTCAGAGCCTTTATCAATTCTGAAAAGACCTTCCTATATGTCTTTAAGGCCGTCCTACATTCCAAAGGCCTTGCACGATGCAGCCGAGGCCTTTAATGCGATAGGTCCAGGCCTTGCAGTTCCGGCACAGAGCAATGAAAATTCCGACAACGTATTTTGCACGAAGAAAGACCCTTTCTTTGGGGCCAAGCCTTCGTACGATCAAAGTAATACTCCCGCATCCATTCGCCAACACCAGATTAAAGCTAGAGTGTGTCTTCAAGTTTCAACCAGTACTTACCGTTCCTCCATCCCGTCAGATGCATCGACCAGTATCTCCCTCAGTAACCGTCAGAATGAAGAAGCTGAAATCAACTGTACATTAAGCTTTCATAGCCGCCAGCGTCGCCCTCACAGCGTCATCCAAACCAGGTAACTCCGTCCCAATCTCTACACCAAGATACTTCTTCGTCCTGGTCGGACGCACCCTCATAGCCACACCCAGCCCAAGGGCAATATGCCGCCCCCAAGCAACAGCATGGTCCCCATCCCCAATAATAGTCACCATCAAATTCACCACCTCCTCCATGTCCATCTCCTTCGTCTCCTCCCCCGGCACCCACGCCTCCCCTCCGCACCGCTTCAGCGAGGGAACAAGATAATCTTCGATAAACTCCCGCCAGGAGATCTCAAGCCCCGTACCGAAGAAATACCCCTTTGGTCCCCACACTTCTTCATTCACGGCTTCCACCGCCTTCTCCCCTCTAGGGAGGTGCTTTAGTGCATCACCGACAAGCGCGACATACACCTTCGCCAACTCACTATTCTCCACAAAGCCACTCATATTCTTCCCTGGACCAATCACAAACGCCCCGCCGACGGCCTTTAGCGCGCTGAGTAAGTACGGGAACAGGCCTGGCGGGGCATGCGTCTTGCTTGGGGAGCGCCCGAGAACAAAGGTTGGGTTGACGATGGCTGTGTGGAGGGTGTCGGTGTTGGCGGCGCCGACTTGGAGGTCGGTGGGGACGTGGGCGACTGTTGGGGCGGTTGCGAGTTTGTGCAGGTCTAAGGTGTCATCCCAGATGCGG